>Ga0210407_10000472_pt1 | contig 45429 bp, 44 predicted proteins | sample IncBWC27MmetaG_FD_150860 | JGI IMG/M metagenome (GOLD analysis project Ga0210407, IMG submission 150860) | Forest soil microbial communities from Barre Woods Harvard Forest LTER site, Petersham, Massachusetts, United States - Inc-BW-C-27-M | ecosystem: Environmental > Terrestrial > Soil >...
CGATTTCGAACAACCAGGTATGCCGCTCACTGCTGGGAAAATCACAATCGGTGAAGACGCCTTCATCGGCGCACGGGCGTTCGTTCTTCCCGGGGTCACTATCGGCGCGCGCAGCATCATCGGCGCTTGCTCAGTCGTCACCCACGACGTTCCCGAGAACGTCATCGCGGCAGGCAACCCGTGCAAAATTCTGCGAGCACGATGACTCCCCGGGTACCGGTCTCGGTGCTGGTTCCAATCAAAAACGAGGCCGCTAATTTGCCGCGTTGCCTCGGCTGCGTGCAATGGGCGGATGAAGTTTTCGTTGTCGATTCGCAGAGCGCGGATGGCTCCGCAGAAATTGCCCAGCGGTACGGAGCGAAAGTGGTGCAGTTTCAATTCAATGGCACCTGGCCGAAAAAGAAGAATTGGGCGCTGGAAAATCTTCCGTTTAACAATGAGTGGGTTTTTGTTCTGGATGCGGATGAAGTGTTGCCGGCCGGAGCGGGTGAGGAGATTGCCAGTGCGATTGCAAACGCCGGCGCCATTGCCGGTTACTGGATCTGCCGGCGTTTCTTTTTCCTCGGGCGCTGGTTGCGGCATGCGTATTATCCTAATTGGAATCTTCGCCTTTTTCGCCACCCGTTAGGCCGGTACGAGAAGTTGACCAGCGCGGACACCAAAAGCGGCGACAATGAAGTGCACGAGCACGTCGTGGTGCAAGGGCCGACGGCCCGATTGAAATGCGAGATCGAGCACTACGCTTTTCCATCCATTGAAGTTTTCGTGGAGAAACACAATCGTTATTCCAATTGGGAGGCGCGCGTCGCGGCGGACGAACTTTTGCCAAAAAGCTCCGGGCGATTGGGTCATGCATCGGTCGAGCGCCGCCGTCGCTTGAAGTTGCTTGCGCGACATCTTCCCTTCCGGCCGGTCCTGCGCTTTCTCCACATTTACATTTGGCAAAAAGGTTTTCTCGATGGCCGTGACGGTTATTACTTCGCGCGGCTGCACGCGGTTTATGAATTTCTCTCCGTCGCAAAAACCTACGAGCTGCGCCGATGTTCAGACACGGCGAAAGACTGAACGAGGCGGATGCGCGTCATCGTTTGGGGCATCAATTACGCGCCGGAAATAACCGGGATTGCGCCGCATAACGTCGCCCTCTGCGAATTTTTGCAGCGCCACGGCCACGACGTTGAGATGGTGACGACGTTTTCTTACTATCCGGCATGGCGTAAACGCGTCGAAGATCGACAGCTACTCTATCGTACCGACCGAATTAACGGCGTGCCGGTGCATCGCTGCTGGCATTTTGTTCCGCAGCGGCTCTCCGCTGGGAAGCGCATTGTGCATGAAGCGACCTTTGTTCTTACATCGACAATGCGGATTCTCTTGCTCCGGCGGCCGGATGTTTACGTGGTTGTTTCACCGCCGTTGCTTCTCGGCGCAGCAGGCTGCTTGGTCGCAACGCTCAAGCGGGCGCCATTTATATTTCATGTGCAAGATCTGCAACCGGACGCGGCGGTTGGTTTGGGAATGTTGCAAACAGGTCTGTTTACGCGCGCTTTGTATTGGCTCGAAGCATTTGCTTATAAACACGCTACACGCGTCTCCGGAATCAGTGAAGAAATTGTCGATGCATTTCGCGGCAAATCCGTGCCGGACAGAAAGCTGATTCTTTTTCCGAATGCCGTAGTATTGCCTGGAGACAGAGATATTCCGATCCGCGGCAGGTTTCGCGCGAAACATCATTTCACAGCCGATGAATTTTTGGCCGTTTACGCTGGCAACCTAGGCGTCAAGCAGGGCTTGGAGATCCTTCTCGACGCGGCTGACCTGCTTCGCGTGGAGAAAGCGATTCGCATCGTGATCGCCGGTGACGGTGCCGCGCGCGAAAAACTCGAGGAAAAGATTCGGGATCGGAATCTAAACAACATTTCGATGCTGCCGCTCCAGTACGGGATCGATTACAAAGAGTTACTTGTGGATGCGGATGTTTCGTTGATCACCCAACAAAGCGGTTCCGGAAACGCTTTTTTTCCCAGTAAATTTTTGGTAACGCTGGCGTATTCATGTCCCGTGGTGACGGTGGCGGACCAGGAAAGCGCGCTGGCGCGGGCCGTGGCAAACGGTCGGTGCGGCAGAAATGTCTCGCCCGGACATGCAGAACAGCTCGCGAATTGCTTGTGCGACCTGAGCGCAGATAGACAGCCACTGCGCCACTGGGGCGCAAATGGCCGCGCTTATGTCGAGCAATTCGAGCAGCGCCGCGTGCTCGACAAATTTCTCGGCGAATTGAGGTCGTTAGGCGAGAAGGCTCAGTAAGCCGTCCGCGGCGGCATGATGAGCTGTACGAAGGTGCGCAGGATAATTCCGCACTCGAGCGAGAGATGCCAGTTTTCCAGATACTCGATGTCGCAGGCAACGCGGTTCTCGATGTCGGAGTTATTCCGTGCTTCGCCGCGGAAACCGCGCACTTGGGCGAGGCCGGTGATGCCAGGCTTGACGAATGCGCGGACGTGATAGTTCTCCATGAGCCGTGAAAACTGATTGTTGTGCTCGATCAGGTGCGGGCGCGGGCCGACGATGCTCATGTCGCCGCGGAGAACATTCCAAAACTGTGGTACTTCATCGATGCTGAGTTTACGAAACCATTTGCCGAGTGGATAAACCCGTTCGTCTTGATCCCGCGCCTGACGCGTGAGCTCATCGTGATCCGGCCGCATGGTGCGAAATTTGTAGATGACGAATTGTCGATTTTGCATGCCGGCGCGGGTTTGTGCATGAAAGAGTGGGCCGGGCGATTGGAAGCGCTGCGCGACCCAGACAACCACCACCAGGATGGGAAATATGAAAAGCACTACCGGCAACGCGATGGCGAGATCGATCGCCCGTTTAAAGAAACGGTTCAGGGGATTCTCCAGCGGTTCCTCGCGGAGACCGATAAAGCGAAAGCCGTCATCTTCGAAGTGCGTGACCGAATGTCGCAGCTTTTCCTCCAAATCGCTGACAATGAGCAGCCGAATGCCCAACTGATCGCACACGCGAATAATGTTTTGGTTAGTCTCGGTAAGGGGAAACTCAAGCAGGATTATTTGGGTGATGCCGCGCTCACGAATGATTTTCACGAGCTGGTCCGGCGAACCGAGCACGGGAATTCCCTCTTCGGAAGGGTCAATCTTTTCATCTGAAATCAAACCGATCGTGCGGAGGCCGATCTTGTCTTTGCGCCGGAGCCAATCGCGGAGCTGAGCTGCTTTTTGCGAGGAGCCGACGAGCAATGTTTTTTCGTCGTGCTTGAAGATGGTGCGCGCCAGGACCGGTGGCAGATAGTAATGCGAAAAGAGCAACGCGACGTAGAGCCACGGAACAAAGTTAAAGAAAAAGATTCGCGAAATGAACGCGTCCTTCGCCGCAATCAGATACAGGACGAGGGCGCCGGTACTAGCAATGGTTTGCCGCAGGCTCAGGCGGTGCTGCCGAAGCAATTCGTTTTGGAGAAAATAATTTTTCGAGCCGTCACGGGTAAGCGACTCCAAAACCATTCCTAGCACCAGCATGCCGCAGTAGATGCTGTAACGGCGCCAGGTCAGTTCCGCGCTGGGCGAGTAAAACGTGACCATTACCCACACACCGAACCAGAAGAGCAGAGCGACAATAACGATTTGGCAGAGCAGGAAAAGGCGGTAGAAACCTTCCGTGCGTTGCGTAACCATGGCTAGGGCGCTGGAGTTGGGTGGAGACTACGCGATGGCAGCGTGCCTTCAACTCGTGGTATGTTTATCAATCCCATGATCGTTCGCTCTGCTACGCGCCACTTGCCGGAGCGATTCCTATACCAGCAAGAACGGATGGTTGCCGTCGCCCTCGCGCCCTAGTGAATCTCCTCGCCATGATCTCGTCGGCATAGTGCTTTCGTCACTTTCACCAAGATCAGTTCAAACCGTACCACTTACATGCCGCAGATTTATCGCCGCAACAGTCACAACATTTCGGCGATACAATGGGCGAGCAACGGCTCCATTGCTCTTCTGCCTATCCTCGCCTGTTTCTTGGGGGGAGGCTCGCAAAAATGGGCGGAGGGAATCGTAACGGCGCTGCTTGGATTGTATCTGCTTGTTCGGCCTCCTGGCGTGTCGCTCGGCCCAATCATAAATTGCATTTTCGTCGCGCTGCTTGGCCTGGCGACAATCGCCTTCCTGCCCGCTCGCTGGTTTTTTTTGCCAGCATGGAGAAGCGCGGTGCTGAACGATTTCGCAATCCCTCTGCCCTCCACTCTCACGCCGCAGCCGTGGATGACGGCGGGTTGTCTCATCAGCTTGATCGCGGGAATGAGTTGGCTCTACGTCGTCAGCACGCAAGAACTCGAGCTTCGCTCCACTCGCTTTCAACTTCGGCTTTTTGTCACGGGAATCGTTGCCGTGGCGGCGATCAGCATCGCGCTTTATTTGGCGCACGCAGCTTTCCCTTTTTGGATTAACCAGCGCGGTTTCGGGCCGTTCCCAAATCGAAATCACACCGCCGATCTTTTTGGCATCACGGCGATTGTCTTGTTGGCCTGCGGGCAGGATGACATTCGTCACGGAAGAAAACGCTGGCTTATCTGGCTTATGGCGCTCGGCATTCTCGTCGCGGCCATCATCCTGAATTTTTCTCGCGCAGGAATGGTTATTCTGGTGGGGGGTAGCGCCCTCTGGATCGCAGTGGTTGTGCTTCGGCAGCGTTCGCTTTCGTGGATTGCCCTCGGTTTTTCTTTCCTGCTGCTCCTGTTGACCGTGATCTTGCTCCTGGGAGGAGAAACCCTGGAACGCTTTCATCTTCGCGGAATTGGGGGCTTCGGGATTTCAACGGATTTTCGGTGGCGGATTTTTCGCGACACTTTTCAACTGATTCGGGCGTCGCCGTGGTGCGGAATCGGTTTGGGAAATTTCGATGCTGTCTTCGCGATTTTTCGCTCGGCCTCATTAGGCGACACGCGTGCCTTACACCCGGAAAGCGATTGGCTCTGGTTGTGGGCCGAGTTGGGATGGCTTGCGGTGGCGGTGATCGTCATTGGCGCGGCGCTTTTGATACGCCGGGTTCTGCCTTTGCGGGAAGGAACCAATCAGCGCTTCCGCCTCGCCGCGCTCATCAGCGCGGTTGCATTTGCTCTACATGGACTTCTCGATGTTCCTGGGCACCGGGTCGGCACCGCGTTCGCCGGCATCCTCTTGTTAGGGCTTTCCTTGCACCGGCCATTGGGGTTAAGGCCAAGCCGGTGGATTGCGAGCCTTTTTCGTCTGGTCGGTCTTCTCCTGCTCGTGAGCGGCGCATCATGGACTGTTGCCGCCCTCGGTAAGATGTCGCTGCCTGGAGCTGTCGGAGTTGCTAACGCCAAAGAACTGTCGGCCGTTGCAAACCGTGATCGCAATCTCGAGGAAACTGTTTCGCTGATGAATCGCGCCCTGGCGTGGGCGCCTCTTGATTGGCAGCTTTATTTTTTGCGAGCCCTGGGAGAAGTGGGAGAGAAACAACCTGCGAGCGCGCTCGATGATTTTCGCCGGGCGCGCTTTCTCGAACCGAACGCTTACGAAGTTCCGCTTGCGGAAGGAAACGTTTGGCTATCGTCGCGTCCCATCCTGGCCGCGACGGCCTGGCAGGAAGCTCTGCGCCGGGCCGACCCGGAACAACGGCCGGAGGTTTACTCGAGCATGCTCTCCAACGCCTCGATGCGGAGTCCGCAAGTGAGTCGTATTCTCGAGGAGACCGGTCTCCGTCAACACGACCTAGCGTTGGCCTATCTTAGTCGCGTTTCCGGCGCGCTTTTCAATCATGCGCTTACAGAATTTTTGAAACACGATCCGAATTTGGCGACGCTCACGGAGACAGAAAAACTGGCGCTGTTTTCGTTGTGGTCGGAACGCGGTGACCTTGAGCAACTGGCCCAAGCCGTTCAACAGCATCCGGGCTGGATCACATACGCGTGGCTCGGCATGGCGACGTATGACGCCAGCAAGCAAGATTTTCGCTCCGCCTATGAATTGACGCAGCGATTCGGTGAGGCCGTCGCGCTGCCGCGCATTTCCGCAGATTCCTCCCTGGAGGAACTGCAAAAACGGTTTTATGCCGCTCCCAGCAATTACGCGGTGGGCTACGCGCTTTATCGCGAGCAAATGCAACGCGGTCGCACCGACGACTCGCTCCTCACTGCCCGCCATTTTAGCGAACGGCCGAATGCGCCCGCCTATTTTCATTTCCTCGAAGCGCAATCTTGGGCTGAGAAACAAAACTGGGAGCGCGCCTGGAACGCCTGGCAAAAATTTCAATCAGCCAAAACGCGAGCGGGACGATGAAAGGAATACGAGCGTCGCCCACGGGGCGACGGCTACAGGTTTCATTTGGCCCAGACTGCGAGCGGCGGGGAGCCATCGCGATCAAAGGCCGATGCGCGCCCATAGCCCGACCTCGCGTGCATCGCTTCGCTTAGACCGCGCACGGACTTCTACGAATGCCTTTCAACCTTGCGCAAGGGCGGCTTGCGCCGCCGCCAGGCACGCAATCGGAATCCGGAACGGGCTGCAACTGACGTAATTGAGACCGAGCCGATGACAGAATTTTACGCTCGCGGGTTCGCCACCGTGTTCGCCGCAAATCCCCAGCTTAATGTCGGGGCGAGTCTTGCGGCCGAGGTCGCGAGTGATTTCCATTAATCGGCCGACGCCTTTCTGGTCGATCGACGCGAACGGGTTTGCCTCGATAATATCGAGCTCGGCATAAGCGGGGAGAAAACTGCCGGAATCATCGCGGCTCATCCCGAGCGTTGTCTGGGTGAGATCGTTAGTCCCGAAACTGAAGAACTCGGCGTCGCGCGCGATCTCGTCGGCCACAAGCGCTGCGCGGGGAATTTCGATCATTGTGCCGACCAGATAATGGAACTTCGCCTTTTTCTCCTTTGCTACCTGCCCGGCGACACGGCGAACGATTTCGATTTGCAATTCGAGTTCGCGCGGAAATCCCACCAGCGGAATCATGATCTCAGGACGCACCTTGATGCCTTTGCTTTGCACTTTTGCAGCCGCTTCAAAAATTGCGCGCGCCTGCATCTCGGAAATCTCCGGATAAACGATGCCGAGCCGGCAACCGCGATGGCCGAGCATCGGATTGAATTCGTGCAGCTCGTGGACACGCCGCGAGATTTTTTCCGCAGACACGCCGAGCTTGTTGGCGAGTTCGTTCTGTTGCGCGTGGTCGTTAGGCAGAAACTCGTGGAGTGGCGGATCGAGAAAGCGAATCGTGGCTGGCAAGCCCTTTAAGGCGGTGAAGATGCCGATGAAATCGTCGCGTTGATACGGAAGCAGTTTGGTCAGTGCACCAGCACGATCTTCCTTGCTGCCCGCCAGAATCATTTCTCGCATGGCATCGATCCGATCGCCCTCGAAAAACATGTGCTCGGTGCGGCAAAGCCCGATGCCCTCGGCACCGAAAGCGACCGCGTTTGCCACCTGCTCTGGCGTATCGGCGTTGGCGCGGACGTTGAGTTTGCGAAACTTATCTACCCACTTCATCAACTCGGCGTATTGCTGATAGGTCCTGCTTTCCTTTCCATCGAGCGAACGATCAATAAGAACTTGCACGATCTCTGAGGGCGCGGTCGTGACTTCTCCGGCGAAAACTTCGCCCGCGGTTCCGTCGATCGAGATCGGATCACCCTGTTTCAGCGTCGTGCCGTTGGCGCTGAGCGTCCGCGTTTTGTAATCAATTTGAATCATGCTTGCTCCGCACACGCACACCTTTCCCATCTGCCGCGCGACCAGGGCCGCATGGGATGAAACTCCGCCGCGCGAAGTGAGAATGCCTTCGGCCGCGATCATACCGCGCAGGTCTTCGGGTGAAGTTTCGATCCGCGCGAGCAGGACTTTTTCTCCTTTGGCCGAACGCGCGACGGCTTCCTTCGCGCTGAAAACGACGTGACCGGAAGCGGCTCCGGGTCCGGCGGGCAAACCGCTGCCGATCTTTTTTGCCTCGCGCGCCGATTGCTGATCAAAAATTGGCGCGAGCAAATGGGCGAGTGAATCGGCCGGGATGCGTCGCACCGCTTCCTCTTTTGAAATCAACCTTTCGCCGACCATTTCAACTGCAATGCGGACAGCGGCGTGGCCGGTGCGTTTGCCATTGCGCGTCTGTAAAATGTAAAGCCGTTTGTCCTCGATCGTGAATTCGAGGTCTTGCATGTCCTTAAGATGGTTTTCGAGTTTGCCGCGCACTGTCATCAGCTCTTTGTGCGCCGCGGGCATTTGCCTGGCCAGATCGGCAATCGGATTCGGCGTGCGCACGCCTGCCACCACGTCTTCGCCTTGCGCGTTGATCAGATATTCCCCGTAGAAAATCTTTTCGCCACTGGCCGGATCGCGCGTAAAGGCCACGCCGGTTGCACTCGTTTCGCCCATGTTGCCGAACACCATGGTCTGGACGTTGACGGCGGTTCCCCAACTGTGCGGAATACCATATTTGCGGCGATAAACAATCGCGCGGTCGTTCATCCATGAGCCAAACACGGCGCCAATCGCGCCCCAAAGTTGTTTCTTCGCGTCTTGTGGAAACGATTGGCCGGTGCGCTCATTGATTAATGCTTTGAAGCGCTTCACCAGCTCCTTCAAATCAGCATCCGTCAGTTTCACGTCCGGGAAGTCATGCTTGCCGTAACGCTTATCTTTTAGGCATTCGATCGCGCTTTCAAATGGCTCGTGGTCTTCGTCCGGACGCTTCTGCACGCCCATCACGACGTCGCCGTACATCTGCAAGAAACGCCGGTACGAATCGTAAGCGAAGCGCGGGTTGTTTGTTTTTTCGGCAATAATCTCAACGACCTCGTCATTCATCCCCAGGTTCAGGATCGTGTCCATCATTCCCGGCATCGAATCGCGCGCGCCTGAACGCACCGATACAAGAAGCGGCTTTTCTTTGTCGCCGAGTTTTTTTCCGGCCGATTCCTCGACCCTGGCCAGTGCCGCCTCGACCTCCGCTTCGAGTTGCGGCGGATAGCTGCGTTCGTGATCGTAGAAATAAGTGCAGACCTCGGTCGTGATCGTAAATCCCGGGGGAACAGGCAAACCAATGCGGGTCATCTCATGGAGATTTGCGCCCTTGCCACCGAGGAGCGGCTTCATCTTGCCGGTGCCGTCCGCCTGACCGTCACCGAAATAATAAACGTAGCGCGGCGCTTTTCGTTTTGGCAGCGATATGCGTTTCGAAGCTTTCCTTTTCCTGGCCATAAAGATTTTGAACGGCTCCGCGGAAGCGCACAGTAATTCCGCGTCTTGGGGTGTCAACGCGCGAGACCGACCAACCGGACAACGTTCAACGGTCTCCTGAATTCAACGTTGAGTGTTGGACGTTGAGCGTTGAACGTTTTCAGGCAGGGGCGCTCTCGACGCCCTGAAGTAATTCACTAATGGCCGCGATAAAATCATCCACTCCGGTGCTCGGTACGATGATGGTATTGCGGCGGCCATGAGCTTCCTCAGTGATTCTCAAGAATTTCCCACGCTCATTCTCCCGGAGTTCCACGTAGAAATGCTTGCGCTCGATCTGCAGTTCTCTCGCCTCGATGATATTATCCATTTTCCAAACCGGGCGAGTTTACAGTGCTTTGTTTGCAAAATGGAAGAAGATTTTGCGCGAAAATCTAGCCGCAAGTTCTTTGGCAAGAGAGCCTTTCGCGGCAGTTTGCGTTAAAAGTCAGCCTGCGCGGGCTCGATTTCTTTGTTGATCCGCCAGTGCGAAATCAATCTGCCGCTTGAATTGGTCCACGCGCGTGACAAAGACGCGAAGCTCATCACCGACCGCGAAACGTCTTCGGAATCGCCGGCCGATCAAACGGCGTTGGGCCGACTCGAATACATAAAAGTCGTCTGTCAGCGAAGAGACGTGGATAAGGCCCGTGATAAGAACATCCGGCAATTCAACCACCATGCCGTAATTGCGTACATCAATAATCGCTGCGCGAAAGACCTGCGGATTGCGTGTGTCGAGTTGGCGTTGAAAAAATTCCAGCTTTTTCACCCGAACGGCTTCGATCTCCGCCTCCGCGGCGAGGCGTTCAGTAGTTGAGATATGCTCGGCCACCGAAGCGATCTGGCTCATGTCGGTTCGTGACCGGCGCTTCCCATCGCGTTCAGCCAGTGCGCGATGCACGACCAAATCCGCATAACGCCGGATCGGACTCGTGAAATGCGTATAGTTATTTTTGGCCAGTCCGTAATGTCCAAGCGGCTGGGGAAAGTAACGCGCCCGCTTCAGACTTTTGAGCAGGGCGATCTTGAGCGCTTGCTCTTCCGGTTTCCCGCGAACGGAAACAAGCAGGCGTTGCAACTCGGCACGATGCGTCAGATCGCCAACCTTGTAATTAAAGCTGAGCGCGAACTCACGATACTCCGCGAGTTTTTCCGGGTCCGGATTTTCATGCACGCGATAAATTGTCGGAATCGCCCGCTTCTTCAGCTCGCGCGCGACCGCCTCATTCGCCGCCAGCATGTATTCTTCGATAAGCTGGTGCGATTCATCGTTTTCAACTCGCTCCAGCTTCAGTGGCTCGCCGTTTGCAGCGACATGTACTTTTACTTCCGGAAAATCGAGATCGAGCGAGCCGTGCTCGAAACGTCGGCGGCGAAGCAATGATGCCAGCGCCCAAGCGACGTGCAGATGCTCGCTCAATCGATCGCGCGGCGCTGATTGCAAGATCGAGTAAGCCTGTTTGTAAGTCAGACGATGCGCGCTGCGGATCACGCTTTTGCCGAAGCGGACGTTTTTCGCATGACCGCTCTTGTCGAACTGAATGAAAACGGAATGCGTGAGTCGATCGACACCGGGATTGAGACTGCAAACGCCGTTGCTCAAGCGTTCGGGCAGCATCGGGATCACGCGGTCGGGAAGGTAAACGCTGTTTCCGCGCCGGCGGGCTTCGCGATCGAGCGCGCTGTCGGGATTCACATAAGCCGAAACGTCGGCAATGTGAACGCCAAGTCGCCAGCCCTGGTTGTCAGTCTTGGCCACTTGAATAGCATCGTCAAAATCGCGCGCGTCATCCGGGTCGATGGTGACAATGCATTCTTCGCGCAAATCTTCGCGGCCTTCGAGCATCCGCGCATTGACGGTCTCGGGAATCCGATTCGCTTCATCGACAACTGCGCGAGGAAATTCGGTCGGCAGATCATACTTCCGAATGATCGACAGCATGTCGACACCTGGCGCGGAGGCCGGTCCGAGCAGTTCAATGATCTCGCCTTCCGGATTGACATGCCGCGACTCCCACGGCTCCAATCGAACCACGACCTTGTCGCCTCGGCCCGGAGCCTTCGCCAGCTTCGCGCGTGGCGGGAGTTGAACGTAAACATTGTGAACAAGACGTGGATCATCCGGGACGACGTAATAAAAGTTCCGCGAGTCCTGAAGCGTGCCCACGATCGTGTCGCGCGCGCGTTCGAGGATTCGAATGACGCGGCCTTCGCGCCGTCCACGTCGGTCTTTCGCGCGCACATAAGCTTCATCCCTTGTGATCCGCGCGACCACGCGGTCGCCGTGCATGGCCGTGCCGGTGTTTTCCGCAGCGATAAAAATGTCCGGCTGATGCGAAGGTTCGGTAGTTAGGAAACCGTAACCAGCCTGATGGATCGACAATGCGCCGGTGACAAGATCGGCTTCGGCCGGCAAAACATAACGGTTCTTGCGAATGCGCGCGATCTCGCCGGAGCGCTCCAACTCACGCAAAATTTTGCGCAGCGTGATTCGTTCGCCGCCGGTCAAACCGAGCTTGTGCGCGATGTCGATCTTATCGAGTGGCCGGTAATCTTTCCGAGTGAGGAGCGCGCGAATCTTTTCTCGAATTTTACGTCCGTCTTGAGTCATGCGAGCGAAAGCATGTTATCGACCTGATCATCGATGTAACGAGATTTTGGAGAACCGAATGATGGATTCTCGCATTATTGTCGGCCTCGTAGCGATTGTGTTGCCTGTGAGCGCGCACGGCCAGTCATCATCGGCCACTGGAGGCAAAAAGATGAAGATCACGAGTTCCGGTTTTCAACAAGGTGCAAATATTCCCTCCAAGTTTTCGTGTGATGGTGCGGATACGAGCCCGCCTTTGCGGATTCAAGAAATTCCTCCGGCAGCCAAGAGCCTAGTCCTGATTGTCGATGATCCAGACGCGCCGAGCGGGTTGTTTACGCATTGGATCGCTTGGAACATCTCTCCGCAAACGAGTACGATCCCGGAAGGAAGCGTGCCGAAAGGGATGCACGGAACCAATGACTTCGGCAAATCCGACTACGGCGGCCCTTGCCCGCCTTCCGGAACGCATCGTTATTTCTTCAAAATTTTCGCGCTGGATCAGGAATTGAATCTCGCGGGTGGCGCAAAGCGCGCTCAGCTCGATGCGGCGATGAAAGGCCACGTAATCGCGCAAGGCGAGTTGATGGGGCGTTGTTCGCGGAGTCGCTGAGTTGGGCGACACAATTCGAATAACTTTCGCGCTGTGATAGTCTCACCCTGATGGGTGCGACGTTCTGGAAAATCGCTGGCCGCGTTGTCGATCTTTCGCGTCACGGCATGATTATGGGCGTGCTGAACGTAACGCCCGATTCGTTTTCGGATGGAGGCGAATTTCTCGCGGCAGAGAAAGCGGTCGAGCATGGATTCAAGATGACGATGGATGGCGCGCACATTATCGATGTGGGCGGCGAATCGACGCGGCCTGGCGCCGACGCGATCGCGGTGGAGGAACAACTTCGTCGCGTCGTTCCGGTGATCGAAAAATTGCGGGGAAAGACAGACATCTTTATTTCGATTGATACTTCCAAGGCGGCGGTTGCGCGCGCGGCGATCGAAGCAGGAGCTTCCATTGTCAATGACGTGACCGGCGGGCGAGGCGACACGGAAATGATGCCGCTGGTTGCAAAGAACCAGGCGGCATTCATCATCATGCACATGCAGGGAAATCCGAGGACAATGCAGGTCGAGCCGCGCTATGACGATGTTGTTTCGGAGGTGGCTGATTTTTTTCGACAACAATATGCCCGCGCCCTAGAGTGCGGCGTTGATCCCATGGCCATTGCGTTTGATCCGGGAATCGGTTTCGGGAAAACGCTGGAGCATAATCTCGAGCTCATTGGCAATCTGGGTGCTCTTCGAGTGGATGAACGCCCGCTCGTGGTTGGCGTTTCCCGCAAATCTTTTCTCGCCAAACTGATCGGCTCAACCGATATGAGCGACCGGCTCGCACCGGTGGTGGCGTTGACTTCGCTTCTGCGCGCGTGGGGAGCCGACGTGTTTCGGGTGCATGATGTAAAGGAAAACGCAAACGCATTGCGGGTAACGGAAGCAATCTTGTGAAATGATTGAGCAACTCATTCATTTTTGGCTCAGAGGATGGCGCAGCGCCTTCGAGATCATTTTGCTGAGCGTGGGGATCTACTACGGCTACCTCTACTTTCGCGGGACGCGCGGCGCCAAGGTGTTGACCGGACTGGCGATCGTTTTTTTGACGCTGACGTTGATTTCGCAGTTACTCAATTTGGTCGTGATCGGGTGGATCGTCCGGAGTTTCTCGGTTTTCCTCGCGGTCGCGTTGGTCGTGATTTTTCAACCGGAGCTGCGACGCGGCCTAGCTGAGCTGGGCGGGCATCCGATTTTCTCATTGACGAGTGAAAAACGGGAGACCGTCCACGACCTGGCTGAGGCGGTGACACAATTGGCCAACAAACAATTCGGTGCCCTCATCGCGATCGAGCGCGACACTTCGATTCGCGTTTATGAAGAAACCGGTGTGACGCTCGATAGCGATTTTTCCGTCGAACTGATCCTGGCAATTTTTCATCCGAAGGCCGCGCTTCACGATGGGGGCGTGATCGTGCGCAATGGCCGGATCGCGGCTGCGGCATGCATTTTCCCGGTCAGCCAGCGGGAAACACTAGACCGCAGTCTAGGGTTGCGTCATCGCGCCGGTCTCGGCATTACCGAGGAATCGGATGCCGTGGCGGTGGTTGTTTCGGAAGAGACCGGCAGCATTTCTATTTGTCACCGGCGCCGGATCGAGCGCAATTTTACTCCGGAAACGTTTCGGCAACGCATCGCGGAAATTCTCCTGCACAGCAATTATGAAGAGACTGATCCTGAAAAACTGGCGCGCGAAGTTGATCTCCCTCCTGCTCGCGACAACCCTTTGGTACCTGATCAAAAAGAACGTAGCGACGACCCCCTCGCGGTCTGAACCGGCCTCGGGTCCGACGACGACGGAAACACGTTAGCCTAAAGCGCTCCTTCAGCGTAAGAAGCGCGCGAGATTTTCGTCTTCCCAACGGCGAGCGCGCCGATAATTGGGGAACTCGCGCTCGCGGCGATTGAACTCTTCCGTGTGCACGCGCCGCCGGCCGCCCGACGCGGTCTCGTCCGGCACGACGGAATGAAGCATCTCGTGATAAAGCACGTATCGCAGAAACCAGAGCGGCACGAACGGTTGATCAAGCAACGGATTGATTCGAATCACGCGCTCTTCTTCCTGAATGGTGCCGAAAATAAAATATTCCTTCGGGCGATGTTTTCGCCGGCGACCCCACATCACTTTGTAACCGCGCAGACGTCCACGGAAATAACGTTCGTTCAATTGCTCAAAAATCGCGCGCAGATCGAAATGCGCCCGCTCATGGCGCAAATTCAACTGGCGTTGCATCGGCAGCGTCGGGTGCGCGAGTTTTCGTTTTGTCTTCTTGGCCATTCCTTGAATCCCGGGGTTGAAACGAGCAAGCATTTTAGTGTGCTTTACCCGGCTGGACAAGAAAAGGCGTTAATTATTTGTTGTTAAGTGTGCAACCTCCTTATTACAAAGCTGTTATGCCGATCTTTTGCGCCGGGCGGGTTCCGGACCGTTTGCAGGATTTTGACGATTTCCGGAGCGATTTTTTCAACATGCAGCCGAGATTTACGGGAGGCGCAACATGCGTATACTCCTCCTCGGTTGCATGCTTATGGCGGAGGTTTAGGCGAGATTAAATCGACATGACGCCGTTTTTCCGAAAATTGCTTGGGCTCAATTGGCTCCTACTCGCAAACATGCTTGCGCTCGCGATCTTCGGAGTGGTCGCAATCTACAGCGCGACTTATATGCGCGAAGATTCCGTGGCGGCGGAATTCTGGCGCAAGCAGGCGAACTGGGTCGCGGTCGGCTTCTTCGCCTTCATGATCACCAGTTTAATCGACTATCGCTGGATTCGTTGGGGCGCACTGCCGATGTATCTGGCCGGCCTTTTCTTTTTGATTCTCACGAAGTTTATCGGCTCGAAGGTTTACGGCGCGCGCAGTTGGCTGCATCTGGGGCCGATCAACTTTCAGCCCGCGCAACTCGCAGTCGTCGCCGGGATCATGGTGCTGGCTTTGTTCCTGAGCCAGTTCCGCCAAATGCATCCGATGCTTCGGCTGCTCCTATGCGGCGCGATTGTTGCCGCGCCGATTCTTTTGATTCTAATGCAGCCCGATCTCGGTGAATGCATTATCTGGCTGCCCGTGCTCATGGCGCTGTTGTTCGCCGGTGGGCTTCCGCTGCGCTACTTGATCTGCATCATTCTCATCTTGCTCGCTTTTATCCCGATCGCGATCAATCTCGGTCTAAAACCGTATCAGCAGCAACGGATCACGGCTTTCATTAACCCCGATATCGATAAACAGGGAGCCTCTTGGGCGATCAACCAATCGCTCATCGCCATCGGCTCGGGCGGATGGGCTGGAAAAGGATTCAAAGCGCCCAACACGCAGATCGAACTCGGCTTTCTACCGGCCACCGCTGTGCATAACGATTATATTTTCTCCGCTATCGGTGAGCAGTGGGGATTTGTCGGCGGCATGTTTCTCATTGGTGGGTTTGCCTTGCTCCTCGTGACCTGTCTCTTCGTTGCCTTTTTCGCGGGCGATCAATTCGGTCTCCTCCTCGTCGTTGGCGTTACCGCCCTCATCTTCACGCATATCTTTCAGAACGTGGGCATGACGATCTCGATGTTGCCAATCACGGGCGTGCCATTGCCGCTGATCAGTTACAGCGGCTCGTTTGTGCTCATGATCATGTTCGGGCTCGGGATCGTGAACAGCGTTTGGGTGCATCGAAAATTTGCCCGCTAAATTCTGGGCGAATTTTGCTGCAAGATTCACATCGACCAGCGGCCGGTCCGTTAGTTTACTTTGCCCCTTCGGTTGCCTAAAGTCGGACGCGACGCATGGAGAGCGATTACAAGGTCAAGCTGGAGATTTTCGAAGGGCCGCTCGATCTCCTACTTTACCTGATCAAGCGCGACGAGATCGATGTTTACGACATCTCGATTGAACGCATCACTCGCCAATACCTCGAATATCTTCAGACCTTCAAGGAACTGAACATCGATCTCGCCGGCGAGTTCGTCGCGATGGCTGCAAACCTGATTTACCTGAAAAGCCGCAGCCTGCTGCCGGTTGATCAACAGCCACCCGAGGAAGATGCGGAGGAAGATGACCCACGTTGGGAATTGATCCGGCAACTGATCGAATACAAGAAATTCAAGGAAGCGGGCGCACAGTTGCATCTGCGCGAGCTGGAACAGGAGCGCATTTTCGCCCGGGAAGAAGGTTCGTCTCCGTCAGCCGAGGGGCTGCTTCAGCTGGGCGAAGTTGGAATCTTCCAGCTCATCAACGCATTCCAAAATGTCATTAAACGAGTCGAAGCGCGTCAGGCCTTGCAGGAGATACCCGGCGAACGTTTTAGCGTCTCGGAGAAGATCGACACGATTTTGCAACGGATTGGAGCCGGCGGCCTGATTCGCTTTTCGGATTTGTTTGGTGTGGTCGTTTCGCGCGTCGAAGTGGTCGTCACCTTCATCGCCCTCCTCGAGTTGATTCGTTTGAAGCAAGTGCGCGCGATCCAGAAGAACATCTTTGACGAAATTGAAATCGCATCCGCGACCGCGTAAAGATCGACAATTATGGCGCGGGTCTTAATTGCCGGTTGCGGTTATGTCGGGCAAGCGACCGCGGATTTATTTCACGTCGCCGGCTGGGAATTGGAAGGGTGGGTCTCTTCGCCGGAATCAGTGGCCAAACTCTGTGGCAAACCTTATCCAGTTATTTCAGTCGATATCGCTCTGCGAGATCAAGTAAATGCCCGTCCGGAGAATTTCGACGCGGTGATCCTGTGCGCGAGCACACATGGCGGGGAGCCCGAGGTTTATCGCCGGCTCTATTTGAATGGTGCGCGCAATCTTCTTGATCGATTCGTTGGATCGACCGTCGCTTTTACAAGCAGCACGAGCGTATACGGGCAACAAGACGGGTCGTGGGTGACCGAAGAGAGTAAGACCGAATCGATGCGCGAGACGGGTCAAATATTGCTCGAGACGGAAAAGTTAGTGCTCGGTGGCGGCGGCATCGTTGCGCGCTTGGCGGGTATCTACGGACCGGGACGCTCGGCCGTGCTCACGAACTTTTGGGCCGGCGAAGCGAGTGTCGATCCGGGAAACGATCACTTCGTCAATCAAGTGCATCGGGATGATATAGCGTCCGCGCTCTTTTTGTTGCTGGATCGACGCTCGTCTCCGCGACAAATTTATAATGTCGTAGATGACCAGCCGATTTTACGAAGCGAGTGCTATCGCTGGCTGGCGGAAAAATTGAATCGTCCCCTTCCGCCGATCGGAAAAGCGACATGGCAAAGCAAGCGCGGCAGGAGTAACAAGCGCGTGAGCAATGCGAAACTGCGCAGCCTCGGCTGGAAGCCGCGATACCCTACGTTCGCGGAGGCGATGGGAAAGAGCATCCTGCCAGATTTCAGCCAGCGCGCCTAATCGACGCAGCGCTTGGCGCCTTTCGACCCGCAACGATACCGGTATGGAAGCTGCTTTTTCTGAAAGGATGCGTCAGATCAAGCTCACTGGTCGGGAGGCGACCGTTGTGCGGGCTATTGGTTTCGCGGAATCGATGCTTGGGGCGGAGATTCAAGATTTCACCCGCATGGAACTGGAAGACGTGACCGATGCGCTTAATAGCTTGATAGCGGCCGGCTTCGTCGAGAGCATTCCGTACTGCGAGGCAGTCCAACTTGCGGAAATGCCAGTGACGGCCTTCGAGGTGAACCCGGCTTACGTGCACGAATTGAAACAAGCCGTAATACGGCACTAGGTCGTCGGCGCAATGGCTTCTGCGCTGGCCGTGGCAGCGACGCGCTCGCTTTCGTGCCGCTGGCCGAAAAGTTGGCGGATTACTTCTTCAACTGGCAATTCCTGGACGTTGATGTCACTCACCGAACAAGCCTCAAGCAATTGCCGGCAGGTTTCCGTGACTCTTGCGCGCGGTACTTTCAATTGCACCGAAACCGGAGTTTGCTCAATCACTTGGCCGAATTCTGAGAAGTCGCGTGTTGCCTGATTCTCGAATGTCAGGCTGAGAATTTTGTAACCAGAAAAACGGTCGATAATCGAGGTAAGCGGTCCGTCAAAAAAGATTTTGCCGTGATCGATAATGATGACGCGCGGGCAGAGCTCTTCGATGTCCTGCATGTAATGGCTGGTGAGCATGGTAACGATGCGATGCTCCTCATTATAGATGCGCAGGAATTCTCGCACTCGCTTTTGACTGACGACATCAAGACCAATGGTCGGTTCATCGAGAAACAGCACCCGCGGCTCATGGATAAGCGCGGAGATCAACTCCATCTTCATCCGTTCACCTAACGAGAGCTCGCGCACCATCACATTCATTTTGTCCTGCACCTCGAGGAGCTCCGCCAATCCGCCGACCACTTTGCTGAAGCGTGCGCGATCGATTCCGTAAATGGCGCGATTGAGCTCGAGCGATTCTTGCGCGGGCAAATCCCACCAGAGCGCGTTCTTCTGCCCCATGAGAAGACTGAACTGACGCTTCATTTCGTTGCGTCTCTCCCACGGGATAAACCCCAGAACGCGCGCATCACCGGAAGTGGGATTGAGCAAGCCGGAAAGCATTTTGAGCACGGTGGTTTTCCCCGCGCCGTTCGGTCCGAGAAATCCCACGAACTCGCCCTCGTCGATCTGAAATGAAACGTTGTCGGCGGCCCGGGTTTCATCGTGCCGCCGCCTAACGAGTCCCTTAATCGATCCCCAGAGTCCCCGTTCTTTTCGATAAGTGCGGTAAACTTTGGTGAGATTGTGAGCTTCGATGGCGCTCATGCATCAAGATAATGAACCGGTCTTGCGAACGATCGACTCACGTTCGCCCAAGATCGACAGTTACGCCGCGGTCGGTTGTGCTTTGACCGTTCTCTTTTTCAGAACCGGCAGCACCTTTTCCACCAACGCGTCAGCCGTAATGCCGTGCTTTTTGCGCAGGATCGGAATGGTGCCGTGCTCGACGAATTCATCTGGCCAACCGATGCGTACGACTGGTGTGTTGATCATTTGCGTATGCAGATGCTCCATCACCGCGCAGCCGAAACCGTTGTGCAAGACATGGTCTTCGATCGTGCAGACAACTTCCGTGCTGCGCGCGAAGAATTCGAGCGTGCCGGTGTCGATCGGTTTGATCCAGCGCGGATTGATCAGCGCAACTGAAATCCCTTTTTCCTCCAGCTTCCGCGCAGCTTCTTCGGCGACTTCGAACATGTTCCCCAAGCCGAAAATCGCCACGTCACGACCGTGCTGGACCACTTCTGCCTTTCCGATCTCGAGAAGTTTCGGTTCGCGTTTGATTTGCGCGCCCGGGCCGGAACCTCGCGGATAACGAATGGCGATCGGCCCGGAGCTGTAGTGCACCATTGTCCAAAGCATATCGACAAATTCGTCCTCGTTTTTCGGCTGCATGTGCAACCAATTCGGGATATGCCGGAGATAACCGATGTCGAACAAACCGTGATGGGTTGGGCCATCATCTCCGCTCAGTCCGGCGCGATCCATGCAAAGCGCAACATTTAATTTCTGGATCGCGATGTCGTGAATCGTCATGTCGTAGGCGCGTTGCATGAAGGTGGAGTAGATCGTGAGAAACGGTTTCAACCCCTGCGTCGCCAGTCCGCAGGCGAAAAGCGCCGCGTGTTCTTCGGCAATGCCGACATCGAAGTAACGAGCCGGGTGCGCTTTCGCGAAATGCGCGAGGCCGGTGCCGCTGGGCATCGCTGCTGTGATGGCGACGATCTTCTGGTTCGTCTCGGCAAATTTCGCGAGCGTCTTGCCAATGATTTCGGAGTAAGTCGGCGTCGGGGCCGGCGCGGTCTCGCCGGTTTCGAGTTTGTATTTGCCAAGGCCGTGAAATTTGTCCGGCTGCTTGATCGCCGGTTCATAGCCTTTGCCTTTTTTCGTCAGGATGTGCAGAAGCACCGGCTCCTCCTGCGTTTTCAAAAACTCAAATGTGCGGATCAGCAGGGGGATATCGTGCCCGTCAATCGGTCCGTAATAACGCAGGCCGAGTTCTTCAAAAATGACGCTCGGCACAAGCAATCCCTTTACGCTTTCCTCGACTTTGTGCGCAAAATGGACACCGGTCTTTCCAGCAATTGCTTCAACGAACCGGCGCGCCTTTTCGTGCAGGTGCGTGTAGGTGGGATTAGCCACGATACTGTTCAAGTAATTTGCAATCGCGCCCACATTCTTCGCGATGGACCATTCATTGTCGTTCAGCACAACGATGAAACGCTTCGTGTTCGTTTTTACGTTGTTGAGCGCCTCGTAACTGATTCCGCAGGTGAACGCAGCATCGCCCGCCACGGCCACGATGTGCTCGTCGCCCCCTTTCAAATCGCGCCCTACCGCCATGCCGAGGGCGGCAGAAAGCGCCGTCCCGGCGTGACCCGCGCCGTAGCAATCGTGCTCGCTTTCCGTACGCAAGAGAAAACCGTTGAGGCCGCCGTACTGTCGCATTGTGGAAAAGCGATCGAGACGGCCAGTAAGCATTTTGTGCACGTAACCTTGGTGGCTCACGTCCATGACAAAGCGATCACGCGGCGTGTCGAAGACGCGATGCAGCGCGATGGTCAATTCGACTACGCCAAGATTCGGACCCAGATGCCCGCCAGTTTGCGATAACACTTTGATCAACTCGTCGCGCACTTGCTGCGCCAGCTGTGGCAGGTCCTCTTCGCGCAGCGCTTTGACGTCGGCGGGCGAACGGATTCCATCGAGCAAGCGGGCGGGCACGGCCGTCTCAGCAGACTTAGAAGAGTTTGACTTGGTCATTTTTGTTTTCGGTTTCGTCAGCCACATCGGCCGGTACCGTGGGCTCCTGGGTTGCTTCGAAATCTTTCACGATCACTTTGCCGGCGCTGCTGCGGGCAATCATCTCGATCTTCTGCTCCGCGCTGGCCAGCCGTTCCTGACAAATCTTTACCAGATTCATTCCCTCCTCGTAACGCACAATCAAGTCTTCCAGCGGCAGTTTCCCAGACTCCATCTGCTCGACAATCGTCTCGAGTCGATCCATCGCCCCTTCAAAGTTCAGCTCGGTCTCACGCTCTTTCAGCTTGCCGCTCATTCGCAAACTCGCAATTAAGCATAGCGTCGCCGAAGAGAAAAGCGTGACTTGTGTGTTGGGCGATCTTCGCCGCGCTGCGAATGCGGCTTGCGTGGTTCGCTCTGAATGTTATTAACTGGCGTCGAGCGTATGGCGCGCATTTTCGACTTGATTTGCCGGCAGGACGCCCGCCATCGCCTGGTCATCGCGCTTGTTGCCGCAACCGCTGTCTCCCTTTCTTTGCGCGGTCACGTGCGGCCTTCTACCGAAGTGATCGCGACTTGGGACACCTTCGTCTTTTGCGTTCTTTTCCTCGCGTGGCTTACTATTCTGACAACGCCTGTCCAAAAATTGCGTTCGCGCGCGAAAGAGCAGGACGTTAGCCGATTGGTAATTTTTGTTTTTGTCGTGGTGGCGGCTTGTGCGGCATTGTTTGCGGTAGGGTTTCTGATCAGTGTCAACAAAGCGGAGTTGCGTGGCCGTCTCACTGCGCATCTGATCCTCGCGCTCGGCACGGTGATCTTTTCATGGTCGGTGGTCCACACCGCTTTCGGGTTGCGCTACGCCCATGCTTTTTATGGCGACAGCGATGAGCCGGGTGCCGATGAGCCCGCGGGGGGTCTCTTGTTTCCAGGCAGCGAGCAAATGCCGGACTATTTCGATTTCGCTTATTTCTCGTTCGTCGTCGGCATGACCTGTCAGGTCTCCGATGTTCAAATTACCTCGCGGCGAATGCGGCGACTAACCTTGGTGCACAGCGTGCTCTCCTTTGGCTTCAATACCGTCATCCTCGCGCTCCTCATCAACACCGTTTCCAGCCTTCTCTGATTGAACGTTGGATGTTGGACCGCGGATTACGCGAACGTGATCCTTCTTTGCTAGCTGATCTGCTTTTTGTACGCAGCTGCGTCTCTCAATTGTTTGAGATCTTCAGCGTTGTCGATCTTGAGGACGAAGATCCAGCCTTGGCCGAACGGTTCGCGGTTGATGAAGCCGGGATCTGCTTCGAGCGCTTTGTTTACCTCGACCACTTTGCCTTTTACCGGCGCGTAGATATCGCTGGCGGCTTTGACGGATTCGACCACCGCGATCGCCTCACGCGCGTTTGCTTGTCGATCCATCTTTGGGAGCTCGACGTAAACGACGTCGGTCAATTCCGACTGCGCGTGATCGGTGATGCCGACGCGGACATTGTCGCCTTCGCGTTTAATCCACTCGTGCGTCTCGGTATAAAGCAAATCGTCGGGAACGTTCATGATCTTTTGTAGAGCGGTTTTTTCTCGATCGTAGCTGGAAATTTCTGCCCGCGAATTTCAATCTCGATATTCGATCCAATCTTCGCATGTGACGCCGAGACATACGCCATTCCGATTCCGTGATTCAGGCTCGGCGAAAGCGTGCCGCTTGTCACTTCCCCGACGCGCTCGCCATTATTGAAGACCGGATAATGCGGACGGGGCGGAGGCCCTTTTCCTTCCATCCGAAACGCCGCCAGTTTGTGGGGCGGCCCGTTCTCTTTCATCTTCAACAAAACTTCGCGGCCAGTGAACTTCGGTTTCGTAAGGTCGACAAAGAACCCGAGACCAGCCTCGATTGGATTTCGCTCTGGCGACAGATCGGAGCCATTGAGCGGATAACACATTTCCAGGCGCAACGTGTCGCGCGCGCCAAGTCCGCACGGCTTGATCCCGAACTTATCTCCTTTATCGAGAACGCTGTTCCAAAATTTCACCGAGTCTTGTGCGCGAAAGAAAACTTCCACGCCGTCTTCGCCTGTGTAACCAGTCCGCGCGATCGAAAGCGCCATGCCATCCAACTTGAAATCGACAATGTGATTTCTCGGTGGAAGATCGACATTGCCGCCGAGCAACGCGTGGAAAAGATCGACCACGCGCGGGCCTTGAATCGCGACGCCGCCAAAATCCGCAGTGCGATCCTTTAGATCGACGTCGTTCGCTCGATGTCGATCCAGCCACGTGAAATCTTCTTCCGTACGCGACGCATTGACGACGAGAAGAAATTTCTCGTCCCCGATTCGGTAAGCGATGAGGTCATCGATGATTCCACCACGCTCATTGAGCAGAAATGTGTATTGGCCCTGGCCGAGACCCAACTTGTCGATGTTGTTGGTCAACATCGTGTTCAGCCATCCGGCAGCGGTTGGACCGCTGACTATTAATTGGCCCATATGCGAAATGTCGAAGATGCCGATGTTGTTTCGAACGGCGCGATGCTCTTCGACGATGCTTGTGTATTGCACCGGCATAAGCCAGCCGCCGAAGGGAATAATTCTCGCGCCGCACCGCACGTGCTCGTCGTATAGCGGCGTCTTTTTCTGCGCAGTTTCACTCACGGCGCAAACTAGACTCCGCGCCTCGAGTGTCAAAGGTGGATCGAGCAGTCCCTTGCTCGATGCTAAAATCTGGCGGCGAAGCCGCATTAATTAGCATCGCTCGCGGAGCGACCGATCCACCTTGAAGGTTGACCGCGTTCCTCTACCGTGCGACGCACATGGCTTGGCTTGATAAACTCGAACGTCGCTTCGGTTTTCTTGGAATTCCCGGATTAATTCGAATCATCGTCGGCTTCAACGCGCTCGTCTTTGTCCTCGTGCGCCTGAATCCGGATTTTGTTTCAGTACTCAATCTCGATCCAGCGCGTATTCGCCACGGCGAAGTCTGGCGACTCGTCACTTACATTTTTATTCCGCAAACGTTCAGCTTTTTGTGGATCGTTTTCGTTTTGTGGTTTCTTTGGTTTATCGGCGACGGCCTCGAACGAGCGTGGGGTTCGTTTCGACTGACTCTTTATTTTCTTGTCGGAATGATCGGCACCACAGCGGCCGCGTTTTTCTTCGGCGGAAATTTTTCTAATAGCATGCTGATCACGTCGCTCTTTTACGCGTTCGCGCGCTTTTATCCGGATGTGGTTATCTACATATTTTTTGTTTTGCCCGTAAAGATCAAGTGGGTCGCCTGGGCGATGGGGGCACTTTTGTTCTACGGTTTCTTCGTCGGGACAAATTCCTATCGCATGGCGTTGGTGGCCGCACTGAGCAATTATCTGATCTTTTTCGGCCGCGAAATCTTTTATGAGGCGCGACACCGCCGGGAAGTTTCGGCGCGGCGCAGACGTTTTGAGGTCGACTCCCGCAGCGAGGCCGAACCCCTCCACAAATGCGCGGTCTGCGGTGCGACGGAATTGAGCGATCCAAATCTCGACTTTCGCGTCGCCCGGGACGGCGAAGAATATTGCATCGAGCACTTACCGCGCGCGGAAACGCCCGCCCGTTGATTGCTTGACCGCCATTTCTGGCGGCGGAAACTAGCGCGATGACTGACAAGAGCGTGGCGCTTGTTCCTGAGGAAGGCTGGCATTGCCTGCATTTATTTTACCAGATTGAGTTTGGACAATGGCAATTGCTCAGCCGCGAAGAACAGGACGCGGCCAAGACAAATCTTGCGTCGCTTGTGCAGGAAACTCGCACGATCGACGCGACCCAATTGCTCACGCTGAGCCTGGTGACGCCGAAAGCGGACATTGGTTTCATGTTGATCACGCCGGATTTGCAAATTGCAAACAAGATCGACAAGCAACTTTCGCTCTCGCTAGGCCCCGATGTCTTAACGCCGGTTTACAGTTATCTCTCCCTCACCGAGGAAAGCGAATACATCACAACCGAGGAAGAATACGCGCAGACACTCGCCACAGAGCAAAACATTAAGCCGGACTCGCCAAAGCTCGCGCAGGCGATGAATTCATTTCGCGAGCGAATGAAACATTACCGGCAGGAGCGCGTTTATCCGACCCTGCCCGATTGGCCGGTCGTTTGTTTTTACAATATGAGCAAACGGCGCGGCGAGCAGCGCAATTGGTACGCGCTCCCCTACGAAGAACGCCGCCATTTAATGAAAGGGCATGCCGCAGTCGGTCGTGAGTTTGCCGGGAAAGTCAAACAACTTATCACTGGTTCGACCGGTCTCGATGACGCGGAATGGGGCGTGACTCTTTTTGCGCGCGACACCTTTCAGATCAAAGCGATCGTTTACCAAATGCGCTTCGACCCGGTGAGCGCGGAATACGCGGACTTCGGTGAGTTTTACATCGGCATTCAACTGCCGCTCGACGAATTGTTCCGGCGGCTACAACTTTGACCGCCGATTTCTGGGATGGGTGACAGAGCGGTCTATTGTGCACGCCTGGAAAGCGTGTGTGCCGAAAGGCACCCGGGGTTCGAATCCCCGCCCATCCGCCACCTAGTATATCGCGAGCGCAGTAGCCAAAACTTCAAGTGTTTCAGGACCTTGCACGTTGATGCCCTTATCAGCCTCAAAACGGGTATTGCTGATTAAAGAGATTGCCAGCCGACTGAGCGCCGAGGAATGGCCTTTGGTCGATCTGACTTTAGATCAATTTTCGTTACCCACGTCGGACATGTGGAGCGGGGGAAACAAATACGCCTACGTGGTGGAGATGCTCAAAGGCGCCCACGACCCGCAACTGATTGAGCTTGGCCAGCACGTCGGATTTCAATTCGAGGAGGCCGGTCCGCAACGCATTGACCCCCCGTTTTGGCGAAAGGGAATGTTACGATTGTTTATTTCGCATTTAGCAGTCGAGCGAGATTTCGCCGCCGAATTGCAGCAAGCGCTACTTCAATACGGCATATCAGCGTTCGTCGCCCATAATGACATCGAGCCGACATCAGAATGGCAGGCACAGATCGAAACAGCACTTGCCACGAGTGACGCGCTAGTCGCGCTGCTTCACAAAGATTTCCACGCCAGTAACTGGGCCGATCAAGAAATCGGGTTTGCTATGGGCCGAGGTATTCCAGTTTTCGCTGTGCGCTTCGCCTATGCCCCCTACGGTTTCATCGCCCGATTTCAGGCCTTCAACGGAAATAATAAGGCGGCGATGGACCTAGCAAAGGAATTGTTTGACGCATACCGGACAAGCAAACAGACGCAAAGGAAAATGAGTGAAATCCTCATCGGTTTGTTTGAAGAAAGTTCCAGCTTTGCCAAAGCAAAGGAACACATTGGCTACTTAGAAGAGCTGACAGATTGGGAACCGTCGTTCTCGACTAGAATTCGATCGGCTGCGAAGATCAACTCCCAAATACTCGAATCATGGGGAGTTCCTCAGAGAGTCGAACTTTTAGCCAAGAGATGGGACAGTCGCGACCGCGACCTGCCGCTATTCTGATGTCCGGCTCGAATGTAATTGCTTTTCCCCGGTGATCACTACGCCCACTGTCCTAGTCCTTGGTGCTGGAGCTAGCCATCCCTATGGGTTTCCAACAGGCGAGCGACTAAAACGCGAGATTTGCGCGGCTTTCTATGCTCCCGACACGGCTGCAGCCCAATTACTTTACCCTCCATTCAGTGAGACGGCCGGATTTTTCGAATTCAGAGAAGCCTTCTTGAAATCCGGCCAACCGTCGATCGATGCTTTCTTGCAACATCGCCGAAACTTTCTGAACGTTGGGAAACTTGCGATCGCATATTGCCTTATCCCCTGCGAGAGCGAATTACACCTTTACGAAATGTCCGATCCGGCTCGGGGCGGAGATTGGTATCAATATCTCTCGGAGAAGCTCGACGCTCCATTCGAGAGATTCGGCGAAAACCGCCTTTCGATAATCACATTCAACTACGATCGCTCCCTTGAGCACTACCTTTTGAACGCGCTAGAGAATTCGCACGCACAACGGCGCGAAGAGTGTGCAAGGGCGCTCGCGCGAATTCCGATCATTCATGTTCACGGCCAATTGGGGCGGCGTCCGTATCCCGAAGATGGATGCCGTCAATACAGCCAGCACCTACAAGATTATCGCGAGGCTTCTGAGGCCGCGGCCGGAATAACCCTTTTGCATGAGGAAACTTCTGGTAGCCTCGAACACGCGCGCGAACTTCTCACTGCCGCAGAGCGGATTGCTTTCTTGGGCTTCGGTTATCATCCGGTCAATGTGAAGCGTCTAGCGATCGATACGGCCAACATCGCATCAAAATTCATCATCGGCACAACGCGTGGCCTGCTCGGTAAGGAGGTGCAAGACGTTCAAAACAGAATACACGCAGCATTCGGCAGCCTACTGAGTGTTCCGCAGTATCCGGACGAGGACAGTCTGACCTTGTTAAGATCGACGATGTTTCTTGGCTGATTCGTCAAAGCAAACCGCCCATGAACGAGTCATGCTGCTTTTTGGCTTCGGCGAGTTTTGAGCGAATTTTCTCGACCTCGGCCGGGGACGTTGATGCAGCAATACCGATATTTTGAGTCGGAAGGTGGATCGATGCCCCGTTCGAATCTCCGCCCATCCGCGCCGCCAAAGCCTTTACCGTAGGTTGATCGGAAGAGTTAACTTTCTCTTCGATCCAATACCTGAAGTTCCTGGCGCAACTTGACCACGCTGCCCTGCGGCAAAACGCCGCGAAAATTCACGGTGGGATAAACAATGCAATCGCGTCCCAAAATCGAGCCGGGATTGATCACCGCATTACAGCCAATTTCGGTGCGATCGCCGACGATCGCGCCGAATTTCGTCAGACCAGTTGCGATGTGGCCTTCAGGCGCCATCACCATGATTTCATGATGGTCGAGTTTCACATTCGAGAGAATCACACCCGCGCCCAGATGCGCGCCGTGACCCAGAATCGAATCGCCCACGTAATTAAAATGCGGCGCCTTTGCCTCATCGAAGAGAATGCAGTTCTTGAACTCGCACGAATTTCCCATCACCGCGCCGTCACCCACCACTACATTCTCACGTACATAGCAGCCGCTGCGGATGTGGCAATTCTCGCCGATCCAAGCGGGCCCTTTCAAAACCGCGCCTTGTTCGACAATTGTCCCACGCCCGACAAACACATTGCTGCTGATGAAAGGTTTCCCGATGAGCTCGCCGAACACGGCCGGTTTCAAGCGAAACTGTAAATAACTCGCAATTTGTCTGAGCGCGTCCCAGACATACTTCTGGTTCTCAAACAACTTCGGATGGGCCGTATGTTCGAGGTTAAGGAATTCAGTGGGCGCAAACATCTTTTCGCGAACTAAACGCCGGTGCGCCGCGTAATTTTCTGGCCGTCCTTGGTGTCGCGCGCTTCCCAACCGCGAGCGCTCAATTCGTCGCGCAATTCATCACTTTTTCGCCAGTCTTTTGCAAGCCTCGCTTGCGTCCGTGAATCCGCCAGCTTCGCTATCTCCACCGGAAGTTCTGCTGTTTCCATCTCAAGATCGATTACGCTGTTTATGCGTTCCCACCAATTCAACCAAGCATTCGCCGACGCGGCGTCGAGTTCATTTCGATCCATCGCGCGATTGGTTTCACGAATTTTTTCGAACAAAAAGCCAAGCGCTGCGGAAATGTTCAGGTCATCGTCAAGCGCCTCTTCAAATTGCCGGCCGATACGCATGTCGGTCTTTTGCTTATCGATCTGCCCCCCGGTGGTTTCGCGCAGCCGCATGAGCCAGTCGTCAATCCGGCCTAACGACTCGCGCGCTTCCTTCATTCCATCCCAGGTGAAATTGAGCGGCGCCCGATAATGCACACGCGCCAACGCGTAACGAATCTCGCGACCGGTGTACCCTTTCTCCAGAACATCGGGAAGCGTGTAAAAGTTGCCTAACGACTTCGACATTTTCTGTCCATCGACAAGCAGATGGGCGCAGTGCAGCCAGTAACGCACGAACTTTTTGCCGGTGCAGCCTTCGCTTTGCGCGATCTCCGCTTCGTGATGCGGGAAAATGTTATCGACGCCGCCGCAGTGAATGTCGATCTCATCGCCGAGCAGTGCCGTTGCCATCGCGCTGCACTCGATATGCCAGCCGGGACGGCCGCGGCCCCATGGACTCTGCCAGCCGACATCGCCATCCTCTTCGTCCCATGCTTTCCAAAGTGCGAAGTCGCCAATGTGTTCCTTGTCGTATTCGTCGTGTTTTACGCGGCCGGTCGATTGCAATTGGGTGAGATCGAAATGAGCGAGTTTCCCGTAAGCGGGAAATCTGTTGATGCGGAAATAAACTGATTTGTCCTCGGCTTGATAAGCCAGGCCACGCGAAATGAGCGTGCTAATCATCTCAATCATCTTGTCGACATAACGCTGCTCGGTCGCGGCAGGAAATTCATCCGCGCGCTTGATCCGCAAGGTTTCGATGTCTTGGAAGAAGGCTTCCTTGAATTGCGCCGTGAATTTTGTGAGCGGAACTCGAGCCTCGCGCGTGCCTCGGATGGTTTTGTCATCCACGTCGGTGATGTTCATGACGCGATGCACGTTGTAACCACGCAGCTCAAGATGGCGCTGCAACAGATCTTCGAAAATGTAGGCGCGAAAATTTCCGATGTGCGCGCGGCTGTAAACCGTTGGGCCGCACGTATAGATGCCGATGTTGGGCGCTGCCGGATCCCGCGGCCGGAATTCCTCAAGTTGTCGCGAGTAGGTATTAAAAAAACGGAGTGCCATTTCTATGAATGAAAATGATGGAGTGGTGGAACAGCGCAGTGCCTCACATCATTACGCCAATCTTCCATCGCTCCTTTCCTCCTGCTCCACGGTCGCGATTGCCATTGCGGCGATGCCTTCGCCGCGCCCAATCGCACCAAGCCGTTCGTTTGTCGTCGCCTTGATGCTAATACGTGATTCAGTCGCGCCGATTGCCTGCGCAATTTTTTTTCGCATCGCTGGAATATAGGGGGCAATCCTGGGCGCCTCCGAAATCACGGTTGCATCGACATTCACGGCACGCGCTTTTTCTTTGGCAAGCAGTTCGCTCACGCGTTGCAAAATCTTGATGCTGCTGATGCCGCGAATCAATTCGTCGGTGTTTGGAAAATGCTGGCCGATGTCGCCGGCGCCGATCGCGCCGAGAAGCGCGTCCGCAATTGCATGGGAGAGAACATCGCCATCGGAATGTCCCTCTAGCCCGCGCGAGTGCGGGATTTCAACTCCGCCGAGGATCAACTGTCGATCTTCGGCCAAACGATGCACGTCGTAACCGATTCCGCATCGAATCATTTTCAAAGTTTCAAATCAATGACGCCGTTGGACGCGACGATGCTGTATTTCTCTTTCATATCTTTGCGGGGCCGCAGATCGACCGTGCCGCCGGCCGTCTCAACCAGAATCCAACCGGCGGCGATATCCCACAAGCTAATGCCTTGCTCGATGTAAGCGTCGAGTCGTCCGCAGGCCACATAAGCCATGTCGAGTGCGGCGCTGCCGAGCAAGCGGCATTTGCGCGCGCGATGAATCATCTGTTGCAAAAGCGGCAGGCCGGCCTCGATCGTTACACCCGTTTTGGAAAGTCCGACGGAGACGACGGCTTCGGCGAGATTGGCGCGCGTGCTCACGCGAAAGTGATGTCCGTTCAAGCGCGGGCTTTCGCCCTTTTGCCCGCTCCACATTTCGTCGCGCATGGGATCATAGATCACGCCGACAATGATCTCGCCCTGGAATCGCAAAGCAATCGAGACGCAAAAATGCGGAATGCCGTAGAAATAATTCACCGTGCCATCGAGCGGATCGACCACCCACTGATGCTTGCTCGCTTGATCGCCGACGATGCCTTCCTCGCCGTAAAGCGCGTGCTGCGGAAACTGTTTGAGAAGCAACTGTGTGATCAATTCCTGCGTCTGCACGTCGATTTCGAGTTTGATATCATGCGGTTCCAACGAATTGACGCGGAGCGGTCGCTGAAAATTTTGCCGGAGCATTTCGCCCGCGGAGCGTGCCGCTTTCTCGGCCGCGTCGAGATAATGCTTCATGGCGAAACTACCTCGCACAAAGAGCACGAAGTGCACAACGGAAATCAAATTGAGATTTTGTTCGCGCGTTGCGCAGTGTGGCCGCTCGCGCGGCGAGGATCTTCCATTCAACGCGCAGAGCGCGACCGCTACAAGAAAAAACCGGGAGGAAGATAAATTTCCCTCCCGGGTTGAGGTTTGGACTTGTGACCTCGAATGCTTCGAGGTCGTGATCAGGCGTGAGGCGTTAATGCCTCTTTCTTTTTGCTGATTTTTTCTTCGCGGCTTTTTTGCGTTTTTTTGCCATCGACTATTCCCCCCTTTCAATCCGCAGATGCGGAGGGTTGTGAAGAGTTCGAGATGAATTCAACTTCACTTACAAATGGTTCAGTAATCATCACTTTTTTTTTGTCAAACATTTTTCTCGCATGTTTGTAAATATTTTTACGAGCTCGCGCGCGATAATTTTTTTGGCCGCGCGAGAAATTTTTTGTCGTTCGCCGCTTCGGAACAGAATCGTCACCTCATTTTCGTCGCTCTCCATTCCGGAGTCGGCGCAGCTCACGTCGTTCGCTACAATCAGGTCGCAATTTTTCGCGTGAAGTTTTTTCTCGGCGCTTTCTTCAACATCATTTGTTTCCGCCGCGAAACCAACGACGAGGAAGTGGCGATCTTTTTTTGCCAGCGAGGAGAGGATGTCGCGCGTGGGCGTCAGCTCGAGGCAGAGGTGCTCGTCTCGCTTCCTGATTTTCCCTGGAGAAACTGCTGCCGGTTTGTAATCGGCGACCGCGGCGCACATAACCAGAACATCGCAGTCGCGAAGATGTCGATGTATCGCGGCGGACATTTCATCACTCGTCACGATTGACACCAAGCGAGCGTCGCGCGGTGGATCGAGATGCACGGGACCGGAAATCAAAGTGACGTCGTGTCCAGCTTCGACGGCCGCTTCGGCGATCGCGTAGCCCATTTTCCCCGATGAGCGATTGCTGAGATAGCGAACGGGATCGATCGGCTCGCGTGTCGGTCCCGCCGTGATGAGAAATCTCACGCGATGAGATTTTCCTGGCGCGCGAGCAGAAATTCCGCGCGAAAGGCGATGTCTTCGACTTTCCAAAGGCGGCCGAGGCCTTCGTAACCGCAGGCGAGCATTCCTTCTTCGGGTCCGATAAACTCGACGCCGCGCGATTTCAATTTCTCCACGTTTTCCAGTGTGGCCGGATGCGACCACATTTTTCCATTCATAGCTGGGGCGAGCAGAATCGGCGCACGGGTGGCCAGTGCGATGGCGGCGAGCGGATGATTCGCAAGGCCCTGGGCGAGTTCGGCGATGATGTGCGCGGTGGCCGGCGCGATAAGGAACAGGTTTGCGCGATCCGCCAGTTCGATGTGCCCCGGTTGCCAACTTTCTTTTTCGTCGAAGAAGCTGGTCGTGACCGGATTTTTGGAAAGCGTTCGCAATGTGAGCGGTGAAATGAATTCGATCGCGTCCTGTGTCATCACGACAAAAACTTGATGACCTTGCTTGACGAGCAGACTGGCGAGTTCAGCGGATTTGTAGGCGGCGATTGATCCGGTGACGCCGAGCACAATTGATTTCGTGGTCGAACGAAGGCGCACGACTTTTCGTGCGCTGGTTCTTTCGCTTCTGCGTTTTGAATCTCTTTCCATGAAAGATCGACAATTACTTCTGGGCGAGGCGCCGGCTCAAATAACGTTCCGCGCCCATGATATGCCGGAATTTTTGCAAATCTTCTTCCACCGACCGGCTGATGATGGTGTAGCGATAATCGCGCCACAATTCCATCTCGCGCGCGGCGGTGACGAGGCGCAAGTCGATCTGCTTGGCCGTTTCCGTTCCGCGCTTCAAGAGACGGCGGCGGAGTTCGTCGAGATCGGGCGGCATAATGAAAACATCGGCCAACGCCTGGCCAATGAATGGATCGTCGCAGTTGCGAATGGCGGCTGCGCCTTGCGTGTCGATGTCGATCAAAACATCGACACCGTTTTTCAGATTCGAAAGCAACGGTTTGCGTAATGTTCCATAATAATCTCCGTGGACTTGTGCGTACTCGAGAAAATCGCCGGCCTTGGCCCGCGCCTGAAACTCGGCGGCGGACAAAAATTGATAATCTTCGCCTTCAATCTCTCCGGCGCGTGGCGTCCGCGTGGTGCAAGAAACCGAGTAAACAAAATCGGGGCTTTGGCGAAGCGCCTCGACGAGTGTTGTCTTTCCCGCGCCGGATGGCGCGGAAATGACGAAAAGAATTCCGTGTCGGTCGAACTGTTTATTCAAGGTTCTGGACTTGCTCGCGAATTTTCTCCAGCTCCGCTTTGCAGGCGACGACGCGCTGCGAGATGGCAGCATCGTTTGCCTTTGCGCCGAGGGTATTGAGTTCGCGAAAAATTTCTTGGGTGATGAATTCGAGCGTACGGCCGACCGGCTCGTTCTTGCGAAGATGATGCGCGAACTGCGCGAGGTGACTTTCCACGCGCGTCAATTCCTCCGAGATATCGGCGCGGTCGGCGAAGAAGGAAATTTCTTTCAGCAAACGTTCGTCGTCAGCCGCGATCGGCAGAGCGGCCTTTTGCAGGCGATCGAGCAGCGCGGTACGATATCTTTTTACCACCTCGGGATGAAGGGCGCGGATCTCCTTGAGTTTTTTCCGCATCGCTTTGAGCCGGTGGATCAAGTCCTTGGCCAGATGTCTGCCTTCGCGTTCGCGCATCTTGATCAAATCGGCGAGGGCGGCGCGAAGTGCGCGATCGATCGCGGGCCATGCTTCTTCTGCGCTCACAGCTTGTTCCGGAAAGCGCATCACGCCCGGCGCCTGGAGAATTGTGCTGATCGTGATCTCGCCCGGCGCATCGAGCTCTTTTTGAAGGGCGCGCATCGCTTCGTGATAGGAGCGGGCCAACTCGGCATCGAGCGCAAGGTTGCGCGCACCGTTTTGGCCGTTGTGAAAAGTCACGACGACATTGGTTCGGCCGCGCGAAATATTTTCGTTGATCGTCTGGCGAATGCGTGGCTCAAGCTCGGCGAGATCGCGTGGGAGATTGACTACGATGTCGCTCTGTTTCCGGTTCACGGAATTGAGTTCGACGCTAAACTTTGCCCCGCCGTGATCGGTCTCGGCGCGGCCGTAACCGGTCATGCTTCTCATAAGTCAGGATGTTTCTCTATCGAAACCGAAGCGGGCGTCGCGTAGCATTTCGATTTGGCTCATGCGAAACGAAGTTAGGCTTCGGCGAGGGTGCTGCCAAGCTTTTGTGGTTGCTTGGCGAGAAGTTGCTCGACTGCCCGGCGGTGCGGAGAAGGAAGCGGAATCGAGGCGAGTTGAGCGATTGAGAACCAACGCCTTTGCCCTCGTGCGCGAGTGCGAGGTGCCGGCTGCGCGAAGACTTTCAACGTGATTCGGTGATTCGTGAAAGGGAAGATCGACGTATGAATTGGGCGGGTGATTGCCGATCTTGCCCGCGCCGGGGGCAGAATCCACATGCCGTGCCAGCGGCCGCATGATTGCTCGAGCAGAATTCGATTGCGACGGAAAGTGAAGGCGCGCGCATCGGTCAGGTCTTCTGGCGGGCTCGGGATTTTTTTGATCGGGAGAGTTTGCGGGTTCTTGGGGCGACAAAATTTCTTCACGGGACAAATTGCGCACTTGGGCTGGTGTGGAAGACAGACTAGCGCGCCGAGATCGAGAAGAGCGGAGTTATAATCGCGGGCAGAGCGCTTGGGGAGGAGGGACGCCGCATAATTCCAGAGTGCTTCGCGACCCACTGTGCAATCGATTGGCCTGCGGAAATTGAAAAGCCGGGACAGGACGCGAGAGGTGTTGGATTCGACGATTGGCACGGATTCATCGAAGGCGAAGGTGGCGAGGGCGTGCGCGGAATATCGCCCGATGCCCGGCAATGCTAGTGTGCGCGCGATTGATCTCGGAAGATGTCCGCCATATCGATCCACGACAATCCTGGCGGTTGCGTGAAGATTTCGCGCTCGTGCATAGTAGCCGAGGCCTTGCCAGGCGTGCAACACGCTCGATTCCGAAGCACGCGCCAGGGCGGAGAAATCGCTCCATCGGCGCAGCCACTCATTATAATAAGAAAGAACGGTGGCGACCTGCGTTTGTTGGAGCATGAACTCCGAAACGAGAATGGCGTATGGGTCGCGGGTGCGGCGCCACGGCAGATCACGGCCGTGACGGCGATACCAGCGCAGCAACGCGGAGCGGAAATTGCGGGAGTCTGGTGGCGAGATCAGGTTGGTAGAAACGTGCAACGCTCAACCGGCCTTCGCAAGACTACGGTGTGCCAAGCGCTCAGCGTGCAACTCCGAATGTCTGCCCGAGCACGGATTGAATTCAGAAGATCATTGAACGTTGCGCGTTCGAAGTTGAACATTGAGCGTTTTTTGCTGGCAAGATGAACTCGTACACGCATGCCTTGACGGCGGAGCAGGCGACGAAACTTCGCGCGCTGCTCGAGGAACTCGGTTTTCAGTTTACGCCAAAACAATACACGCTTTTCTTCGCACAAAAGAACAAGTTGAGCGTCGCGGCTTATGAGAAGGGACCGAAGGTTTTGGTGCAGGGCAAGGGTGTGCAGGAGTTTGTTCAGTTCGAGCTCGAGCCGAAAATTTTTGGTGAAGCCAAACTGGGTTATGAAGAAGTGCATGCGCCGGAGATGTTCGAGCCGCATTTCGGCGTTGATGAAAGCGGGAAGGGCGATTTCTTTGGACCGCTGGTGATTTCAGGCGTGTATGTCGATCGTGGGATCGCGCGCAAGCTTCTGGACGCGGGCGTTCAGGACAGCAAGCGAATCGGCTCGGATGCGCGCGTTCGGACCCTTGCCCAGATTATCCGGAAAACTGCCGGCGGTTTGATTGAGACGGTGCTGATCGGTCCGGAACGGTATAACGAGCTTTATGAGAAGTTTGGGAACCTGAACAGTTTGCTCGGCTGGGGGCACGCGCGCGTCATTGAAAATCTGCTGGCAAAAAAACCGGATTGCCCGCGCGCGTTGTCGGATCAATTTGCGGATGCGCGCGTCATCAGACGAGCGCTTTTGCAACATGGCCGCAAAATCAAGATTCAACAGCGGCCGAAGGCGGAATCCGATATCGCGGTAGCGGCGGCGTCGATTCTGGCACGTGAAGCATTTATCGGTTGGCTGGAGCGGCGGGGGAAAGCGATCGGTTTGGTCTTGGAGCGAGGGGTGTCGGCTAGCGTAAAAGAGACCGCAAAAAAGCTCGTGGAAAAGAGCGGGCCGCAGAGCCTGCGTGAGGTGGCGAAGATACATTTCCGGACGGCGCACGAGATTGCGCCAGACGCCTATGCCACGCGCCGCCTCCGCGCGGAAATTGGCGAAAGAAACGATTGACGGCGGTTTTCCGGAGGCGTCGGGCAAGGTTCCTGCTACGTGCTTTTGACGCTTAGTAATTGTGGGAACCCGACTCCTCATCCTGAACGCAGATCCTGTCTTTCAAGACAAGGAACTCGCCATCTTCGACGCGATGGAAGGGGTGGAAACCGGCATTGTACGAACCCTTTCCGAAGCGGTCTCGTTTCTTCTGGCCGAGAGTTTCGACGCTTTTGTCGTGGAAGGGGAGTCGAAATTGGCGCTGGAGCAAGCCACGAATGTCCGGCAGCATTTTCCCTCGCTCAAGATTATTTGCTTGGCGCCGGACCGGGCCGAAGCCGAAGCTGTTGCCACCGCGGCGCAGCAAGAGATCACTTTGCTCTTGAGCGAGCAAAGCAAGCACCGGATGGAGCGGCTCCTCAAGACTTTTGTGCAGTCGCTGGGGAGGCAAGCCGGGACGGCGGCTGAGGGGGTCGATCCTTGTCATTCGCTCGTCGGTAATCTGAATCAATTCTCAGCCGCGGAAATCCTACAGATGAGCTGTTTGAGCCAGCGGAGCGGACGTTTTACCTTCAAATCCGGCCGGGGGAACAGCGAAATCTATCTGCATCACGGATCGATACGTCACGCCGTCTTTGGATCGCTCGAAGGCGAAGCGGCAGTGGCGGAAATTTTCCGGTGGCGGCAAGGGCGGTTTTATTTTGAGGAAGGGATCATTAGCCAGGTGGAAACGGTCGATCGCCCGTGGGCACATCTGTTGCTCGATAACCTGCAGAAATTCGACGAGACGCTCGAACTCGTCGGCGTGCCCCCTGAACAGTCGCAAGAATCGCAATCATGAGGGATCAAGAACTTGAAGCCAAGCTTCGCCTGCTCACGCTCCAGCTGGATAACTGGAAGAAGCTGCATGACTTCATTACCTACGGGCTGGACAAGGCGAAGCCAATCGTCTCGGCTGAGCAGGAGCGCCAGTTTACCGAAATTCGCTCGCATCTCTTGCAAGAGACGGAACATATTTTCAGCCGCCTGGACATTCTCGGCGAGCTGTCGGGCAAACTGATGAATGTGCTGCAGCGGGGTTCTTCCGTGCGTGGCATCCGCGAGCTATCGAACGACGATGTCCGCCGGCTGGAGATGGATTGGAATACTGTGTTCACGAAGCTCGGTGTGGTGCAAGGCCAGCTTAAAGCGCAGCGGAAGGCCTTGGCTGGCCAAACTGTGTTGCGCCATCATCTGAATCGTATCTTGGGGCGGCTGGCGCCAGCTCGCTGATTTCCTCGTCAGGAAGCCGCCCATTGCGTTTACTCCTCTTTGGAGGAGGTTAAGCTGTTAAGAGAATTCCTTTTTTCAAAAATTTGGCCGCCGCTCCGGCTACGTAGAGCGATTATATTATGTACATATGGCAAAGCTAACCAAACGCGACATTGTCGTCGCCATCAGCAACCAAACAGGAATGGTGCAACACGAAGTTTTCGACGTGGTTCAGCGAACGCTCGATAAAATCACCGACAGTCTGGCCAATAACGTCGCCGTCGAGTTGCGTAACTTTGGTGTTTTTCAGCCACGGCTGACCAAACCGCGGGTGGGACGCAACCCAAATCAACCAGGCAGCAGTTTCGTAATTCCACCCCGAGCCACGGTGAAGTTTAAGGCGGGCAAGATTATGCGCCAACGAGTCGAAAAACTTTCGCGGGAATTAAAGGAAGCTTCCGAACGGAAAGAGAACGCGGCGGCCGAGAGCCACAACGGCCAGTAAGCGCGGCCGCCCACTCGGTTGAGGTTACGATTGGGAAATCGGCTTGAGCAGATTTTGGATGGCCTCTTCTAGTCGCTCAAAGTTGATCGGTTTGGTCAGATGTTCGGAGAAGCCGGCCGCTCGCGCCTTGCTCACATCGTGCTCCATGCCGAAGCCGCTGAGGGCGATGCCGCGCAGGCCTTTGCTGTTCCGCAGTTCGCGCATGAGATCGAGACCGCTTCGGTCCGGCAGGCCAATGTCGCTGATGAGCAGATCGAAATCTTGCATACGCGCTTTTTCCACTGCCTGCTCAGCGGAATGGGCCAGGGTAATCTGGTAGCCGCGTCGCTCGAGCATCATTTTCATCCCCGTGCAGGTATCGTGGTGATCATCCACCACAAGAACGTGCCGCGGACGCGATGCGACGACCTTCTTTTGCGCATCGACAGCAGGATGCTCGCCGTCTCCAGTCTGCGCGCTCACCGGAGCGGGCGCCGTCTTCAAGTTTAGCGTAAAAGTCGAACCGCGATCCTTGCCCGGACTTTCCACGCGGATTTTTCCGCCATGCGCGTCCACCATGGCTCTGGAGATAGCAAGACCCAGACCGAGTCCGCCAAACCGGCGCGTAATCGAGCTTTGGCCCTGCTCGAAGGCGTTAAAGATCTTGTCGATCTTTTCCGGCTCGATACCGATGCCAGTATCGGTAATTTGAATTTCAATCTCTTCCGGCGCCGGGTTGCGCGTTTCGATGATGATGCGGCCTTTGGCCGGCGTGAATTTCACGCTGTTCTTGATGAGATTCCAAAAGACCTGCTGCAAACGGGCCGGATCTCCTTCGACATGGGCGCGCTCGGCGCGGAGTCGAAATTCCGCCTGGAGATGCTTACCGGCGATCTCTTGCCGGCAAATTTCGTAGGCCCGCTGCAGAATTTCGTGCACACAGATAATCTCGAAGCTTAACTGCAGCTTCCCTCTTGCGATCCGCGTCACGTCGAGCAAATCGTCAATCAAGCGCGCTTCCAGTTCGACATTGCGCCGGATGACTTCGAGCGCCTGCCGAACCGGCGGCGAATCGGGAATGTTCGCTTCCAATTCCCCAACCATGGCGATGACGGGCGAGAGGGGATTGCGTAACTCATGGGAGAGCAAGGCGAGGAATTGATCCTTGGCTGCATTTGCGCCTACTAGTTCCTGGCGCAGCGTCACGTCGCGCGTCTTGTCTTCGACGAGATAAAGAACGCCTTGCACGCTTTGTTGCGAGCCCTGCAACCGGAGCAGGTTGATGTTCACGAAATGCGTCATGCCCGCATTATCCTTGAGCGGTTGCTCGACCAATTGAAACGGCGTTCCAAAAGCGAGCACTTTTTCGATCGCTCCCGCCGGGGCGATCTTCACTTCGTCGTAAATCGCTTGCGCAATGTCGCGATCCAGCGGCAGATTTCCAAAACGCCGTGCCATCTGAGCGAAAGCTCCGTTCGCTTGAAGAAAACGCCGCGAAACCGGATCGACAAAAGCGATGCCGCTTGGCATGTTCGCGAGAATCTTTTCGTTGAAGATAACTTCCCGCTCGATCCGCCGCGTCGCCTCAGTCTGCCGCCGGTAAAACCTGCTGGCGAGCGAGGCAAAAATGGAGGTGAGCACGATCAACCAGAGCGCCAGGACAAGCATTCGCCCGAGAAGATCGTGCACCGGTTTGTAGGCAACAGCTTTGGGCTGCACCACCACCGCCTCCCAACCGGTCGATTCGACCGGGCCGAAAGAATAGAGATTGCCGTGCCGCTCGAAATGTCCGCTTCTACTGTTGCCGATCTCCTTCATCAGCATTTCTCCTGTAGTAGAAACGGCGCTGGGATTTGGCTGGAAACCATTTGCAAAAAGCGCAGTGCCGTTTTGATCGAGCACCTGGCAAAGCGACTGATCGGCGAACTCAATCATCGACAAACGGCGCCCGATTCTTTCCACTAACACCGAAACTCCGAGATAGCCGGCAACGGTCCCATCCGGCGCCCGGACCGCGCCCACAATATCGGTCGCCATGCGTTTATCCACCAGACGAGGATGCACAGCCGAGACAAAGGCGCCGTTCGATGCCCGCGCTTGGTCCCGCCAGAGGTCGGACCCAAAATCCTTGCCCACCATCTCCGGACTGGAGGGAAGCGACGCGATCAGATGACCCTTCGGGTCCGTGATGAACATTCCGTCGATGCGCGGCTGCGAGTAAAATGCCGCGCTGAGCCATTGTTGAGCGAAGCCTGGGGAATTGGATGCGCTCAAGATCTTCGCCGCCTCCGGCAGCGTCTGATAATACTCAATGATGCCGCTCGTCCGGCCCAGGTCGTCGCCCACGAGATGGCCGATCAATTGAATAAAGGTCTGCCGATCGCGTAGGATTTTTGATTCAAGGGTTTTTGTCAGGATGGTGTAGGAAACGACAAGGGTTAAGATCGACGGCACCCATCCGGCCAGAAGGATGGGAAAGACGATATTAAAGCGCTGGAAACGGGCGCGTTTCCATTTCTTAAATCTCTTGCGCACTTGCATCCCGGCGCCGCGAAAAGCGGCTTATCACCAATTAACCCGCTCCCCGCCTCAGGCAAGCGAATGCTGAATAGCTTGCGAGGCTTCCAGCCGTCGCCATCCGGGCGGCGCAGCGCGAGTGTGCTTAGACGCCTCTGCGTCGCGCTTTATAGAGCGAAGTAGAGCGAAGCGACTATAGGTTGATAGTCGATACCGCGTCGCGATTTCCATCGGCAAGGCGCGGGCAGTATTCAGGTTGCGAGCCGTCCCGAAAGCGTTCGGCCTGAAATCTGTTCACCAGCAAAGGCATTTTTTGATTTGACGCCCGCGGCGGAAACGTCATCATGTCGCCCTCGCTGCCCTAACCAAGGGCAGCGCCTGGAAGCACCATGCAAGGAAGCCTCGGTCACGTTATCTGGACAATCTGCTATCTGAGTGTGCTGATCGGTCTTTCCGCCTACGGCGTCCATCGCTACTTCATCATTTATCTCTTTCTCAAAAACAGAAGGCGCGAGCTCCTCCCGGCCTGCCGCTTCGAGCAACTGCCGAAGGTGACAATGCAGTTGCCGATCTTTAACGAAGTTTACGTGGTCGAGCGCTTGCTGCGCTCGGTCAGCGAACTGGATTATCCGAGAGAACTTCTCCAGATTCAGGTGCTGGATGATTCGACCGACGATACGCGCGAGATCACCTCCTCGTGCGCGGACGAACTGCGCGGTCGCGGCTTCAACGTCCAGCTCATTCATCGCGTCGATCGCACTGGTTTCAAAGCGGGTGCGCTCGCTGTTGGACTCGACTCCGCCGAAGGCGAGTTTGTCTGTATTCTCGACGCCGATTTTGTTCCGCAACCGGACTTGCTCAAGCGCACGATTGATTTTTTCACCGATCCGAGAGTTGGCATGATTCAGACGCGCTGGGGACATTTGAATCGGAGCTATTCATTACTCACACGCGCGCAGGCGATGTTTCTGGACGGACATCTTTTGCTCGAACAAACCGCGCGCAGTCGGAGCGGACGCTTTTTTAATTTCAACGGGACAGCCGGTCTTTGGCGGCGCTTGTGCATCGAGGAAGCGGGTGGCTGGCAGCATGACACGCTCACCGAGGATCTTGATCTAAGCTATCGCGCGCAGCTCGTGGGTTGGAAATTTATTTTTCTCCCTGATGTGGTGACCCCGGCGGAATTGCCGGTGGACATGAACGGTTTTAAATCGCAACAGCATCGCTGGACCAAAGGCTCCATCCAGACGTGCAAGAAACTCCTGCCCACCATTTGGCGAAGCAAGTTGCCGTTTCCGATTAAACTTGAGGCCACGGGTCACTTGATGTCGAACTTCGCCTACCTGCTTCTTGCTTGTTTATGCGTGCTCCTGCATCCTTCTGTTGGGGGACCACAACCCGGCTGGCTGCGCACGCTTTTAATCGACGTCCCCATCTTCCTCGCCGCCTCGGTATCGGTGGCGGTGTTTTACATTTGCGCGCAACGCGAGTTGCATCCGCGCACCTGGATGAAAGAAATTCTTTTCCTGCCCTGTTTGCTCGCGCTCGGCATCGGCCTCTCGCTCAACAACGCCCGGGCCGTGCTGGAAGCGCTCTTTAACCACAAATCCGATTTCACGCGAACGCCCAAGTACGGGATCGAACGTAAATCACAGCCCTGGCGAGCCTGCAAATACCGGCCGCTCAAATCCGCCCTGCCCCTCGCGGAGCTGGCCTTCGCGATTTATTTCAGCTACTTCGTCTGGTTCGCAATCGCACATCGACAATTCATCTCGGTACCGTTTCTGCTCATGTTCCAGAGTGGCTTTCTCTATGTCGCGCTCTCCTCGCTTACGCCCTGGTGGCCAAGAATCAACTTTGGCGGTTCACGTGCGGCCGCCACAATTCCCGCGTGACAAGAATGTCGATTTCGAGTAAGAAGGCGCCCATGTTTCGTTTTTCGGCGGCCATTTTCGCACTTTCCCTTTGCCCGTCGGCGCTCCCTGCCGTCATCGCGCCCGGCAATTCGGATAGCGTCATCATTAGTGTGCGCGATCAAAAATTAATGCTGTTGCAAAATGGCGCCAAGGTAGCGACCTATCCCGTTTCCACTTCGATGTTCGGACTCGGTGATTTTTTGGGGCACATGACAACTCCTCTCGGCTATTTTGCCGTTGCGCAAAAAATCGGTGACCACGCACCGATCGGTGCCGTGTTCCATAATCGCCGGTTTACCGGCGAAATTCTCGCGCCAAACGCGCCTGGCCGCGATCCGGTGATTACGCGTATCATTTGGCTGCGCGGACTGGAAGCCCAAAACGCTCATGCGTTCGGCCGCTGCATCTACATCCATGGCACGCCGCAGGAGAAAACAATCGGTCGGCCGGCCAGCTACGGCTGCATCCGGATGAAATCGAGCGACATCGCAGCTGTTTATAATCAGCTTCCACTCGGCTCAATCGTGCAAATTGTCCAAAACGGTCTGCCCAAAGTGCCAAAGGCGCGGCCGATGCCACCGAGCGATACACTAATGGCGGAGTTGGAAAAAACGAAAGGCCAGGATCAGCTTGGCTCCAAATCGGCTTCTCTCTCGCTCACGGTCGAGCAAATGCGAGTGGCGGGAGCGCTCGCTGCAGAGCGGCAAAAACAAACGAGCACCCGCGGATCCAGTGCGCGCCCGAAAGATAAAGCGACGCCGGTACTGAATAACGGCGAGACAATCGCGCAAGGCAAAAATCCTCGCGCATAAGAGCAGTCGGCCGGCTCCGCAAACAATCATTGTCGATCTTGGCATCGGAATGCGCCGCCTCGCGAGTCACTCTTGACAATCGCAATCGCGACCGCGAGCGTCCACGTCCACAATTTTTTTGAATAAGCAATGGCCAATACAAAGTCAGCCGCTAAGCGCGCACGCCAGACATTGAAGCGTTCGCTCCGCAATAGCAGTGTTGTGACACGTTTACGTAAGATGCAAAAGCAGGTGCATTCCTCGCAAAGCGCCCAACCAGATCAAATTCGTGCAGTCATCTCCGCAATCGACAAAGCTGCCAAACGAGGGATCATTCACCGCAATGCCGCTAATCGCCGCAAAGGGCGACTCTACAAAGCGGCCGTCGCTGCATCGGCCTAGTAGTTTCAGAGTTGATTTTTGATCTAGGGCGGGTTCATCGGGCCGGAGCAAATGATCTTTGCATATCTGGCAGGACGGATAAATTCTTTGCCGATGATTCCCGCGCTTCTGCTCGTTGCATCAGCGATTCTTTTTCGCATCGTGGTTGGCTTTTTTGGACCAGTCGACGCTGTCGGTTGGATGAACTTCACGCCGCTGGCCGCGATCGCACTTTGCGGCGCGGCTTATTTCCCGACTCGCTACAAGCTAACCATTCCAATGGTTTCACTGCTCTTGTCGGATGTGGCTTTGAACGTCTTTCATTATCACGCGTCACTGGGGAGCCCATTTGTCATCTCGCATTACGTGGGATTTGCGCTCATTGGTTTGCTCGGCTGGTCGCTGCAAAACCGCGCTTCGTTGAAGACGCTGCTGCCGGCTTCAATCGCAGCGTCGCTGATCTTTTATTTCGTCACGAACTGCGTCTCATGGGTGTACGAGCCGGGTTATCCGAAGACGTTCGCTGGTTTCGTGCAGGCGCAAACCATCGGGCTGCCGGTTTACAACGGCGCCACGCCTACCTGGATGTTTTTGCGCAACTCGCTTTTCGGCGATCTCTTTTTCACCGCGTTGTTCGTGGCGTGCATGAACCTCGGGCGAAAAACCAGCCGGGCACGCGCTGGAGCTGCATTGCCTCGCGTCGCGTAGCTCTCCGATGCAGCGGGCCGAGCAACGCGACGAGGTCGAGATGCTCGCGCTGATGCTGCTGATCCGTCGTTTCGAGGAACGCGCGAGCCAGCAATATCAAGCGCAGAAGATCGGCGGTTTCTGTCATCTCTACATCGGGCAGGAAGCTGTGGTGACGGGTGCGGTCGCGGCGGTGCGCGACGACGATTACATCATCACGGCGTATCGTGATCACGCGCACGCGCTCGCGCGCGGCACCAGCGCGGATGCCTGCATGGCCGAGCTTTTTGGCAAGGAAACCGGTTGCTCGCGTGGGCTCGGCGGTTCGATGCATTTCTTCGACAAAAAAAATCACATGTATGGCGGTCATGCCATTGTCGGGGCGCACATTCCGCTCGCGGCTGGAATGGCGTTTGCCTCGAAATATCGCGGCGAAGATCGCGTGACGCTATGTTTCTTTGGCGATGGCGCGATCAATCAAGGCTCATTTCACGAAGCGCTCAATCTCATGGCGCTTTACAAACTGCCGATCGTCCTGATCTGCGAAAACAATCTCTTCGCCATGGGCACCTCGGTGAAAAGATCGACCTCGCTCAAACAGATTGTCGATCGCGCCGAGGGTTACGACATCCCCGGCGAAATTGTCGATGGCATGAATTTCCGCGAGGTGCGCGACAAGCTCGCCGAGATCGTCGGTTCGATTCGCAAAGATCCGCATCCGGCCTTCGTCGAGATTCGCACGTATCGTTATCGCGGCCACTCCATGTCCGATCCGGCCAGTTATCGGACGAAGGCGGAGCTGGAAAAATATCGGCTCGACGATCCGATTACGCGCTTGCGCGCGCAACTCAC
>Ga0210407_10000473_pt1 | contig 45419 bp, 35 predicted proteins | sample IncBWC27MmetaG_FD_150860 | JGI IMG/M metagenome (GOLD analysis project Ga0210407, IMG submission 150860) | Forest soil microbial communities from Barre Woods Harvard Forest LTER site, Petersham, Massachusetts, United States - Inc-BW-C-27-M | ecosystem: Environmental > Terrestrial > Soil >...
GGCTGTCATCCTGCGACAGTTTTACCACGACATGGGAAGCCTTCGCATGCTTTTTTATGTTGTTAAGTGCTTCACGGTAAATCTGGAAAATCTCCCGGCAAACCCGGTCCGGAGCGTGCAGCTCCGCCGAATCCAACAGCAAATCCAGCGCCAGCGTGGATTCGTTCCGGAAGCGCTCCGCGAATCCCCTCATCAGGTCCACCATATCCGCGGACTGCACGCGCAGCGGCCGCAGGTCCGTCACCAGGTGCCGCAGCTCCGCGCTCTCGTTCCTCACCGTCTGTTGCAGCGAAGTCAGCCCGGGTTCCACCTGCTCCACGTGCGTCGAAACCTTGCGACGCAGCACGTCAATCTGAATTTCGATGCTCAGCAGCGTCTGCAGTATCCCGTCGTGCAGATCCCGCGAAATCCGCGACCTCTCTGCCTCAATCGCCCTCGCCCGCAGGTGCCGCAACATGAACACATTCTCCAGCGACGCGCTGATATGCACCGCGATCCGCTCAAACCACTCCAGGTGTTCCGCCGTGAATGGCTCTTGCCCTGGTCTCCGATTCGTCAAAAACAGCCGCCCCGCTGCGTGCCCTTCCTGGTCAAACGCCACGGAAGTGAAATTCTTGATGCCAAACTCCTGCTGCGTCGGCCCCGGAATCCGCGGCAAAATTTTCAGCACTTGCTTGTTCCGCCGGTCCCAGCCGAATCCATCGCCGCGCCCTTCCAGCGAATTCCAGCACAGCGATGCTTCCATGTCGTCCACCAGAAATCCATCGGCGCGGGTCAAGGGTAGGTTTTCCGGCACCAGCCGCTCGCCCTCTCCCGACCTCATCCGCCACACAAATATGCGTTCCAGGTCCGCGTCGCGATACGCCAGCAGCGCTCCCTCGGTCTGAAACTCCGCGCAAAGTTCTTCCAGCAAAAGCCGCAACGATTCCGCCAGCCCCAGGTCCACGTGCATTGTGTTCGAAATTCGCGACAAAAAATCCTGCTGGGCGGCAAATTGCCGGTTGCGGTCTCCCAGAAACGCCAAACCCACCGTCCCCAGAAACGCTGCCGTGAATAGCGAAACGGAATACGCCAAATCCCGCGAACCGGGCTCGGGCAGTTTCCAGTGCATCTGCAGCGCGAATCCCAGCAGCAGCAACCCGAAGCACAGCGAAACCGAGTAGCGCAAGCTCCACCGGTAGCCCGCCGCGAACGCCACAAAAAACATCAGGAACCACGTTGGGATTTGCTCCGGCGAAAGGTACAGAAAAATCCCCGCTGCCAGAATGTCGCACACCAGCGGCAGCCGCCAGTGATACCTCCGCAGCGCCCGCTCCAGCACCAGGATCAGGATCGCCGCCACAACATACGCGATCAGAAACGCCAGCGGCCTTTCCACTTCCCTCGCCGGGCGCAGCTCCAGCAGGCCCAGTATCGCCAGCGTCGCGATCACAGGTCGCGCGTAGGCGAGCTGCAAGTCAAAATGTAACCGGTCTGCCGGCTGCGGATTCATGCGCGGGGACACACTTCCCACTGTAGTGGCCAGCCTTTAGGCTGGCTCGTTACCCCAGTCTAACAACGCCCGCCAATTCGCCACTCGCGACGTATCCCGCAGTTTCCACCTAGCTAAGACCTAATCAAGCAAACCCAACCCACGTACCGGCCCCGACCCGGTCGGGGCCGCCTCCCCCCGGAACGCCAACTCTGCTCCATCCCGCGGGTTCTGCGGGATGAATCTCCCGATTGGCGTCTCCCTCCGACTGATTACTGAAAACTGATTACTGATTACGTTCCACCCCGCCTCCACCGCCGTCACGCCGCCCATTTTCCCCCCAGAAATACCGTGTTAAACTACACCCAATGGTGGGAGTAGCTCAGCTGGTAGAGCGTCGGTCTGTGGCACCGAATGTCGCGGGTTCAATCCCCGTCTCCCACCCCAGCTTTTATGCGGTGATTTAGCAAGCCAGCTTCAAAAGCGTACCTAACCCGTACCTAAAAGCACGTATGGACGAGTTCGAAAAGAAGAAGCGCGAATTGCTCCAGCCGTTGTTCTTCGAAGCCGGTGCTGCCCTGCTTGACTGCCAGCACTTTGAGTACGGGGTCGCGCTTGCACTATTCCATCTCAGCCGCATTGGGCAAGCGCCGTTTGCTCCCGCCGACCTCGCCCGCATTCTGGACAACCAAGACAAGCGTACGGCCGGCCAGTTGGTCACGATGCTGAAGAAGGACCGCGTCCCGGATGCCGCGCTCGAGAAAATCTTGGAGGAAGGCCTGGCCGCTAGAAATATCTTGGTCCACCGGGTCTTGGCGGACAATATCGAAATGCTCCCTAAGCCGGAGACTCGCGCCTTGCTGCTGAAAGAGGTCAAGAGACTGCGGCGAAAGGTAGGCGATGCTAACAAAGCCTTGGAGCCGTTAGTCACAGCACTATCCGAGTTGCTGGATGGGGTCACTCAGGAAGCAATGCTGGCCGAGGTGAAGGCTTTGTTTTCCTGGTCTTATCCCTTGGCCTCGTCCTGCCTAGAAGGTCGCGTCCGCGTGCGCCTTGTTCCATGCCTTAGCGGCACGCTTCTCCGAGCAAATCATCGTACTCTAATCAGAAGTTGGAGTAGGCACCAGTTGTACCGCAACGACATCACCTACCTTGTCAACTAGTTTGACTTTCACAGCGTTGTTTTTTTCAAGTGGACCATTCGGACGGTAATTCAATAGATAGGAATTTTTGAGGAGAGTTTGAATTTGCGTTAGAGCAGTACCTAATTCATCGGGAGACTCGAACGAATAAGCAATGCCTCCGGTTTCTTTCGCCATGCGCTCTGCGACCCTCCAACCGCCTTTCCATCTTCTCGAATCTCCAGAGCGCCCCTCGCGTGGGACAAGGGGAAACACAGCCAGGCCCGTGCTTCGCAGATGAAGAATGGTCTCATCCAATTTGCGGTGACTCGCGTTGTCTTGAAAGTCGCTGACCACGAGAACCACACGGCGGCCATGGACGTCTCGGAATAGAGTGTCGGACACAGTGAACAAGCAATCATAGAGGGCAGTTGGTCCGACCGGCTGGCCTTCGGCGATTTCCTGAAACCCAGCTTTAAGTTCAACGAGGCTTCCTGTCATCGCCGTCGTCCGATACGTGCTCATAGCGAATGCCACGACGGACACTTTGTCAGATTCTCGGATATTGTGGGCAAAGAAATCATAGAGAATCGGGAGGAAATCTCTCCGATGTTCCACGTTTGCGCTTCCGCTTAAATCCAGCATTGTTGCTACGAGCAGAGGGATATTAGTCGCCGTTCCGACATCGAGAATTTTCAACGCAACGCCTTTCTCCTGAATCGAGAAGTTTTCGAGCCTAAGTTCCCGCATCGTCTTTCCACTCTTGTCTTCCACGGCGACATACGCGGTCGCCGCATTGGCAGTCATCGACAAGGGTGCTTGCGGTTGCGCAAGAACCTGCTGGGCCGATGCTATGAGGAGAAGTAGAGAGACGCAAAGTCGCAACATCGTCGGAATCCTTCGCAGAATGATCAGCGCGATTCGATGATGTTTGCCTATCATGCTTTCCACTCGTCACCTCCGACTTGTCAGCAAATCTATACCAAAGGTCCACGTGCGCAAAGCAAGATCCCGGTAAACGCGGTTACCGGAGAAGTGGGTACTGGGACGGAATCCCAAAGCGTTTGTGAGCAACGGATTGCGGAGACTTCCGACATACATTCTCATTGGGAGAAACACCCCACAACAACAAGCTGGTGTCGAGCCGAAATTTCATGCCTACTTCTGGCGCGGCTTCGCTTTGCCTTCGAACGCGTCAAGAATCTCGTCGGGGAGGGGCGCGTCAAAATCGTCCGGCACAGTGAATTTTCCCTCATAAAAACCAAAACTCCGCTTGCCCTTTTGCGCCGCCACCGGCACCAGCCGCGCCACAGGCACACCTCGCTTGGTAATCGTAATTTCTTCCCCAGCGCGCACACGCCGCAGTAAATTTTGAAACTGCGCCTTGGCCTCCGTGACGGTGAAGACTTTTTTCATACAATTAGTCACAGCAGGTTAATCGCCATAACCTAAAACTGCCCCGCCAACTCAACCTGAATCTCTCTTCTTCCGCCAACCTCGCTCCCCATTGACATTCTGACACGGACGCGCCACATTCCTTTCCGGCTCTCAGCCCGCCGCTTGCCTCGCCGGGCCGCGCCGCCGCGATTCCAAGGAGCTTCGATGAAGCCAAAATCTTCTGCCAAGTCCCCCAAAATCCTCGTCATCGACGTCGGCGGCACCAACGTCAAAATGCTCGCCTCCGGCCAAAAAGAGCCGCGCCGCTTCCCCTCTGGCCCCACAATGACCCCCGGCAACATGGTGAAACAAGTCAAGGAAGCCACCAAGGATTGGGAGTACGACCGCATCTCCCTTGGCTACCCCGGCCCCATCATCAACGGCCGCCCCCTCCGCGAACCCCACAACCTCGGCAGCGGCTGGATGGCGTTCAGTTTCTCCAAGGCCTTTGGTCTCCCCGTGAAAATCATCAACGACGCCTCCATGCAAGCCCTCGGCAGCTACGAAGGTGGCCACATGCTTTTCCTCGGTCTCGGCACCGGCCTCGGCTCCGCCATGATCGTCGACGGTTTTCTTCAACCGATGGAACTCGCCCATCTGCTGTATAAAAAAGGGAAAACCTACGAAGACTATCTCGGCCTTCGCGGCCTCGAGCGCCTCGGCAAGAAAAAGTGGCGCCGCCACGTCGCCAAAGTTGTGGAAAGGCTCAAAGAGGCCCTGGCCGCCGATTACGTCGTCCTCGGCGGCGGCAACAGCAAGAAGCTCGACACCCTGCCCGCCGGCGCCCGCCTCGGCAAAAATGAAAACGCCTTCATTGGCGGCTTCCGTCTCTGGAAAGAGTAGCTCTCACCTCTCACGCAGCTTCGTCTGCTCCAATGCGCAAAACCCAAAAGCGATTTGTCATCCTGCCTGCCCGCCGGAGGAGGGAAGTGCGCGCTGTTTGCGCCCTGAAGGATCTCAACCTAAGCGTCGAGCAGGGCCAAAGTACAAGCTGCATTTCAGTTTTTTCCCTTCCCTGAACCGTCCCTACGCTACAATTTTTCTCCTATGCCCCGCATCGTCTGCCGCGGCTTGCTGATTGACATGGACGGCGTCCTCGTCGATTCGACTCCCGCCGTCGCTCGCGTCTGGGCCCGCTGGGCAGCTCGACACAACATGGATCCCGTCTACGTCACGGCCTTCGCCCATGGCCGCACCAGCCGCGCCTCAATTAAGGAACTTCTTCCCGACGAGAGCCCCGAAGTCCATCTCGAGGAAGACCGCTGGATGCTGCAGGGCGAACTCGAAGACATTGCCGACGTCATCGCGCTCCCCGGCGCACGCGAACTCCTCGCCGCCGTGCCATCGCCGCAACGCGTTGTCGTCACTTCCGCCGCGCGCAACCTCGCCGAAGTCCGCCTCCGCGCCGCCGGCGTCTGGGACCTCGTCCATCACCTCGTCAGCTCAACCGACATCCAGCACGGCAAGCCGCATCCCGAACCCTATCAAAAAGGCGCGTCGCTCCTGCAACTCCCGCCCGCCGACTGCGTGGTGATTGAAGACGCCTCTTCCGGCACTCGCTCCGGCAAATCTGCCGGCTCCCGCGTCCTCGCCATCCGCACCACTAGCACCGACAAAGAACTCCTCGCCGCCGGCGCCGACTGGATCGCCAACGACTGCGCTTCTCTCCGCTGCACCATCACTCCAGGCAGCGATCAACTCACTCTCGAATTTCCCGCGGACGAAATCCCGCGGCTACCCAAAATGAGTTAGAATGCGTCAAATCACGGTAAGCCGCGTTCCCTGATTCAAGGAGAAGTTTAAGAATGAGCCTAGCCACCCGCCTGACCCTGCTGTGCGCCGCCGCTTCTCTTTTTGCCTTCGCCCCCGCAAACTCTTTCGCGCAGGAAAAAGAGGCGAAGCCGGCCGAAAAACCAGCCGAACCCGCCGCAGCGCCTCCCAAGGAAGAGTCCTCCGTCACCGACCACTCCATCAAAATCGCCGGGCAATCCATTCCGTACAAAGCCACCGTCGGCAGCATGCTCCTCAAAAACGAAAAGGACGAGCCTGAAGCCCTGCTCTTCTTCACCTCCTACATCCGCTCCGACGTCAAAGATGTCTCCCAGCGCCCCGTCTCTTTCGTCTACAACGGAGGTCCCGGCTCAGCATCTCTCTGGCTGCACATGGGCTCCTTCGGCCCCAAGCGCGTCGCCACCGTCAACGCCGGCGTCACTCCCCCTGCTCCGTATAAACTCGAAGACAATCCCAATTGTCTTCTCGACAAAACCGACCTCGTCTTCCTCGATCCCATCGGCACCGGCTTCAGCCACGCCGTCGGCAAATCCCAGGACAAGGATTTCTGGGGCGTTGATCAGGACGCGCGCTCCCTCGCCAATTTTGTCCAGTCCTACATCAGCCGCAACAATCGCTGGAACTCTCCTAAATTTCTCATCGGTGAAAGCTACGGCACCTTCCGCAACGCTGTCCTCTCCAACGTCCTGCAGACCCGCTACAACCTCTACCTCAACGGACTGGTGATGATCTCTTCCGTCTGGGACCTCGGCACCATCTCCTTCTACCCGGGCAATGACCTTTCCTACATCCTCTATCTCCCCAGCTACGCCGCCACCGCCTGGTATCACAAAGTGCTCACCGACCGGCCCGATAATCTCAACGCATTCCTCGACGACGTCCGCAAATTTGCGAACGGTGAGTACGCCGACGCGCTCCTGAAAGGCAGCACCCTCACCGACGCCGAAAAATCCGCCGTCGCCAAAAAGTTGGCGCGCTTCACCGGCCTCAGCGAAGATTACGTTCTCAAGTCCAATCTCCGCGTCAAACTTTTCCAGTTCATGCAGGAACTCCAGCGCAGCCGCGGCCTCACCACCGGGCGTCTCGATGCCCGCTTCTCAGGCCCCACCTACAATCTCATCAGCGATTCCGCCGACTACGATCCCCAGGAAGCCGCAATCAGCGGCGCTTTCGTCGCCGCCTTCAATCAGTACGTCCGTGAAGAACTCAAATACAATCCCGAGCGCGAATACCACGTCTTCGCCAACTTCGGCGAAAACCACTGGGACTGGAAACATTCGGCCGGTGAGGGCGCCTTCTTCCCCGGCTCTCCCAACGTCATGCTCGACCTCGCCAACGTCATGGTCACCAACACCAGGCTCCAGGTGGAAATGGAAGACGGCCTATACGACCTCGCCACTCCCTTCGCCGAAGCCGAATACGCCACCGAGCACCTCGGCCTTCCCGCCAACCTCCAGAAAAACATTCACCACAAAACCTACGAGGCCGGCCACATGATGTACCTGCGCGACGAAGACCTCTCCAAACTAAAATCCAACGTCGCCGCCTTTCTCGACTCCGCCTCCAAACCCCAATAACCGCGCGCCCACGCATAGTGGCAAAGCCATTCCTGGCTGTGCTCTTGGGTTTACTTCCTCCTGTGGCACAGGCACTCTTGCCTGTGCTCATGGGTTCCCTGCGCTGACCTGTCTCAACCGGAGGCCCGCGCCTCTCGCGGGATGATTCCTAGCCGTGCTCTTGGGTTGCATTTTCCGACTCCGTCATCCCGACCGGAGCGGCCCGACCTTTCTTCCCGCGCCCGCTTTCTGGCGCGTCGGGCCGCGGAGTGGAGGGACCGGGGCAACCAACCCTGTCCCGCCACCTCTTCTCTGCGCAACCTCTGCGCTCTCTGCGTCTCTGCGTTATCCTCTCTCCTTCTTTATCTACTATTTGCTCCCACCCACATACCCAACCCCTGTTTACAATCTGCCAGTAACCAAATCGGATGACCTGTACCCCACCACCCACTTAACTCTCCTCCCTTCCTAGTAAAATCGCAGATGTATCGAAGAGCAGCCAGCCGCCCGGTTTCCCGCGCGTGCTGCGCCGTACCCTGCTCCATCGCGACCAATTATCCAGGGGAATTATGTCCACAAATTCGCCAACCACCTCACTCATCCAGCGCAGCTTCAACGTGCCGCAACTCATCGGAGCCATGCTGAAAGCCCGCGACCACGTCAGCGACCTCATCTTTTCCCCCGGCCGCGCGCCGCAAGTCGAGGTCAGCGGCCAACTCGTCGAGCTGAAATTCAAGGGTCTCGAGTGCCTCGTTCCCGGTGACACCGATCAGATTGCAAAGTTTCTCCTCGGCAAAAATCAACACGCGGCCCAGACGCTTGAGCAAAGCGGCTCCACCGACCTCTCTTACGGCCTCGAAAACACCGCGCGTTTCCGCGTCAACATCTTTCGCCAACGCGGCACCTGCGCCATCGTCATGCGCGTAATTCCCGATCGCATTCCCAGTTTCGAGGACTTGAAATTGCCTGCGCAGCTCCAGGAAATCTGCGGTCTTCGCAACGGCATCGTTCTCGTCACCGGCCCCACTGGCTCCGGAAAATCCTCCACCCTCGCCGCCATCATCGACAAAATGAACGAGGAAAAAGCCATCCACATCCTCACCATTGAGGACCCCATCGAATTCCTGCATCGCCACAAAAAAGCCACCATCCACCAGCGCGAACTCCACAGCGACACGCCCACATTCTCCGCCGCTCTCCGCGGCGCGCTCCGCCAGGCGCCCAAAGTCATCCTCGTCGGCGAAATGCGCGACCGCGAAACCATCGAAATCGCTCTCGAAGCCTCCGAAACCGGCCACCTCGTTCTCTCCACTCTCCACACCATCGACGCCGCCAAAACCGTCGAGCGCATCATCGGCGCCTTCCCGATGGAAGACCAGCAGGGCATGCGCAACCGCCTCGCAAAAGCCTTCCGCTACATCCTTTCCCAGCGCCTCCTGCCGCGCGGCGACGGCAACGGCCGCCTCGCCGTCATCGAAATCCTAAAATCCACTCTCCGCACCCGCGAATACGTCGAAAAGGGCGAGGGCGAAGGCAAGACGCTTCTCGACGCCATGCGCGACGGCTCCACCGAAGGCATGCAGTTTTTCGACGGCGAAATTGAAAAACTCATCCGCTCCGGCGTCATCGATTTCGAAACCGGCTTCACCTACGCCACCAACCCCGGCAACCTCCGCCTCGAACTAGCCGACTTCCTCGACGGCCACGAAAAGCCCAAGTCCGCAGCCAACAAGGAATCCGAACTCGAACTAACCCCATAGCCAAGCCCAAATTGCAGCCGCTTCTTTCTTGCCTTTGTAGCGGCCGCCTTCCGAGGCGGGCGCCTTTTGCCCGTCCCGAACGATCCTACGGGGCGGCCGCCTTTGCCCCGCTTTGGAGTGCGGTGGCTCTGCCACCGCTTTTACGCACTAAACTCCACCGCAATTGAAAAAAAATAGCAAACTTGTCATTCTGAGGGCATCCGACAAGGATGCCCGAAGAACCTCAACTTCAACCAGATCTCCAGTCCCTGATTCGTGGCGGCAAGAACCGCCATTTTCCCCGCACTCAAAGCAAGCTCACCAGTCACCTTCCTCCCTCTTCTCTTTTCCCATCCACAAACGTATGATGGCCCATCCTCTGGTCAAGGATTGAGACCGCACATTGCCCGCCACCTCCGTGCCTAGCACCGTCGAACCACCATCCGGCTCCCTTCCCTATCGCAAAGACAAAGGGAAACTCCTCCAAGTCCTCGGCGTCGGCTTTGGCATCGCCGTCGCCGTCGGCAATTCCATTTCCGTCGGCATCGTCCGCACCCCCGGCAGCATCGCCGCAATCCTCCCCAACGCGTGGCTCTTCATCGCCGTCTGGATTGGCGGCGCCTTCTACGCTCTCCTCAGCGCCTTCCAGATTGCCGAACTCGGCACGCTCATTCCCACCAGCGGCGGCCAGTACAATTTCTCCCGCCGGGCCCTCGGTGAATACGCCGGCTTCATCGTCGGCTGGAGCGATTGGATCTCCACCTGCGGCACCACCGGCGCGGTCGGCATCGTCCTCGGCGAATATCTGGCGCATCTCTTCCCGGTTCTCGATGGCGCGCTCCGAATCAAAATCATGGGCGTCTCCGTCATCGTAATCTTCGCCTTGCTGCAATGGAAAAGCGTCACCATGGGCAGCAAAGTGCAAAACTTCACCACCATCCTCAAAGGCCTGGTTTTCTTCGTCATGGTCGTCGCCTGCTTCACCATGGGCCGCAGCGCCCACGCTGAAATTCTCACCGCGCCGGCAGTTGCCATCCCGGCGGGAGCAGCACTCGTCACCGCGATGCTTCTCGGCATGCAGGCCACTATCTTCACCTACGACGGCTGGGACGGCGCCATCTACTTCGGCGATGAAATCAAAAATCCCGGGTATCTCATTCCCCGCGCCATCTTCGCCAGCCTCGGCTCGCTCTTCGTCATCTACCTTCTCATCAACGCCGCCGTCCTCTACGTCCTTCCGATGAACCAGATCGCCGGCAACGATTTCTCTCTTGGCCTCGCCGCCGAGCGCGTCTTCGGCCGCTACGGCGATTTTATCTTTCGCTCCATCATGGTCGTCGCACTCTTCAGCTCTATCAACGCCCTCCACCTGATGGGCACCCGCGTCATCTACGCCATGAGTCGCGATGGCCTCTTCTTCCGCCAGGTCACGCGCGTCAACAAAGGCGGCACACCCACCGTTGCGCTCTTTCTCAGCGCGCTCGTCGGGGTCATCTTCGCCATCGGCAGATTCGAACGCGTCATCGCCATGCTCGCCTTCTTCTTCGTCACCAACTACATGCTCTCCTTCATTTCTCTCTTCATCCTGCGTGCCCGCAATCCCCATGCCGAACGCCCCTACCGCGCCTGGGGCTATCCCTGGACCACCGCCCTCGCCCTTCTCGGCTCCGTCGCCTTCCTCATCGAAGCCGTCCGCGAAGACCGCGCCAACAGCCTCCTTACCCTAATCGCCCTAGCCTGCAGCTATCCCGTCTTCCGCCTCCTAAAGTCCGTCTCTAGCCGCAATCCAGCCGAACCCACGTAGCGCCGGCTTCCAGCCGGCAAGCCCACCCATTCACGCCGCGATCGAATGCGTTTCACAACGATCGCTCCAAACGTGTGTCATCCTGAGCCCATCCGATAAGGATGGGCGAAGGACCTCAATTTACAAATCAAGCAAAGCTTAACTTGGGCGATATTCCTTTATATGTTTTTGAGCAACAAAAAAGGGCGGATTCTCATCCGCCCCCTCAACTCTTCTCTGTGACCTCTGTGCTCTTCCTCAGCGCCCTCTGCGTTAAATCTTTCTTTCTCTTAACTGACTTTCTCAGCCACGGCTTTAGCTTGCAAAAACAACAGCAAATAATCCTTCCCGCCGGTCTTCGAATCCGTCCCGCTCATGTTGAACCCGCCGAACGGATGCGCGCCCACCATCGCTCCCGTGCACTTCCGGTTCAGATACAGGTTCCCCACGTGGAACTCCTCTTCCGCGCGCCGGATCTTCTCCGGATTCTTCGAATACACCGCGCCCGTCAACCCAAACTCGGTGTTATTCGCAATCTCCATCGCGTGATCAAAGTTCTTCGCCTTGATCACCGCCAGCACCGGGCCAAACACTTCCTCCTGCGCCAGCCGCGCCTTCGGGTCCACGTCGGCGATAATCGTCGGCTCCACAAAGTAGCCATCGCCCGCCGCCCGCCCGCCGCCGGTCATCAACCGCCCTTCCTTCTTCCCCACTTCAATGTAGTTCAAAATTCCCTTCATCGCCGATTCGCTCACCACTGGCCCCATATAGTTATTCGGATCGTCGCTCGGCCCCACCTTGATCTTCTTCGTCCGCTCGACCAGCTTCGTCAGAAACGTGTCGTAAATCTTCTCGCTCACAATCACGCGCGAGCACGCCGAGCACTTCTGCCCCTGGTAACCGAACGCCGCCTGCACCGTGCCCTCCACTGCGGCGTCCACGTCGGCCTCTTCATCCACAATCATGCCGTCCTTGCCGCCCATCTCCAGCACCGTGCGCTTGATCCAAATCTGCCCCGGCTGCACCTTGTTCGCCAGTTCCGCAATCCGCAAACCCACTTCCTTCGACCCCGTGAACCCGATGTATCGCGTCTTCGGATGCTGCACAATCACGTCGCCGATCACCGCGCCCGACCCGGTCAAAAACTGCACCGCTTCCTTCGGCACGCCTGCTTCAAACAAAATATCCACAAACTTCGCCGCAATCGTCGGAGAATCCGCCGCCGGTTTCAGCACCACCGTGTTCCCCGTCACCAGCGAAGACACCACCAGCCCCGCCATAATCGCCATCGGGAAATTCCAGGGAGGAATCACCGCGCCAACGCCCAGCGGGATATACACCATGTAGTTCCGCTCGCCGCGCATCGGCGTAAGCTTCTGAGGCTCCGACAAACGCAGCATCTCACGCCCATAAAATTCGCAAAAATCAATCGTCTCCGCGATGTCCGCGTCCGCCTCAATCCAGCTCTTCCCTACCTCAAAGCAAACCAGCGCACCCAGCTCATACTTCCGCTCGCGCACAATCTGCGCCGCCTTGAAAAGATACTTCGCCCGCGTCTCCGCCGGCACCTTCTTCCACACATCGAAATATTTGTTCGCCGCCTCGATCGCCTGCGCCGCCTGCTCCTTCGACGCATCCTGAAACACGCCAATCACTTCCGAAGGCCGCGACGGGTTCGTCGACTTCTTCTTCCCCGCCGTAATCACCTTTTGCCCCGCGATCCACATCGGGTACTCATGCCCAAACTCGCCGCGCACCTTCTTCAGCGCCTCTTCCATCCTCTTGCGGTTCTCCGCATTCGAAAAATCAATAAACGGCTCGTTCGTAAATTCCGGCACATGTAATTTCGCTTCCGCAGTCGCCATAACCTTCTCCTTCGTGGCAAAGCCATTCCTGGCCGTGCTCTTGCTGTTTCTTTCTTGTGGCACAGTCACTCCTGCCTGCCCTGAGCAAGGTCGAAGGGACTGTGCTCTTGCATTTTCCTTAAGAGGCCGGGGCTTCAGCCCCAGCGTAAAGCCCCCAACTCAAACCGGGCTTTCGCGTTCTTTGCGTCCGCCGGCTTTCTGGCGGAAGCCCCTGAAGAAAGTATTTCCTATGTTTCTTCAACCTGATTCCCTAACACTCAATTATAGGCGCTCCCCCACAACCCCGACAAGCAGCCCCAAACGGCAAAGGCTTAGGAGGCGATCAACAGCCGATTCGCCCGGCAACTCAGCGATAAGAGTAGGAATTCAGCCTACTCAGAAGATTCTTGGAGTGTCAGTTTGTTTTCTGCTGGGCAATCCACTTGTCCGTGCGGGCCTCAAGCATGTCGAGAGGCAGGGTACCACCGTCGAGCATCTCATCATGGAAAGCGCGAATGTCGAACTTGGCGCCCAATTCTTTCTGGGCGCGTTCGCGAAGCTCGCGAATCTTCAGCTGGCCAAGCTTATAGCTGAGGGCCTGCGCGGGCCACGCGATGTAACGGTCGGTTTCGGATTGGATAGTCGGCTCGTCGACGGCTCCCGACTTGCGGAAGAAATCCACAACTTGATCGCGTGTCCAACCTTTGGAGTGGATGCCAGTGTCGACAACCAGTCGCACGGCTCGGAAGAGTTCGGACGAAAGTCTCCCGTAGTCCGAAACCGGATCCTGGTAAAAACCGACCTCCTTGCCAAGCTGTTCTGCATAGAGGGCCCAGCCTTCGGTGTAGGCGTTAAAACCCAGTCCGTGCAGACGGAACTTGGGCAGGCCGGGGAGTTGTTGCTGCACGGAAAGCTGCATGTGGTGGCCTGGGACGCCTTCATGGTAAGCAATCGCTTCGTCGTCGATCAGCGAGCGATCGGAAAATTTAGAGGTAGCCACAACAACGCGTCCCGGACGCTTGCCGTCGGGAGTGCCCGTTACATAGTGCGTCGCGGCCGCGGCCTGGAATGCAGGAATAGCCTCGACTGTGACAGGAGATTTTGGGAGAAGAGTGAACAGGCTCGGAAGCTTGGGTTCCATCTGTGCGATGTAGTGACGAAAGTCGTCAAGAATCTGGTCCGCAGACGTGGGCATATATTTGGAATTGGTCTTTAGTGACGCGCGAAAAGAGGCGAGGTCCGCGAAACCCTCTTTCTTGGCAATCACCGTCATTTCCGACTGAATGCGCTCGATTTCGCGGAGGCCCAGTTGGTGGATAGCGTCGGGGCTCATGTGCGTGGTGGTGCGGCCATAGATGTCGTTTTGGTAGCGCTTCTCCCCATCTGGCAGAGAAGTCACCGCAAGTGTGGTGCGGCCATGCGGTGCATATTCGGTGCTCAGGAAGGAAGCGAAGGACTTGTATGCGGGAATCACCTCGGTCTCAACAGCGGCAGTGATCTGTTGCGTGAGTCGCTTCTGGTTTTCCGGAGCGATTTCAGCCGGATATTTCTTTGTTGGAATCAGGAAAGGATCGGCGTCGATAATGCCCTGGCACTGAACCGGTAACTTCTCAAGCAGGAATCGCACCGGCATCAGGTTGTCTTTCATGCCGGCCCGGAGAACTTCCATCGTCTGGCTGAGGACGCGAGGAATCTGGTGAAGGCGGGCGATGTAGTCTTCATAGTGCTTCACCGAATCGAAGGGAACAGACAAAGGCAAATCCGCAAGCGAAGTATGGATGCCATTCTGCTGGTTGATCGGCATTTCGTATTCTTTAAGGTCGAAGTCGGCGATGCGCTGCTGAAGCACGCGAAGCAGAAGGTCGTGGGAGAGTTGATCCTGGTCGGAGAATCCCGTCGTGGGAATAGCTTGAAGGCGGCTGAGGAAAGCCCGATTTGTCTCATTGCGCTGGGCAATGGCTGCGAGTGAGTACTCGGCGAGCTTATCGTTATAACGGTAGTCACCGAAGGCGGTGGCACGATCTGGGAAATTACGAAGGTCGGACTCGTATTGCTCATCGAAGACGGCGTTCTGCGCAGCGAGGCGATCAACAATCGGTTTGAGTTCCTGGTCGAAAAGCGAACCAGCCAGGGCCAGCGGAAAAACAAGAATTTTGTGAAATCGCATGCGTGGGAGCGTAGCAGAAGTGAGAAGTTGATTGCACGAAAAAACTAGAATACTAAAAAGTGAAACGAATACGACGCGAGACTCCGGGTGCCGCACCCGCCTGCCCTGAGCGGAGCCGAAGGGTCGTCTTTACGGGTGCGCGCCGTTTGCGCTTGCCCGCCGCAGGAGGGCGGGTCTTACCCAAAGACGACCTCAAGTCGAACTGGACGCGGTCCTACGAATTGGGAGCGATGAACCTGGACGATTCCCAATTCCCACATTCCAGTGCAATAATCCCCAACCATGTCCCAGTCCATCACTCACTTGACTCTGCTAGTGCGGAATTATGACGAAGCCCTCCAATTCTTCACGCAAAAACTCAGTTTCCGCCTGATTCAGGACACTCCGCTCCCCGACAACAAGCGCTGGCTCCTCGTCGCTCCTCCCGATTCCCGCGGAGCCGCTCTTCTCCTCGCCGAAGCCGACACTCCCGAGCAATCCCTCGCCATCGGCAATCAATCCGGTGGCCGCGTCTTTCTCTTCCTGCACACCGACGACTTCTGGCGCGATTACAAGGCCTACCAATCTCGCGGCGTCCGTTTCCTCGAATCTCCACGTGAGGAATCCTACGGCACCGTCGCCGTCTTCGAAGACCTCTACGGCAACAAGTGGGATCTCCTGCAACCCGCCGCCCCGGACGAGCGCGCCGCCGTTGGCGATTGACACTCCACTCCCCGCCGCGTAGCCTGAGTTCGATGTTTCGTCGCTCCCACGTTTACTCGCTTCTCCCCTGCCAACCACACGCTTGCGCCTGTACGTGTTGTCCCAGCCGTGGGCCGGAGGATTCGAGCATCTAGTCTTCCCTGATTCTGAAACTCGATCATCCGTCGCCCACGATTCCCTTCGTGGGCTTTTTTCTGTTTGGGGAGCGGTTGCGAACGATCAAGCAGCGAGGCATCCAGCAGTTCAAAACGTGCAATCAAGGAGCACACCGTGAGCAAAATTCTTTCCGAAGTTCTTCAAGCCAACGCCAACTACTCCGCCAATTTCGGCGAAAAGGGCAAGCTGGCTCTTCCCCCCGCCCGCCGCTTCGCCATTCTCACCTGTATGGACGCCCGCCTCGACCCCGCCAAATTCGCGGGCCTCTCCGAAGGCGACGCCCACGTCATCCGCAACGCCGGCGGCCGCGCCAGTGACGACGCCATCCGCTCGCTCGTCATCAGCTACAAGCTCCTCGGCACGCAGGAATTTTTCGTCATCCATCACACCGATTGTGGCATGGAATTCTTCACCAACGACGTCATGCGCGATCTCCTCAACTCCAGCCTCGAAACCGCCGAACTCACCCCGAGCGGCTTCCGCGATGTCGGCAAGGGCCCCGGCTCCCGCGCCGGCGAATACATCGAATGGCTCGCCATCAAAAATCAGAAGCAGTCGGTCATCGACGACGTCGCCCGCATCCGCAATCACCCGCTCGTTCCCAACTCCATTCCCGTCCACGGCTACCTCTACGACGTCCGCTCCGGCAAACTCCTCGAAGTCGAAGCAGCCAAATCCGTCGGCGCCTAGCCTCCAAAATGCAAAAGCCCCACCGCGCCACAAGCCCGGTGGGGCCCATTTTTGAGTGCGGCAGCAGAGCTGCCGCTTTTACGGTCTAAACCTCACCGCCCAACGCTCCCTGTCCTCTGTGCTCTTCCTCTGCGATCTCTGTGTGAACTCTTCTCTTATTCTTTCAACAGCTCCGATCTCGCCAGCGACCCTTCGCTATTTCCCCACCAAAAATTGATGCTGCTCCGCCGTCAACGGCACCACCGACAATCTCCCAATCCTAATCAGCGGCGACTCCTTGAAAATCTTCTCCTTCTTGATCTCCTCCAGCGAAACCACTTTTGCCAGCGCCTTCCCCGCCTTAATCTTCACCACCGGCTTCTTCGGATCCTTCGCATTCACGGACATCACTGTCGCCGTCCCCACCGCGCTCCTCGTATCACCAGTCTCATAAATAATCAGCCGCGCCCCAGGTTTCATCTCTCGCAAATTCTTCACCGCAGTTGGATTCGACACTCCATCCCACTCCGTCTCCCGATCCTTCATCAAATCCGCAAACGAATATTCCGACGGTTCCGTCTTCAGCAAATAATAGTTCGCCACGACGCTCTCCTTTTGTAGCGGCCGCCTTCTGAGGCGGGCGCATTTTGCCCGTCCCGGACTTTACCTGCGGGACGGGCGCATTTCTTGAAGTCACGAAACAAACATTTGACCGAGGACGCATTGTACCCCGATGCTCTTTGGTGCGCTGGTCAGCCTTGCCCACCAGTATCGCGTCTTCAACTCCTCAACACTCCGCCGCCTCTCCCGCAACTGGCCGCTCGCTCCAGTACTTTCGGGGGTTGCCTCTTTCGCACATTTCTATTGCCCCTCCACCGCCCTTCAAGGGTACAATCACCCCAGAAATTAAGGTTGCCTCGGCTCTGGAGTCCCCCAGGGCGGTTTCATAAAACTTGATGAGCCGCACGCCCCTATCTCGACGGGCCCCTACTCGGCCACTCGGCCTGTGCGTCGTGCTCTATCTGTGCGCGTCCAGTTCTATCCTGACTCTGCCTTCTCGCGCGCAAGATGCGCAACAGGACTCGCAGCAAGTTGCCGAGGCCGCGCGCCAGGCAAAAGCGCGCAAAGCGGCGGAACAGAAAAAAGAAGCTCACGTTTATACCAACGAAGATTTAAAGCAATCGCAAATTCTCAGCCAGCAGGATCGCTCCCGCGTCGAAGCCCGCAAAAATAATCCAGCCGCAACGCCGGCGAATCCTGTTCAGCCCGCCATCAACCCTGAACACAATTCCGCTCCAGAAAGCCTGGGAGAAGTAGCCCGCCGTTACCGCCGCCGAAAAATCGAAAATTCTGAAGCAGCCGGAGCCGCCGCCAAGCGCCACCCAACTTCCCGCTTCCCCATGGATCTCTCGCAACCCTCTTATGCCGCGCCAGTGCAACCCGTCGCACCCTCGGCTCTGTCAAATTCGCACCCCCGCCGAGTTGCAAAGCCTCTGCCCCGCATCGCTCCCTCCCGCCGCGATCCATTTTCTCGCCAACGTTTTTCTCCCGTGCTTCCCAACGACCGCGCACTTCTCTCACCGAATTTGTCCGCGCCGCCCCGGCCGCATCTCCCCCTGGCAGACGTAGCCCCTCACGCTCCCATGGTCCGCAACACGCCACCTGTCGCAGCTCCCAACTTATTGCTCCCATCCAGACCAGTTTCCCCGCGCCCGTCTCTCTCGCCTCACATCGCGCTGTTCGCTCCTGCCGTCAGCACACTCGACAACGGCAAAGTCCGCATTCAAACAGGCGATTCCCTTTGGAAACTCGCGCGCCGCCATCTCGGCAGCGGCTCCCGCTGGAACGAGCTCCTCGCATCCAATCCAGCTATTTCCGACCCAAACCACATCCAACCCGGCACCGTGCTGGTTGTCCCCACAACCGAGCTCCGTCCTCGCGTGCAGCCCTCAAGCATCACCATCCACAGCGGCGACTCTCTCTGGAAGCTCGCCGCTTCCCAGCTCGGCAGCGGCGCCGCCTGGCCATGTATCGCCCAGGCCAATCCGCAACTGCGCGATGCCAACCATCTCCGCCCCGGCCAAACTCTCTCGCTCCCCGCTTCCTGCGCGTGCCATCTCCCCCGCTGATCTCGCCGCAATACCCCAATCTCGAACAGACCTCTCAATCGAAAATTGGGAATTTCTCCTGAGACTTTCGCCACCCACCTCTGCCCACCCGGTATTCACCTGATGTCGTAATCAGGCGTGCGCTCGATTGAGGCGCAAGGGTTTTCCTGCTATTTCTCATCAGATTTCAGGTGCTCGATGCAGCGGCAGCGGAGGCCAGCGCAGTGCGCCAAACTCTTCAACCTCGAACCGCCAGTGAGCCGCTGTGACGGAGGGCGAGTACAAGGTGGCGATCAACTCCGAACGCGACATCGTCTTGGCCCGCCAAAAAGGCCGCGCCATGGCCACAGAGTTCGGGTTCACCATTGGTAACGCCACGCTGATCGCTACGACCATTTCGGAGCTCGCTCGAAATATCATCACGTATGCCGGCAAGGGAGAAATCGTTATGAGCGTTGTCCGGGATTCCGATCGAATGGGAATTATCATCGTCGCGTCCGATAACGGCCCCGGGATTCCCGACATCCCGCTGGCCTTGCGAGACGGTTTCTCCACTTCCGGTAGCCTGGGAATCGGATTACCCGGTACGCGCCGCCTGATGGACGAGTTCAACATTGAATCGCAACCAGGCAGCGGAACGATTGTGAAGGTGACAAAATGGAAATCTTAGAGCATCCTCTCGTCGAATACGGTGTTGCCAATTTCGCGCTTCCCGGTGAAGGCACCTCCGGCGATATCCACGTGCTCCGCAGCCGGCCCGGCGGCCTCCTCGTCGCCGCCATCGACGGCATCGGCCACGGCGAAGAAGCCGCCGGCGCCGCGAAAACCGCCGCCTCCATTTTGACGAACAACGCTGACGAGCCCATCATTTCGCTCGTCGAAGAATGCCATCGCTCCCTGCGTTCCACGCGCGGCGTAGTTCTCAGCGTCGCCTCGATCGATCTCGACCACGGCATGATGACCTGGCTCGGCGTGGGCAATGTCGTGGGCGCGCTGGCCCGGGTCGTCCCCCGCGGCTCGAATTATCCGGAAATGCTTCTCCTCCGGGGCGGCATCGTCGGCAAGCAGTTGCCGCCGCTCCAGGCCGCCGTTCTTCCCGTCTTTGAAGGAGACACTCTAATCTTCACCACCGACGGCATTGATGGGCGTTATGTGGAAACGGTTTCCGCGCGCGAAAATCCGCAGTTCGCCGCGGGCCGAATTATGCAGAAATTCCACACCGCCACCGACGATGCTCTCGTACTGGTCGTGCGCCTGACGGGCGTCCAGAAATAATCGCTCTCCTAACAACTTTCTTATTTCTATTTTCCAATTTCTGCCTTTTTGCCGATGCACCGATCTCGCCATCGGAAACATCAAAATAATTGCTCCAAGCGATTCATTCTTTCCTGTTTCTTGAATGCTGTTTTTCGTAACCTCAGCTTCCCGCCAGCGTCAAATCTAGTGACTAAGCGAATTTGAAACTCGCCCGCGGGCAGTGCGTCTGATCTTCTTCGCAGCCTGCTCGCGGAAATTTGAAAGGAAATCTCATGAAACTCTCAAAACTCTCTCTCGCTTTCTTTGGCTCGGCGCTGCTCTTGGCTTCGGCCGCCGTTGCCGGAGATGCCAACAAGGGCTCGCTCCAGTTGTATGAAAAGGTCAACGTCGAAGGCAAGGCGCTGAACCCCGGCAAATACACCGTAACGTGGGACGGCGCAGGACCAAACGTCCAGGTCACCGTTCTCCAGGGTAAGCAGACGGTCGCCACCTTCCCCGCTCACCTCACCGAGCAGGCCACTCGCAACTCCGAAGACGCCTACGGCTCCTCTGCCGATGCTGACGGCTCCCGCTCGCTCACCGCGATCTATCCCAACGGCAAGCGCTTCTCGCTCGAGATCGGGCAAAGTGCAGCCAGCCAGCCGTCCAGCACCCCGGCGTCCAAGTAACTCCCGCTCCGCGTGGTACAGCCACTCCTGCTCGCCCTGAGCGAAGCAGAAGGGGCTGTGCTCTTGGACCGAAAGCCCACCCTGCGAGAATTTAGCGCAAGGTGGGCTTTCTCTTTTTCCATTTCCCATGTAGGCGCATGGCTTTAGCCATGCCCACAGGTGGCCTACCCTTCGTCCGCCGCGGCGGAAAGGGTGGGTCCCGTCTTCTCCGTTCCCATCTCTGTGCCCTTCCCCTCTTCTCCGTTCCGACCTCAGCGCTCTCTGCGTCCTCAGCGTCCTCTGCGTTAAATTCCCCTTCCCCTCCGCACTCCTAGCTGTCAGCTGTAGGCTTACGGCTAAAAGCTTACGACTGCCTTTCTCACACAATCCGCTCGCACCGCTTCACATCCCGTGGCTCCCTCAGCAACTTCTCCACCCGCTCTGGACATCCGACGAAGGATGTCCACCCTGAGCCTGCCGAAGGGCTCTTCTCCCTTCCCCCTCCGAACTCTTCTCCGTTAACTGTAAACTGTAGACTGTCGACTGTTGACTGCCTCAACAAATCCTCTCGCACCGCTTCACATCCCGCGGCTCCGCCAACAACTTCTCCACCAACTCCAAAAATTTCTCCGTATGCGGCAACTTCGCGTGCAACTCGAAAGTCTCAACATCCTTCCACCGCGAATGCAGGTAGTACAGCCGCGCATTCCGCACCCCCCGGTACCCATGCACCTCCAGGCACCCCGCCTCCGCCCGCGTCGCCGTCACCACTTCCCCCAGCGCAGATTCGAAGGCACTCTCCTTCCCGTCCAGCACCAGGAATCGCCCAAATATGTAAAGTTCCATCGCCGCCCTCCAGAGATCTGCATTCTATCCCCGCAGTGTGGCACAGGCATTCCTGTTTACCCTGAACTTTGCCGAAGGGCCTGTGCTCTTGGTGTCTCGGCATTCTTCAATGTAGCGCTGGTCTTTCAAGCCAGCCTCTCGGGTTTTCCCCCCGACTTTCTCACCAGAAAAACCGAACGTTCCCAAACCTTCCGCTCGTAGCGCTGGAGGCACGGCAGATATTAGCCCAGTGCGCAAGCACTGGGTGGAGCCCTCCACCAGATTTCCGAAGCGCCGTAGGTGCGGCAGATTTTTCTCGCCCGAGATCACAACTCACCACTTGTAATCGCAAAGCTTGCCCGTTCGAACGACGGGGAAAGGAAAAGTGCTGATCGGCGTGAGCAAACGGGAATGGAGAAGGAAGAAGCCCCCACCCTTTGCAAACGGCGCAAAGGGTAGGCCACCCAAGAGGTTTCTAGGGCTACAGGGTGCGCCACCCGCCTGACACTCACCTGAGTGACCAAGCAAAGAAGAGCGAAGATCTCTTACACGACACGCTTTCTATGTTAACCTCTCTTCCTGAGTACCGTAGACTTAACAGAAAGGTAAAGGCCACGGCTAGACGTGCCTTTCGATGAGGTCTTTCTGGGCTAAAGCAGGCACGAAAACACAAAATTTTATAGACTTCAAGTGACATGCCTGACAAACAATCACTTTTCAACCGCCCTTCATTTCGTCTTCGACTTGAGAACTTCAGGGTATTCAAGGACTCAGGCTGGTTTAAGTTAGCACCATTAACCTGCCTGGTTGGCAGAAATAGCAGCGGGAAATCATCCGTTCTTTCCGCGATACTGCTACTCAAACAGAGTCTTGAACAAGAGGCCATGGGGCCAGCCCCGATGCCTCTCACTCTTTCGGGTCCCTACTGTGAGCTCGGCAATTATACTGATGTCGTACATAATCATGATGAAACTTCGGAAATATCGCTATCCCTATCGATCGGCCTCTCGGACCTCGGTGAAGGAGCGTTCGTGCGCCCGATACCTTTTGTCGATTTGGCACTCCCTCGACAATCGAACTTATATCGATTCGGCTACTACAGTCCCGCTTCTGACACAAGATTGCCTAAAGAAGGCGTGATTGAGGCCCGCCTAACTTTTTCCGCAGACGAACCATTTGGGCCCAGCCTGAACCGCCTGGAAATCTCGGTCACGAATATCGGATCCGCCACTTTTGTGCGAACAATAAGCGGTGAACGGCGCCAACATTGGCGGGTATACACAACCACACTTCCCCCACGCGTCCTTGCACTTTTCTCACGAGGCTACTTTCCAGTTGTCACGATAAGGGACACTGCTTACAACAAGTGTTCTCCGAGAGCAAAACGTCGAATAAGAGTATTCGTAGGGGCAAGCCTCCAGTTATTTAGATTTCTTATGCAGTCGCTCTCACGGAGCGACGTGATTGGTCCATTTCGAACGCCGCCAGAAAGGCGGTATCCGTTCGGTGGCTTTAGCGCAAGCCGAGGCGCACCAAGTGGCGAACAAGCCGTGAACTTACTTATTACCGAATCACTTCTGAAACCAAATTCGCCGAGACCCCTGCACAGCGCTCTATCATTTTGGATTAACCACCTGAAGCTCGCTGAATCTCTTGACGTCAAGGACATCGCAAAGCGCTTAAACCTGTTTGAAGTTGACGTAACTGGAGCTGGGGAGGGAACCAAAGCGAATCTCGCCGACGTGGGCTTTGGCGTCTCCCAAGTTCTCCCGGTACTCATACAAGGCCTCCTGATGCGCCGAGGAGGAATCTATCTCGTACAACAGCCTGAGATCCATCTGCACCCTGACGCTCAAGCGGGGCTAGCAGACTTTTTTATTTATCTTGCGAGCTACGGAGTTATCAGCATTGTGGAAACTCACAGTGAATACCTTCTCCTCAGGTTACGACGCAGACTTGCCGAGGGAGTTAAACCCCTTCTAGCTGGATTAGCGGTGGAGCGAGAGTCCCAACTACCTTTTACAAAAGAAGACGTGGCCGTTCTGCTCACAGGCCAGGATGAACGAGAGGCGTCCGTCAGGCAGCTAGAAATAGGGGACTCTTTCCAGTTTGAAAACCTCCCACTGGGCTTCATGAGCCAAGCGCTGGATGACCGTATTGCTTTACTCAAGGCCGTAGGCAAGCAAGATGCCTGACTGTGTCATCGATGCAAGCGTTGTCGTATTAGCAAACGGAGACATCGCGGGCCGGCGGCCAGGAAACTTATTCGATCGGAGGCTGGCGGTAATCGAAGAAACAGTGAGAGGCCTCCGCCGACTGCGATATAACTCTAAGCTCCTGGGCGAGTACGCAGACCACGTTAGAGAGCATCGGAACGATGTTCTGGAAGCTTTATTCGCCCTGCTCGACGACAAAAACCGATCCGTTTTCGTCCGGCGTAATTCCCTCTCACGGCAACACCACGAATCCGCCACTAACAAATGTCAGTGGCCGAGCCACGACCAGCACTTGCTGGCGGCAGCCGTCGACGGGGATAATCCATCAATCGTCGTCACTGAAGAACGTCTCCAAAGGTGCGCCGATAATATCCTCAGACATTTTGGGATACACATCGAATACATTGCTTGAGATTCCTGGAATTCGGTATCCCGTCTGCCTCTCCCATCCCACACCACTGCCAATTCGAACGGACACTCCCGCCGTTCGAAACGTTTTCCACACGCATTCGAACGCGATGTAACCTCCTGTAACTTTACTTTTAGTTACCTCATTAATATACTTCGCCCATGACAACGAAACGCGCCGGCTCACCCTACGACCTTTGCAACTTCGTTTTCGCCGATGGACGCGGCTGCTGCATGCCCGCCGTCCCTTCCCTCAACGGCTACTGCCGTTCCCACGGCACCGTCCTCAAAAGCCACCCTCCCACCGAGCACAACGAAGACCTCCTGCAGGAAATCGGCCTCTTCAACGACGATCCTCCCTCCGAAGACGACGTTCATCGCGCCATGTCCCGCGTCTTCCGCGCCCTTGCCGCCAACCGCATCTCCACCCGCCGCGCCGCCACCTTCGGCTACCTCGCCCAACTCCTCCTCACCTCCAAAGGCAGCAAGCAAGCCCGCCAGGCCTCCCACGACCTCTCCAACGCCTTCCTCAAAACCCTCGACCTCGCCTACAACCCCAAATACGGCAAGCTCAACCCCGCCTTCAAAGACCCCGCCATCCGCCCTGGACATCCGACGAAGGATGTCCACCCTGAGCCTGCCGAAGGGGTCCGCTCCTGATCCCCAATGCCCGTTCCCCATCCCCAGTCCGGCCTCAGTGCTCTCTGTGTCCTCAGTGGTGAAAAATCCGTCCGCTCGGGACATCCGACAAAGGATGTCCCCCCTGAGCCTGCCGAAGGGGTCCGCTCCTGATCCCCAATGCCCGTTCCCCATCCTCCGTTCCGATCTCAGCGCACTCCGCGTCCTCAGCGTACTCCGCGTTGAACTCTTATCCTGCAATCTTTCTTGCTTTCAGCTATAGGCTGTCAGCTGTAGGCTTCCCCGTAACCCCAATCATTCCCGCACTGGACATCCGACGAAGGATGTCCACCCTGAGCCTGTCGAAGGGATCCTCTCTGATTTTCCCATTCTCCTGCTCACCCTGCCTTCCCCTAACTCCAGCTATTCCCGCACATACAAGATCCCCCGGGGGAGGGGGGTATACCGGTTCCCTGGTCAGACCACAGGAATTCTGGATGAGTGGAGAAAAGATAGGAGCTGGCTTGAAAGGCCAGCGCTACATTTTGGAATTCGGAGAGATCGTCCAGGCACAGAAAACAGCAGCGGGGCGCGATGCGGAATCGCATCACGGCCCGCTGCTTGGGGTGGCCGGATAAGTGTACGCGCTCGGAACGGCGAGCGCGCGAACCGGGGTGGTTACTCCGGCGAGGAGGTCCAGCGCATGCCGAACGAAACGGTTGGCTTATAGTATTCGCGCTGGATGGGATAGATACCGCTGCCCTGGTAGAAGCCGAAAACCTCGTTGCTGAGGTTCAGGCCGGAAGCTATAAAGCTAAGCCCCTTGGAGACGCGATAGCTGCCTTGGATGTCGTATTGGGTGTGGGCGTAGAAATAGACGTCGCCGCCGGGGCCCCTGAGTCCGAGGATGGGGTCCCTGTCCGTGGCTGCGTCGACGTGGGAGTAGTTGTAGAAGGCAATGTTGGCGTCGTTGTGGCTGATGGCGAAGCGAACCGAGAGCCGGCCCCTGTCGTAGGTCGGGCTGATATTCCAGGTGTTGGGCGCCTGGCGCTGCAGGGGAGCATTGTCGATGCGGCCGCCGTCAAAGGTGGCCGGGAAGGTGACGCCGGATTGGGTGTAGCTGTAGTTGGCGGAAAGGCCAAGACCCTTCAGCAGCCCAGGCAGAAACGAAAAATGCTGTTCCAGGGAAAGTTCGATGCCCTGAATGTGGGCGCTGGGGCCATTGATGGATTGCAGGAGCCTGAACCCAGCGTTGGGCTGCCCCACGGGAATCGTGCTGGCCGTCGCATAAATCGGATCGGACAACTGCTTGTAGAAATATCCAGCCTGGATAACGCCCAAAGGCTGGAAGTAGTGCTCGATCAAGATGTCGTAATTGTTGGCCTTGGTGGGTTTCAGGTTGGGGTTGCCCTGGGAGACGGTCTTGGGGCTGGCGTTGGGATCGACGACGGTGGTCGGGACGAGATCGCCGATGTTGGGCCGGGCGATGCCCTGGCTATAGTTCAGGCGCAGGTTGGTGTTCTTCTCAAGCAGATATTGGGCTTGCACGCTGGGCAAGGCGTTGAAGTAATTCGAGCTTTGGAATACCGGCGTGATGCCCGGGTTGTTTGGGGTGATCAGCGGGTTGTTCGGGTCCTGGGTGACGATGCGATTGGCCGTGAAGCCGGTGTTGGCGGCATCGAAGCGAACGCCCGTTTCGAGGCGCAATTTGCCAATAGAGATGACGTTCATCAAGTAGCCGGCGTAGATGCGTTCATTGGCGTCAAAGAAGGCGCCCGCGCCACGGCGAATGCTCCTCGCCTGGTCCAGGGAAAACTGCGTCGGATCATTGAGGAGGGGCACGACGGCGTTAACAATGGAATTGTAGTTGGAGGCCGGGCCGTAGGATTGGTTACCGATGCGGAAGGAGTTGTCGTAGTAAGTGGGATTGGTATAGCCGCCCACGACGGTGGGGAGGGTGATGCTGCTGCCGTTGTAATTGAAGATCTGGTCGTTTTCGTTTTGCGTGGAATGGGAGTTGCGGATCTTGAGTCCCATGGAAAATGTTCCAAGATGCGAGTGCGCGCTATAGCGGTGAGAGAGGGACGCCGCGCCCTGGAAATTAAGCTGCTGGGCGATATAGTGCGTGAACGAGCTGTTCGCCAGGAGGTATTGTGTCGGGTCGAAGAGATTCGTGTTATCGAGCGCGTTGAATTTGGGCCGGAAGGGATTGGCCAGGCTGACGGCGAGGTCCGCCGATTGATTGCCGTTAAAGTTGGTGGTCTCGAAGTCTTGGCCGCCGATGTTGTGCGAACGGGAGGCAGCGAACTCAACTACGACTAAGGTGGAGGAAAGATCGCGCCTTGCGCCGGTCAGGAAGCTATAGACTTGCTGGTCAGGCCGGCGGACATAATGACGGTAGGCGTAATTGCCCGGCGAACAATTCGCGTTGGGATTCGCCGCGTTGATAACGTTGCAGTCGGCCTGATTGTCAAACGTGATCGTCTTGCCGTCGGGAGAGACGGACTTGATGGTGTTTCCGGAGCTGGGGGTATAGACCCAGGTATCGCCGTAGTCGTGAAAATCGGAATAGAGGCCCCTGGCGTAGACGCTGAATCCCGGCTTGATGTTGTAATCGATGCCGGTGGAAAAGCCATAGCGTTTGCGGTAGTAGCTGTAGGAGCGCTGATCCTCCGTGTTGGTAAAGGCCACATTTCGGCCCGAGACGGGATCCGTTCCGATGCTCTGCCCCGGTTCGAGGTCGTCGATACCGCGGTTGGTCTGATCGAAGGTGCCGTTCAGCAAGAAGCCGAATTTCTTGCTGACGCCGAAGCGCTTGCCATAGATTCCGTTAAACCCGCCGCGCCAGTAGCCGTTTTGAAGGGGATTGTAACCGCCGGTGCCGCCAAGGGCATAGAACGGCCGTTCGCTGGGGGTCCGGGTGACGAGATTGACTGTGCCGGCGATGCCATCGGCGTCCTGGTCGGCGGAGAGAGTCTTGAACACTTCGATACGCTCGACGAGGTCGGCCGGAATGGCGTCCAGCTTGATATTGCGGACCGCACCCTCTGGAGAAGGCAGGTTCACACCGTTGACGGTGACGTTGGTCAGACGCGGCTCGGTGCCACGAATCTGCACGTACTTGCCTTCGCCTTCGTCACGTTCGAGAGAGACGCTGGGAAGGCGGCCGACGGCGTCGGCAATATTGGTGTTCGGCAAGCTGTTGATGACTCTTTCGGGCAAAACTTGGACGATGTTGTCGTTGGTGCGCTCGATGTTGATGGCCTCGGCTTCACCCTGCATGCGCTCCGCGGTGACGATGACCTGATCGTTCTGCGAGGCAACCTGCAAAACGGCGTTTGCGGTGACTTCCTGCCCAGGCGAAACCAATACGGGTACGTTCGAGACTGCTAAACCCACATAAGAGACGCTGAGGGTATATTCGCCTGCGGGCACATCCGGAATTCTGAATTTTCCCTGGTCGTCGGAAACGACCTTGATTCTGAGCGGGAGAAGTTCGACGAGCGCACCCGACAAAATGGAACCGCCAGAGTCGGTTACGGTTCCGGTGACGGCGCCTTTTCCAGATTGAGCGAACGCGGGCAGACCCAGCCCGATCGAAAGGATGAGGACCAATAGGAAGCTGCAAAACCTTCGCATACTTGCTCCTTCAGAGCAGAATTGAATTTAGGCTAACGTCGAGTGGCAAACTGATCTGCGCGAATCGCCACACACACAAATGGGGGTAGCTGTGTATTGATTTTCGAGAACTCCCCCAACAATTACTTAAGTCGAGTAGACGTGGAGTTTGTTACGCGGACATGACAGCTAAATGAGTAGGATGTAACTGAAAGGATTTTTGCAAAACGACTGCCGCGGTTTCCCGAGACGGTGCCCCGCCCACGCGTTTCTACACCAATTCAGCGGCGGCTTCGGCGAAGAGGCGGGTGTGCTGGTCGATGTCGGCTGGCGTGGTGTCCGGGCACATCAGCGCCATGTTGTGGAACGGAGTGAGGAGGACGCCGCGGTTAAGGGCGTAGAGATGGAGGAAGCGCTCCATCTCGAAATCCGCACCGGCGGCGGATTCGCCGCCGGTGCGCGGGGCGCGCTGGCAGAAGGTGTACTCGGCGCGGCAGCCGAGGCGCTGCACGTTCCAGGGCAAGCCATGCTTCTTGATCTCCGCCGCCACGCCGTCGTTGAAGCGCACGGCGAGCGGCATCATCTTCTCGAAATTCTTCGCGGTCAGGATATTTTCGAGCGTGGCGCGCATTGCCGCCAGCGACAGCGCGTTCCCCGCCAGCGTCCCGCCGATTCCGCCGACGTCGCAATCCTCCAGGTGGATGCGCGCGGAGATGCGCTGCGCCACTTCCTCCGAGCAGCCGTACGTGGCGCCGGGAATGCCACTGCCGATCGCTTTGCCGAAGACGACCAGGTCCGGCTCCAGCTTCCATGCCGCGGTGCAGCCGCCGGGGCCGGCGCAGATGGTGTGCGTCTCATCGGCGATGAAGAGCGAGCCATACCGCTTCGCCAACTGCTGCGCCTGCTTCCAATACCCTTCGTCCGGCAGAATGATGCCCACGTTGGTCATCGCCGGCTCGGCGAGGATGCAGGCGACGTCGTTGTGCTTCAGCGCGTCTTCGAGGGCGTTCAGGTCGTTGAATTCGACGACGCGAGTCGTCTCGGCAGGATTCACCGGCGGCCCGATGTTGCCGCGCCGCGGCCCCACGACGCCGTTCTCCACCGTCGCAAACGTTTCATCCACCGTGCCGTGATAGCAGTAGTGGAAGACGAGAATTTTCGAGCGCTGGGTGATTTCGCGGGCGATGCGGATGGAGAAGCGATTGGCGTCAGTGGCGGTGAGCGTGAACTGCCAGTAGGGCAACCCAAAGCGCTTCTTCAGATCTTCGCCGACGAAGATGGCGTCTTCGGAGGGCAGCATCAGCGTGATGCCTTCTTTCACGCGCTTCGCCACCGCCTGCGCCACAATTTCCGGCGAATGCCCCGTCATCGCTCCTGTGTCGCCCAGGCACAAATCCACGTACTCTTTTCCATCGGCGCAAGTGAAGTGGGCGCCTTTCGCTTTCGTGACAAAAACCGGAAATTCACCGGCCCATTTTTTCATCCAGTTCATCGGAACGCCGCCAAGCAACGAATGTTGCGCGCGCTTATAGAGTTCCGCGGAGCGCGGATGTTCGGCGACGAAGCGTTTCGCCTCGCGTTCGTGCAGCTTCTTGAGTTTGTCTCGGTTGATTGTTGTCATGTTCGCGTGGTCGCTTTTTGTAGTTGCACGGTTTTAACCGTGCAAGCCACGTTTACCGCAGTTCGTGGATGATTTCCTTGGCTGCGTTTGCGCCGGACGCGCCGGTTAAGCCGTTTCCCGGATGCGTTCCGTTGCTGCAGAGGAAAAGGCCTTTCAGGGGCGTTTGATAGCGCGCCCAATCTAGAATCGGCCGCATTGTGAAGAGCTGGTCGAGCGCAAGTTCGCCATGGAAAATGTGGCCGCCGGTGAAGCCGTAAGTCGTCTCCAGATCAAGCGGCGTGATCACGTGCGCCGCTTCCACCAGTTTCGGCAGGGTCGGAGCGTAAGCAGAAAGCGTCTTGATGACGATGTTCGCCAGTTCTGTGCGGCGTTCCTTCCAGGTTCCCTTTTTCAGCTTGTACGGCGCGAACTGGAAGTAGGCGGAAAGCACGTGCTTCCCTTCCGGCGCGAGCGACGAATCGAGAATCGTGGGAATCGTGACGTCGAGAACCGGCGCGGGGGAGATTTCGCCATACTTTGAGGCGTCGAACGCTTTCTCGAGATAGTCGATTTCGTGGCCGATGTGAATGCGGCCGGAAAGCGCTTCGCGGAAGCTGTCCGGCGCGACGGTGTCGGAGAGCGAAGTGAAGTGCGGCAAGTCGCCGAGCGCGAGATGCACTTTGGCGACGCTGCCGGAACTGCGGAAGTTCTTCATGCGCATGGCGAAAACGGGATCGAGATTCGCGGGGTCGAGCAGATTGAAGAAGGTGCGTTTCGGATCCACGCCGGAAACAACGGCTTCGCAGGCGATTTCTTCGCCGTCGGCGAGGGCAACGCCGGAAACGGCGCCATTCTTGGTAAGGATTTGACCCACTTCGGCGTCGGTGCGGATTTCGACGCCGGCTTTTTGGGCGGCTTCGCTGAGGGCGCGGGAGAATTCGCCGAGGCCGCCGCGCGGGAATGCAGCCGAACCAACGGGATGTGGATCGGCGGCGGCGCGGAGCAGCAAGAGCGCGGTGGAACCGGCCGACCATGGGCCAAGATTTGCGCCGAAGATTCCGCGGGCGGCGATTGCGGCGCGCAGGAGTTCGGTGTCGAAGAATTCGGCGACGAAATCGGCGACGGCCATGGGGCCCCAGCGCAACAGATCGAAAATGCCGGTTTTGCCGAGACCGCGGACGGCGCGGCCGGTTGTGAGCAAATTCCAGAAATCTTCGGGCGAGGGATGATCGATGGCCGGCGGCGTGATGGAAGCGATGTGGCCGAAGACTTGGGACATTTCCTCGAGCGTTGCGGCAAATTCGGTATAGCGCACGCCCTCTTTCACGGGGAGATGCGAAAACGCGCCGACGGTTTTTGCGAGGTCATTGTAAAAGAGCAGGCCGCGGCCATCGGGGGACGGAGCGAAGAGGCGCGGCTCGGACTGGATGATCTGGAGATTGAATTTGTGGAGCTGCAGGTCGCGAGCGACGTCCGCGCGGAGAGGCCCGAGCGTGTGCGAGAGCGTGGAGGTTTTGAAGCCGGGATGGAATTCCTCGGTGATCGCGCCGCCGCCGACGTATTCGCGGCGTTCCAGAACCATGGGCTTGAAGCCGCCTTTGGCCAGATAAAATGCGGTGATGAGCGCGTTGTGACCGCCACCGATGAGAAGTACTTTCTGTCCGATGGGCATGGTCAGTTGGCCGCCTTATTCCAGTTTTTCAGGATTACCTGGCTGGCGATGCGGCCGTTGGCACCCATGATGCCGCCGCCGGGATGTGTGGCCGAGCCGCACATGTAGAGGTTGTCGATGGGAGTGCGGTAGTAGGCCCAGCCCGGAACGGGGCGGAGGAAGAAGAGCTGTTCGAGGGAAAGTTCACCCTGGAAAATGTTGCCTTGCGTGAGACCGAATTCGCGCTCGAGATCGAGCGGGGTGAGGACTTGCTTGTCGATGATGATGTCTTTGATGTTGGGAGCGTGCTCGGCGATGGTATCGATGACGTTGTCGCCGAAGGCTTTGCGGTGATCGTCCCAGGTGCCTTGGGCGAGTTTATAGGGAGCGTATTGGACGAAGCAGGAGAGGACGTGCTTGCCTGGAGGCGCGACGGAGGGATCGGTGAGGCTGGGGATGACCATGTCCACGTACGGACGCTGCGAGTAGCGACCGTATTTTGCGTCGTCGTAGGCGCGCTCCATGTATTCCATTCCTGGTGAGATGGAAATTGCTCCGCGGAGGTGGGCGCCAACTCCGGGCAGGGCTTTGAAATCGGGGAGCGCGCTGAGAGCGAGATTGACTTTGCCGGAGGAGCCGCGAAATTTGTAGCGCTTCACGCTTTCGACGAAATCGGAGGGGAGGTCCTTGGCTTCCATAAAGGAAAGAAACGTGTGATGGGGATCGACGCTGGAGGAGATGACGTTGCAGCGGATTTCTTCACCGGATTGGAGGACGACGCCGGTGGCGCGGCCGTTTTTGTTGAGGATTTTTGCGACGGGGGCGTTGGTGCGGATTTCGACGCCGAGTTCACGCGCGGCCGCGCCGATGGCATTGGAGATTGCGCCGGTACCGCCGCGGCTGAAGCCCCATGAGCGGAATGCGCCATCGATTTCGCCCATGTAGTGATGCAGGAGAACGTAGGCGGTGCCGGGCGAACGAATGCCGAGAAAGGTGCCGATGATGCCGGAGGCGGACATGGTGGCTTTCAGGACGTCGGTCTCGAACCACTGGTCCAGAAAGTCGGCGGCGCTCATGGTCATCAACTGGATTAAGGTGTAGCGCTCATCAGAGCTGAGTTCGCGGAAACGCTGCAGCAGGAAATTGAGTTGCTTGAGATCCTTCGGATTCAGAGTGGTGGGATCCGGCGGGATCATGGAGAGCATGGGCTTCACGAAGCGGCACATCGGCGTCATCATTTTGGAGAATTCGTCGTAGGCTTCGGCGTCGAGGCGCGAGTGGCGGCGAATTTCGCGCTGGGTTTTGGCGTGATCATTGACGCGCCAGAGGTAGTCGCCGTTGAGCATGGGAGAAAAAGTGCCGTCGAGCGGGAGGATTTCGAGGCCGTAGTGGGGCAGATTGAGTTCGCGGATGATTTCAGGGCGAAGAAGCGAGACGACGTAGGAACATTCGGAGAAGAGGAAGCCCGGGACGATTTCTTCGGTGACGGCTGCACCGCCGAGGACGCCGCGGCGCTCGAGGACCAGCACTTTCTTTCCGGCCTTGGCCAGATAGGCGGCATTCACGAGACCATTGTGACCGCCTCCAATGACAACGACATCGTAGGACTGCGGCATTCGCTAAAACTCCAATATGAAAAAGAGGATTTCGATGAAACGTGGAACGAAACATTCTACTGAGAGTGGGGATGGTTCACAAGGAGTTGGGGAGTTTAGGATTCAAAGAGAGATGCCAGGTCGCGGTTTCCGTGAGCCACGTGAAGAACGAGAACGTCCTCACCTTTCACTCTATAGATCACCAAATAATTCCCAACGGGAAAAGCTTCTTAAGCCTGGGCGCAGTTCTTTATCGCGAGGCCGGCCGAGAAATGGATGAGTCGACAACAGGAAGAAACGTGCCGTGATGGAATCGATCAGCCGGTCGGCGATCTGTGGATTGCCGCTTTCCCAGGCAACGTAGTACCAGATTTCGTCAAGTTCGGCTGCAACCTGAGGGGCAAGGAAGAGCGCAATGAGCCGCGCTTACCGATCAGACTCGAGTCGAACGCGCCCTCGGCGCTTTACATCTTCGGCGAGGTTCCGCGTCGACTCTTCGGTCATTACCATTGCTTGACCGCTGAGAGACACTTCAGCCTCATCTACGGCGGCGAGAATTTCGCCTCGTCGGCGCTCGCGTTTCTCCCAAAGCTGAAGTGCTTCCTGGACGGCGTCTTCAGTACTGCTAACCCGGCCATCTTTGATGGCCTGGCGAATGAACGCCTCCTGGTCTGGGTTTAATTCAACTCTCATACGGGTAAGCGTAGGTGTGGAGGGAAGCCCATGTCAAGCGTGAAGAAGTAACACTCTTGGCGAAGATGCGCTCCGTAAGACGACCGATTCGCCAGTCGAGTTAATTGGATGCGGCGGCGCTGGCGGCTACTGGGGTGGTTTTTCCGATGGCGTCGCCGTTGACGACGAGTTCGACGCGGCGATTGCGTTGGCGGCCTTCGAAGGTGTCGTTGGAGGCTACGGGTTGGGTCTTGCCGAATCCGCGGGCGGACATTGCGCTTACGGGCACGCCTTCCTCGGCGAGAAAGTCGCGGACAGAATCGGAGCGGCGTTCGGAGAGCTGCTGATTGAAATCGTCGGTGCCGACGCTGTCGGTGTGGCCTTCAATCTGCAGCGTGAGGCCCTTGTGGGCGAGGAGAATCCCTGAAATCTTGGCAAGTTTTTCGCGCGCGCCGGATTTGAGCGTGGTGCTTCCCGTGTCGAAGAGGACGTCCGACATATTGACGATGAGGCCGCGGGCGGAGTCGCGAGTCTGCAAAATGGAATTGAGCTGTTCGAGGAGTTGCGAGCGCAGTTGGGCTTTTTCGTTTTCGGCCTGCGCCGCGGCTTGCAATGCTTTTTGGGTTTGAGCTTCGGCGGCGTGCTGCTGGTCGAGCGCGGTCTGGCGAGCCTGCTCGGCTTCCGCTTTCTGTTTGGAAGCTTCGAGCGCCGCCTGTTCCGCTTCGGCTTTCTGTTTGGCGGCTTCCTGGGCAGCTTGCTGGGCTTCGAGTTTCATGCGCTCGGCTTCGGCTTTGGCTTGTTCGGCTTGAATGCGGGCCTGTTCAGCTTCCTGGCGGTGACGGGCCTCCGCTTCGGCATCGGCGCGGGCCTTGGCTTCGCGGTCTTCGGCGGCTTTTTTCTCCGCGGCCAGACGGGCTTGCGCTTCCTCTTCGCCCTTCTGCTTGACGGCCATCACGCGAACTTCTTCGGCGGTTTCGACGACATCGCGAGCGGTTGATTCAACGGTCTTTTTGTCGCGCTTGGAGTGATAGGCATCTTCCGCGGCGGTCAGTTGTTGTTCGGCTTTGGCGAGAGTGGACAGGGCGTACTTGCCGCCGCTGGCGTTGCGGGCGATGCGAACGGCGTTGCGAGCTTCGAAAAGCTCGCGGGGGGTCTTGGGATCGATGCCGAAAATGGCGTTTTCGATTTTGGTGTTGGAGGAAGAGTAGACTCCGCGCCCAAGCAGTTCGTAGGTGGCGTCAATATTTTCGACCTTGCCGCTACCGGTGATGGGAACCGTATTTTCGAGGACCACCATGTTTCCGGGTTGGGTGACGGCGAAATAGGGTTCGGCGGTGACGATCATGCCGAAGGTCTGCATGTCGGTGACGGCCTTCACGTGGGCGGCGCCGTTTTTCGCTACGACTTCACCGAGATTTTCCGCGCGACCCTGGGCTGAGACGGCCCAAAAAACATAAGTGAGATATTCCAAGCCGAACTTTGTGGCATCGTTCAAGCCTTCGAACTTTGCTTCAATTTCCATGCGATTGTTCTTGCTCTCGACCTTTACTTCCGCGTTGGCACTCTGCAGGAGCTCGGTGCCCTGGAGGTCGACCTTCGTGGAACCGTTGGCGCGGCGGTAGTTTACGGCCTTGGTGGTGCGCGCGACGCGTCCCGCGGCGGGCTGCGCGGAGGCGGTGGAGTCAGTCCTATAGATCGCGGTGGTCTGTGAGGCGGACTGGCTTGCCGCGATCCCGAGGAAGAGGATGCTTGCCAAGACGCGATAGTTCGATGTGCGTGTCAAGTGGAGCTCCCTGAACCCAGCCTGGTAAATTGAATTTGTCAGAGCGCTCGCCCTCCGACGGCGAGCGCGACTGAACATGACTCTCAAGGTTAGATTCAGGCTAACAAAAACAGAGCGAAACGGGCGCTGGCCTCGCGGTGTTTCATCGATTTAATTACTGGCCTTATGGGCAGGTCGCCCGGGCCGGCGGGGGACTTGCAGACGGCTTGCGGCCACGCGGAAATCGAAACTATAATCCGAAGTTCATTTGACGAGTTGAATCAAAGTTTAGTTCGAATCACGGAGGCTACGTGCCGGTTGGAACCGCATTCCATGAAAGAACGCTGGCGCTTTGCGAAAGCCTGAGCTACCGCGAATGGTCCGGCTATTACACGGTCAGCGTTTATGAGATGACGCACGAGCACGAATATAACGCGATCCGGAATTCTGCGGCGCTGATTGATATTTCGCCGCTGTTCAAGTACAGGATTACCGGCCGCGATGCGACGAAGTTCGTGAACCGGGTGATTGCGCGGGACATTCATAAGGTGGCCGTGGACCAGGTGATTTACTGCTGTTGGTGCGATCCCGAGGGGAAGGTGGTGGACGACGGGACGATCACGCGGCTGGGGGAAAACGACTACCGGTGGACGGCGGCTGATCCGAGTTTGCGGTGGTTCAGCCAGAATTCGCTGGGGCTGGACGTGCAAATCGAGGATATTTCGGAGAAGGTAGCGGCGTTGGCGTTACAAGGGCCGACTTCGGGAAGGCTGCTACACGCGGCGGCTGACGCGAACATCGCCGGGCTGAAATATTTTCGAGTGACGCATGGAAAGATTGCGGGCGTGCCGGTGGATATTTCGCGGACGGGTTATACGGGGGACCTGGGGTATGAAATCTGGGCTCCGTGGAAGGACGCGATCAAGGTATTTGACGAATTGATGAACAAGGGCCGGGCGTTCGATATTCATCCGGCGGGAATGGTGGCGCTGGATATCGCGCGGATCGAGGCGGGATTGATCCTGATTGAAGTGGACTACATTTCGAGCAAGAAATCGTTGATTGAGGAGCAGCGCTATACGCCTGGGGAGATTGGGTTGGGGAAACTGGTGGATTTGAAGAAAGAGAGTTTTGTGGGGCGCGAGGCGCTGGCGATGGAGGCGAAGAAGGGCGGTCCGGCGCGGCGGCTGGTGGGACTGGAAGTGAATTGGAACGAAGTGGAAGCGCTTTACGAGAAGATTGGGATGGCGCCGCAGGTGCCGTCGACCGCTTCGCGCGTGGCCGTGCCGGTGTATCGCGAGGGGCGGCAGGTAGGGAAGGCGACTTCGACGACTTGGTCGCCGACTTTGAAGAGGATGATTGCGCTGGCTACGGTGGGCCGGGAGAGCGCGGCGCTGGGGACGAATTTGAGTATCGAATTGACGGTGGAGGCTTCGCGGAAGACGGTGTCGGCGAAGGTGGTGGCGTTGCCGTTTTTTAATCCGGGGAGGAAGACGGCGGCGGTCGCTGTGTAATTTCGGGAAAAACCCGCACCCTGAAAACCGCAGGGTGCGGCACCCGGCAGTATGCGAAAGGTTTGCCTGGAACTGCTGTTGGAGCTGAAGCGAACGCAGCGACGAGACTAGCTGAGAGCCTAGTCAAAGAAATGTCGGGGCGGACCCACAGGAGGGCTTTCGGAGAGAGGCTTTTAGAATGAGAACCGTCTTATGTTTGGCAGTACTTTTTCTTTTGTTGTTTTTTATACTGATTTCGCTTTTGGGCGCTCCTGCTTGGATCGGTCGTGCTATTGCCGTTTCCATCTTTGCCTTATGCGCAACAATAGGAATCTTTTGGTTTGGACTTAGTCCAAAGTCGAAGATGATTCGTGCTGGCGGAAAATTTAATGAACCCCAATTCGACGAAGTTCGGCCGCAAATCGAGAAAGGAATTCGCATCCTTGTCGTTGCCTTTGGCGTTTTCTTTGCTTTCTATGTGAGCGTCCCGGTAGGGTCTGACCTTATTCATCTCGTTGGTGGCGAGAAACCAATAAGAATCACAGCGGTGGCAAAAGACAACTCAATTCCCCTTTTTGGATTATGGTTCGTGCATCAGACCGTGCGGTTCCAGCGCGGCGGTGAGTCATACTCCTTGTTCTTCTCATGGGAACATGTGCGCATAGGCGCATCTTATGAATTTGTGGTCCTTCCTAGATCAAGAGAGATCTTGGATTTTCATGAATCTGGGGATTTGCGCCGGTAAGAAAATTTGGGTGACCGAAGCTCAGTCTTTCTCTGAATTCGTGGCCCCTGAGGGCAATCCTTGTGGTGGTAAGAAAACGGACTCTTCGTCTTGACGACAACGGGAACATGACGAGCGATGGGGCCAGCGGCTGGCGCACAGGCTAAAGCCCATTTGTTATAGATGCTCTACGCCGGGGCTGAAGCCCCGGCCTCCTAAGGAAAAACCATAAGAAAAGAACGCCCGCCGCGGACGGCGGCCGCTACATTTTAGCGGCGAATTGGGCGGCCTTGTTCAGGAGTCCGTCGAGAGCAGCGCGGTCGAGATACTTCCCTTTCAAAATTACCGCGTGAATTTTTTCGGTGTTGTGGATGTTTTCGAGCGGGTTGGCGTCGAGCAGGACTAGGTCGGCGCGTTGACCAGGGGCGATGCTGGCTTGTTCGTTGCTGCGGTTGAGGAATTCGGCGGGTTTGGAGGTAGCAGCTTGGAGGGCTTCCATTGGGGTGAGGCCTGCGCGAACCAGATCGGCGATGCTGTCGTGCAGGGCGAAGCCGGGAACGAGGTTTGGGGCGGTGGAATCGGTGCCTGCCATCATGGGGATGCCTGCGGCGTGCATGTCGCCTACTGCTTTGAGAGAGGCTTCGACGAGTTTTGCGCGGAGCAGAAAATCCCCGGAAGTTTTATTGGCGAGGCTTTCGGCACGTCCTTGTTTCCAGATTTTTTGGAGATTTTGCGGGATGTATTTCAAATTTGGATCGTTGGCGCGATCGGTGGCTGGCGTCAGGTAGGCAAGCTCGATCAGCAGGGGAAGCGTGGGGACTTGCCAAGTGTGGTTGGCGAGGAGTTTGGCGTAAAGCTCTTGGGCTTTTTCGGGGGAGTACGAGTCGAGGACGGCTTGCTGCCAAGCTCGCTGGCGGAGGCTGGTTTGGCGCGGAGTTTCTTTGCGAGGAGGCGGATTGAGTTGCTGCTGGCGCAATTCCGCTTCCCTGGAAGAGCACGCGAGGAGAATTCCGGTGAGGTGCTCGATGCTGGCCTGGCCAGCGTCGGAAGCCTGGGCGGGAGAGATGGAATCGGGGACGTGGCCGACGAAGCGGATGCTTTCTTTGTGGGCGGCTTCGGCGATGGCGAAATAGGCAGGGGGTTTGAGGCGGGATTGCACTTTGATGAAATCCACGCCTTCGGATTTCAGCTTGTGCACGGCGGCATCGGCTTCGGCGGGGGTTACGACGACGATGGATGGCTGGAAGTAGGGCGGGTTGCCGTCGAGGTAGGGGCCGGTGAAGAAAATTTGCGGCCCGGGCTGATCGCCGGAGTCAATTTCCTTTATTAATTTTTTGAGTTGCGCTACGTCGCCGCCCATGTCGCGGACGGTTGTGATGCCGTTGGCGATGAGGAGGGGGAGGATGAATTCGCGGCTGCCCGCTGGTTCGCCGGCGCCCATCAGGTGGAGGTGCATGTCGGCGAGGCCGGGGATTAGGTATTTGCCGGTGGCGTCGATGACTCGGGCGCCGGAGGGGATTTCGATGGAGGAGTCGGGGCCGACGGCAAAGATTTTTGCGCCGTCGATTAGGACTGTGGAGTTTGGTTGTGGAGGGGCGCCGGTGGCGTCGATTACGATGGCGTGGGTGATGGCGATGGTGGCGGGGTGGGGTTTGGAGCAGGCGGCTACGGAGAAAAGAATTGGTACGGAGAGCAGGGAGAAGACGAGCGAGCGACCACGGGGTTTGTGCACCTGACTATTGTAGCGGAGTGTCGTTCGCAAAGGCGGGAGCTTCGCTCCCGCACTCCAAAGGATGGCGGCCGTTACTGGAGACGGTTGTATTTTTTTAGGACGGTGCGCAATTGGTCGTGGGGGAGAGCGGTGACGTGGTGGCCGTCGATGCCGGTCATGGAGTCGGCGGCGATCATGGCGTTGACGATGGCTTCTTCGGTGGCTTGAACGACCGCGGCGAAGACGGGGTCGAGGGAGCCGTTCGGGAGCATTTTCACGTCGGCCACATTTTTTGATGCGGCGGCGCCGGAGTTGGCTGTGGAGAAGGCGATGAAGATGTCGCCGGAGCCGTCGCCGGAGATGCTGCCGAGGCGGCCGAGGCCGAGGGTGGCGCGATGGGCGAGGCGCTTGAGTTGCGTGGAGATGAGCGGGGCGTCGGTGGCGACGACGATGATGATGGAGCCACGCTCGGAGATTTCGGAGGGCTGGTAGGCGTAGGGATCTTCGGAGGAAATTTCGCGGCCGACGGGGATTCCGGCGATGCGAAGATTCTGGCGGGAGCCGAAGTTGCACTGGACGAGGACGCCAACGGTGTAGCCGCCGTCTTTTTCGGCGAGCTTGCGCGACGATGTGCCGATGCCGCCTTTGAAGCCGCTGCAGATCATGCCGGTGCCGCCGCCGACGTTGCCTTCATCGACGTGGCCGGATTGCGCGGAATCGATGGCGTGAAAGGCGTGCTCGGGCTTGACGTGAAAACCGTTGGCGTCGTTGAGCCAGCCGTCCCAGGTTTCGGCGACGACGGGGAGAGACCACCAATAGCCGCTGGCGTCGGGCTGGCCGTTGGCGACGCGCCACTGAATCACGGCGTCGCGAACGACGCCGACGCTGTGGGTGTTGGTGATCATCACGGGGCCTTCGAGAAAACCGGATTCTTCGACCCAGGTGGTGCCGGTCATTTCGCCGTTGCCGTTTTGCGCGAACCAGCCGGCGAAAACGGGATTCATCATGGAATCCTTGCCGCGGGGGAGGATGGCGGTGACGCCGGTGCGGACGGGGCCTTTGCCGATGACGAGTTTGCCGTCACCGGAGATGAGGGTGGTGTGGCCAACGAGGACGCCGGAGACGTCGGTGATGGCGTTGAAGGGGCCGGGCGAGCCGTCAAAGGGGACGCCGAGATCGCGGGCACGGAGTTTGGTGGCGGATTTTTCTTGAGCGTGCGCAGGAAGCGTTACGACAACTAGAGAGCAGAGCAGAAGAAAAGAGGACGCAGCACGACGCATGGATGATCTCCGTCGAAAAAAATGATTTAGCAAAATGAAAACGAAAGCCGAACGCGATCAAGCGGGAAAGACTTTGCCCAGGGCGTATTGTAAAGCATCGGCGATGAGTTGGCACTCCTGTGGAGTGATGATGAAAGGCGGCGCGAGGAGGACGTGATCGCCGCGAGTGCCGTCGACTGTGCCTTGGGAGGGATAGGTGAGGACGTTTTTTTCGAGGGCGGCCTGGCGGATTTTTTCGGCGATGCCGGATTCTTTGGGGAAAGGCTCGCGGGTGGATTTGTCTTTCACGAACTCGACGGCTTGCAGCAGGCCGAGGCCGCGTACTTGGCCGACGTGCGGATGCGATTCGAGAGGGGAGAGCGCTTTACGGAGCGCGTCGCCGGCGGGAGTGACGCGATCGAAAAGCTTGTGGGCTTCGAGGTAATCGAAGACGGCGTTGCCTGCGGCGGTGGAGACAGGATGCGATTGATAGGTGAAGCCGTGCATGAAGGCGGCTGTGCCCTTTTCGAAGGCATCGACAATGCGAGGAGCAACGAGGACTGCGCCGAGTGGAGCGTAACCGCTGGCAATTCCCTTCCCAGTGAGAATGATGTCGGGCTCGAGGCTCCAGTGCTGGCTGGCGAAGGGCTTGCCGGTGCGGCCCATACCGGACATGACTTCGTCGGCGATGAGGAGGATGCCGTGGCGGCGGCAGATTTCGGCGATGCGGGTGGTGTAGCCGTCGACGGCGGGAACGGCACCGAGGGTGGCGCCGACTACGGGCTCGAAGATGAAGGCGGCGACGGTGGAGGTATCGTTGGCGCGAAGAAAAACGTCGAGATCATCGGCGCAGGCAAGATTGCATTCGGGATAGATCTTGCCGAACGGGCAGTGGAAGCAGAAACACGGGGCGATGTGGCCCCATTCCGGGATCATGGGCGTGTAGGGAGCGCGGCGGCCGACGTTGCCGCTGACAGTCATCGCACCGAGGGTGCTGCCGTGGTAGCTCTGCCTGCGGGAGACGATGCGGTAACGGGAAGGCTGTTTGGTTTCGAGGAAAAATTGGCGCGCGAGTTTGATGGCGGTTTCGGTGGCTTCGGAGCCGCCGCAGGTGAAGTAGACGCGGCCGCCGTTTTGAAAATTGCGCGGGGCGATGGCGAGGACGCGGGTGGCAAGTTTTTCGGCGGATTCGGAGTGGAATTGTGTGGTGTGGGCGAAGGCGATGCGATTGGACTGCTCGGCCATGGCGCGGCCGATTTCTGGGACACCGTGGCCGATGCTGACGACGGCGGCCTGCCCGGAGGCGTCGAGGAAGCGGCGGCCGTCGGCGGCGACGATCCAGCAGCCTTCGCCGCGGACGGCGACGGGATAATCTTTGTGAAGATTACGGGAAAAAAGCGAGGAGGAGCGGATGGCGGTGCTCATTTGAAAATTGTAGCAGAAGCGGCGGAGCGCAGAGTTGAGATGCGGAGCGGGCGCGAGAGCCAAGTTGGACGGAAACGGCGAGGGGGTGTGATACTCTTTCGCGGGTTTGGAGGATGAGTCTTGATGATGAATTTATACGCACGAATTGCGTTGATTTTAGCGATGGTGAGTGTTCCCGGCTTGCGCGGCGCATCGGCGCAAACGACGGAAGATCCGGCAAGGATTGAGGTGGATCTGCGTGACGCTGCGAGATACTTTTTTCACGCGCGATTGTCGCTGCCGGTGAAGCCGGGACCGATGACACTGGTTTATCCGAAGTGGATTCCAGGGGATCACTCGCCGGTGGGGCCGATCTTTGATTTGACGGGGCTGAAAATCAGCGCGGGCGGGAAGGAAATTGCGTGGGAGCGCGACGACGTGGATGTGTTCGCGTTTCATATTGAGGTTCCCAGCGGGGCGGACAGATTGGAGATCAAGCTGGATTATTTGTCGCCGGCAGAGGCGACCGGTTCGCGTGAACACCCGGCGGCGACGGCGCAACTCGCGGTTTTGAACTGGTATGTGGTGATGCTGTACCCGCAAGGGGCGAAGTCGGATGACATTACTTATGTGGCCAGTCTGCGGCTGCCGGCGGGATGGAAATATGGAACGGCGTTGCCGGTGTCGAAAGAAGCGGCGGGAGAGGTTGAGTTTGCGCCGGCGACGTTGACGACGCTGATCGATTCGCCGGTGATTGCGGGAGCGTTTTTCAAGGACATCGATCTGTCCCCGGGGCAGAAGCCGCAGCACACGCTGCACGTCGCCGCGGATGGGCCGGGGGCGCTGGAAGCGAGCGCAGCGGAAGTGCAACACCAGCGGCAATTGATTGCGGAAGACCTGGCGCTGTTCGGGGCGCGGCACTACCGGCGTTATGACTTTTTGCTGGCGCTTTCGGATCGGATGCCGCCGGATGGCGTGGAGCATCACGAGTCCAGCGATAACCGGACGCCGGAGGCATTGTTTCTGGACCCGGATGTGCGCGAGACACAGATGGATTTGCTGGCGCACGAATACACGCATTCGTGGAACGGAAAATACCGGCGGCCTGCGGGACTGGCGACGCCGGATTACCAGGCGCCGATGAAGGGAGAGTTGCTCTGGGTGTATGAGGGATTGACGCAATACTACGGGCAGATTCTTTCGGCGCGCGCGGGATTCTGGACTCCGGAAAAATTCCGGGAGCAATTGGCAGCGACGGCGGCGTATCTGAACGACCGGCCCGGGCGGACATGGCGGGATTTGCAGGATACGGCGATTGCGGCGCAGTTGCTCTACAGCGCGCCGCCGGCGGGATCGTCCTGGCGGCGCGGCGTGGATTATTATGACGAGGGAACGTTGATCTGGCTGGAGGCGGACACGATTATCCGGCGCGAGAGCAAAGGCAAGAAATCGCTGGATGATTTTTGCCGGAAATTTTATGGCGGGGAGAATACGGGGCCGAAGCTGGTGACATATGGGTTTGAGGATGTGGTTGCCGGGATGAACGAGGTTGCGGCCTATGATTGGCGGAATTTTTTTGAGGAGCGCCTGAAATCACATGGGCCGGGCGCGCCGCTTGGCGGGATTGAGAACAGCGGCTGGAAACTTGCGTTCAACGAGACGATGAATGAGCACCAGCGAGCGGAAGAGGCCGTGGAATTCGTTGTGGATGTGCAGTTTTCGCTGGGGTTGCAGGTGCACGCGCCAGGCGGACCGGATGGCGGACAGATTCTGGACGTGATTCCGGGATCGCCGTCGGATCGCGCGGGGTTGGCGCCGGGGATGCAGTTGGTGGCCGTGGACGGGCGGAAGTGGTCTCCTGATATTTTGCGGGATGCCATGCGGCGGGCAAAGGACGGGAAGGAGCCGATCGAATTGCTGGCGGAGAATGGCGATTATTTTCGGACGTACCGGATCGACTACCACGGGGGCGAGAGGTATCCGCACCTGGAAGCGATTTCCGGGAAGACGGATGTGCTGACAGAAATTGTGAAGATGAAAGCCGCGCCGGTGGCAGTGCCCGCGAAATAGCTGGTTCAGGGAAATTCAAATTGACGGAAAGCCCGCACGGACTGGTGCGCACGATCGGCCGCTGGAGCTTGACGGCTCTGATGGTGAATTCGATTGTGGGTGTGAGTATTTTCAAGCTGCCGGCGGACCTGGCGCGGAACCTGGGCGGCTGGAGCCCGTTGAGCTGCGTGGCGGCGGGCGCGGGGATTCTGGTGATTGCCGGGTGCATTGCGGAAGTTTCCTCGCGGTATGAAGAGACGGGCGGGCTTTATTTGTACGCTCGGGACGCGCTGGGTCGATTTGCGGGATTGCTGGTGGCGTGGATGACCTGGCTGACGCGGATTGCGGCGCCTGCCGCGGCGGCGAATCTGGTATGGACGTATAGCGCGAAGTTTTTCCCCCGGCTGGAGGGCGGGCCTGGAAAATTTCTGGTTCTCTTCCTGTTGATCGGGCATTTGGCCCTTTTCAATTATTTCGGCGTGAAGATGGGCAAGAACTTGAGCAACTTCTTCACGGCGGTGAAGGTCGGGTTTTTGCTGGCGTTTGTGTTTGCAGGATGCTGGGCGATTGTGGCGCGGCCGGATTTGCGCGTGCCAATGGCGCTGCCAGCGGTATCGGCGAAAACCTGGTTTGAGACGATGCTGCTGCTGGTTTATGCGTATGGGGGATTTGAAGGAGCGCTGTTTGTGGGCGGCGAATCGACAAACCCGAAGCGCGATACGCCGATGGCGCTGCTGTTGGCGCTGGGAGTGGTGTGCTTGATTTACACAGCAGTGCAATATGTGACGATCGCGACGCTGCCGGATGCGGGAATGTCGGCGCGGCCGCTGGCGGATGCGGCGCAGCGACTTGTGGGAGGGAGAGGCGCGGCAGCAATTGCCATGGCTGCACTGATTTCCGGGTATGGCTACCTGAGCGCGAACGTGTTACACGCGCCTCGGATTACGTACGCACTGGCGCAACAAGGGGATTTTCCGGTGTTCCTCGGAATCGTCCATCCAAGATACCGCACACCTTACGTCTCGATTCTGGTGTATGCGGTACTGGTTTTCCTGTTTGCGCTGGTTGGGGATTTTCAGTGGAATGCATTGCTTTCGGCGGCTTCGCGGTTGTCCGTATACGGCGCGATGGCGCTGGCGGTGCCGATTCTAAGGCGCAGGAACGATGGGAAAGCGAAGTTTCTGCTGCCGGTGCCGTATCTATTCGCGGCATTGGGAATTTTGTTTTCCGTGGTGCTGGCGACACGGATGGGGCGAAGCGAATTTGCGGTGATTGGCACGACGTCGGTGATTGCGTTGGTAAACTGGGCCGTGGTGAGGAGGTAGGACCTTGATGAAGACGCGGACGGGCGAGGCGTTCATGCCCG
>Ga0210407_10000474_pt1 | contig 45408 bp, 46 predicted proteins | sample IncBWC27MmetaG_FD_150860 | JGI IMG/M metagenome (GOLD analysis project Ga0210407, IMG submission 150860) | Forest soil microbial communities from Barre Woods Harvard Forest LTER site, Petersham, Massachusetts, United States - Inc-BW-C-27-M | ecosystem: Environmental > Terrestrial > Soil >...
TCCAGCGCTGGATGTTGTATAAGCGCTCCAAATACGAGCGCGGCAGTTCGCCCTCGGGAACGGTCTGGTGCGCGAAAACACCAAACGCCGTGGGCGTGCTGACGTAGGTGGGATCGACCGGGTGCCAGCGATTGTCCCAATAGTCGCGCATCGACGAGGTGATGCTCTGCGTGATCCAGTACAACGTGAGCGTGGCACAGAGGAAGTCGTCGGTCGGCGTAACGTCGCTCCACGAGTGCCACTTCTCACCCACGTATGCAGCCAGCCCAGCCGGGGAGTCGTTGAGTCCATAGCCGACAGTCTGCGGCTTGGTGGACTGGATCGCGCTGTAGCCCCGCTCGGTCGTATCCCAGCCCCGGCTCACCGCAAGGTACGACCGCTCGACACCGGACAGCTCCTTATCGTTCACCACGGGGACGAGATCCGACTCCAGTGTGGTGAGATGGATCCCGATCACCGACTCGGGATGGTCTAGCGCAAGGATCGTCGTCACCCCGGCCCCAAAGTCATAACCGCTCGCACCATAACGGGAATACCCAAGCTCAGACATGAGGCGGTGCCAGCGCTCCGAGACGTACCGGTAGTTGATGCCGACCTTGGGTGGACGCGGCGAGAAACCATACCCAGGCAGGGAGGGTACGACCACGTCGAAGGGCTCAAGCATCGGCAGCATGTCCACGTAATCGAGGAAACTGCTGGGCCATCCGTGCGTGAGAATAAGCGGCACACCCCTACCTGATGCCGCACGCTGGTACACAAAGTGGATGCCCTCGAAGGTGAAGTGGCTGAACGCGTTGAGCCTTCGCTCCCAGCCACGCCAGTCGAACTCGTGAGCCCAGTAGGACACGAGGCGTCGTAACCAGTCCAACTCGGTGCCCTGTTTCCAGCCTATACCTGGTATCTGGTCGGGCCATCTTGTATGGCGCAACCGTGACCGCAAATCATTGAGAACCTCATCCACGACGTGAATCCGAAATGGTTCCACTACATAACCCCCTATTGGCCATAGCCAGTGGCCAGCTGAACGCGCAGGCTATGTCGCAAGGGGTCTCGTCGACCACTGTCGACAGATAGACATGGGGCGTTGCGGCCCGGATCAATCCCGATACGACGTAGCTTAAATCATGCTCTTCTTCTCACGGATGATAATGTCCTCTACCGTGTGTGAATCAGTCCAAAAAACTGCCGACAGCGATCTTTATGAACAACTCTTCGGTCTGTAGATGATCCCGTCAGGATCACGGGCAACCCGGAAGTTGTCAGCTCGCCAGCCGGATTAGTACCGACAAACGCGCCAGCAGTGACCAACCAATCGCTGGAGGGAAGCCGACCTCGGACTAAAGGACCTGGCACGGCTGGGTGCATGTGGGCTGGCGAACTAAGATGGCATTTGATGCGTTTCCATTTCCTGCCCTAGTCATCTGGGGAAAGCGGGATGTCCGGCATCTGATCTGATGTCTTGGCGCCGAAGTGATCGGCAAGCTGCTGGCCATCGAAGCTGGCGGTGAAGCTGTCCTTGATCTCGGGCAGCATCGCGCTATTCCACTCGTACCACTCCCGGGATAGCCGCTGATAAACGTCCTTTTGGCGTTGCTTTAGGTTGGCACGCTCCAATGGGTCTTCGACCACGTTGAAGAGGAAAGTGTTGTCCAGGATCTTGAGAAACTTGTAGTCGCCATCGCGCGCCGCCCGCTGCGCGTTTGCTTTATAGCGCCAGAAGAGTTTGCGCGAAACCGATGAGGCATTCTGCGTGAGCATAGGCAGCAGATTCATGCCATCGAGAGGGTAGGCCGGGTCGGGCACCGCGCCTGCGGCGGCGAGCAACGTCGGCACCCAGTCCATGCTGATGGAAACCTGGTCGGTTGCCTTGCCCCGCGGAATGCGGGCCGGCCAAGAGATAATTGCCGGAATGCGCAGGCCGCCTTCGAGCAATTCCGTTTTCTTGCCCGTGAAAGGCCAAGTATCGGCGAAACGCTCTCCGCCATTGTCACTGGTGAAAATGACGATAGTGTTCTCTGTCAGTCCGTTCGCATTCAATGCTTGCAGCACCCGCCCAATCTGCTTGTCCATTTCTTCGATCATTCGCTGGTAGGTCTTCTGCGAACCGCCGTCGAAATCCGCAAGGCCAGCGCTACCCGGCTGACGCAAGCGTTCTGACTCCGCCTCGTCGCCGGGGCCCTCCCAAGGCCAGTGCGGAGCGTTGAAATGAAGGCTGAGGAGGAAGGGTTGGCCGGATTTCGCGTATCCATTCACCACGTCCACGGCGCGACTGGCCAGCAAACCGGTTAGGTAGCCCACTTGATGGATAGCAACGTCATCGTCCCAAAGATCATCCTTGCCACCTATGGTGTGCGAGAAATAGTCCAGGGCCCCGCTGCGAAACCCGTAGAAATGATCGTAGCCACTCTTCAGAGGACCAAACTTGGGCAGAAAACCCAGATGCCACTTGCCAATCAACGTCGTGCCGTAGCCAGCTTTCTTCAAAAGCGAGGGCAGCGTCGGGTGTTCTGGGGGAAGCCCGACATCGGGGTTTCCGCGCAAGGGCTCTTCCAGCCCGAGCCGCAGCCGATACTGGTAGCGGCCGGTGATCAACGCCGTGCGCGTGGCGGTGCACACAGCGGAATTCGCGTAAGCTTGCAGAAAACGCAATCCTTCCGCGGCGATGTGATCGATATTCGGAGTGCTGAAATCTGGACGACCGTAGCAGGACACGTCGGCATAGCCGAGATCGTCTGCCAGAATGAAGATGATGTTGGGAGGCTTTGCCGATGGTCGCGCGCCTCCAGTGCCGGCGCGCACAGCCAACCCGACCATCCCGGCCGCGGCTCCGCGCAGAAGCTCACGTCGCGTGATGTCTTTGCCTGCGAACACCATGGGACCTCCTCTATGTTGAATGCGGGTTGTAGACGATGCGAGCGCCCACTTCCCCGTGGCGGTTATGCCCGACCGAGCACCAGGCGGTCGACGCGGCGGCTGACGTCGCGAAGGTAGGCCTCGTCGCCGGCCTTTAGTTCGGTGATGGCGCTGCCCGCGTAGCCAATTTCGCGAAAGGCCTTACGTACGGCAGGCCAGTCCACATCGCCGTCGCCGAGGTTCACCCACTCGTAGCCGTCTTCCTTGCGCTTGAAGTCTTTCAGGTGAACTTTGACGATGCTCTTCCCCAGCGTGCGGATCCAGTCCTGCGGATAGCCGTAAAGCAGCACATTGCCAACGTCGAACCACGCCTGAATCCACGGGCTCTTGAACTCGCTGACATACGTGGCCATCTCCAGGGGACTCAGCAGAAATTTGTTCCAGACTTCTTCAATGGCGATCACAATTTTTAGTTCCTCTGCGAGAGGGAGGAGCTTGCGAATTTCTTTCTGCGAACGGCTCCAGGCGTCGCGGTACGAGGTCTGTAGGTTCACAACCGCGGGTACGAGCAGCACCGCGTCTGATCCCCAGAGCTTGGCGTTGTGCAGAGACGTGCGCATTCCCGCCAGACTCTTTTCCACCGCTGTGGCATCGCTCGACGAGAGCGGATATTTCCAGTGGTCCATGTTCATCACCGAGTCGATGCGCACGTTCGCGCTATCCGCGGCTTTCTTGATTTCCTCTGCTTCGTGTTGGTCGGGCGTCGTGGGCGCTTGTATCACCTCGAACCCCACATCGTGAGCCATTTTCATGCGGTCCGCATAGCTGAGCTTGGCCGGCAGCATATCGAGGAGAACGCCTTTCTTGATGGGAAGGGGTGCGGGCGGCGGAGTCGAGAACGTGCCGCCCGATGCGGCCGAGAAAGCTTCACCAAAGCCGCACGCGGTGAGTCCCGCGGAGCAAGCTGTTGTCATCGTTGATTTCAGAAATTCACGGCGCGATGGACTGTGCATACCTACCTCGGAAGATGGTTTGAAAGCCTGTGATTCCCCGTGGATCTCTTTTTCAGAAGGAACCGATTTTAAAATCGGCTCACACAAAATGGAGACGCGCCATCGTGACCTTAGCGCAATTTGTTCAGGTCAATCTTCGGGTCCCATGTCTCGCGGGACTTCAGCGTCTCTTCCCATGACACTTCGCGTCCTGTATACGCGGCAGTGCGGGCCATCATGCACGAAAGCGCCGATTCGGCGCCTTTGTCCGCCTGATTGTGGAAATTGCCGCTGCTGATGCTTTCGACGAACGCTTTCTTTTTTTCACGGTCCGCAAATTCCAGATTTGAAGTGGTGAACTTCCCTGTGGCAGAAAACGCCGCCTGTCCCTCAGCTTTCGCCGGAGAACTCTCAAACTGCCACGGCTCGTCGCCCCAAATTCCCAGAGGGCCAGTGTACGGCGACTGCGAAGTCCCTTTCGTACCGAAGAATCGCTCGGTCACTTCCCACCAGCCTTTGGCAAACTGCGTCGAGCTGAACGTAACGTCCACGCTGTCGGGATAATGGAACAGCACGTTGTAGTTTCCGTAGACGTCGCCGTCAATGGGACGCCCGGCGCGCCCGCCGCTAGCCGAAGCCTTCAGCGGATGCGCTTTCAAGACCCAATTGCAAATGTCGATGACGTGAATGTTCTGTTCGACGATGATGTCGCCGGAAAGAGCGCGGTCATAGACCCAATTGCGCAAGCGACGCTCGACAGGAGTGGCGTCCGGCCAAGCCGGCCGGTCCAGGTAGCCTGCGAAATAGTGCGATTCGCCACAAATCATTTTGCCCAGCGCCCCGCCATGAATCCGTTTCACCAATTCAACGAACGGGGGACAGTCGCGAATCTGGAAGCCTACGTCGAGGCTCAGCTTCCCTTCGGCGCGCTTCCCGATTTCCATCACTCTCTTTGCACCGGGCACATCTACAGCCACCGGCTTTTCGAGATACACGTGTTTGCTTGCGGTGACGGCTGCGTCCAAATGCTGTGGGTGATAATACGGGGGAGTGGCGATGACAATGGCGTCGACTTCCTTCGAAGCGGCAATCTGCTGGAAGGCGTTGGGCCCAACGAAAAGCTGTGAAGTGTCCAACGCGGCGTATCCTTTGTCCTGTTGTAGCTTGTTGAAGTTATCTCTCGCCTTCTCCAGTTGGTCTTGAAAGAGATCGGCTAGCGCCACCACGCGCGCGCCACCGGTATCGATCAGATTGGTTGCATCTTCGGTTCCGCGGCCTCCGCAGCCGAGCAAACCGACGCGAACCGCGGAGTTCGCGGCAGTGCCTCGCACCAGTTCCGGCTTGAGTAGCAGCATCCCCGCAGTCGCGGCAGCAGTTCCGAGAAATTTCCGGCGGTCCACTCTATTGGAACTAATCGTTCCCTGCTTCGTTTCTCCTGACATCGCTTGCTCCCTCCTCTTCGTGGCGCGCGGATGCACATCGATATGACAACTATCCGATCCATTTCTCAAGATAGGCTTTCGCCGCCCTCACGTCTTCCACCTGCTGCGGACCTGAAATTTCCCGCTCGATCGTGACGGCGCCGCGATAGTTCAACTCTTTCAGCCGCGCGATGATGCGCGGAAAATCTACTTTACCTTTGCCAATGGGAACTTCCTCCCCTAGCTTCCTTGGGTTCGTTGGCCACAGCCCGTCCTTGGCATGAATCCCCTGCACGTACGGCCCGAGCAATTCGATGGCATCGACTGGATTGGCCTTGCCGTACAGAATCAGGTTGGCAAGATCAAAATTTACGCCCTGGTTGTCGAGGCCAACGTCCTGAATGGCGCGGACGAGCGTGATAGGCGTCTCCTGCCCGGTCTCGTACCGGAAATTCTGGCCGTTACGTTTGCAATATGCCGCAACTTCACGCATTGCCGTGACCGTTTCCTTATACGCCGCGTCATTCGGATTCTCGGGAATGAATCCACAGTGCGTTTGAACGGCAGCGATGCCGCACTGTTTGGCAAAGTCCGAGGCTTTCTTGATGTGCGCGATGCGCGCGGTTCGCGTCTCGCGTGGAACGAGCCCAATCGTCAGCGGCCCCTCGTAGAAGTCCCACACTTCCCGTCCCGGTCCGCCAACGACGAGCGAAGTTGCTTCAATCTGGTATTTGTCAAGCGCCTGACGCAACCGCCCCGCAAGGACAGAATCGATTTCGTCCACGAATACCTGGCACGTTGGCAGGCCAAGATCGTGAACCTTGGCTATCGCATCATTGGGGTCCCTGCCGATACCGAGAATCAGACCAAGACGCAGCGGCTTTTTCCCTTCGTTGGCTGGCACTTTTGGGGCCGACTGCGTTGCGCTGAGATTCGACATAAGACCGTCGGCAGCAACACCATCCCGCAGTGCAGCGCCAATGGGACTCAGCCCGGCGGCCAAGGCGCCAGTCGAAGTTTGAAGAAAGCTCCGACGATTCTGTTTGCTCATGCGTGCGTCTCGAAAACGCGAGTTGGGGATTGGCCCAGGCAATCGAGGTTCTCTACTTCTCCTGAATAAAAATGTTCTTCCACCGCATCTTCACGCCACCACCGGTATGAATCTGCAAACCAATCACGCCATCGGTGAATTTCGGCGCCTCATCGGTGAAGTCCACGATCTTCACGCCATTGAGCTGCGTCACAATGTGATTGGCGTGCACGGATACTTCGAGGTCATTCCACTCGCCCGGTTTCAGCGCCTGCTCGCCTTCCGCCGTTGGCATCGCCACCCAACCACGGCCGCCGCTTTCGTACAGTCCCCCAGTATGCTTGCCCACGCTTGGATCCACCTCCACCTGCATCCCTTCAATGTCCGGCCCATGTTCGGGGTTGATTCCGGTAATCCGCGAGTGGAAAAACACGCCGCTGTTGCCCGCCGCCTCGCCCTTGAATTTCAAGCGCAAGTTGAAATCGCGATAACTCTTCTCGGTGGTCAGATAGCCATATTTATTGGCGGTGCTTTCGCAAAGTATGGTGCCCTGCTCCACGACCCACTTCTCTGCCCCATTATTCTTCCAGCCGGTCAAATCTCTTCCGTTGAAAAGGGAAACCCATCCGCTCTGCGGAAGCGCATTCGCGGCGACAGCGACTCCGAGGAATACTGCAATGGTAAGAATCGCTCCAATTCTGCTCACAGTAAAACCTCCATCTCGGCTCGCGCAAGAAATCAGAGGGCCTCAGTCGAAAGAAAGTTATCACAAATTTGGCGGAGACTGAGCCTGGTTCCTTCCCTCGCCACCAGTTTCACCGAGTGGCCGGTTTGGCTCCCATGCGTCCGTTCGTTTCGCCCGCCTCCAGGTCGCGGATGCACAGCTTCGTTAGGTCGCTTGCGTCGCACTGATAAATTTGTTTCAGGGGAAGATCCGTGTCATCCACCTCGTACTCTCCCGACGCCATATCCTCGGCGTCATCGGTCGAGGAAGTCACGAGCGGGCTGCCCTTTCGAACGCGCACGCGGAATTCTCCCGAAGGCGGCTCATAATTCGCATAGCTGAAGCAATGTCCGATGCAGGCGCGCTCGACGGAATGGGCGATAAATGAAATCCGCGAGTCGGCCGGAGCCCGCACCGTCACGATCACTCGGGTCCCTGTGGACAAATCACTTGCTAACTTTTCTGCATTAGCTTCCAACCGGTTCAGCCAGGTCGTGTCCTGATAGAGAAACGCAGAGAAAACGACGGCGCAAACGCTAAAGCCCGCAAGATGCCATCTGCGCGGCTTCAGGCACCCAAGAAAGCAAAGACCGAGAATCGCAGAAATGCTCGTAAGCCTTGAACCGAGCTCGCCTATCCAGCCGCCATAAATAGACGGTCGCAGATTTTCCGGAAGCAACGCAGTAGCGCAAAACGCCACCAAGTACAGTTCGAACGGTAGTTCGAATGCTTTCCAGAAAGAACTGTCGCGCTGTCGCGCATAGAAATTCAGCGCCACACAAATCAAGCCGAAGAGGAACGCGCCTCCAGCGAGAAAGAAATAACGTTTCCCGTAAAGCGCCAACTGGTCCGCGCCGTTGTAAAGATAAAATGGTCCGCGATCCCAATCCGCCAAAAGCGAAGGCCGATGCGACGTATACCAGTAAATCGCCGCAAATCCGCCCGCCGCTACGAGCGGAAGCGCCAATTTCGACCATCCCGGCAGTTTCTCTCGAACCTGTACGTAAGCGAGCGTGCTAACCAACCACAAAAAGCCGATGGGATGCGCCAACAAGGTCAGGACGGCAAGTGTCACGCCACCTGTCCAGGCGATTCCCTTCCCTCGCCAGAGAATCGCCAACCCAAAGCAAGCCAGCCCCAGCGACAAATAATAATTCATGAATCCCATACCGAACGAGTAGCCGTAAGCCAGCATGGCGATGCACGGCGTGAGGAACCAAGGCGGCCGTTCGGCAATCGCCGCGACAAACGCGAAAACTCCCCAGAAAAAAATCAGCACGCAAATCGACACGACGGTCTTCTGCGCCGCGCCAAGTCCCACAAGATTCGCCACTCGCAGAAGCGTCACATCAAACAAAATATTGTTCCATTGCTCTGCGATGTACAGCCCGGGCGCCTGCCCCTTCGCAATCAATTGCGCCAGCCAGGCATTGTACACGTGGCTCGCGAGATCGCCCGCCTCGATGCGCCGGTGCCACAAGCACGGGATAACGAGTACGATGGATAAAAACAGGACGCGCAGCTTGCACTGGCGTAGAAACGCAATCACACCTGCAGATTGAGTGCCACTCGCCGCCATTCTCACCTGGAGATCACGAAGTTATCTCGTCAAAAGCATTCCGGGGGATTCTACTATTGAAGCGCCTCGGTTCTCTCGGAGATTCAGTGTTTCGGCAAACTGAACCGCACAGGAAAATCGATGTTGGGGAAACCGCCTTCCTTCAGGGCGCGGAACCACAAGATTCCCGCATGCACCAAGATACTCCTTGCAGTTTTGGGCCTTGGCGTCTCCTGCCAGGACATCAGCCCACTTCTGCGCTTCTGCGCTTCTGCCCTTCAGTCCAGTATCTCCCGACGGAACCATCCTGTAAGCTAACTCCCGGATTGCATTGCTCCCGGTGTCCCGGCAAACATGCGCAAAATGTTCAATTTCGGCGTCACGTTCTTGGCATTCTCCGTGGCGAGCTGCGGTGCGATGACCACCGGCAACCAGCCGCCACCTCCGACTCAAGCTTCCAATTGCGGCAGCATGTCACTCGGTCAGGGCGCAAGCCTCGGGGGCTTTGTGCCGTTTCCCGCCGACAGTCTCTGGAACACCGATATTTCTTCCGCACCCGCGGATCCCAATTCCGCCGCGGTAATCAATTTCATCGGCAGTAGCACTGGTATGCATCCTGATTTTGGGGCAGGCCAGTTTCAGGGCTCGACGATCGGTATTCCCTACCTGATTGTTGGCACGCAGCAACCACCGGTCACCATTAATTTCACGGCCTTCGGCAGTGAAAGCGATCCCGGCCCTATGCCGATCCCGGTAACCGCCCCGATCGAAGGCTATCCCAATCCCGGCACCAGCGATCGCCACGTCCTGGTTCTCGACAATTCGAGTTGCTTCCTTTACGAGCTGTACAATTCCTATGTCAACGGGGCCACGTGGAACGCCGCCTCCGCTGCCATCTGGGATCTTCTTTCGAACGAGCAGCGCCCTTATACCTGGACCAGCGCCGACGCCGCGGGGCTCCCGATCTTCCCTGGACTCGCGCGCTATGATGAAGTCGCCGCCGGCAGGATTTCCCACGCGCTCCGTTTCACGCTGCAGCAAAGCCGCGCGGCATTTGTTCAACCCGCAAGTCACTGGGCCGCCAATTCGAGCAATGTGAACGCCGCACCCATGGGCATGCGTATGCGGCTAAAGCCTAGTTTTGACGTCTCCGGATACTCCACCGCAAACCAGGTGATTCTGAACGCCCTGAAGAAATACGGCATGATCATGGCCGACAACGGTTCAAACATGTTTCTCACTGGCGCGCCCGATGACCGCTGGGACAATAACGATCTCCAAGCCCTTGGGCAGGTGAAAACTTCCGACTTTGAAGTGCTTCCGATGACGCCGCTGTACACGCAAAGCAATGTTCCCAGCGGTCCCGCGCCGCAAATCACGTCTTTCACCGCCGGCGTGAATTCCATTGCGGCCGGCACCAAGGTCACTCTGTCCTGGCTGGTAAATGGCGCTTCTTATGTGATTGTGTCCCCGGACGTCGGGGCCGTTCGAAGCGCCAGCATCACTGTCGCACCCGCGCAGTCCACCAACTACACGCTCTACGCCACGAACGCCTTCGGTCGCACCACTGCAACCGTTTCCATCACCGTCCACTAGGCACAGCAAACCAGACGAAGGACGAAGCAGAATCCGCAGGAAAAAATACGATCCGAAACTTACTTGGAAGCTTGGTTTTCGCCGAGGCGCTTCAGGCGATCGCGCAAGCGCCGCTGCAGCGGAGTGGGCGTGTTGGGATTGAATGCCACGAGGTACCAGAGCGGCTGGCTGCGGTCCCTGCTCAGCCACGTCAGCGTGTTCGCGTCCGCGTTCGGATGCCGCGCGACATTTTCGCGAATCGCCCCGTACGGATGTTTCGCAAGCCGGTTCAGCGTCTTGGCGTTAGCTCGCGGGTGTTCGCTAATCAGCCGCAGCAAATAGAAATCCTCTTCCGGGGCCTGCTTGGCAAGTTTTTCCAGCATTTCCGGCTTAGCATCCGAGCTCAAGACCAATCCGATTTTTTCGTCCCAGGCCGTGTTGATCTGGTTCAAATCGCGGGTTCGCGCGTGGATCAATTCCTCGAGTATGCGCCGCTCCTGCTGCATCCGGGCGATCGGAAGATCCGTGCCCTCGAGAGAATCGAGTACGCGAAGAAGGTGCTGCCTCTCGCCAAACACAATCTGAGTGGTACGCGTAGTGGCGTCTCTCTCTCTTTCCTTGTGCTGAACCAGGTCGGAACGTCGCATTGTTTGGTGGCTCCAGCCGATCCCCTCCCGAACTCGTTGAGGGACCGAACGCTTACTACGGCATTCAAATCACAAGCCGCACGAAGCGCAGGAATCGCTTCCCTGTGGCTTAGCGAATTATGTTCCGCGTGCGCGATGGGGTAAAGTTTGGAGCGAGCCGCGTGTGCCCGATGTGCAACTCCGGTCCGGCTCGCCGCGACGTTCTTCCGAACAGGTCAATGAGGGCAAGAAACAATGTCGGCATTCGAAGAGCACAAAGAAGAATTGGAAAAATTCGAACAGATGTTTGGCCGCGAACGGGGGCGGCTGGCGGTATCGCTCGACCGTTTGACGAATGCATTGGTGCTGGTGGGTCAGCACGCCGTGTATTGCGCCAGCCAGCGCAATCCGGCCATACCGGCGATGGATTTGCGCATCATCAATCAAGAGCTGGTGCACGCTAAAGAATTGGTGCAATCCGTCATGGAAGAGATGCGCCTGGCAAAACAAAAATCACAGAGCTGACCAACGCGTCTTCTGATCCACAATTATTCAGAAGGCTTTGAGATTCTCTCGATTCCCCTCCGAATCTTATTCCGGCTGCAAGAAGGGATTCAAGTGGCGTTCGTCGCCAATGGTGGTGACGGGTCCGTGGCCCGGATGGACGGTTGTTTCGTCCGGCAGGATCATCAGTTTTGTCCGCAGTGAGTCCATAATCTGTTCCATCGAGCCGCCCCACAAATCGGTGCGCCCGATGCTTCCCGCAAAAAGTGTGTCTCCAGAAAACAGTTGCGGTCCCGGAAGTATGATCTTCCTCGCCTCCGCCGGAGCGCCTTCGTCCGATTCCTCAGCGGGTCCAGCGACAGGAGCGTTCTTTCTTCCCTTATGGAGCGCTTCCGTGAGTCTTCCAGCGTCATGCGGGAGAAAAAGCGAAACGCTTCCCGGAGTGTGCCCCGGGGTGTGAAGGACTATCGCCTCAAACCCTCCCCAGCGCAGAACGTCGCCTTCTTTTAGCAATTGATCCACGTCCGTAAGCTCAGGCGGCATGACACCAAGGAACGAGGCTTGCATATCCATCGCTTGATAAAGTGGCAGGTCGTCGCGGTGCATCAGCACGGGAGCACCCGTATATTGATGAAGTTTGCTCAACCCGCCGACGTGATCGATGTGCGCGTGCGTGCTAACAATGGCTTTCACGATCAGCCGGTGGCGGCCAATCAGGTCCAGGATGCGCGTGACTTCGTCGCCCGGATCCACCACCAGCGCTTCGCGCGTGGCCGGATCGCCGATGATCGAGCAGTTGCACTGCAGCATCCCCACCGGAATGGTGATGTGAATCAAGCCGTCGGTGGCGGCATTGAGAGCAGTTCGTCCATCGCTCATGCGGGCAAGTATATCATCGGAGCACAACGGATTTGCGGAAGGCGCTGCGTGACGGGCGGCGCTCTTTGCTAAACTAATTTCTGGAGGATACGCGAACGCGTGGAAATGGCTTCGCCAACTAGATCGTTGAACACTCCGCTCTCAGCAATGCATGCTGCCGCGGGCGCAAAGATGGGCGTTTGGTTCGGCTGCGCCATGCCCGATGATTTTGGCGACCCGGCCACTGAGTATCTCTACGCGCGGGACACCGTGGCCCTCGTCGACAAAAACTACCGTGCGTATCTTTCCTTCACTGGGCCCGACCGCGTGCGCTACCTGAACGCGATACTCACGAACAACATCAAAGATTTGCGCGAAGATCATGGCGTGGCTTCCCTGCTGCTCAATCCGCAGGGCCACATTCTCGCGGAGATTGAGACGTACGCGTTCGCCGGCAAGCTCTTTTGCGTGTCTTACGCTATGATTCGCGAACGCCTGATCGAGTGGCTCGACAAGTACATCATCATGGATGACGTGACGCTGACGGATGAGACTGCGCGCTACGGCACGCTGGCCCTGGAAGGTCCGAAAGCCGCCGCCGCTGCCCAGGAAGTTTCCGGCGTCGACATCACAAAAGATGAGGAACTCTTCTCTCACCGGGGGACCGTCGGTTCGATTCCCTGCCGTCTCGTAAAGCGCTCTCCCGGAGAAGTGCCCAGCGCCGAGTTCGTTACCGAGACCTCAAATCTTCCCGCGCTTTGGCAAATCCTTTCGGACGCGGCGCGAAAGCAGGGTGGCGGCCCGATGGGCTACAGCGCCCTGAGCGGCCTGCGCCTGTCCCAAGGCGTGCCCTGGTTCGGCTACGACTTCGGCGAAAAACAAATCCCCCATGAAGCCGGATTGCAGGACAGCCACATCAGCTACACCAAAGGCTGCTATACCGGCCAGGAAATCGTCGAGCGAGTGCGCTCTCGCGGGCAAGTCAACCGCCAGCGCGTTCGCCTCGTTTTTTCCGGCGACGTTCTGCCTGAAACGGACAGGCCACTCACTCTCGACGGCAAAGAAGTCGGCTACATCACGCGAGCAGCGAGAGCCTGGGACTCGGACCCGCCCCGTATCCTCGGCATGGCTTATGTCCGCAAAGAAGCCACCATGCCAAGCACCGTGCTCCAATGGTCTGGCGGGACCGCGACGATTGTGAAATGAGTCGGAAAAGTCTCCAGAGAGTCGTGAATTGGTAAGCTGAATTGCGCGTTGCGGTCATGGGAAAAGTGAAACTCATCCTCGGGCTAGCGGTCCTTGCATTGGCCATCGTTACGGGCTGGCAGATTGCTTCGTGCGAACTGGCCAACCTTGCGTTCCGCGAGGAGATCCGGGACATTGCGGCGCAAGGCGGCGCCCGAATCGGGTTGCTTTCATTCAACACGGATGAGGAGCTTCGTGACGCCGTCATCCGCGAAGCTAAGAAACATGAGATTCAGCTTGAACCCGGGCAAGTGACAGTGGAACGCACGGGCACGCCCCCAGCGCAAATCATATACCTCTCGGTAGACTACAAAGCGCGTGTGACGCTACTACCTGGATGGTCGTTCACACTCCACTTCCGCCCTTCGAGTGCGCGGTGAACCATTATCCGGCCTCGCGACGAAATCTTGTTTAGTCCCCTTACCGGAAGGTAGAGGACGCTGTCCGTATACCGCGTTGGCCAGGCGCCCTCAAACACATGTATTGCCGGGTGCCGCATCGACAAATTGTAGTTTGTCATGTCCTAAGACCGGCCGATAATGGCCTAAGGAATGAGGTCCAGCGTGGCGCACAACATTACCGCGGTTACCTATCATATAAGATTTGAAAAAGACCGGGCCAGCGTGAAGGCTACCTACGATCTGAGCGTTCCCATTGGCGGCGCGGCACTCATCGCTGGCTTTCAAGTCTCCGTCGAAGGCGTCGATTTGATTGGCAACTTCATCCCAGGCCAATCCAGGTTCAACGGCGCACAATTCCATACACTCTTACACCCTGACCAGGACGCTACCGTTTCCTTTTCCATTTCTTCGAATGAAGGCTGGACGGCGAGCGGCACTGATGTGCTGAGGGGCGGCAAGACACGCGATGACGCGGAGTTCTCCAACTAGGTGGGTCGCGGGCCCTTTGGGGGCGCATCAAGTTTTGGGCTTGCCCTCAACGCACCTGAGGTCGGCCACTTCAGGGGTTACTCGCAGTGCATTGTCGGGGTCGCGTTGGCCATGGTGCTCACATTAGCCATATAAGCGGTCGAATTGGTAAACGCGAATGTGTTTCCCGTGCAAATCATGGGTGGCAGGCGAACAAAGTTGAAGCTCAACGTTGGCGCCAGCTTGGAGCCCTTCGGTTCATTCATCGCCGTATTCACGGTAACGACGAGATCGTTCACAGCCTTATTGTATGAGTTGACGCTTTCCACCAGCTTGTTGTAGCGGTCTACGTCTTTTCTGCGCGACGCTTCACTTTCCAAGAGGGCTTTTATCACCACATCCTGGCCTTCCAAAGCCACGTCGGCCAGCAGCCCCTCCGCTTGCGCAATCGTCATTGCGTCTTGCCATCGCCGGAGGTCGTAAATCCCTGAGTACCTTTCCTCGCGCTCCCCCAACTCCGTGGTGCACTGGGTATTGGCTGCGTCCATTTGCCCGCGTCCGCCCTCCACAACGTACCAGCGAATAAACTCAGCGAGCTTGTCCCGCTGTAAAGAAACCCTTTGGTACTTGTCCTTTTCGGCGATGACGTAATCCACGCCCTCTTCCTGTGCGGCGTTCATGTATTTGTTTATGCCCTGGTCGTAGTCGGTCTTGCTGATTTCTTCGATCCTATAAACTGCATCCAATCGACTGGCCATCTGGTTAAATGCGATGCACGGAAGAGGCTCTTTAGGAACAAAGGTCCTTTGCACAATCGTAGGCCGTCTCCTCTGTTGGGCCGGCACCGGGCCGCACATCAACAGGATCGCTACGGAGATTAGAACCGCTCTCATGCTCCGCCTCCTTCGGCGTTATCTTGAAATTGCAGCTTTTGCTCCGTCAGTTCACATTCCCACAAGCGGCCAGGGTTAGCGGGGGCAGATGGTCCGAAAACAAGACGTTAACACGAATTCGGATGCCTAAGCATGGTTGGCGGTAACCCCGATTTGCAGATCCGGACTCCTGTGTAAGGACCAGGTCGGGGGATGGGATTCTCTCCATGGACTGGTGGTGGTGCCGCACGCCAGCGGTCTTCAGCGTACAGTTTTCGCGTGTCGCATCGCGGATGCCGGTTTAAGCCTGAACCTTTAAGGGTTAACCGGCACCTGGTTAGGAACGTTTCTTGTCAGCTTGCGTAGGACAAATTCTTGAAGCACATTGATGGCGGCGGATTCGCCAATCCCGATTAGTGCATTTTCGAAGGTTAACTGCACTCCGTCGCGATTTTCGGCAGGATAGTAGAGGTTCGAGATACCACCTGCGGCCAAGCTTCCGAGGATACTCGAATAATTTGCCTGCCAGTGTCCGTTGTCCCCTTTGCAAATCACGGAGTTCGCAATCGCATATAGCATCCGCGATCGCTTGCTGCCGCTTCCCTTGTAGAAATAACGCGGATCCTGCTTCAGGAGGGATGGCAGTATGGCGCCTCCGATGTACGTGCTTGCAACAAAGTTAGCGTAGGAAGCGCCAAAGCGCTTTCCATACCCTTGTGCGCCTTGTCCATATCCGCTGAAATCGTTCTGCGCTTGCTGAATTCCTGCAAGGACCCCGGTTGCTCCGAAGGAGACCGGATCCACAGTCGTCTTCCAGGCAAGCTCGAACTTTTGCTTCGAGTTCAGAGGCACTGCATGATGTTCGTAGCTCACATAAAAATTTGGAACGACGCCAAGTACTCGCTGCTTCTCTTGCGCCTTGATTTGATCTTCGGCAATCTCGGCCGGTGAGACGATGACGTGCACCTCCGTGACGGCGGTAGCAAGAGACATGGCAATCTGCGGGACAGTGTAGCTCTCCCCCGGCCGCAAGATTCCGGCGGATGTTTGCGTCGCGAAGCCAGTCGACGTAATGGTGATCCCGAAAGGCCCGGGAGCGACGTTGGCAAAGGAGAATTGCCCGTCGTCGCCGGATAGCACCTCTTGGTCCGGGGAATGATCGTCACGCAAGAGTCTCACCCGGGCGCCCGCGACGGCGCCTCCGGTTGGGTCGACAATGATCCCGCTGATGCTCCCAGGCAATCGCTGCTCGGGCAGCTCCTGGCCAGCGGACGCTCCTGTTCCCTGGGCTTCAAGCAGCCCACTCTTTACTCCCGGAACGACTTGCACCTGCTGAGATTGAGCCAGAGCCGGAAGGTTGCAGGCCAGAACACCCGGGATTAGCCAGAATACCCAAGCAGTGCATCTGCGCATGATTCCCCCTGTCCCTTCACTATGATGCGCTGCCGGGGGATTTTGGATACCTGATAATGTTGGTTCGGTGCTGGCCGAAGCACTGTCGGCTTTAATTCCATATCGCCCCGAACTGCCTACGCTTTCGGGGAGGAACTTTTAGATCTGATGATCGGCAAGCCTCATCACTGATAAATTTCGGACCGGGAGAGGAATCAGGGGCGGTTTCTGCGAACCAACTGAAAGGTCATGTGGAGGATCAACTTCCGGTCAGCTTGCGAGACCCGGCCGAGAAGCTGGCGCAGCCGCTGAAAAAATTTCGCGCCTTCGCCGCAGCTGCCCCACTCATCACTTTCGGGAGAGGTGCCTTCCGGGAGCGCCGGGATTTCTGGAGGCGCTTCGCCGTCGTAGAAGAGCTGGTACATCGGAACTTCGAGGGCGCGCGCCAGTTTTTCAAGAGTCTCGATGCTCGGAACGGTGTGTCCGTTCTCTACACGGGAGACGTAACAACGCTTCAGGCCAGTACGCTTCTCGATGTCCCCTTGGGAGAGATCTTTCTGCTCGCGGATGGCGCGTAAGCGATCGGAGATCACCATAGCATTCTATTTATATCATATGATTTATCAGTAGTTAAGCGGATTTGTGTATTGTACAGACGACGACAGTCACTCGAATTCGCGGCGCGGGGCGGACTGCTCTGGGCCGACGCGCCCGGCAGCGACGTCCGCCCTGAAATAATTCTCGCCGAGGATGGGAGACCCAGCTAGGCGACGGAGCATGGCGATCTGGCCGACGTGATTGAGCGCGTCGGCGATGGGGCCCTGGAAGAGGCCTTCTGCTGAGCCGTGAAGCGGCTCGGCGGAAGCAAGATAGTCATCAAACTTTTTCATGGCGGCAAAAAAGCGCTCGATTTCCGCGTTCCAAGGCAGGGGCTTGGAATCGCTCCAGGCCTGCTTACCTTGCGCGATACTGAGCGCCCAATCAAATAAATCGCCCATGTGCGCGAGGATTTGCGCGGGCGTGCGCGTCTTGTCTCCGATGTGGAAGCTGGAGAAGTGGTTCGGAGCGTCGCGCAGTGCTTTGCCGCCGCGATAGGCCACAGTGGCAACGGAGTGGCGAAGAAATTGGCGCGCGGAATCGGATGTTGAAGTCATGAAGCAATTCCCTTCTTCGGAGAAAGTGCTGCAGAAGAGTTTAAACGCAGAGACACAGAGTGCACAAAGAAAAAGAGTTGAGAGCGATTCAAAGATTTGAAGCAAAGAGAACGGTCACGGCTTTCCGCACCGGTTATTGCCTGGGGTTGACGCGAACGCCGCCGCCGGAGGAGACTGGAGCGTCGAGCACAACTTTGCGATAGAAAAGAATATCGGTATTCTAAAGGGAATATTGAAACGCTGGAACGAGGGGTAAGTGGTCCCCATTTCTTGAGGAGCGCACAATGGTGATGATTCGTTGGAGCAATTCCCGTTTCGTTTTCCGCAGCGGCTTCCTTCTCGCGATCTTTATCGTGTGTTTGGCAGGGGCGGGCCGCGCTGACGCGCAAACCTGGAACCTCATACCGAGTAAAAGCGACGAATTTAACGGTCCGGCGAACATCTCCATAGATAGCACCAAGTGGCGCTTCGACTATGGAAACCTCAATGTGAACAACGAACTCGAATGGTACTGCGGGCCTGTCGGAGACCCGCAAAACGCGGCTCCTTGCGATCCCGCCAAACCGAACGTTTTCATCGACGGCAGCGGGCACCTGGTTTTCCAGGCCTTCCGAATCAACAATACCCTCGTGAATGGAAGCTGGACCTCGGGCCGGATGCAAACGAATGGCACGATGACTTTCCAATATGGCCGGCTCGAAGCCAGTATGAGCCTTCCCGTGGGCGCGGGGCTCTGGCCAGCCTTCTGGGCGCTCGGGAGCAATATCTTCCCCCCTAGCAATGTTCCATGGCCGAGTTGCGGCGAGATGGACTTCATGGAAAACGTTCCGGCCTCAGGTGGACTCGGGCCCATGAAAATAAGATCTACGATTCACGGACCAGGCTATTCGGGTGGAAATGGACTGGGGCAAAACCTCACCTTTCCCAGTGGCAGTGATGTGACGGGCTTCCATACTTACGGGGCCATCTGGTCCCCGAACATGGTCCAGTTCTACGTGGACAATCCCACCAATGTCTTCTTTATCCGTACCGCGAACGACGTTCCGGGTGGCCCCGGTCAATGGGTGTTCAATCATCCCTTCATCAACATAACGAACCTGGCCGTGGGCGGCGGTTTTCCGGGGAATCCTGATTCGACGACTCCCAGTCCGGCCACGATGCTGGTGGATTATATTCACTACTATCAGCGTTCGACTGTCGTGACACCCACTCTGGGGAATCCGCCGCCCATCACTGTAAAGGCTGGGGCAACAATGGGAAACAGCAGCGCCCTCATGATCGGCGATAGCCTGGGGAGCGGCCGCGTCTATCTGTCTTGCGCCACGACAGCACCGAAAGCAGCTTGCACGATCGCCACCGGCAATACACTCAACTCAAACGTCGTCGACTTTACCTCGAGCACAACTGCGAACGCCACGGTGACCGTTGCAACGACCACGAATTCCATGACGCCTCGGTTCTTTTTCGGTCCCAGGGCGCCTTCCCGGCCGCTCATTGCGAGCGTAGCGTTTCTTCTTCTGCTGTTCTTGGCGCTTGCCCTGCGCGCGCAGAGCCGCGTATGGCGCCAGCTTTGGGGCAGTGCAGTCGTATTGATTCTCTTGGGTGCCGCTATTGCTGGCTGCGGGGGCAATTCCGTGACGACCACTCCTCCCGGCAACAACGGCACGGCTCCGGGCTCCTACGCGATAACCGTTTACGCGTTTACGGAAAGCAACACCATGGACGGAACCAACGCCACTGCCGACACCCACGTCGACATTCCCTTGAACGTGAACTAACCGGCACTCTCTCCCGGCGAGACCACGCTACGGCCGTGGGAAGATTCACCTCGAATCGGTATTTGCGGAATGACGGCGCGATCAGGAGAGATTCAGCGCGCGCTTGAAGGAGCCTTTTTCGCTGTCGATTTTCTTCTGGAGCTGGAGAATCGCGTAAAGAAGGGCTTCGGGGCGCGGCGGGCAGCCGGGAACGTAAACATCAATGGGAATCACCTGATTGCAGCCCTGGACGACGGCGTAGTTGTTGAAGACGCCGCCGGAAGTGGCGCAAGCACCCATGGAGATGACCCACTTGGGCTCGGGCATTTGATCGTAAAGCAGCCGGATCACCGGAGCCATCTTTTGGGAAAGGCGGCCGGCGACGATCATCAGATCGGCCTGGCGGGGAGAGGGACGAAAAACTTCCGAGCCGAACCGGGCAACATCGAAGCGCGCTGCAGACATGGACATCATCTCGATGGCGCAGCAGGCCAGGCCGAAACTAAGCGGCCAAATGGAACTCTTGCGAGCCCAGTTCACCGCTTTGTCGAGCGAGGTGAAAATGATGCCTTCGTCTTCGAGAAGCTTGCCGAAGTCGTCGGGCTTGGTCAACGCGGCATGCTTGCCGAGTGATGTGCTCATGGTGTACCGTCTCGCTTATTTTCGCACAGGGAGCGGTTGGAGACAAATTGTGATTGAAACCGTTGATAGCTATGGTTGGCGGTTGGTGGTTTCCAAGGACTTATCGAGCCGCTCTAACTGATCTTGGAGTGCGTTGAGTTTTGCCTGCTCAGCCCTCAGCTCCTGTTCAGCTTCACTTTCCCTTGCTTGCGATTGTTGTTCTGAATTCTGTTGTGATTCCAGTTCCGCCTTAAACTTGGGGAGCAGATCTTCTTGCCGCTTCCTTTCGACAGGATTCTGCGCGTTGCTTATCTTATCCTCCATCTACTTGATCGTGAACGCTATCATCTTTACCTCTGCCTGCGTTTGCGACAGCGCTGAGCGAGCATCGTCAACTCGTCGCTGCGCACGCTCGACGGCCCCCTCCTGAATTTGCAGCCGATAGAGGAGAATCTGAACTCTCTGTGCGGCCACGGTAGTTATCCGCAACTCCTGCCGCAGTTGACGCATTTCAGCCAGCAATGCTTGCAACGTTTGCGAGTCTGTCGAGGACGTTTGTCCGAAAGCGGCCGACGAAATCAAAAGCAGACCTAGCGCAAGAAGCTGAGGGCGATACATAAGAGCCTCCCAGTCAATCCTACCGCCAAGGCGAGCGGCTGTCGCGTGACCTGCGCATCAGGATGATAATTGGTAGTCGGAAGGGGAGACGGAGCGCATGTGGTGAAGATACGAGATCACGGAGCCGGGCCAGAGCGCGGTGATTTCGCCGGTGTTCTGGTCTTGATACCAACTGTGGCAGCCGCCGGATTGCCAGACGGTGCCGGCCATGCGGCGGTAGATTTCTTGGACGAAGGACTGCTGAATTTCCGGGCGGACTTCCAAGACGCGCTGCTTCCTGCGCTGCATGAGTTTCAGGCAATTCATGGTGTAGCGAACCTGGGCTTCGATCATCAGAACAACAGAATTGTGGCCCAGGCCGGTGTTGGGCCCGAGAAGAATGAAGAAATTGGGAAAGCCGCTGACGGTGACGCCGAGATAAGCGGTCATGCGCTTGCCCCAAGCGTCGTGAATTTCGACGCCGCCCTTCCCCACAATACGGCATCCGATCAGCGGCTCGGTCGCGCGAAAGCCGGTGCCGTAAATCAGGACGTCGATGGGGCGCTCGACGCCGTCGCGTGTCACGATGCTATGCTCGCAGACTTCGGTGATCCCTTCGGTGACGAGTTCGACATTCGAACGATTGAGGGTGGGATAGTAGTCGTCAGAAACGAGGACGCGTTTGCAGCCGAGCTGATAGTTGGGCGTGAGCGCTGCGCGGAGTTTGGGATCTTTAATCCTCCGACCCATGTGCCGGAGCGCAATCGCCTCGACCTTCTTGCGAAAGGTCTCATTGCCGAGAAAGCCGAGGACGCGAATTTCCTGACGCCAGAAAATATATTGCCGCAAGGCCCAGCGTGTGATGGGGATGCTTCGAAAGCGGCGCCTCCATTTTTCACTAAAAGCGAAATCGAGGCGCGGAACGATCCACGGCGGCGTGCGCTGGAAAAGGTGAAGCTGGCCGACGCGGGGAGCGATTTGCGGAACGAATTGGATGGCGCTTGCGCCGGTGCCGACGACGGCGACGTTCTTGCCGTCCAATTCCACGTTGTGATCCCATGCTGAAGAATGAAACGCGGGGCCGGAAAAGCGTTTGAGACCAGGCAATTCCGGATAGCGCGGGACGTGGAGCGCGCCCACGCCGGAGACAAGCACGCGAGCGCGAATCTGCATTCCATCGCCGGCCGCTACGTTCCACACGCCTTCGGATTCATCCCAAATGGCTTCTTGAAAACGCGTGTTGAGGCGCAGATACGGCTCAAGCCCATAGCGTTCGACGCAGCACTTCAAGTAGTCGTGGATCTCCTGCTGGCCCGGGTACATGCGCGTCCATTCCGTGGATGTAGCAAACGAAAACGAATAGAGGTGGGAAGGGATATCGCAGGCGCAGCCGGGGTAGCGATTGTCCCACCAAGTGCCGCCAATCTCGCAGCTCTTTTCTATAATGAGAAACGATTTCATGCCGGCTTCGAGAAGCTTGATGCCCATACAGAGACCGGAAAAGCCGGCGCCGACGATGAGCACGTCGACGGTGATAACGGACGAACTGGAAGGGGAAGGAGCGGCGGATTCCGTCATGCGCTGGCCATCGCTTTTTTGATCGATTCCGCGGACATGACGCGAGCGTGGAGGAACGCCACGCTTTCCCGAAGCGATTGACGCGCTTCGGGAATCAAGTGTGGGACAAGCTGCCAGGCGTGGGGAACAACCGGCCAGATCTTCAGTTCGGCCGAAACGCCCGCCGCGCGGGCGCGTTCGGCGAGGCGCGTCGAGTCATCGCGGAGGACTTCATCCGCACCCACGTGAATCAAAAGCGGCGGAAGGCCCGAGAGATCGGCGTAGAGGGGGGACGCAAGAGGATTGCGTGGATCGGTTTCGCCGAGATAGTAGCGCGCGGATGCTGCCACATCGGAGCCGATGAACATAGCGCAACGGTTACTGTTCGTTCGAATGGAGTCGCCCGTAGCGGCAAGGTCAGTCCAGGGCGAAAAGAGCGCCGCGGCCACTGGGAGCGCGGTCCCGGCGGTGCGAAGGGCGAGCATGAGCGAAAGCGTTAGCCCCCCGCCAGCGGACTCACCCGCGACCACCATGCGGTTCGCCGGATAGCCCGCGCCCAGAAGCCCACGGTAAAAGGCGACGGCGTCATCAACAGCAGCGGGAAACGGATTTTCCGGCGCGAGCCGATAGTCCGGAGCGAAAACGCGAAACCCGTGGAGCGCATAGAAAGCGGTGATGGGACGATGCGATTCCGCCGAGCAACCGAAGTACCCGCCGCCGTGAAGATAGAGGAGCACAGCATCGCCGGGCGTTGAGCCTTTGACTTGTTCGCCGAAAACGCCGCCAAGACGTATGGGAGAAATTTCTACGCCGGAGGGAACTTTGTAGGGGTCGGGGCGAAGAATCCGCCGCGCGACGCGATAATCGCGCACACCCTTCAAACGGCGCTTAACGCGCCATTTTAGGAGCCACACGGAAAGCCGCGCTTGAAGGCTGACCTTCATTCCCTACCGCCGCACTTCGCGCTCAAGATGGAGAGAGGATATCACTACACGGTCAAAACAACTTTGCCGAATTGCGAGCTGGATTCGAGATAAGCGTGGGCGGCGGCGGCTTCGGCAAGGGGGAGAATGCGGTCGACGACTGGTTTCAATCCGCCGGCAGCGACAAGCTTCATTACCGTATGCAGCTCGGATTTGGTGCCCATGTAGGAGCCGAGAAGCGAAAGCTGGCGGCTGAAGAGAAATCTCAGATCGACCTTGGCGTCGTAGCCCGTCGTGGCGCCACAGGTTACCAGGCGTCCTCCGGCGGCGAGACTGGCGAGGCTATCGTCCCAAGTGGCCGTGCCGACGTGCTCAAAGACAACGTCGACGCCGCGCCTATTGGTGATACGGCGAACTTCCTCGCGGATTTTTTGCGTTTTATGGTTGATGAGATGGTCGGCGCCGAGTTGCTTCGCTTTCTGTAGCTTTTCATCGGTGCCGGCAGTGGCAAGCACACGTGCGCCAAAGAATTTTGCAATTTGAATGGCGGCGCTGCCGACGCCGCTGCCTGCGCCAAGAACAAGAACATCTTCACCGGGCTGTAGCTCGGCGCGGGAAATCATCATGTGCCAGGCGGTTTGGAAAACAAGGGGGATCGAGGCGGCCTCTTCGAAGGTCAGATTTTCGGGATAGGGCAAGCAATTCACTTCGGGCACGCGAACAAACTCTGCGCAGCCTCCGTCGATCATATAGCCCAGGTTGGTGAATTGGCGGCAATGATTGTCCTGGCCGGAGATGCAAGCGGCGCATTTGCCACAGGTCACGCCCGGGGCGAGAACAACTTTCTGGCCTACGCGCACGGTGGTCACTTCGGAGCCGATTTCGGCAATCTTACCGGAGACGTCGCTGCCAGGAATGTGCGGAAGTGGAATGGGAACGCCTGGGATGCCGGCACGCACCCATAGGTCGAGGTGATTGAGTGCACAAGCCTTCACGCGGACCAGGACATCGTTCGGGCGGATCTTTGGGTCGGGGGCGTCCGAAAATTTCAACACTTCCGGCCCGCCGTGCGCGTTGAAGACAATCGCTTTCATGAATCCTCCGACCTGGGAATCAGGTTCCGAAAGGTAGCATTCGGGCCGAAGAGTGTCCAGAAAGCAGCGTGCATTGACAGTGAGGGTACTGCGCCGTAGGCTGAGACTTGGGCAGGACGAAGGCTGCACAGCCAGGATTGGCTGTGCCACAAAGTAAAAATGGACCTGTTTGAAGAAATCGTGAAGATGAGGCGTGCCGGACGGCGCGGGGCGCTGGCGACGATTGTGCACACCAACGGCTCCATCCCGAGCTATGAGAGCTCGCGGATGCTGGTGCGCGAAGACGGCTCGATTGCCGGAACGATTGGCGGAGGATGCGTCGAGGCGGAAGTGTGGGCGGCGGCGAAAGAGGTGATGCAGAAGGAATCGCCCCGCAAGATGATCTTCAACCTGAACAATGAAGCGAGCTACGACAACGGATTGATTTGCGGAGGAACGCTGGAAGTGTTTGTTGAACCCATTTTGCCGCAGCCGGTCGTATACCTGTTTGGGGGCGGGCATGTTTCGACGGCGGTAGCCAAGGCAGCGGGCGCTGCGGGCTTTGGTATTGCCGTCGTGGATGACCGCGAAGCTTTCGCGAACAAAGAGCGCTTCCCGATGGCGCAGGAAATCTACACCAGTTACGAGGACGCGTTCGAAAAGATTCGTCCCAATGCCTCCAGCTACATGGTAATCGTGACGCGAGGGCACAAGGAAGACATGCGCGTGCTGGCGTGGGCGGTGCGCACCGAAGCGCGCTACGTCGGGATGATCGGCAGCAAGCGCAAGGTTTTGTCCGTTTACAAAGCGCTGGAGAACGACGGCTACAAACCCGAAGAATTCGAAAGGGTGTACGCTCCGATGGGGCTGGAAATCGGCGCGCTCTCGCCCGAAGAGATTGCCATCAGCATTGTGGCGGAACTTATCGCGGTGCGGCGGAACGCGGAGTCTGGAACACACAAAAGACTGAAATACGAATCGCGCCCGGCGCCGATTCACTCCATGGGCGAGCGCTGAAAGGGAGCACATGTTGGCCGCCGTCATCCTCTCCGGCGGTACCTCGAGCCGAATGGGCTCGCCGAAAGCGCTCCTTCCCTACCAGGGGCGGCCCTTCCTCGAACACCTCCTGGAAATAACTTCTCACCGAAACATCGGCGTCCGCAGAGTGGTGCTCGGTGCGCACGCCGAACCCATCGCAAAAGCTGTGGACCTCAAGGCTGGTGAAATCGTGATCAATCACGAATGGGAAAAAGGACAGTTGAGTTCGATCCAGGCGGCGCTGCGCAGCCTGCCGCCTGGGACGGACGGCATGCTTCTTTGCCTGATCGATCATCCGTTGATCAGCAGCGCGCTGGTTCAGGATTTGATCGAGCAGTTTTATAAGACTGCGAAACCGATTGTCCTGCCCGTCTATGAGGGACGCCGCGGTCACCCGGTCATTTTTTCAGCTTCGGTTTACGACGAACTGTTTCGAGCTCCACTGGAAACGGGCGCGCGGGCGGTCGTCTGGGCCCACTCCGGAGAAGTAGAGGAATTCCAGACGAATGAAGAGGGCTGCGTGCTGAACCTGAACGACCCGGAAACGTTAAACAGGGCAATCGAGAAGAAGGACTAGCCCCCTGTCGAAGAGAGACTTTGGAGGAGCGCTCGGACCGCATCAGCGGCAAGTTGCGCCCCGTGGAACGTCGCAGGTGGGAGACCTCCCAACATATCGGAAAGAGATTCCGCGGTGATGGCACGGGCTTCGGCAAGCGAGCAACCGCGGAGTTTTTCTGTCAAGACGGAAGCGGAAGCAATCGACGTGGTGCAGCCTCGGCAGAGGAAACGTGCTTCCGCAATGCGCCCATCCACTATACGCGCCGATAGTTTGAGGATATCGCCGCAGACAGGATTGCTTACCTCGACGGTGACGCTGGCGCCGGGGAGCTCCCCGGCGTTGCGCGGGTTGCGGAAGTGATCGAGAACGGCTTCACTGAACATTTCTGAGAGTATCCCAAAGGCAGCGGCAGAACTGCAACGCGGGTGCGTCCAGAAGACTCAACGTGGACGCGGTCGTGTGGGTCAGCGGATTCAGGGCTGTCTGCTATCCTTTTCGGACAGCCATGAAAACGGCTCGACGAGTTCCCTTGCGGATTGTTTCTCTGGCGCCCAGCGCGACCTCAACTCTGTGCGCCATCGGGGCCAGGCGATTGCTCGTCGGCGTGACCAAGTGGTGCGTGGATGTCGCTCCTGTCGGCAACTTGCCGAAGCTGGGTGATTGCTGGCACATGGAGTCGGTGGATGAAATTCTGCGGCTCAAGCCGTCGCTGGTGATTGGCTCCGTTCCGTACAAACAGGAGACGGTCGCGAAACTTCTTGAACAGCGGCTGAATTTTCTGGCTATGAATCCGCGCACGCTTGCCGATATCGAAGCAGACATTCATCTACTAGGTGGAATTGTCCATCGAGCCACTGCCGCCGAGATGGTTGTACGAAAAATGCGCAATGCGTTTTCGGAAATCGAGAAAAAGGTGCGGCAAGGGAAACACCGCGTACGCGTCTATTGCGAAGCGTGGCCGAATCCGCGAATTAGTTCTCCGCCCTGGGTAGTAGAATTGGTGAAGATTTGCGGCGGCGAGATGATTGTTCCCGGCGGAGAAAAGGTTACCGAAGCGCAGGTAGCGTCAGCCGGACCTGAAGTTATTGTGCTTGCGTGGGCGGCGACGGGAGCGAAGGCCGATCCTGAGCAGGCGTACAAGGTCACGAATTGGAAAGACCTGCCCGCGATTCGAAACCGCAGGGTTCATGTAATCAGCGATGAGTTACTGAACACGCCGGGGCCGCCACTGATCGACGGCGCACGCGCACTTTACAAACTTCTGCATCCCGAAGGTAGACTGCGAGAACGAACATGACAACTGTCGTTGCGGCGGTGATGGAGCGCAGCGACCGGCGGTTGCTGATCGGCCAGCGCCGGAAAAACGATACTTCCCCGCTGAAATGGGAATTTCCAGGCGGAAAAGTCCGCGAAGGCGAATCGCTGGAAACCGCACTTGCGCGGGAATTACTGGAGGAACTCGGAGTGACGCTGCTGAGAAGTACTGAGATTGGCCGCGTGCGTCATAGTTACGCGGAAACGCCCGACGAATTGGAGATTCGTTTCTTCGCTGCCGTTATTGCGGAAACGGAATTGATGCCGCGTACTTTCGAAAAAGTCGCCTGGGTTCTCCCAAAAGAGCTCGGCAACTATGACTTTCTCGCCGCGAACCGCGAACTCATCGCGCAACTGGCTACCGGACGTATCAAGCCCGCAGAAATCCTGGAGCGCGCGCAAGAAGCCGGCGCGATCTGAGGGCCAGCCGCGGACTGATTTCTCCTTATCTAATAATGGAGCAGCTTCAGGAGATCACTGGATTCGGCTTCTCGGTATTGACGCCTAGGTCCTTGATGGCCCTGTCGAGGACGCAGCGTTCAATCTTCCCGTCGACGAAAAGTTCATGCAGCGTAGCTAGCGTGATGAAGCGCGAGTCGACTTCGAAGAAATCGCGCAAGGAAGCGCGGCCTTCGCTGCGCCCGAAGCCATCGGTGCCTAGTGAGGCCAAACGTCGCGGCATCCACTTACTGATCATATTGGGCAAGGTTTTCAAATAGTCGGAAGCTGCCACCAGGACGCCGGGAGCGTCGGCAAGGCACTGAGTGACATAGGGCACGCGCGCTTTCTCGCCTGGATGCAGACGGTTCCACCGCTCCGTCTCGATTCCGTCAAAATAAAGCTCCTTGTAGCTGGTCACGCTCCACACATCGGCGGCTACGCCGTACTTGGTCTCGAGAATTTCCTGCGCCCGCAGCGTTTCGTTGAGAATCGCGCCGCTCCCAAACAATTGTGCGCGTAGCTTCGCCTTCGAGTTCGTTGCAGGCCGGAAGCGGTACATTCCTCGCAAGATGCCGTCCTTAACGTCGCCCGGCATGGATGGCATGGCGTACGGCTCGTTCATCACCGTAATGTAGTAAAAAATGTTTTCGCCTTCTTTGTACATGCGGCGAATCCCGTCCTGGATAATCACGGCGATTTCGTAGGCAAACGCCGGGTCGTACGCTTTGTTATTCGGGACTGGCAGCGCCAGGACATGGCTATTGCCATCCTGGTGTTGCAAACCTTCCCCCGAAAGTGTCGTCCGGCCAGCGGTCCCACCGAGCATGAACCCACGCGTGCGCATATCCGCAGCGGCCCAGATGAAATCAGCGATACGCTGGAACCCGAACATCGAGTAATAAATGAAGAACGGAATCGTGTTAATGCCGTGCGTGGCGTAAGCCGTCCCAGCGGCAATAAACGAGGCCATCGAGCCGGCTTCGGTGATGCCCTCCTCGAGAATTTGCCCGTCCTTCGCTTCCTTGTAATAGAGCAGCGTGTTTACATCGACGGGTTCGTACTTCTGTCCGACGCTGGAATAAATGCCGGCGGTGCGGAAAAGCGACTCCATACCAAAGGTGCGGGCCTCATCCGGAACGATCGGCACGATGAGCTTGCCGATCTCCGGATCCTTTAGCATTTTTCGAAGCATGCCCACGAAGGCCATCGTTGTGGAGACTTCCCGGCCATCGCTCCCTTCCAGGAATTCCTTGAACAGTTCGTCGTGATCCGCCGCGAGTGACTTCGCCCGAATGCTGCGCTTCGGAACGTACCCGCCAAGCGCATCCCGGCGCGCGCGAAGATACTGAATCTCAACGCTATCCTCGGCCGGCCGGTAAAACGGAACTTCGATGCAATCCTCGTCGTTCAGAGGAATCCCAAAGCGCGAACGAAACTCGCGCAACTCATCTTCGTTAAGTTTCTTCTGCTGGTGCGTGACGTTTTTGCCTTCACCCGCCTCGCCGAGGCCGTAGCCTTTGATGGTGCGCGCGAGAATCACCGTCGGAGAGCCCTTGTGTTCCACTGCCGCTTTGTAGGCGGCGTAAACCTTGCGCGGATCGTGCCCCCCCAGGCGCAACCGCCGCAAACTCTCATCGGACATAGGCTCTACAAGCTGAAGCAAGCGCGGATCGCTGCCGAAGAAATGCTCGCGAACATAAGCGCCGGACGAAACGACCAGCTTCTGGTATTCCCCGTCGACCAATTCGCCCATGCGCTTGACCAGCAGGCCCTCAGTATCGCGTTCGAATATGGGATCCCACTCGCTTCCCCATAGAACCTTGATAACGTTCCAGCGAGCGCCGCGGAACGCCGATTCGAGCTCCTGAATAATCTGCCCATTGCCACGAACGGGGCCGTCGAGACGCTGCAAATTGCAGTTGATGACAAAAATCAAATTGTCGAGCTTTTCGCGTGAGGCCAGCGTGATCGCTCCGAGCGATTCCGGCTCGTCAGTCTCTCCGTCGCCAAGGAACGCCCACACTTTCGCGTCCGTGGCAGGTTTCATGCCGCGGTCTTCGAGATAACGGTTGAAGCGCGCCTGATAAATCGCCATCAGCGGGCTGAGGCCCATGGAAACCGTCGGAAATTCCCAGAAGTCGGGCATCAGCCAGGGATGCGGATAGGAAGACAGCCCACCGCCGGGCTTCAGCTCGCGCCGGAAATTTTCCAGCTTCTGCGCGCTGAGGCGGCCTTCCAAAAACGCGCGCGCGTACATCCCCGGCGAGGCGTGCCCCTGAAAATAAACTGTGTCGCCTTCGAACTCGTCGCTGCGCGCGCGGAAGAAATGATTGAATCCCACTTCGTAGAGCGTTGCCGCCGAAGCATACGTGGAAATGTGCCCGCCGATATTGTGCTCGACGCGGTTCGCGCGCACCACCATGGCCAGCGCGTTCCAACGGATCAGGCTCTTGATGCGGCGCTCCAGTTCCTGGTCCCCGGGGAAAAGCGGCTGCAAGCGCACCGGAATGGTATTCGCGTAAGGAGTATTTGCGCTGAAGGGCAAGTCGATGCCGTTGACAGTGGCGTGCGCGCGGAGCCGCTCGAGAATTTCCGCAGCCACTTCAGGTCCGCTCGATTCCAGAACGGAATCGAGCGACTCAAGCCATTCCTGAATCTCTACGTCTTCCATGCCATGCGGCTGGGTCGATATTTCATTGTCCATAACTTCGGTTGGTTCCTCTTCTTTCGGTTTCCCGTTTATCCGGAGGCAAGCCCTGCGGATTTATGCACGCGATAAGGAGAATAGAATACACCGCGCCGACACTCTCTGCACGGTCCGGCCGAAAATTTCTTGATCCATGTTGAGGCGCCGCGGGGCCGCAACCACTGGTCCTCTTGCTCCCGAGCTTTCACAAAGTGCGGCCGCCATCAACCACCAGCACCTGCCCGGTAATAAATTTTGAGTTAGCCAGAAAGACGACGGCGTCCGCAATGTCTGAAGGAGCGCCCGAGCGGCGCAGCGGTGCGAGCTTGATAAAGTCAGCTTCCAATTCCGGTGGATCGCCGGGCATCGTGATCGTGCCGGGAGCAATGGCATTCACTCGCACCTCCGGCGCCAGCGCTTTCGCCAGCACTTTCGTCAACATCGCCACTCCAGCCTTCGAAACGGAGTGCGCAATGTATCCCGGCCAGCCGACCAGCCCGCCCGTATCCGCAAAATTGATGATGGAACCCTTTGTTCGCCGAAGGAGCGCCGCCGCCGCTTGCGCGCAGAAAAACGGCGCCTTCAGGTTGGTATCAAGTGAAGCGTCCCAAATCTCTTCTGTGGTGGAAATGATGCTCGACGGAAGAAAATTTGCCGCGCTGTTCACTAGAGTGTCCAGGCGACCGAACTGTTTTGCCGTCTCGTCAAAGAGGCGTTTGATTTCAGAAACGCTGGTCAGATCAGCGGCAATCGCAAAACCCCGCCGTCCAGTCTTCTCGATCTCAGCGACTGCCGACTGCGCATCCGCTGTTGAAGAACGGTAGTGGATGACCACGTCCGCGCCCTCTTCCGCCAAGCGCAGCGCCACCGCTCGCCCCAGGCGCTTGGCGGAGCCTGTGACAAGAGCAACCTGGCCTTTTAATGTCTCGGTGTTTCGCGCGGGGGCGGGCGTCATGACCAAAAACGATACCATAGCCCGCGAACCTCCTGAGACGCCTCCCCGATTCACCGGCAATCGGCGACGCACCATCGCCGCGAGTTGAACTGATAGAATCGACGGCCACTGGAGGCGTGATGAATCTCGATCTCTTGGCCATCGCCGCTCACCCCGACGACGTCGAACTCACCTGCGGCGGCACGCTGCTGAAAATGGCCCAGCGCGGCTACAAAACAGGAATCCTCGACTTAACCGCGGGCGAAATGGGCACCCGCGGCACCCCTGAGACTCGTGCCAAAGAGGCCGCCAAAGCCGCCAAGCTTCTCTCCGTTAAGTGGCGTGGCACTCTCGGCGTACCCGATTCCGACGTCCAGCCCTCCCGCCAGCACAAACTCCGCCTCGCAGCCGTCATACGCGAACTTCGTCCCAAAACGGTGATCATCCCCTACTGGGAAGCCCGCCATCCCGACCATTACCATGCCTCGGCTCTCGGCTACGAGGCCTGCTTCCTGGCGGGCTTAAAGCAACTCCCTATCGAAGGCGAGGCCCACCGGCCCTTCAAGATCCTCTATTCACTCTCCTTCGCCGATGTGCGGCCAACTTTTGTTGTCGACATCACCGCCCAATACGAGCAGCGCCGCAAAGCCATCCTGGCGTTCGCTTCCCAGTTCCGGCCCGAAAAGGGTGAATCAGCCGCCGCCCACAAAAAGCAGAGAGTCTTCCTTGCCATCGACCGGCTCGAGGATCAAATGAACCAGCTTGCGCGCCGCTACGGCGAATTGATTGGCGTAAAGTACGGTGAGCCGTTCCTGCAAAAGGAACTGATGAAGGTCGAAGATGTTGTAAAGCTGGAAGTTCGATCGATCTGAGCCTTAGAATTTCTCATCTTCCTGAGCAGGAGAAAACCCGGGAATTTTCTGGCCCCCCGCGGCGCGCTCGACCCGCACACGGATCTGCGCCTCGTCCTCGGCGCCGGACTTGCGCAGGATCACCATGGTGTTCAATGCCTCGGAGTACAGCCGGGTGACCAGGTAGATATCGCCAGTGCCGTCCTTCTTCCAAAGCTGGCCAATCTGGATTTTTGTGACGCCCATAAAGGACCGGCTTTGACTGTAGAGTGAGCCGCATAGTGTGTCAACTGCCTCCCCCGCTTAAGGTACGCACTCAGTACGCGCGAGCGGGAGAGCCCATGCCCTGTGCCCTGCGGCCGGTTGTCTCGATACCCAAATGGCTCCTTCGGCCCGAAAACCGCCCGAGCTTCGCGGGAATAGGAAACCTTCCTGGACCGTCTTACATCCTAGTAGTCATTCGAGGTAGTTATTTGAGTATCGTTGCGGCCTGCCCGGCACCAGCAGGTGTATAATGGTGGGTAGGCGGAGGCACACGTAATGCAAGAGATTCTGCGGCATACCGTGAAACTGGCGCTGGTAAGCGCCCTCGTAGCGGGTTCAGCCTTCGCTGCCCCCCAAAGTCAGGATCCCCCGAGCCAGGATCCTTCAAAGACACCCCCGCCCGCCCAGCAGCAGACGCAACAGCCGACCGGCTCCCAGCCGGTCCCGCAGAAAGACACCGTCACTCCCAAGAACTCCAAGGAAGACGTCGAAGCCATCGGCAACCGTAACGTCGGCAAGGGCGTCAACCTCTTTTCGCTCGAACGAGAGATCTCCCTTGGCAAGTCACTGGCCCAGGAAGTCGAGCGCTCCTCCAAGCTCATTGATGACCCCATCGTTACGGAATACGTCAACCGCGTCGGCCAGAACTTGGTGCGCAATTCCGATGCGCGCGTTCCCTTCACCATCAAAGTCATCGATTCCGACGAGGTCAACGCCTTCGCCCTGCCCGGCGGCTTCTTCTATGTGAACAGTGGCCTGATCCTCCGCGCCCAGGAAGAATCCGAGCTCGCCGGCGTGATGGCCCACGAGATTTCCCATGTGTGCGCGCGGCATGGCACCAAGAACGCTACCAAAGGCGAATTGATGCAGCTCGCCACCATTCCTCTAATCCTTCTCGGCCCCGGCGGCTGGGCCGGCTACGGAATTTATCAGGGTGTGAACCTCGCCATTCCCGTCACCTACCTCAAGTTTAGCCGTGACGCCGAACGCGAAGCCGATTACCTCGGCATCCAGTACATGTACAAGACCGGTTACGACCCGAACTCCTATGTCACTTTCTTCGAGCGCATCCAGGCCGATGAAAAACGCCGCCCGGGTACCATCCCCAAGGTCTTCTCAACGCATCCGCCCACGCCGGAACGCATCGAAAACACGCAAAAGGAAATTGCTCGCATCCTCCCGGCGAGGCAGGAATACATCGTCACCACGTCCGAATTCGATACCGTAAAGTCCCGCCTCCGCAACATCATGTTCACACGCAAGGTCTCCGATAATGCTCCCGGCAAGCCGAGCTTGCGCACCAAAACAGAGCAATCCAAGAAGCAGCCCACGGGCAACGATCCCAACAGCAGCGACGACGATCGCCCCACGCTCAAGCGCCGCCCCGACTCGCAGCCTTAAATGTAGTGGAGTGGCGAGTCGGCGCCTGTCCCGACTCGGCCGGAAACACTCTTTCTTTTCTCTTACTTGAGTTTACTAGTCTTGACGTCAACGGCTTCTGGATCACCCTTCGGCCAGCCAATCTAAGCCTAGCTGTTAAGCCTCACTCTTCCGCGACGCCCTCAATGCCTCTGCTAACGCGAAACACGTGCCCGTCCGGGTGTCGCAGGTGCATCTCGCGTACGTTCCACGGCATGTCGGCCGGTGGGAAAGTGACATCCAGTCCCGCGGCCACGCACTCCCGGTGCACCTCATCCACGTCGTCGACCCAAACCGACATCCAGGCGCCTTTGTCGGCTGTTTGGTTTCCGTCCGGTCCAAACGTGGCAGCGTTCGCGCCTTTGCCTCGGCCTCCCTGGCCCCCTTGGCAAAGGAAAATCTCGCATTCGCCTGACCCGACCGCCCCGAAAGTCGGAGGCGTTCCCCAGTCCCAGCATTTCCTCCAACCCCACTTCTCGAACCAGGCAAAGCTCGCGGAGATATCGAAGACGTTCAATATCGGCATAATGCCTTTGGCATTCATGCTGCCGGAGGATAGCACGGTCGGGCGATGGTGAAGCGAAGGCCCCGCCAAGCGAGGCGCCCCCTATCATGAACGGAACCCGACTTACTCGTCCTCTTCGTCTCCTGCGCGGACCGGTCCGCGGATTTCGCCGCCTGGGGACCGACTGCTGTGGACATTGGCGTACGCGGCTCCCTCGCGCATGGCCTTAACGGCTTTTGCAAAATCCGCGCCGGGCGTAATCCCTTGACTGTTGGGTCCAACTACGTTGGCCGCCGTAGCTGAACCGGATACTGTGCCGGATAGGGTGTCCGGGCACATGGGAACGCCAGGGTCGGTGGCAGGAGCCGGAGCGGCGGCGGTCTGACACAGCCATATCATGATGCCGCCTGTCTCCTTGGACAACCCAAAGTGAATATGCGATTGGGTCACGGGAGCATTCAGATTGTTGTAGGTGACCGTATAGCTGAGGGCGGTGCCATCCGCACTGAGGGTGGCATGAAAGGAGCCGCTCGCTTGGGTTGCAACCGGGCCCGGTGTTTCGTTGATGCCGCGCAAGGTGGCGTTGAAGGTGTTGGCATCGTCATGCGAGGCAGCTGTAGCGACGGTGAAACAAAGTACGATAAGGATCAGCAACGTAAGTCTTTTCATGTTTGAATTTCTCCTTCCAGCAGGGACTTTGCAGGATTTGCTTTTGAAGGAACGCCAAAGACCTCGTGGAAAAATCGTCGCGGCAAAGCACGGTGACAGCGCAGAATCCTACTCCTAATTCTCTTGGGAATCCAGTCGGATCAACTTAACTGGTGGCCGTGCGCCCTGCACATCCGCAGCACGCTATCGGCGCCCCGAATGACGCCCCGAGCATGGAGTTTGTGGTGAGCCAAGCCGAAAATGGGGACTTTCTGCTTTCTGTTTTCCAGTTTCTGCCTTCTAGTTTCTAGTTTGTCCTTTCTACTCTCTCCCCCGCCTGCCGCAGCCGCTCCCTAAAATATTCCTTCCAACTCTCCGGCAATTCGGCAACTCGTAACGCCCGCCGCACGGCGCCGATCTCCGCCTCTCCAAACCTCTTCGCCACATATAAACGTGTAATCTCCGAAACCGGCACGGCGTTCGCCTCCCGCGCAATCATCTTCATCTCATCTCCCGCGCCCACTTCTCCCTCCCGCATGACCGCCACATAGAAACCCGTCCTCCCGCTCGCCAGGAATCGTTTCACCATGTCGTCGGACCCGAATCTGATGCCCAGTTTGTAGCAAGGCAGCCGCGGCTGCGTCACCGCCACTTCCGCCGTGCCGACGGAAAATCGGTCACCCAGATGCACGGACTCCTCCGGCATTCCCGGCCAGCCGTCATCAATCGTAAAATTCTCCCCAAACATCCCCATCGGCAGCTCCCGCCCGGGCACCTCCGCCCCATCGCGCGTTTTTTGCGCGATGAACTCTCTCTTCCAGTAGTCGTAGTGCGCCAGCGGGTAGCAGTAAACCGCTTTGTACTCGCCTCCATGCACCGTCAAGTCCGCCTGCCGGTCTCCATCCAGATTCAGCTTTCGCAGCGCCACGCGCCCCTTGATCGGCTCCTTGAAGATCCCCGTTGTCACCATTCTCCCGTGCCAACTCACTTCCCGCGGCAATCCCGTATTCAGCGAAACAAGTTTCATTGTCTGTTATCCTTGCCGGGTGGGACAGCCATTCCCGGCTGTCCTCCTTTTCCCAAAACCGTTTCTACGGGCACGATAAATCGTGCCCAGCCGTGGCGTTAAACGCCCTGGAAAACCAGTCCGATGAACTGTTTTGGGCTCATAAAGCCACCACCCCACTCTGCATCGGTGCTGGCTGTAGGTTTGGCAGCAACAATTTCCTCGAGAGACCTGCCTTGCTTTTTGAGCGTCGCGACTTTGTCTCGGCTTTCCACCAACACGTCTCGGAACAGAATCAGGTCCGCTTTGCTACCTACGGTCCCGTGCCCTGGAATGACGATCATCTTGTCGGTCACTTTTGCGATGTTTGCTTCCGCCGCGCGTATCTGCCCGTCGATGCTGCCGCCGGTCGAGTAGTCGATGAAGGGGTAATAGCGGTTCCAAAAAGTGTCCCCGGCATGAAAAATGTCAGCCTCTGAAAAGTGCACGGAGATGTCGGAATCCGTGTGGGCAGGCAAGTAGTGTTTCAGAATCAGACTAGTGCCGTTGGCGTGCAGCGTGTGGTCATCCTTGAAGACGGTGGAAGGAATCGCACTCGAAGGTGCGGCCGGGAAAGTGTACCCCCAGCCTTCGACTCGCGTGTCTTTCAAAAGGTGTTTGCGCGTGTTCTCATGCGCCAGGACACTGGCGCCGGCTTGGTGAAGCCATTCGTTGCCACCGGTGTGATCGAAGTGCCAGTGAGTGTTTATCAATTGCTTGATGGGGTCGGCGTTGATACTCGCCAGAGCTGCAGAAACATTCGGACGCGAGGTGACAATCTCCGCATCCACGAGCAGCTTTCCATCCGGACCGGTAAGAACGGCGATATTTCCACCGGCGCCCAAAAGAACGCTGACGTTGCGGCGAAGGGTTTGCACCGTGATCTTCGCGGTGGCGGCTTCCTTAAACGCATGTTCAACGAGGCCATCCTCCTGAGCGAATAGATGCCGTGGAGCAAGTAAGGCGACAGTCGTGGCCATGCTCGTGGATGCGAGAAACTGGCGGCGCGAAATACCGGAATCTAGTCTCGTGTTCATGGCTGTCCTCCCCATCTTCCTGAGCCAATGCGGCCGGGTCCTCCGGCCTTGGCTTGGAAGAATAGCCCTTTTCGGCGATTTAAGAGTTACATACTGGCAGTTGTTCGATTTGATTTGGTATCATTCTCCCCACTCCAAGCCCCGCCCTCCTTGTGACCGCTCGGAGGCTACTCCCATGTGGGAAGACAGTCGGTATTTTTGGGTGGTCCACTGCAAGAACCATTGGTTCCACGTTCGGAAGAATCTGTTTTTCAGGCACAGAATCCCGCTTGCCGAGACAGACGCCGTCACCCCTCGCCCGGCTATCGACTGCCGTTTCAGGGCCCGCTGCGATCAGTGCGGCAAAGAGTATCTCTATAAACCCTCGGAAGTGCTCAGGTTCGAGCAAGAGCCTCCTGAGTCATTCACTCCACATCCGCTATTTCGTGATGAAGAAACTGGCGGGTAGCAATCTTTCGCGCTGCGCGGGAGCCCGCGGGACGGGTTACTCAGCGCGGGCGCGTGGTAAGCCCGGCTTGTTTCCAGAGCTTCTCCCATTGCCAGATGCCGGGAGTTTTGTCGAGGACGCGGTAGCCGGCCTGGTGGGCCAGCATCAAAATCTGTCCGCGATGATGCGCCTCGTGCGAGAACATGTAAGCGAACATGGTCCCTCCAGCGGGCCACGTTGGCATCCAACTGTCGCGAGAGAACTTTGCAACGCGGCGATTCGGAGCGGCCGAGAGAGCATCCGACAACATGATCAGGCACTGCGCGGCGCTTCTCTTGTGCGCGGCGGCAGCCTGCTTCATGGTGCAGCGGTCGGGATCGAGTGGCGGCGGACACTTCAGATGCGGCGCTGTAAGCCTGACCCACTTGCAGCGGACATTGTGCAGGTGCGCGAAGATGGCCGCGATTGTCCGGCCACTGCCTTTTTGACCCGGCGGCTGGGCGCGCCACGCACGAGGTTCGAGATGTGCGAGGATGAGTTGGTTCATGGCGTCGTTGCTCGCGTAGGTTTCGAGCAGGCTGTCGCGAATCTCGGCAAGCGCCGCGCGGGATTGAAGTGTCACCGCGTGGGATTCGGGTGCCATGGAAGCTCCGCCAATCTGCCGGGATTTCCGATTTGGACTCCTAGCGCGCATCCTAATTCTCCTTCTACCCTCGACGCAATAAATTTGTGTCTAGAGCAGCCCCCCAACGAGATTGCCGGGCACGCCGTACGTCGGTTCCACGTGCGCCATTCATTTTTGAAACTGCGTTTGTAGAAGCGGCGCGAGCGTCGCGCTGAAGCAGCGTGCCACGGTCAAGCAATTGGCAGGTAATAATACAGATCAAGAGGAGGCGGCTTGATGCCCTGCGTTCGCAGGAGGACGCTAATCTGTGCCGTGTGCCGCATCTCGTGAAACATCACGTTCCACAGTAGGCCATCAACCGTGAACCGCTTCCCTGGTCTGTCATGCACAGTCACAATCCGTTTCAATTCGTCGTCCGTCAGCGTGGCGAGGTACGTGAGGGTGCTCTGCTCCACAAGCCGCCAGTAGTCCAGCAGCATTTTGAGCGGGAAACCCGCAAAAACAGGGCCGCCCTGGGTATCCTTCAAGGCGGGAATAGTCTGCCGCGCCGGCTGTTCGCGCAGGATCTCCTCGCGAATCCAGAAGTCCTCCGTGGCGGCTACGTGAAACACGAGGTCCTTGATGCAGTGGAACTTCGCACCGTCCAGCAACGGGCGGGATAAAACCTCGTCCGGCACGCCCCGCAGCGCGACCCACAAGTCGCGGCGGGCGCGCACGACGTAATCGTAGGTTTCAGCTATGTTCATTCGTGGTCCCTTCATGCACAGCGCGCTTTTTTGCGTCCCGAAGGATGCTACGGGGCGTGAGGGGCGATTTTCTCTTGCCCATTATCCATTTTCAACTTTCTAATTTCTCCCCCCAGCAGAAGCTCTTCCTATGCCGCAGGCCAACTTGGCCGCTGACGCATACCACGCAGAATAGATACAATCAGGGCCTCCGAAAAATCGCTGTCTACGAATTAAGGAACGTCATGGACCATAACTTGCCCCACACAATATCGCTTCTAACTCGCACCCCCGCTGCTCTCAACGCCTTTCTGCGCGATCTGCCGGAAACGTGGACCTCCCGAAACGAAGGCGAAAACACTTGGAGCGTGTTCGATATCGTCGGCCATCTAATCCACGGCGAACGCACGGATTGGATGCCGCGCGCGAGGATGATCCTGCAATTTGGCGAGACCAAGGCGTTTGAGCCTTTTGATCGCTGGGGACAAGAACGAGAAGTTCAAGGCAAGTCGCTGGGACAGCTGCTGGATGAATTCGCTCGCTTGCGGTCAGAAAGCCTGAGCGAGCTCCGCGCTTTGAATCTGCGGAAAGAAGATCTCGATCGCCATGGACGTCATCCTGCCCTCGGAGTAGTTACTCTGTCACAGCTGCTGGCGACCTGGGCAGCTCATGACTTGACTCATCTCCACCAAATCTCCAGGGTGATGGCCCATCAATACCGTGACGCCGTGGGTCCGTGGAGCGCCTACCTTGGGGTCCTGCACTGCGCCGGCCACAGCTCTCCTTAGCGCGAATGAGGCGCACACACACGATCACACCGGTGACCGGTGAGCCTCGAAAGGTGTTTGGCGCAAGCTCACTCTCCACTCTCTGTTGGTAGCTTAGTGGCGAGCCAGCCGCTGATGCCCGCTGACATTACCTTTACATTTCTATAGCCCATCTTCTCTAGTATCTTCTTCACGTCATTACCTGATTCGCTTTTAAGGGATTTACCTGATTGACTAGATTACATGAAATCACTATACGTCACAAAGCGCCGTTACGTACTCAGACGGTAACTAACTCATCTTCAGAAGCGACGGCGCAGGGTTCAAATGTCGGACATGTCCTTGGTTGAACACGGCGCATCCCTACATTCGAGCCTGATTAGGGGACTCGGATACTGCCACGATTCTACCATCGGCGTGCTCCCGCAAACCCAAGAAAAGGAGCTACATCCAATGATCCGTTACCTAGTCCGTTGCGTTCCTATGCTGGTTTCTCCTATGCTAGTTTTTTTACATATAGCCCTCGCGCAAAATTCCGCACCCCGAGGTCCAGCAATGAAAACACCACAATTCAGGGTCCACGCCGAGGTGGAAGAAAAAGCCCGCCTCCTTCGAGACAACGACCAAGATACACACCGCGCACTCGCTGACGAGATATTCAAAGCGTCTCGGGGATTTGGAGTTTTGACCGTTCTTCACGGAATTGGGCCGACAGATATTCCTCCATCTATCGACTACGTCCTCAAGGACCGTTTGTCATGGGCAGAAATGCAATATCGCCGAGGACTGGGCAAGGGCGTAAAGGAACAAAGCATCGTGAACCTCACGAACCTGCTAGTCGAAAAATTCGGCCTGCCTGACTATGCCCGAACAAGCCAAAGGCAGGTCCGATTCATGCGCATGTCCCTGATGATGCACAATCCCCTCTTCATGGGGCAGGGCGCGGTGCGGCCCGATATACGGGTCGGGGAGTCGATAAATGAGGAGATGTCTCCTCTTCAGGCTGTTCATGTACTGTTGGAAGTACTGGGACACAAATACTCCGACGAAAATTTCCAGTTGACCCCGGAAGAATGGGACCGGGAGCAGGCTTCTAGGGCAACACAGACTAGAGCAGCACAGACTAGTACTGCACCTCAATTAGTCGTTTCCATAAACCCCAAGGAAAAAGAGATTAGATCTTCGCTGGCTCGACAACTAAATTCAATGAATCCTGTCGATGCCCTCTCGCTAACGGACAAGGCGTTTGAAGTTCTTGGAATAGAAAAGTGAGGCCATCCAATGAAAACCAGAATACTCCTCCTCTTGGCCGTCTCATGTTGCGGTTGTGAACCGGAACGACAATTGCCACAAACTACTCCCGGGCGGCGGTTTCCTTGCTTGGACTCGGGGGCAGGACATCACCTCCACTAGCCTGAATCGATTACCATTTGACGTACCAAACGTAATTGTACAGGGGAATTGGAAAGATGACTCCTGTGCTCCCCCGTATGCTTCCGCAGGCGATGCCTCGACCTGGACCTACACTTCTAACCCGACAATCATAGTCTGGAACGGGCGCACATGTGCGCATTGGACCTTCTTCTGGCAGTCGCCGACCCCTTGGGGAGGGTGTGCTTTTTTACCCGGAGCAGATGGATATGTCCCAGGGGGCGCTCCCTATACGATAGTGATGACCTATACCTGTCAACTCACCGATGCTGGCCCCATCCTCGCCGACGCACTTGGTATTAACTTTTCACCAGCCCCTACATTCACGAATGTTACCTCAGGCACCATGACTGCCAACGGAGCGGGATTTAACAGTGCAAATGGAATGCCCTTATTTCAATACTTTGACCAGAATGGGACGCTTGTTGCGCAGACAAACGCAACGTCCGTAGCTTCTAATGGGAATTCGGCTACTGGCCCTGTTCCTTCAAACATTGGCTCGGTACCACCTGGAATCTATACGGGCCTGGTTAGTAACGCGGCCTCCGGTGGATCATACACTTATCTAAACGGCGGCAGCGTGGTCGTGGCAAATGGTGGAGTCACGATTGACGGTCAAGAACAATCCACAGATGTCTGCACACGATGGCTGGCAGGCGGCGATTGCCAACTGTGGCGGACTGTATACGATCATGGAACGGTATCCATCACTGTAAACGGAGTTGTATCGTCTGTTTCTTACAGCAGCAACAGCACTCCGTCTACGCTTGCCACAGCCCTAGCGAATGCAATCAATGCAAACACCAGTATCAACACACTTGTCTCTGCAACAGCCTGGGATACGAAAGTGCTTATAAACGTTACGCAGTCCGGGTCGCACTACTCGCTATCCGCCACAGCAACCTCGGGCGACACAAATAACTTTCCAGACGGTTCTTTCTCTGCATATCCGTCTGCCCCGACACTCTGATCTGAAAACTAAAGTTAGAAAGGCCCGGAGCGTGACTGCTTCGGGCCTCACATCTCTCGACCGCAAATCGCGGGAAGGATTACAAAAATGAAACTCATCTCTGTGGTCTCGGTGGGTGGCGAGCCCCTGACGGTCTCGCACCCAAAGAAACCATTCAACCGCCGTAATAACCGTTCAACCCTCATTTTCGACGATTCGATGTAAAGTACTTAACAACCTCAGTAAGGCGTGCTATTCTCTCCCGTGTTTGCCAAGCTCCAACCCGCCTCCCCGATTCGCGCTCAACTTCCTCGCCGCCCTCTCGCCTCTTTCCTTGGCCGAACCTCTATTGCCTATTCCTCGTCCCCCATTCTTCTCCTCACCGACCATCGAAACTCCGCTTCAGTTGTTGCGTGGAGATCCCGACCCGGTCGGGACCGTCCACTGATCACCTACCACTATTTAGTTAAGTCCTTTAGCTGCAACACTTATGGATCTCCCCGCAAGTGTTGCAAACAAAAGACTTACAGCCTGACTAAGTCCTTTAGATGCAACACTTACAAAAAACACGGGGAGGGGGAGGACGGTACGATCGTGGCATTCCGGAAGGATTACTCTAGGTCGGCTCGCACCCCGCTAGCAAGGAAGGGTTTGGCCCCGCGCAATCGCGGAAGGCTACAGGAAGGTCCTGCCTGCTCTGAGCTCTCAACTTTCCACTGTCGACTGTTGACTGGCGTAGAAAGGCTAGGTGCGGTGGCGGTCGTCAGGGGCGGCGGCAATGCCCATGCGCCGAAGTTCATCCTGGTAGTACTTTTTGTGGAGGACGTCCCACTCCTCGCTGCCTTCGAGGATCTCTTTCTTCTGCGAGGTGATGCGTTTGCGCACTTCCAATTCGATCTTCTCTTCGTCTTTCAGCGTGGCCGTCAGAATTTGTACGACTTGCTGGCGAATGGTGTCGCGGTCGTCCACGCATTCCACTTCTTCACTTTCCACCAGCACGTCCGTGATCTGGTGCGACAGCCGTATAACTTTTTCGCGAGTAAGGCGCATCTTCCCTTTCCGTGTCTAAACATTGCGAGCCCAAATCCCGCCAACTCGCATCCCAGCCATTTTCCAATTTCGATTTTCCAATTTCTATCTCAGAATCAGCTTGCGATCCCTTGCCAGTTGCTGCTTCACCTTCTTGTACATCTCCTGGTAAGAGACGCTGGTCCGCCGCATCTCGTCCTGATGGTCAATCAGGATCTGGCGTACTTCTTCGTTGAGCCGGTCCTCGACGGTCAGCTCTTCAAGCATTTTCAGGCGTACCCGGTTTGCCACGGCAGGGGCAGCCTTGGTTTCAATGTGTCCGCCCTCGACCAGCCGTTTCACGACCTCATTGGCCATGTGGGCTATATAGTCCCGAAGAAGAAGCATCTCAGTGCGTTTCCTTTACACAAATGCAAGAAAGTGAGTTTACTGGCTGCGCTAATAAAGTGCAAGGAAACGCGCAAGACCGCGCGAAAAATCGTCCGCCATGGAGCACAAACTCATCCGCGCATAACTCTGGAAATGTTGCGTTTCCACTCGGCCGTCCACGCATCATGGGAGACAGGCCCGCCAGCGAGAACAGAAAAATTCGCCCTGCGTTGACGCTTCTCGCCGCTTCCTGTACGATGAATTGGGTAAGGGCGCTTAGCTCAGCGGTTAGAGCGTTCGGTTTACACCCGAAAGGTCGTCCGTTCAAATCGGACAGTGCCCACCATCCGTGCGCTTCACTGCATTACCCACCGCGGGGACGTAGTTCAGCTGGTAGAACGCTGCCCTCCAATTCCAACCGCTGTGTATCTCCCTCTTTATCAATCACTTCTGTGAGAACGCGAATTTCCGAATTCTAACCAAGTCGCCCATCGCGGCCCCGGCGTACCCTCGTACCTGGATATATCAAGGATAGAACTGGGATACCGCTATGGAACCAAAGAACGGAAGTGTCACGGTTTCGACGAAGAAGTGAGCCTTCCGACGTTTCTCTGCAAAAAATCGAAAGGTAATTCCGTTCGCGCAACCCGAAGGTCGTCACTTCGAATTTCCCCGCAACCACTTTCATTCCCCATTTGTTTTCCAATTAAGGACCTCTTGGACAAAACTGAGTGCCGCCAGTTCAACACCTTTCAGAGTTTAATTCTGAGCTTCCCTAGCTTCGGAAGATTGTCCTGCCACTTCAGGGCGCTTCGTAACCGCGTCGCTGCCTGACCGAATATCGTACGAGAGCCCTCACGTTTCCGGAGAAGTCTTGAAGCGATTTTTGTCGATTTTCAGCGACCGAATCTTCGATTCCAACGTGGACCGCGGGATGCCCAACTTGGCAGCGGCCCCCTTGGGTCCGAATATCCGGCCGCGACTTTCTTTCAGGGCGGCCTCAATCATGTCCTTCTCTTGCGCCACGAGTCTTCCGGGAAGCTCCATTAGGTTTTTTGGTTCTGTCTGAGACGGCTGGTCTGGTAACCAGCTTTCGTCGATCGAGAAAATCTCCGTTTCGCAAAGTATGACCGAACGCTCGATGACGTTCTGCAGTTCGCGAATGTTTCCGGGCCAAGGATAGGACTGAAGCAATTGGAGCGTCTTCTTGTTCACACCCGTGATGTTCTTTCCAGCTTTTCGCGCGTAGCGATCGATGAAGTATTCCACCAGCAGAGGAATGTCTTCTCTTCGCTGTCGAAGAGAAGGTGTCTCAATCGGGAAGACATTCAGCCGATAAAACAAATCGCTCCGAAAGGACCCAGCGCTGATGGCGGCCTGCAAGTCGCGGTTGGTGGCAGCGATCACCCGGACGTCAGCGCGGATTCGACGACTGCCGCCGACACGCTCAAACTCGTGCTCCTGCAAAACACGAAGCAGAGCAATTTGGGTCTCGGCTGGAAGCTCTCCGACTTCATCGAGGAAGATTGAGCCTCCATTTGCTAGTTCAAACCGACCCAGGCGCTGCTGAGTCGCGCCCGTGAAGGCACCCTTCTCGTGGCCGAACAACTCAGAAGCGATAAGATCACGAGGAATTGCCGCACAGTTCACACTAACGAATGCACGCGAGGCACGATCTGAACGTCGGTGTATGGCGCGTGCAACAAGCTCTTTACCTGTTCCCGTTTCACCCGTGACAAGGACCGTAGAATCGGTTGGCGCGACTTTAGAGATCCGCGACAGCACGCCCTTCAAAGCAGGAGATGTTCCAACGATTTCTTCAAACATCGAAGCTTGGACGATTTCTTCACGCAAAGCGACGTTTTCGCGATGAAGAGTGTCTTCGGCCTGCTTGCGATCCTCAATGTCGGTGCAGGCGGCATACCATCGCATGATCTGACCTTTGTTGTCACGGAATGGGTTATAACGGGCCAAGAACCAGCGATAAGTGCCATCACGTTTGCGTAGTCGCAACTCCAACTCGTCAGCAGAGCCACGGGCGACAGCGTGACCAAAAACAACGTCGAGCCGCCCGTTGTCATCAGGATGAATGTACTTGCCAGAAGACTGTTGCCACTCTTCGAGACTATAACCGTGGTAATCGA
>Ga0210407_10000476_pt1 | contig 45365 bp, 41 predicted proteins | sample IncBWC27MmetaG_FD_150860 | JGI IMG/M metagenome (GOLD analysis project Ga0210407, IMG submission 150860) | Forest soil microbial communities from Barre Woods Harvard Forest LTER site, Petersham, Massachusetts, United States - Inc-BW-C-27-M | ecosystem: Environmental > Terrestrial > Soil >...
ATAGCAGACATGTCGGGGGTCAAAGGTCTATTTTACGACGAGCCGAGGGGAACATGGGAACCATCAGCGATGGATTCGACGAAGGACTAAAGCGAAGCCGATACCGCAGACGAGAGAGCCGAGCAAAGGAAACCAGAGAGCCGGGATGGCTACTAAAAAAATCGCCGCGCTTCCCAGGGTGAAAACCAGCCCCATGAAGCCGCCACCAAATTTGATCTGGTGCATCGTGATCCCTGGGTGAAGCCGCTCTGCTTTCATAGGCCCTCCAAGCACACACAAATAATGGTACTCCTCCGGAAATTTCAATGCTATGCAGTGATCGTTCGCCCTTCCGGTACTTCCTGCTTTTGGGCCGCTGGCGCATGGCGCCAAACTTGCAGTGCCAGTACCGCAGTAGTCGCCAGCAGCAACGCCCCCGTCGCCACGTGAGCTACGGTTGCGAGCACCATGGGAAACTCTGGTTGCGGAGCGTCCGGTCCCCAGACCACGCGAGTAAGAAACGCCGCGAATCCCAGGCAGAGCTGGATCACCAAGAGAAACATCAGCAAAACCGCCGGCCGACGGATCGCGTCGATCCGTGGAAATTGCAGTATCGCGCGCACTCCCGTCCAAGTGAGAAGCAACGCTACCACCACCGCGTTCAGCACATGCGGCCACCACGGCATCCCGTGATGCCGGAACATTGCTCCGAGAATCAGTTGGACATAAAGAATGAAAATGGACAGCAGGCTCAGCGTGAGCAATGACGGATGCCCATCGTCACAGACCGGCTGAGGAACTTCCTCCACCCAGCGCCGTCCAGTGAAGACCGCGATTGCAATCGCGATGCAGAAAAAAGTCTGCGCCACTGTGGCATGGGCCGTCGAAACCGCCGGAGGAAGAAAATGCCGCACCGTCATCCCGCCCAGAACGGCTTGCGCGATGATCGTCCCCAGCGCGCCGAACGCCAGCGCCTTCATCCACCGGCGCCGGTCGGCCAACAATGTCCAGATCGCGATGCCGCACGTCAGAAGAATGGTGAAGCCGGCGATGACGCGATGGCTGTGCTCATAGCGAATGCCGCCAATCCACGGTGGCAGCCGGAAGACATGACCGTAAGACGTCGGCCAGTCCGGCACCGAAAGTCCGGCGTCATTGCTGGTGACCAGAGCGCCGGCAATAATCAGAATGAATGTGGCGCAGGCGGTAAACACCGCGAACCGGTGAAACCTGGGATTGAACGGCGTGGACGCAGACGGCAAGCACCCTCCTCAGAACGCGTCATTTTAACAGAGCTGAGGTGAGGTCCGCGGCGCCGGAAAGGTCTTTAGTGTACAGACTGGTGAAGGTTCTCAGTTGCTGGCTGTTCCGGCAATTTCGGATTGCTTCAGCATCGCCTCGATCACCGAATCCGCGAACTGCGAAGTCCCGGCCTTGCCGCCGACGTCTTTCGTCAGCTTGTCGCGGTCGCGATAGACCATCTCGAGAGCATTACGGATTTTGAGTGCCGCCGCCGGTTCGCCGATGTGTCGCAGCATGAGCAAAGCAGAGCGCAGCAGCGCAGTCGGATTCGCCAGATTCTTTCCCGCAATGTCCGGGGCTGAGCCATGGACAGCTTCGAAGATCGCACAGCCATCACCGAGATTCGCGCTCGGCACCAAGCCTAGTCCACCGACCAGTCCAGCGCACAAATCGGAGAGAATGTCCCCATAAAGATTTTCCATCACCATCACGTCGTACTGATACGGGTTCATCACCAGCTGCATGCAGGCGTTGTCCACAATGTGCTCGCCATAAAAGATTTCGGGATATTCCTTCGAAACTTTGCGCGAGCAGCGCAGGAACAAGCCGTCGGAAAGTTTCATGATGTTGGCTTTGTGAACCGCGTGGACTTTCTTGCGCTGATTGTTGCGTGCGTACTCAAACGCAAAGCGCGAGATGCGGGTGGACGCCTTCTCAGTAATAATCTTCAGACTCTCAACCACTCCCGGTACTACTTCGTGCTCGAGTCCGGAATAAAGGCCCTCAGTATTCTCGCGAACAATCACCAGATCCACATCCGGATAGCGCGTAGGAATGTGCGGCAAATTCCGCACCGGACGAAAGTTCGCGTACAGCTCAAATTGTTTGCGCAACTGTACGTTGATGCTGGCAAAGCCTCCGCCAATTGGCGTGCTGATCGGCCCCTTCAAGCCAACGTGGGTGCGCTCGATGGATTCAGTCAGTTCTTTCGGAATGTATTCGTGGTATTTCTCGTAAGCTTCAGCGCCGGCCTGCACGGTCTCCCATTCGAACTTCAGGCCTGTAGCTTCAAGAATCCGGACTACTGCCTTAGAGACTTCGCTGCCGATTCCGTCGCCGGGAATCAATGTGATCTTATGGCTCATGAAGGACTTAATTCTTAGCCTTTGCTTGTGGGTCGGCTTCTTTCGTTTTGAGCAGGTCCTTCAACTCGGTCATAAACTCCTGAACATCTTTGAAATCCAAATACACCGACGCAAACCGCACATACGCCACTTTGTCATACCGGCGCAGGCGGTTCATGATCAGCTCGCCGACCTCGCTCGTTTTGCGCTCGCGCTCGGCGGAATCGATCACGAACCCTTCAGCCTCGTTTACGATCTGCTCCAGCTTGCTGATCGGCACCGGACGCTTCTCGCAGGCTCGCAACAGCCCGTTCAGCACCTTCTGGCGATCAAATTTCTCCCGCCGTCCATCCTTCTTCACCACCATGTACGGAATTTCGTCAATGCGCTCGTAGGTGGTAAAGCGTTTCTCGCACTTCAGACACTCGCGCCGCCGCCGAATGGAATCGGCTTCCTTGCTCTCACGCGAATCCACGACCTTGTCATTGGCAAAGCCGCAAAATGGGCATTTCATGGTGATGAGGGAAAGGCTTATTGTAGCAGGGGGAAATGAGCACTCAGCATTCAGCACTCAGCATTCAGCCGAACAACGGTTCGGGGCAGTTTGCTCGGACCTGAAAGATCCTGATACGGCCAGCAGTGCGGCATTCAGCCACGACCGGACCTTGCAGGTGCTTGCAGAACCTCTCGGAGCTTGCGTTTGGCTGAGTGCTGAATGCTGAGTGCTGACGGCTATTCTTCCGCGTGACTCTCCTTCGACAATCCGCGAATCGACAGCCGCTCCCGGTGCGCCAGCAGCAGTCCCACCGGAATGACTGCCATGAACGTCACCAGCCACAACAGGATCCCGCAGCTGGCGGCCAATTCTGGTGGCGCCTTAAACACGTGCTGCAGAGTGCTGATGATTGCCAGTTGCGATCCGCCGCCCACGCCCGGAAGCTGCACCAGCGATCCGATCATGCTCGACGCCATCAGCAAAAGCACCTGCGAAACCGGAATCGTCAACACGCTCACTCCGTATGCTCCCGTGACCTGCTGATAGGCAAGCGCAACCGAGTACCAGAGCACCAGGGACACGACAATCAACTGCACCAGTTCGCTAACGCCATGAATTGTATTCAGTCCGCCACGGAACTCTCGAACCCTAGCCGCGATCTTGTGCCCTAGACCTGAAGCGTGTCCCACGAACCGCCGCTCCGCCCAAGTCGCCACCAGGTCGCCTTTCATGGCGATCAGAGTCATCACAATACTGAGGGTCGCCACCAGCGCAATCAACAGCAGGCCGCCTTCGCGAAATTTTCCGTAATACTCGCCAAATTGTCGCGGACCTTGTGCGAAGAAAATTGCGATCACCACCAGAGTCGCAAACGCCCCGACGTCAAAGATGCGTTCCACCGTCCACACTGCCAGTTGCGAAGAAAAGCTGAGCTTTTCCTTACGCGCGATCAAATATGGGCGAATCATTTCTCCCGGACGCCCCAGTAATGCGAGGCCAGTGAAACCGATGATCGTGGGCGCCAGCAGCCGAACCGAAGTCGTCTTTTTCACCGGACGCAGAAAAATTCTCCAGCGCAGCGATCGCAGGCAATAAGCGAGGTAGGTATAAGCGATGCCGCCAAAAATATGGATCAGCCCATGCGCGCTGAAAACCTGGTCGGTCTGGGCCCGGAAAACTCCCCAATTAAAATTCCTCCAGGTACGAAACTGGAGGTAAACCAGAATGGCCAGCAGCGAGGCAATCAGCGCGTAGATCAGAGCTTTTTTCTTGGTCATCAATCTTTCTTGATCATCAGTTGGGAGATTCTACCGGGAAACGCCTTGCGGATTCTGTGGCAAGGAAACAGCCATCGCCGCGCTCGGCTGATGCGGCAGGTGCTTCGGAGCCTCCGGTTTGGCTGCCAAGCTGTGCGAGGAATGCACAGTCGTCCTCGATCCGCGCCCCAGAGGCTTACGCCCCAGCGCTGGATTCTCCGCCAGCTTTTGCCGGTTGAAGTCACGAATAATTCTGGAGATGTACGCCTGCGTCTCGTAATAAGGAGGTACCCCGTGATATTGGTCCACACGCTTCGGACCAGCGTTATAGGCCGCCAGGGTCTTGTTTACGTCGAAGTTGTATTTCTCCAAAAGTTCGCGCAGGTACTTGGTCCCGCCTTCCACGTTGGCGTTGGGATCAAACGAATTCGCCACGCCCAACTGCGATGCCGTCTGCGGCATGAGCTGCATCAGCCCCTGCGCCCCTTTCTTCGATACCGCTCGGCTGTTGCCCCCACTCTCCGCGCGGATCACGCTATTGATAAAGTCCGGATCAATCTGGTGGCGCTCGCCTGCCCCGTTCACCACCTCATTCAGGTTTACGGGCGCTACAGGCGCTTGGCGTTGCAATGTTCCTGCAGTCGCCAGCGCCGATGCCTTCGTTAGCGCCGGATCCGGCGCCGTGTCTCTCTCAAACCGCTCAATCTGGTCAGTGGGATATTCGATATAGTCGCTGGCCGAGTCGCTCAAGTAGAGCCTGGTGACCGCGCCCACAACCTGGTGCCGCTGGTGACGGATGGAATTTCCATTACGCAAAATGGCAAGGTCCGCGCCCGACGCGCACGTCGAGGGCGCGATCAATAGCGTCGCCAGCACGAATTGAAATGCCAGTTTCATTTAATGTCCAGACCCACCCAGCACTTGCTCAATCGCCGCTGCCACACCGTTCTCATCATTCGAAAGCGTGACCGGCCATCCCCGAGCCTTCAACTCGTCGGACGCATTCCCCATGATAAACGGGAGTCCAGCGAAGGCAAGCATTTCCACGTCATTATAGTTGTCACCAATGGCCATGACCTGCTCGCGCGCAATGCCGCGATGCCGCGCCCATCGCTCCACCGCATGCCCCTTCGAGCAGTCGCGGTTAAGCACGTCCACAATAGACAGATCGCGTAAAGGATACTCCGTCCGCACAACCGTGATGTGCTCTCCCAGCCCGCTTGCCTCCAGACAGCTCAGAGCCTCCCGCATGCGGGCGATGGGTCCGCAGAACATCGTCTGGACGGGATCGGTGGCCAGCGCATCTTCGATCGGGACGACAAATTCGATGTACTGCAGGTTCTTTTCCAGCCATCGCTGAATGCTGACGGTGAGTTCGTCCATGCGCTCGAGGACTAGCGCGCCTTTCGATTCCTTGTCGAAGGTGATGACGGTATTTCCGCGAAACTCGCGCATCGAGCCACACAATTGTCGGCAAGTTTCCACCGGCAACAGATCACGATGAAAACTCTGGCCATGAATTGACCGCGTGATAGCGCCGTTGGAACTGATCAGCCACAGGTCGAACCCCAACTGCTGCGCCATCGGCAATGCAAACGTATGTCTGCGACCGGTGACCAGAAGCACCTCAACCCCGCTTTCGTGCGCCCGCCGCAGGGCGTCAATATCCACCTGCGAAATGTGAAACTGAGAATTGAGCAGGGTGCCGTCAATATCAACGGCCAACATACGGATGGGAGGAGTCACTGCCGAAATTCTAGCATCTGGATCGGGTTGCCCAGTTACTGGGGTTCTGCTTTGAGCTGATAGCTGACGGCTGATGGCTGACGGCTGATGGCTGACAGCTGATGGCTGACAGCTAACGTGCTATATTTCGCACAACGTATGGGACTTTACTCACTCTTGTTTCCCTGGAACTTTATCCTCCAGGGGATCGCCATCGTCCATTTCATCCGCCGCCGCCCCGACACGTATTGGCTGTGGATCATTCTCATCGGTGGTTGGATCGGCGCCATTGTTTATATTTTTGTAGAAGTCCTACCCGACTTCGGGTTGCTGCGTCAATCGTTCAAAGCCTTTCCCCGCCGCCGCAGAATTCACGAACTGGAAGCCATCATCCTCGACAATCCATCAGCAGGGAACTATGAAGAATTAGCCGACCTCTATCTGGAAGAAGGGAGGTACGCCCGGGCCCGCGAAAATTACGACAAAGCCATCTCATCGCGCACCGACTCGCCCGATCCCTTCTATCGCCGCGGCATTGCCGAAATCGAATTAGGAGATTTCACTGCTGCCGTGCCTGACTTGGAGCGAGCCACTGCGAAAGAACCTAAATACGATTTCTATCGCGCCGCCGGATTACTGGCCCACGCCTACGCCAAAACCGGACAAGCGGAGAAAGCCGACGCACTATTTCGAAGCACAGTGCAAATCTCCACACTGTCGGAAACGTACCTGAATTATTCCAGCTTCCTGGCGTCGCAGGGAAGGAACGCTGAGGCACGCGAGTGGGCGCAGAAGATTCTCGCCAAGAAACCGACGCTGCCGGGATATCTCAAACGCCGCGAGCGGCCTTGGTTCCGCAAAGCCAAAGGCCTGCTGAATCAATTGCCGGCATCGTGAAAACGGCGGGTGTTGGTCTAGTCGCCGTCATCGGCAGTAATCGCGTAAACCAGAAACCCAAGCGGTGCGTCCGCGATGCTGGGCGCACCACACCCCGCAAGTAGCCCCCGAGCGGCAATCCCCAGAGTCACTAAGCGGCGGCAGAGGTCTTCAAACTCTTGGCGGCTTGTTCGACAAGAGCTGCGACAGCCGCAGGATGCGACACGTAGATGGCGTGGCTGCCCTTGGCCTCAACCACCGTAGAGCCAGCCCGCTTGGACATGGCACGCTGGGCATCAGGTGGAATCATCCTGTCGTCAGTAGCGATCAAGTACCAACTCGGTTTGGTTTTCCAGGCCGGTTCACTGATACTTCCGGTCAGAGCCGCAACGCCCCATGGGACTTGCGAGTCGGCCATGAACGCGGCTTTTTCTGCGTCCACGTCGGCCGCAAACGAGGCCGGGAACTTCGCACTATCGAGGAACAAATAGCCGTCCTGCGGCGCCAGTATCGGCGGCACGGGCGCGCCGGGCGGCGGATCTTTGATCAGTGAGGCCACAGACTCGCCCTTGTCCGGAGCAAAAGCGGTGATATACACGAGCCCCGCAACCTTGGGGTCGTTTCCGGCTTCGGTGATTACCGCTCCTCCATAGGAGTGGCCGACGAGAATTGCCGGCCCGTCAATCGTGGCAAGAACGCGCTTGGTAACCGCCACGTCGTCCTCTAACGATATTGTGGGATTCTGGACGACGCTAACGTTATACCCGTCCTGCTTCAAAATCTGGTAAACGCTCTCCCATCCAGAGCCGTCCACAAATCCACCATGAACTAAAACGATGTTGTTCATTGCTCGCCACCTCCTCCTTTGACATTCGCCGGGCTTCGAACATTTTTCCGGCGAGGAAAAGTGTAAGAGTAGGCAAATTAGGTGTCAACGTGTCGTGTATTCTTCGCCAGCTGCGGCCCTGTTAGACTTTTCCACGTGTCCCGCGTGATCCTTCTCGAATGCACCAAATGTGGTGTACACCTGCCCGCCGACGTCCCCCAGAACATCTGCCCCCAAGACGGTGGAATCCTCTTCGCCCGCTACGACCTCGAATCCTTAAAGCAAAACTTTAAGCCTGAGTCCCTCCGCGGCAGGGAAGCAACCCTCTGGCGATACCGCGAAGTCCTGCCCGATGTCGAGCCAATCACACTGGGCGAGGGATTCACCCCACTCCTTCCCAGCCGCGAGTTCCCCAACGTCTGGATTAAAGACGAAAGCCTGAACCCCACCGGCTCTTTCAAAGCCCGCGGAATCACGGTCGCTGTCAGTGTAGCCAAAGCACTCGGCCTCAAGAAACTAGCGATGCCTTCCGCCGGGAACGCAGGCGGCGCGCTCGCCGCCTACGCCGCTGCCGCCGGAATCGAAGCCCACATCTTCATGCCGCAGGATGTGCCTCTCGCCAATCGGATTGAGTGCGAAGCGTACGGTGCGAGGGTCACGCTGGTCAACGGACTCATCAGCGACTGCGCCCGCATTGTCTCGGAACGAAAAGAGCAGGAAGGCTGGTTCGATTTCTCTACTCTAAAAGAGCCTTACCGCGTCGAAGGCAAGAAGACGATGGCCTACGAACTCTTCGAGCAGCTTGGTGGCAAACTGCCCGACGCCGTCATCTTCCCCAGCGGCGGCGGAGTCGGCATCATCGGAATGTGGAAAGCGTTCGAAGAAATGGAGCAACTCGGCTGGCTCGATACTCCCGACATGAAAGGAAAGCGCCCTCGAATGATCGCCGTTCAAGCCGAGGGCTGCGCGCCCATTGTTAAAGCATGGGATGAAGGGAAGCCGACGGTTGAAATGTGGAAGGATGCATCCACCATAGCAGCGGGGCTTCGCGTTCCGCGCCCATACGGAGACTATCTTGTCCTCGACATCCTAAAGCGCAGCCGGGGCACCGCGGTCGCGGTCTCCGACGACGAAATCAAATCCGCATTCCACCACTGCGCTCGCACCGAAGGAATCTTCGCCGCTCCCGAAGGCGCCGCCAGCCTGGCGGCCTATCGCAAGCTGCGGTCGAGCGGATTTCTCTCCGAGAAAGACAAGGTCGTGCTCTTCAATACCGGCACCGGACTGAAGTATCTCGACGTGCTGAACGAGAATAAGGCTCCGGCAGCGCGACACATCGGCGGAATCATCGGGCCGTACTAGCGAGGCGCGAGTTCGCGATTAACCCCGAAGGTGCTACATTTTCCTCAGCCGTCCTTATGGAATACCGCCTCATCCTCATAAACCTGTTGGTCAAGCTTGGCGTGGCTGCGGCTATTGCGGCTGGGCTGGTCCGCTGGGTCGAATTCAAGTCGCTGTTGTTTCGGGAAGGGCGTTTTCTTAGGGACCGGCTGTATCTGGTCTTGTGGCTGGCGCTTTCGGCGTGGATTGGAATCCGGCTGGCGCTTGGCGTGTGGATCAGATTCGGCGCCGAAAGTTTATTCGCCGGCGATCTTTCGTTTGAGACCACAGTCCTTCTCGGCGCGATCGCCGGACGCTTTGCCGGAGCCACCGGCGGCGCCCTGCTGGCCCTTCCGGAGGTTTTGAGCGGCGGATCTTGGATGTTGCTTCCGATGAATGTTCTGATCGGATTGGTTTCAGGCCAGCTTCGCGAACTGGCTCCGCATCGGGAAGAGATCTGGAAATTCTCTCCCTTTAACTACCTCAGCATTTACCGTTGGATACGCCGCGGCCAACCCCGGCCCAGCTTTGGCGACTGGCAAATGATGTTCCTGCTCACCATTCTGGGACTGCGTTTCCTTCAGATGGAGGCGATCTCGCGCTGGATGCCGGGTTACTCCTACGGTCCGCATCCGCGCTGGGTGGACGTTTTAATCTACGCCACCTCGGTGATGATCATCGTGATTGAACTCAAAATCTGGAATGGCGTCCGGCTGCAAATCAAACTCGAAGAGCAAGAACGCATGCTGCTGCAGGCGCGCATGGCGGCGCTGCAGAACCAGATCAATCCCCATTTTCTTTTCAACACTCTGAATTCGATTTCCTCTCTGGTGCGGGTCGCGCCTGACACCGCGCGCGAGCTGATCATCAAACTGGCCAGCATTCTTCGGCGGTTGCTGCATTCCAGCGACGCTTTCGTGCCGTTGCAGGAAGAAATCGATTTCATTGATAACTATCTGGACATCGAAGTCGTCCGCTTTGGCCGGGACAAACTCAAAGTCGTGAAAGAACTCGACCCTGCATCCCTGGACGTAATGGTGCCCAGCATGTTGCTCCAGCCACTGGTGGAAAATTCCATCAAGCACGGCTTGTCATCGAAGATCGACGGCGGAAGTATTTTCCTGCGAAGTCAGCTCTCAGAAGAGCACGTCACCATTGAAGTCGAAGACGACGGGGTCGGCATGGCTTCCGCGCAACTTCTAGGAAGGCCGAGCGGAATCGGCGAAGGCGGAATCGGCATGGCGAATGTCGCTGAAAGACTGAAAGTGCTCTATGGAGATACAGCGCGCATGACCATCGACAGTCGCAACGGAAACGGCACTCTGGTTCGCTTGCGATTGCCGGTGCTGCCCGGAGACGCAGTCCCGGCCGCGCTCTACGAAGACCGCTCCAGCACCAGGCGGTAGTAGTTCTCGTACTGCGGAATAATCTTCGTGGTGCAGAAGCGGGCGCTCGCCGCGTTCCGGCAATCTTTTCCCATCTTCCGTAGACGAGACTCGTCGCTCAGGATTTCAATCGCATACTTCGACATGGTCTCCACGTCGCCGACGTCCGCCAGGAATCCGCTTTTTCCATGGTCAATCACTTCCGGCACGCCGCCGACATTCGTCGCGATGGGAATGACTTCCGAGGCCATGGCTTCCAGAGCCACCAATCCAAACGATTCTAGTTCGCTAGGCAACAGTAGAACATCTGAGATGCCCAGAGTTTCATAAACCTGCTCGCGCTTGCCAAGAAAGATTACGTCGTTATGAATGCCTTTTTTCACCGCCAGCCACTCTGCCGAAGAGCGGTCCGGCCCGTCGCCCAGTAGCAGCAGCTTCGCCGGCATCTGTTTTCGTACCCGATCAAAAATTTCGATCACGTCGGTCAGCCGTTTCACCGGACGGAAATTCGAAATGTGCACCAGGATACGTTCGTCGTTGGTCGCATATTCCGCACGCCGCCTGGTAAACTCCTCCCCTTTAGCCCGACAGTACACATCGCAATTCACGAAGTTGTAAATCACCTCGATCGGGTTCTTGACCCCGAATTCGCGCACCGTACGCTCGCGCAGGTATTCCGAAATCGCCGTGACCCCGTCACTCTGCTCGATCGAAAAGCGGGTGATCGGAAGATAGGAAGGGTCCTGTCCTACCAGCGTGATGTCGGTCCCGTGCAAGGTGGTGACGAACGGCAATTTTTTATGCTTATGCCCAGCGGCGAGCATCTGCCGCGCCAGCAGCGCGCTCACCGAGTGCGGGATGGCGTAGTGCACGTGCAGCAGGTCAAGCTCATAAAGCTCGGAGACTTCCGCCATGCGCGTGGCCAGCGCCAGATCATAAGGAGGGTAATCGAACAACGGATAGCGTGAGACTTCCACCTCGTGATAATGAATGTTGGGCGCGGGCCCGGTCAGGCGGATGGGTTGCGCATAGGAAATGAAGTGAACGTCGTGTCCGCGTGTCGCTAGCTCCAGGCCAAGCTCGGTCGCGACCACGCCGCTTCCGCCATAGGTCGGATAGCAGGTGATCCCGATTTTCAGTTTCGACTTGTCGTCTGCCATGTCCGATTCGATGGTCTCCGGTGGGCGGAGATTCAGATTCTACCGGAACAGACGAGGTTGGAAATTAGGCGGGCTCGCCCTGACTGGCGGCTTTGGCGAATCCTTGGTCGATTTTCTCGAGGTAGGCTTGCAGCCGCTCTTGAATGTGCGCTCCCAACGCGGTGAATTCAATGCCCATCCCCACGCCGGGATCGCTTGCGCGCACCACAGCGGTGGTCTTAATCTTCTCCGAATCAATCCAGAAAGTGATGATAAATTCCGTCCCCATCTGCAGCGGGACCATGGTCTCCACGTAGCATCCGCGGCCTCCAATGTCAGTGGAACTACACTGCATATGCGCCCGTTTGCCGTCGGTGAAACTGATTTCAATAGGGAACTGGACCTTGTGGCGAGCGAATACGCGCTTCTCCGATCCAAGATGCCCCCCCGCCTCCGGCGGCCGATTCACTGCCGCGACTACTCCCCACGGAACTTCCTGCTTGGGCAGGACCATTACCCCAACATTGTTCCGCTGCGGCACCATCGCGGGCTTTACCCAGATCACTTCAAACCGGGCCTTCTTTTCGCCATACTGGATTCCGATGATGTCGCCGGTCTTCAGGGAGTGACTGATCATGGCGAGTTGCGCGCCCTCGCAGCTCAGATTGCCTGCCAGAGCACTTTGGAAGAATGGCTTGCCCTCCGCATCCATGCCCCAAACGCGCACGGGAATATCTGCCGCAACCCGTTGCTCAGGTCTTTTTTCCATAGAAATTGCATGATAACCCGCTGATGAAGGTCTGGTAACAGTACTCAAGTACTCTTTAGAGTCAGAGGTGAGTGTACTTCCGGGGCTATCTTCGGGGACCGAAGCTCACCGGCCCTCCGGATGGCGCAGGAATCAGCTCTATTTGCCAAGGAGCTGCCGTACTTCGCGCCTATAATGGCATGTAGATGGAGTGGCAAATCTGATTCAAGGATGGGAATCATGCACGCTAGAATCGCGTTCGTCCTACTGCTGGTCTTTTCGCTTGCTGGCATGGCGTCAGCCGACAGCGCAGGAAAAAGCCTTTTCACATCCAAGTGCGCGCTCTGCCACGGCGCGGATGCGTCCGGACAGACCGCGATTGGAAAGAGCCTTAAGATTCCCGACCTGCGCTCGCCCGAGGCCCAGAAGTTGTCCGACGCTGAACTGAAGGCCGTCATCAGCGGAGGCAAGAACAAAATGCCGCCATTCAAAGGTAAGCTGACCGACGCGCAGATTGATCAAGTGGTTGCGTTTGTCCGCGGACTTAGCAAGTAATAAACGCGCAGAGCGCCTGCGTTCAAAATACGCGTGATGTCACTGTGTCCGCAATTGCACTTCCTGTTTCCCCTCGTGAAGTCGCGTGACCTTGCCGCTCCAAATGCAGTTTGGCGGAGACGCTTTCCGGGCTAAGCCAACAGGAGGGCACTCCGGAAGTGGCGTCCGGAAAAGTGGTTTAAAATCAGTCCAGCCCGCAAACCGGGCGGTTAGCTCAGTTGGTTAGAGCGCCTGCCTTACAAGCAGGAGGTCGCAGGTTCGAGTCCTGCACTGCCCACCATACACTTGCATACACGCTATCAGAGCGCCCACCACCAAGGCAGCAACGCAGAGTTAGGACACTACCCGTTTGGTTGATTGACAATCCTTCCACGCCGGAGGACAAGGCGCATAACGAAACTCTCTGGAAACCGGAAAACTGGCGACATGCTTTTTTGCGACGCCGCCTGCGTCTCCCGACTCTAAACGAGAAGAGCAGTTCGACGCATCAGTCTTAGTCCTTGAAAGGAAAACTTATGCCGAATCGCAACTTCGGAGTGCAGCGAAGCCAGGCACCGGCTAAAAAGTCTGGCGAAGTCCTGATCGGAAACGATCTTCGGGTTACCCGACTCGGATTCGGCGCGATGCGAATCACAGGGCCTGGAATTTGGGGCGAGCCAGCAGATCGGGCTGAGGTCGTCCGAGTTTTGCGACGCGCTGTCGAATTAGGAATCAATTTCATCGACACCGCAGACTCTTATGGTCCGTACGTGAGTGAAGAAATCATAGCCGAGGCACTCCACCCGTATCCGGCAGGCCTGGTGATCGCCACCAAAGGCGGATTTGACCGCCCCGGTCCAGATAAGTGGGTTGAGAACGGAAGGCCGGAACACCTGCGATCCGCCTGCGAAGGCAGCCTCCGCCGCTTACGCCTGGACCGTATCGATCTCTATCAGTTGCATCGAATCGATCCCAAGGTACCGGCGGAAGATCAGCTCGGAACTCTCAAGGATATGCAGGTGCGGGGGAAAATTAAGCACATCGGTCTGTCGGAAGTCAGCGTCAAACAGATTCAGCATGCGCGAGCAATTGTTCCGATTGTGAGCGTTCAGAATCGTTACAGCATCACCGACCGCGGCTCGGAAGATGTTCTGGAATACTGCGAACAGGAGAATCTGGGGTTTATTCCGTGGTTTCCGCTGGCGGCTGGTCGCGTTTCCGGCTTAGAGAGTCCTATCGGTCATATCGCAGCGCGATGGAAGGCTTCACCATCCCAGGTGGCTCTGGCATGGCTGCTAGCTCGATCTCCAGTCATACTTCCGATCCCGGGAACCTCCAGGCTCGAACACCTCGAAGAAAATGTCGCGGCGGCGGAGTTAAAGATTGACGCAAACAAAATGCAGGACCTAGACCGTGTGGCGCGTGCTGGCTAGGAACCGGCGGCAACGGCCTAGGCAGACAACTATGCAAATCGGCATGATTTGCTCCCGGATTCGCCGGGAGGACGCCTGCGTCTTCTTGGTATGACTTTCATCCAAAACAGACTGCATTTACGTTATAGTCTTCATGGATGTTTGAGAGCATTCTCTGCCAGGTAACGGAATATGATCCTGACGTCCTTGAGTCCCTGATTGGGCTCGCGGTGGAAATTGCTCGTGAGGGGCGAGAGGGAAGACGGGTAGGCACGATTTTTACACTCGGGGATGAGAGTGCCGTGCTCGCAAGATCCAGACCGTTGATTTTGGATCCGTTGTCGGGGCATCCTGAAACTTCACTCCACGTCACCAATCTCAATCTACGCGGAACCATCAAGGAGCTGGCACAGTTGGACGGCGGGTTCGTGGTAAGTCGCGAAGGAATAGTCCTTTCCGCGTGCCGTTATTTCGACGCCGTGGCCGCACAAGTGGATGTGCCGTTGGGACTCGGCAGCCGGCACATCGCCGCCGCCAACATGAGCGCAGTTACTAAGGCCGTAGGAATTGTCGTCTCTGAGAGCTCGGTGGTGCGACTTTTCTGTCATGGACAACTGGTCGGCGAAATCATTCCCGAGGTTTGGATGATGGATCACTCCGCCCACCTGCGTGGTACCGCGAAGAGGGAACAAGTCGGCGAACTGACGATTCTGACACCAAATCTGCGACCAGCTTCGACCGCGAAGTGAAGGTAATTCACCCCAATTGGGAACTGAGAGCATGACAACGCTGAAGGAATTCAGATGTGAAGTCTGTGGACTCGTCAGCACAAATCCAATCCACTGGTTCGTGATTCGGTGTGGAGATTCCGATCTAACGGTGCACCGGTGGAATTCTGAAACCGCCAACGCGGCCGGAGCACGGCACTACTGCGGCGAAGCTCACGCCGAGGTATACATCAGTCGATGGTTTGACTCGGTGTGCGCGCCGCCGAAGCCAAGTTTTACGTAGCACTCCAACGGTTTCTGCAACGGTGCCCGGATTCGGTCAGACGAAACGTTCGACTTAAGCCTTCGCCAGTGTGAACGATGTTAAGAGGGGGGAGAGAAAATGCCAGTTTCCTTTGAGACGGACATTAGACCGCTGTTCAGGCAGATTGATATCGACCACATGAACAAACATAACGTTCTGCTCGACAACTACACCTATATGTCGGATCCTTCAAACGATCACGGCAATGCTCAAGCTGTCGAGGACAGTCTGACGAAGCAATCCATGCCTCCCGGTGGCCCTTATTGGAGCAATGAGCAGTTGACCCTTTACAAGCAGTGGAGAAGCGACGGATATAGGCCTTAATTTCAGAAGGGTTTCGGCTGACAATAAGGCGACTGGTAACGCGTCAGGCACGAGCTTCGTCAATCATCGCTTCCCAAATGCCTTTGGATTTGAGAATGAGTTCAACCGTCTCGCGGATCGCACCGTGTCCAGCGAGAGCTTTCGTTGTGTAGTGCGCTGTCTTTTTAACCTCCGGAACCGCGTTGCCCACAGCTACGGCGAGGCCAGCGCGGCGCATAACGGGAATATCCGGAAGATCATCGCCGACATAGGCGACGGCAGAGTCGGGCACTCCCGTTTTTTGGAGGATTTCTTCATAAGCCGGCATTTTCAACGGCTGTTTCATATAAATAAACTCCATATTCATTTCGTGCGCGCGCCGAAGTAGCGCGGAGCTTTGCCGGCCCGTGATGCAGCCAGTGCGAAGGCCAGCGGTGTGCGCGAGTGTCAGGCCTTGACCGTCGTGTGCGTCAAAGGTTTTGATTTCGAGGGCGATCTCTTCGGTTTGAGACAGGAGGCTTACGCCGCCATCTGTCATCGTGCCGTCCACGTCCATAAGTAGCACTTTAATTTGCGCGGCCCGTTTCTTGAGAGCCGGGGAGATCATGATCCTCGATCGCGTGCTCAAGGACCCACCCGAGTGTCGCTTTTCTTGGGTTGACGTAAGACGGGTCGACATAAGACCACAATCGATCTTGGAGCCAGTAGGTATTTCGTCCGTTCTAAAGGGATTCCGGCGTCCGAGAAATCATCTGGACTGGGCAAACCGGTGTCCACGATTCTCTTCCACTCCTGTGCGGTTCCCTCCTGCACATTGAACTCCAACTCTTCCCAGTACGCATTGATCATCACGTAGATGTCGTCATCACCTTGAGAAGCGCCGTGGAGGCAGAATGCCAGGCTGTGCGAGTCGTCGGAGAAATCGACCGTGGGGCCGACGCCATACCAGGAAACATCCTCTCGCCAGAACCTGCTCCGGCTCAGCGACGGATGATTTTTCCGGAACGCAATCATCTTCTTGAAGAACCGGAAAATGTCCTTATTGGATTGGAGTTGATTCCAATCCAGCCATCCGGTTTCGTTATCCTGGTTATAGGGATTGTTGTTGCCAAATTGGGTATTCAGGAACTCGTCGCCAGCCCGAAACATCGGCGTACCGTTCGATAAGAAGAGCAGACAGCAGAAATTCTTAACCTGCTTCCGGCGCAACGCGAGGACTTCCGGGGAGACGGCGTCGTCCCCTTCCTGCCCACAATTCCAACTGTAGTTCGCGTCAGTACCGTCCTCATTATTATGTCCGTTTTGTAAATTGTGCTTGCGGTCATAAGAGACAAGATCGTAGAGCGTGAAGCCGTCGTGGGAGGTTACATAATTCACACTCTGGAACGCGTGATAAGCGTCGGCCCGGCTGTCTGGAAACAAGTCATCGCTGCCATAGATCCGGCGCATCACTTCGGGAACCATCCCTGTGTCGCCCTTAACAAAACGGCGAATGTCGTCACGAAACCGCCCGTTCCACTGGAGCCAGGTCAGGCCCGGGAATCCGCGCCCGAGCTGATAAGCGGCTGTGTCCCAAGGTTCTGCGATTAAACGCACCCGCCCTAATTCCGGGTCCGCGGCAATTTCACTGAAGATGGGCGCTTCGCCCCAGTTTAGAGATCCGTCTGCATTGCGGCTGAATACCGACGCCAGATCAAAGCGGAATCCGTCGATATGCATCCCTCGCTTCCAATAACGCAGACTGTCAATCACCATCTTGCGCACATGTGCCTGGCCGAAATTCAAGGTGTTGCCGGTGCCGGAGTAATTGGCGTAGGGGTTTGCCGGATCGGAGGAAAGCATGTAGTAGCCGGCGCTGTCGAGACCCTTGAAGCTGTAGATCGGCCCTTTATAGTCGCCCTCGCAAGTGTGATTGTAAACGACGTCCAGCACAACGCCAATATCAGCCTGATGAAAAGCCTTCACCATATTTTTGAATTCAAGATGCTGCTCATCAGCACGGTCTGTGCTCGCGTACTGAGCATGCGGCGCGAAGAAATTCAAAGGCATATAACCCCAGTAGTCGCCTTCTTGTGGATCACGCTGAAAAACCGGCATCAGTTCTACAACCGTTACCCCGAGTTCATTCAAATAGGGAATCTTTTCCACGAGACCCGCGTAGGTGCCGGCACGCGATGGATCGACACCTGAGTTTGGGTTCTTGGTGAAACCTTTCACGTGAAGTTCGTAGATGACCGCATCTGACTCGTGATACGGAGGCTGAACCCCCGACCAGTCGAATGTCGATCGGTGAGCCGTCAGCACTCCCAAAGGCGCGTGGCCTGCATTGGATCCTTCTCGCATGGCCAAGTGACGATCAAAACCCGGTGGGAAGAAAATGCATTTCGCGTATGGGTCGAGCAGGATCTTCTGCGGATCGAAGCTGTGCAGTTGAGGAATCGTCTCTCCTGATACGGAATACGCGTAATAACGAGCGGCACCAAGCTTTGTAACCGGGATCCGGCAGTGCCAAATCCGTCCCGACTTGTTGTGCAAAAAATCCAATTGAAATGTCAGAAGGGGATTCACCAGATCGGCTGGAGAGTAGAGCAATAGAGTGACGCTCTCCGCGTGTTCCGAGTGAACGGCAAAATTAAACGCTTGCTCCTCTTCGATCCACTTAACCCCAAGCGGCAATGGGTTGCCCTCAGCTTGCTCCCATGGGGGACGCCTGGTAGGTGGCGCCGCCACGGAACGGGCAGTGTCCGCTAAGTTGGCGTGCACTTCGAGGGTTGAATCGTTCACAGGCGTCACTTTTTTCATCTGCATCCACTTGCTAGGCTGCGGACGAACCCAGCGCATTATTCACCATCTCCTGCGCCTCGCTAAGGATCGCGTTCAGATGGGTCTGACTCTTGAAACTCTCGGCGTAGATCTTATAAATGTTCTCGGTACCGGAGGGGCGCGCTGCAAACCAACCGCTCTCTGCCACAACTTTCAAGCCGCCGATTGGGGCATCGTTCCCCGGAGCTTTTGTCAGCTTGGCGGTGATTGGCTCACCCGCCAGGTTCGACTCCTTTACCGCGTCCGGGGTGAGCCTTGCCAACTTTGCTTTCTGCTCGGGCGTGGCGGGCGCGTCGATGCGCGTGTAGTACGGGGTGCCGAACTCCGCCGTCAGTTCGCGGTAATGTTCTCCGGGATTCTTGCCAGTGCACGCGGTAATCTCCGCCGCCAGCAAGTCCATGATCGGCCCGTCCTTGTCGGTCGTCCATACGGTGCCGTCAAGACGAAGAAAACTCGCTCCAGCGCTTTCTTCTCCGCCGAAACAGTACGAGCCATCGACCAGGCCCGGCACAAACCACTTGAAGCCTACTGGCACTTCGCGAAGAGTGCGGCCGAGCTTTTTGACGACCCGGTCAATCATGCTGCTGCTCACCAGCGTCTTACCCACCGCAACCGTGTTACGCCACTGGGGCCGGTGAGTGAGCAAATAGCGGATGGCAACGGCAAGGTAATGATTCGGGTTCATCAATCCCGCAGCCGGCGTTACGATCCCGTGCCGATCCGCGTCGGTATCATTCCCGAAAGCCACCTGGTACTGATCTTTCAGACCCACCAGCCTGGCCATCGCATAGGGACTCGAACAGTCCATGCGAATTTTGCCGTCGTGGTCAACCGTCATAAACGAAAATGTCGGGTCGATTATTTTATTGGTGACAACGATGTCCAACCCGTAAATCGAGTTGATCGGCTCCCAATAAGGCAGCGAGGCTCCTCCCAATGGGTCAACGCCAAGTTTAAGGTGGGCGCCGCGAATCGCATCCATGTCAACGACATTCTTGAGATCACGAACATACGGCAGGACGAAATCTTCTTGGTGAGTGGTGGCGGACCGCATCGCCTTCGCAAGTGGAATTCGCTTGACCCCTTCATTCCCCGCTCGCAACAGTTCGTTTGCGCGATTCTCTACCCAGCGGGTCACGTCGGTGTCGGCCGGACCGCCGTTGGGCGGGTTGTACTTGAAGCCGCCATCCTCCGGCGGATTGTGCGATGGCGTAACGACAATGCCGTCGGCGAGATGGTCTTTCTCCGTGCGGCCGCGGTTGTAAACCAGAATCGCTCGCGAGATAACCGGCGTTGGAGTTATCCCGCCGTCTCGCTGAATGATCGTCTCCACGTTGTTTGCCGCCAGCACTTCGAGGGCGGTGCGCTGCGCGGGCTCCGAGACTGCGTGGGTGTCTTTCCCCATATAGAGCGGGCCGTCGGTACCCTGCTGGTGCCGGTATTCGCAGATCGCCTGGGTAATTGCGAGGATGTGCGCTTCGTTAAATGTGCCGCGCAGGGGCGAGCCACGGTGTCCGCTGGTGCCGAAGCTGACTAGCTGGTTTGGATCATCCAGGTCAGGACGCCGCTCGAAATATTCTTTCTCCAAGCGAGCCACGTCCACCAGCAATTCCTTCGGCGCTGGTTTGCCTGCCAGCGGCGAAATGCGTTCACCGGTCGGGGATTGTGTTTCTAAAGTACTGGGCATGGTTCCACCTTCCAAATCTCGCTTGCGTATTCCGCAATCGAACGATCGCTCGAAAACTTCCCGGAGCTGGCGACGTTCAAGATGGCTTTCTGCGCCCATGCGCCGGGTTCCGAATAGAGCGTGCCGAGCCGGTCTTGTGCATCGCAATACGAGGTCAGGTCCGCCAGATGCATATAGTGATCGCCCTGGGTCAGAAGCGTATCGCGCAAGGGAGCGAATACTCCCGGTTCGTTACGGCTGAAGTGGTCGGAGAAAATCAGGTCCAAAGCTGCTCGCGTCTCTGGCTCATTTTCATAATGCCAGTGCGGATCGTACCAGGCGCGGCTGTTCTCGACTTCCTCCACGGTGAGCCCGAACAGAAACATGTTCTCTTCTCCGGCTTCCTCCGCCATTTCGATGGTCGCACCGTCGCGGGTTCCGACGGTTAAGGCTCCATTCATCATAAATTTCATGTTGCTGGTTCCGCTGGCCTCGTAGCCGGCGGTCGAGATCTGGTTGGAGACATCGCTGGCTGGAATCAGTCGCTCCGCCAACGAAACATTGTACTCAGGCAGAAAGACGACGTTGAGCCGGCCGCGCGCCGCCGGGTCGGCGTCAATGGTGTCCGCCAGGTTGTTGATGAACTTTATGATGAGCTTAGCCAGCTTGTAAGCTGGCGCCGCTTTACCAGCGAAGAAAAATGTCCGCGGCACTATCTTCATGCCGGGATTTTCCCGCAGCCGGTTATAAACAATCACAATCCTCAGCGCATTCATCAACTGCCTTTTATATTCGTGAATACGCTTGATGTGGCAGTCGAAGACGGTATCCGGGTCCACGACACGCCCCGACGTTGACTTGAGCCAATTAGCAAATTGCGCTTTAGCCTCTCGCTTTGACTTGAGAAAGCGCTCGCGAGCATTGGAATCCTCCGCGAATGGCTTGAGCTGTTTGAGCAGGCTAAGATCCGTAACCCAGCGATCTCCGATGACCTCCGTGATTTCGCGGGCCAGCGCGGGATTGGCCTCGAGCAACCAGCGCCGGGGCGTCACTCCGTTTGTCTTGTTGCTAAAACGCTCCGGAAACATTTCCGCGAGATCCTTGACCGTCGTAGTTCGCAATAGCTTGGAGTGGACAGCAGACACTCCATTGGTGCTATGCGAGCCAACAATGGCAAGGTTGGCCATCCGGATTTTGCGCGGGATGGTTTCTTCCACCAGGCTCATGCGCTGCACACGCCCCTCGTCGCCGGGGAAGCGAACCCGAACCTCATCGAGCAGCCGACGGTTAATCTCATAGATGAGCTCCAAGTGACGAGGAAGCAATATCTCAAACCACGCCACCGGCCATTTCTCCAGGGCCTCAGGCAGCAAGGTGTGATTTGTGTACCCGAGCGTCCTCTTCGTCAGGTCCCAGGCCTGGTCCCATCCCAAGTGCACATCGTCGAGCAGGATTCGCATCAGTTCAGGGACCGACATGGAAGGATGCGTGTCATTGAGTTGAATTGCGGCTTTCTCCGGCAACTTTTCCCAATCCGAGTTGTGGCGCTGGAAACGGCGCACCAGGTCGGCCATGGAACACGCGACCAGGAAATACTCCTGTAGAAAGCGCAGCCCCTGCCCTTTCGTCGTAGAATCGTCGGGATACAGCACGCGGGTGAGCGACTCCGCCTGGAGAGTTTCGCCGAGTGCGCCCACGAAGTCTCCGGTGCCAAACTTCTCAAAATCAAAATAATCGGGCGCCGCCGCGGCCCAGAGCCGGAGCGTGTTGATCGTCTTTCCGCCATAGCCCACCACCGGACGATCAAACGGGATACCGATCAGGCTAGACGGCCGGTCACGGATGACTTGAAAATTCCCCCCTTCCAACTTGAATGAGACGTTGAGCCTGATTTCCACCTTCTCGTGAAGCCGGGCAATCTCCCAGGGATCGCCATAGCGGAGCCAGTTGTCAGGATTCTCTTTTTGCCAGCCATCTGCGATCGATTGCTTGAACATGCCGTACTCATAGCGCAAACCATAGCCCGTGCCGGGGAGCTGCATGGTCGCCATCGAATCGAGAAAGCACGCCGCGAGGCGGCCCAAGCCGCCGTTGCCCAGCCCAGCATCCGGTTCCTGCTCAATCAACTCCAGCCAGTCGATACCATGGTGTTGAGCTGCATCCGGTAAAAGCGGATCTAGCAACAGGTTGGTGATGTTGTTGGCCAACGAACGTCCGATGAGAAACTCCATGGAGAGGTAATAGATGCGTTTGGCATTCTCTCGCTCATAAGTGTTCTTGGTCAGCACCCAACGCTGAGCGAGAATGTCTCGCACGGAACTGGAGAACGCCTCAAAGCGCTCACGCGCACTCGCTGCTTTGGGATCGATCGCTCTGTCAAAAACCAGGTGCCGTTCATAAAAAGCGTTTTCCGTCCCGATAAACGGCATCGCGCCGTACCCGTACTGTTGCAGAACATCTGAAACATTGGTTGCGCTGGTGGTCATGGGAACTACTTTTGCAGAACTCGGGCGCGCCACGCGATTGGTGCTCATAAAATGGCCCTCAGTTTTCTAGGTTGTGGAACGATTCGTGTTCAATGTTCAAAGCCACGCCACTCACGAGTACAGATCCTCGTCTGGCCCGAGCTTAATTCCTGACGCTAAAAGGTACGCACGCATCGCCTTTTCGGCCTCGAACCAGTCAATTTCCGGTGACCCAAGCGGACTGCCTCTTTTTTCCCAGTGCTGGTACGCGAGCTTTTGCACCAGTTCATGACGATCCTCGCCATAGAAATCGGTCAGCGGCTTGGGCTGATGTACACGGTCTTCGCTTCTGGGCTGTTCAGTCATCGGCGGCTTCGTCAGTGGTTGGACCTGTGCTGCCATATGCATACTCCTTTTATATCCGCGCGTTTTACTCTCACGAGCGTCATACCCTTTGATTTAACTGACTGCCTTCAGGGTGCTGCTTTTGTTTAGCGAGGCACTCTTAGAAGGATGCCGGCCACCAAGGGAGATGGCAGGTGAAGTGCCAGAATATGGCAATATCCGTGAGATTGGTTTTTATGTGCTTACTCCGACTATGTTTAGAGGTCGCGAGTCGGCGGTTTTGCAAGAGATTCAACTTGCTTGATATGATCCGCACCGGGGAAAGCGTTGGGCACACAACCGATTCAATACCAGAATCAGAAAAGAGGCTTTCAAGTGAAAAATCGCGCATTGAAAAATCGCTTATCTCCATACACCATCGCGAGCGAACTGTGCACTGCCCTTGGCCTGACGCTCGTGGTGCTTCTCTCCTGGGGATCATCGGCTTTCGCACAGAACAACACGATCTTTGGCCCCAACGTCTACGTTTTTAGTCCCGGGTCGGATTCAGCAACTCAGAATGTACTCAACTCGAGTGCGGTGAGCGGTATTTCGCAGTTCGGCACCGGACACGTCGCGATTTTCTTTATGCCGGGAACATACAACCTGCAAGCCGCGATCGGCTACAACGAGGCCGTTTATGGCCTCGGTATGAATCCCACAAATGTCGTCATCAACGGTTACATCACGCCAAACTACGGCCCTACAGTTTCCAAAAACATGACCACAACGTTTTGGCGCTCGATGTCGAACCTCACTTTCAATCCCGGGCATAACCGATCGCAGAACAACCCCCCGAATACGCTTCAGTGGGGCGTTTCCCAAGGCACATCCCTGCGGCGGCTACAGATCAACGGCAACCTGCAACTGGACGGTTCAGCGCTACGTACCGGTATCTGCGGATGGGCCAGCGGCGGATTCGTTGCCGACATCGTCGTCACCGGCTATATGGATCCCTGCTCCCAGCAACAGTGGTACACCCGCAACAGCAACATTGGCAGTTGGGATGATGTGTTAAACGTGTGGAAACAAGGCCACATCGATAACATGGTCTTTTCCGGCGTCATCGGAGCGCCGCCGCAGACTTTTGCCACCTCCGATCCGCGTACGGTCCCGGACAACACGGTGCTGAGCACCACTCCGCAGTCTCGCGAAAAGCCATTCATCTATGTGGACAGCAGCAGCAACTACAACGTCTTCGTACCTACCTTGCAAACCAATTCGTCGGGCGCAACCTGGACCGGAGGCGGCCTTGGCACCGGCTATTCTCTGCCCATCAGCAGCTTCTTTATCGCCACCCCGTCCAGCACTCTGGCACAGATCAATGCCGCGCTGGCATCCGGCCAGCACCTCATCTTGACACCCGGCCAATACAGGTACTCCGGCTCCATCAATGTCACCAATGCCAACACCATCGTGCTCGGCCTTGGATATGCTGACCTTCTCCCGCAGACGGGAACACCCGCCATCACCATTGCCGATGTTGACGGAGTCAGCGTTTCAGGACTGCTGATCGACGCCGGCACGGTCAACTCTGCCGTACAACTTCAGGTAGGCGTTCCGGGAGGCACCCGGGTCAGTCACAGTTCAAACCCAACAGTGCTCTCTGACATCTTTATTCGGGTTGGCGGATACGTTGCGGGAACCGCAACCACCAGCCTTGAAGTGGACAGCAACAATGTCATCCTTGACAACATGTGGCTATGGCGCGCGGACCATGGAACCGGCGTCGGCTGGACCCAAAACACCGCTGCCCATGGATTGGTTGTGAACGGAGACTTCGTCGTCGCCACCGGCCTGGCCGTCGAGCACTATCAGCAGAACCAGGTAGTGTGGAACGGCAACAACGGCGAAAACATCTTCTTCCAGGATGAACCACCCTATGACGTTCCCAGCCAGAGCGCGTGGATGAATGGAACCGCCAGAGGCTTTTCCCCTTATTCGGTCTCGTCTTCGGTGACGAATCACCAGGCTTACGGCCTCGGCGTTTACTCCAACTTCTCTGCGACGAATATCATTCTCGATAGCGCGATTACAGTCCCTGTGGCTTCCGGAGTCACCGTGACCGATGCACTCACCTATAACCTGGGTTCGGCGTCAAACTCCGGAATAGAGCATGTGGTCAATGACCAAGGCGCCTCTGTCTTTCCCGGCGGCAATTCGACCGCCTATCTGCCATTCTATTGAGGCAAGGCGGGCACACAAACTCTGATGCTCAGGCATCAGCAGCATTCACGGTAATGGAGAGAAGTAGCTGCCTTCCTTCTTATAAGCAGGAGGTCGCCGGTTCGAGTCCTGCACTGCCCGCCATTCCATCAGTTACGCGCGTGCAGCTACGCGCATGATTGTGCGCCATTTCTTTGCTTCCGCGGACTTTACCGTATCGATTATTCGCTTCTAGGGTTTCCACCGTATCGACCTGGTGGCATTCGTTTCGATACCTTGCAGCCAATGCCACTTCATACCGAGGCGCGTATCCAGCAACTTTCCACCGTGGCCCTGGAGGTCAAAACACAAGCAGACGTGGAACGGATTGTCCGAGAACTTCGCGCCGCGCTTGAGGAGCATATTAGCTTGGCGAAAGATTCCCTGGGAGGACAGGCGAGCACGATTGCGCTTCTCAATGAGTTAACTAAGTACGACTCTCTGTAAAGGCGTAGCTCGACGAAGGCCGTGGAACGGAAAGTCTCAAACCGCAACAACATCTGGCCAGATTTCGTCTTTGTAGCCATGATCCTTGTTTCCGTTGCGGGCTTGATCTACGTGGCTCTTCAGCGGTGACTTGCCTTGGCGGGCTGACCCTCACCGTCGTAGCGCGATTCTGCCCAATGACCAGAGAAATCCTTTCCGTCCAGGCAGACGTTTTTTCAACTATTTAGCACCCTAACTGCCTGTAACCACCCGCAGTTGGGGGTGGCGAGGTTCGGTTCCGAACCTTGCAGTGGGAGCACGTGTCGCTATACGGAGGAGCTGCAATGTCCCTGGAGTCTAGTCAGTTGACCCAGTTACCAGATCGAAGGCCGTCCATCATGCGAGGGAAAGCGAAAGAACGCTGGATGGAATTGTGCGCCCAAGCGGCAAAGGAGAAGAACACTGACCGCCTGATTGAAATCGTTCAGCAAATAAATCGAATGCTGGAAGAAGAAGAACGATGCTCGCAGCGCGCAGCGGTCAGTGGCGGAGCGTAGGTTCCGCTGAATTACCCCAGTCGGTTAGATCCCGCCTTGAGCGGGAGGTCAGGATCGAGTCCAGCACTGCCCACCGTTTCTCATTGCTGTTGCAAGTTCTCATTTCGGTTGGAAGGGCTTGCAACCCGCCAGCCCGTATAAGACCACTAACAACCAACATCTTCGTTAGGAGGCTTTACAGTGCGCCACTTCACAGTCTTGGTAGTAGCGGTGCTTTTCCTGCTTCATTTCCCGGCTCTTGCCGATCAGGTCGCGCTCAAGAATGGTGATCGGTTAAGCGGAACCATCGTTAAGTCTGATAGCAAAGTGTTGGTTCTCCGCACAGATTACGCCGGCGACATCTCTCTCAAATGGGACGCGATTCAGACTATCCAGTCCAGCGAGCAATTACACGTCGAATTTGAGGACGGCAAAAGCGCGGTCGGATCGGTGGCTACGGCAGACGGCAAACTGGAAATCACAACCAAAACCGGAACCGTGGAGGCGCCGAAATCCAGCGTGAAGACCCTTCGCAATGACGCCGAGCAGGCTGCCTATGAGAAGACTCTTCACCCCGGACTTCTGCAAGAGTGGAAAGCCGGACTGAATGTCGGTTTTGCCCTGACCGGCGGTAACAGCCAGACCGAGAATCTGTCTCTCGCCTTTACTGGCATCCGTCAGACCCTGCACGACAAGCTTGGACTTTATGCGAACTCGGTGTACGCCACGAATAATGCTCCCGGCGCGGTGCCTGCAACCACGGCCAACACCATCGGCGGTGGCCTGCGCTACGACCACAACCTCAGTCCGAGAGTGTTTGGTTTTGGTTCCAGCGACTTCTTTTCCAATGCTTTGCAAACCCTGAATCTGCGCTCCGTCTTCGGTGGCGGTGTTGGTTTCCACGCAATTAAAAAGGACGCCACAACGCTCGACCTGCTCGGCGGCGTCAACTACACCCACGAATCCTACGCAAGTCTAAGCCGCAGTTTTGCCGCGCTCACCGCCGGCGAGGAACTGATGCACAAGCTGGGCAAGAGCACGGTGCTCAATGAACGCCTGTACTTGTTCCCAGACCTCAACAGCGCCGGCGATTATCGCGGGACTTTTGACCTTGCGACCATAACCAAAATGAATAAGTGGCTGGGCTGGCAGACCTCTTTCTCCGATGTGTACGTGACCAATCCGCCAGTCGGCAAGAAGCAGAATGATGTGATTTTCACCACCGGATTAAACGTCTCTTTTGGGCAGTAACAGCGCGCATCAACCCGCCCGGCGGAACTACCGCCCAACCGCTTGCACTGGGAGGTAGCTCAGTTGGTTAGAGCGCCTGCCTTACGAGCAGGAGGTCGCAGGTTCGAGCCCTGCACTGCGCACCATTTACCTCAAAGCTCTTCATGTGGTTAACACCGCGACGCTGTTCTTCTTTGAGGCAGTGATTTCGCACTGTTCCCAGAATTGTGCCCACCCAGCCGCGCCATGCATCCGCAACGGACGCTACCACCGGGCTAGATAAAACCACGTTCCTCCATTACTATACGCAGCCGAGGGTATTGGAGAAGATGGGCAAACGTCGGGAACCGCGAAAACCAATCGAGGTACCGGTTCGGATTTTCGGGACTGACTCGGCAGGCAAGATATTCTCCGAGAATGTCACCACGACAGAGGCCAGTCAGAACGGGGCGAAGCTGCGTGGCGTCCGTGCCCACGTCAAACTGGACGAAATCATCGGAGTAACATGTGGCAAGAACAAGGTCCACTTTCGGGTGAAGTGGATTGGCGAGCCCGGATCGCTTAAAGAGGGCGAGGTCGGATTGCTCAATCTGAGCCCGGAAAAGCCGTTCTGGGACTTCCCGTTGCCGCCCGCCGTGATGGACAACTTTAACTTTGCCGGCAGGGATCGACGACGGTCCGCGCGGGTGCAATGCTCCATCTCTGTGGAACTGCACCCGGTGGGTCAGCAAGTAATCTGGGGCAAAGCGTCGGACCTGAGCCTGGGCGGCTGCTTCGTCGAAATGCCCATGCCGCTTCCGGTAAACACCCAATTCGAAATCGCCTTGTGGTTGGGAGAGACCAAGCTGCGATTGCAGGGCGAGGTGGTCAGCGCTTCGCCAGGGTTCGGAATGGGTGTGCGTTTCACCAGTCTGTCTCCCGAGAACCTTGAATTCTTGCGCCGCCACCTACAAAGCATCAAGTAGTTGTTTGCGGGGTGGAACCAAATCCCGCCGCAGCACGTAGTATGTGTTGCGGGTGGATAAGTCTCTCTGTTGAAACAGTCAGCGCCAAAGGCGAGAGCTCCCGATTACGGCACGAGAGAAGCCGTGTATCATCTGCTGAACCAAAATTTTTGCGATTTCCAACGAAAATCTCTGGCTCGGGCGAACGATAGTGCACACACCGCAATCCGGAAAAATCTCAGCCATCGTAATCCTGTTGCTCGTATTCATGGCGCTGTTGACCGGCGGTGCCGCGCGGCGGGAGTCCGTCACTATTGACGAAGTGGCGCACATCGGCGCCGGCGTCAGCTATGTGCAGCGCCTCGACATGCGAATGAACCTGGAGCATCCGCCACTGGCGAAAATCGTGGCCGGGTTGCCGCTCGCCATTCGTGGAGTGCACGCCGACTACTCACACCTTTCCTGGACCTTCAGCGGTAAAGGCGGCCAGGAATTGCTGGGCGAGTGGGTGTGGGGCCACTGGCTTATCATGCGCTGGAACGATCCTATTTCCACCGTGATGTGGGCCCGCGTCCCCATGCTGATGCTGGCTCTGCTGCTGGGCTTCATCATCTACGTTTTCGGGTCGCGCATGGGCGGTTCTTGGGGCGGCCTGTTGTGCCTCAGCGCCTATGTGAGCATGCCCGCGTTTCTGGTCTTTGGCCCGCTCGTGGTTACCGATGTTGCGGTCACGCTGTTTTGGGTCTTGGCGGTAAGGCAAATGCCCGCGATGTGGCGATCGCCTTCGCGCGCGACCGTGGTCAGATATGGACTTGTTCTGGCGGGAGCATTCCTATCGAAGTTTTCTTCCGGATTGTTGTTCTTCGTATTTATCGCCGTCGTCCTGAGCCTGCGTTGGCGCGGCGTCCCTGAGCAACCCGCCGATAGACTGGCGCGCCGTGCTTGGCGACGCCGGGCCTGGTGGAACTTCGCTGCGGCAACCTTTTACGCTGCTGCGTTCGTGTACATCTTTTACTTGATTTTTTCCTGGCACCAGCCCACGGACGTGTTCAGCTTGATTCCGCACTTTCCCGTGTCGCCATTGCTGCGGAGGGTCCTGATGCCGATCCTGCTTTACTTGGGCGGCGTGCTGCTGTTTGCGGTCAGCGCCGGAAGCCGGCCCACCTATATTCTGGGCCATGCCTATTCCCACGGCGTGTGGTTTTATTTTCCGACCCTATTCGCGCTGAAATCTCCACTGGCATTTCTGCTCTTGCTGGTGCTCGCGATCGGGATCGCCGTTTTCTTAAAACGCCGCACATCCAAGCCCAGCGCAATGGAACCCTCCGCGCTGCCCAGCGGCATGGAATTTCACTGGCGTGTACTTTGGGTTTCGCTGATCGTATTCGTCGCGGTCTGCATGATGAACCGCCTCGACCTCAGCATCCGTCATTTCTTGATCGCGCTGGCTTCACTCATTCTTCTGCTTGCCCCGCTACCCCGTATGTTGCAGTCGCTCTGGCAATCCAATTGGAGCGGCGCACGTCCCGCAACCTGGGTCACCTTCGGCCTTGCATTCGCATCTCTGGCCACCGCGGTTTCGACATATCCAAATTTCGTTCCTTTCCTGAATTCGCTCAGCACGGGACACCCCGGCTACTTGCTGGTGAATGACTCCAACCTCGACTGGAACCATGCGCTGCCGGAAGTGGAAAAATTCGTGCAGCGGCGCGGTCTCGACCACATTCTTTTGGATGAGTACGGCTTCTCCGAACCCAACGCCTATGTTCCCCAAGCCCAGCTCTGGAGTTGCCAGGAAGCGAAAGCGGCCGATGGCGGCCAATGGGCGGTAGTCTCCGCCAACAACCTTGCCGACGGCCACAATTGCCTTTGGATCATGAAGCATCCGCAGCAGGTCGTGACCCTGGCCGGTGGCAGCATGTATGCGCTTCAACTCCCTCAGGTAATTCCCGCGGCGGGAACTCCGGATGGCCCACCGTTGCCTGAGGCTTACCGGTATTTGGGAGGCATTCCTTTAGGAGGTGATCCCGCGGCCATGTTCTTGAACGTGATTCGCAATCCTGATCAGTTGCAGTCGACTATGGACCGCTTGATGGCCTTGGGTGCCGCCGCCCAGAAGAAGAAGTAGTAGACTGGGCCACACTAAGGTACCTGCCTTCGGCACCGATGCAACCGCTTCAGCCAACAATGGCATCTTTATCCTTTGCAGAAAGGAAAATCGTTTGCGCTGTTCATCCGGTTTTCTTGTTCTTGCTGGAGGTTTCCTGTGTTTTCCATGCGGCCTAACGCAATTGTCCTAGCGATCCTTGCGATCGCTACGCTATCTTGCGGTGGCGGCGGCGCCGGTTCCGGAAGCGGCCCGGGGTCAACCGGATCGCCGACGGGATCCTGGCAGAAAGTGAATGTTCCCCCCGGCGCGACCGAAGTGAATTTCGTGGCCTTCAATAGCAGTAACCATTGGTTCATTGCTGACCAGAACCAGGGATTCTTTCGTTCCACCGATCAGGGCGCAACTTGGACCCAGATCAACTCCGGCTTGCCCACAACCCTGGGCTGGACGATCAATGTAAATCCCGCCAACGGCGACCTCATTGCCAGCACCTACACCGGAGGCGCTCTGAACGCCAACCCGGTCGAGTTCTTTCGCTCCACGGACGAAGGGAATAGCTGGAGGTTGATTCCCTCGGGTCATCTCAGTTCCGTCACCGCCCTGACGGGCTGCGTTTTTGCCGCCAATACCAACATTGTGTGCGGAGGCTATTGGGCGCCGAGTCCAAGTAGTGGCGCGTGGGTTTCCAGCAATGGCGGGCTGTCCACAGTCGGCGCCATGACCACGCCTCCCAATGCCAACAGCGACGGCGTATTTTCCCTCGGCCGTAATCCGGTGACCCAGGACCTCTGGCTTGGTACCGAGCAGAACGGCGTTTTTCGTTCGACCGACAACGGCCTCACCTGGACGCAGGAGTCGCCATCCGATCAGCAGATAAGCGACTCGGACATCTATGGCATCACTTTCGACCGCAACGGAAACGTCCTTTTTGCATCCCAGGGCGGGGTGTGGAAATCCTCGAAAACAAATAGCGGATACACATGGGCGAATGTCTTGAGCAACCGGAATGTTTCTGCCGGAAAGGGGCTGACTCGGGACGCCAATGGCAATCTGTATTATGGCCACGATCAGGATCCCAGCAATCCCACCGACGTCTATCTCTCAACCGACAACGGCAACACATGGACTGCGTTCGATAGCGGCATTCCACCAGGCTTGCAAGGGCGCCAGTTTGCGGTGAATCCCTCGGACCGCAAACTCTACGCTGTCATCACGGACGAAAACACCGGCAGCGGCTGGTTATACCGCACAGTAAACTCGGTGCAGTAGCTATGGTTTCTCCGTACTCTTCTTCTCTGCGCTCTTACTTGGCAGGTTATTCGGAACATTAAAAGACCGTTCCACGGCGTCGTTCGGATCGCTGGAGAATTCGTGATCACGCCACAGCCAGCGCATCATGTCGGGAAAAATCGCACCACCCATTTTCTGGCCGTGTTTGTTCATGCCCCATGCGTAGTTCAGGTCGTATCCTTTTTCGGTAAGCGCCTGCATCATTCGCACGTTTTGATAAAAGCCAGTCGCGCTCGATTTCTATTGCGCTCTAGTCGCCCGACTCGCAGATTTCCTGTTAAGATAAACCTGCCTGAGCGCAAGAGATGGAAGCGGTCTGAAGCCGCTTGGATCCAGTGACACCTTGCGCAGTACCACAGAAAACCTGCGAGCTTCTCCAGCCGGGTTCTTGGTATTTCCTGATTTGGCGAGTGGGGACGTAGTTCAGTTGGTTAGAACGCTGCCCTGTCACGGCAGAGGCCGCGGGTTCGAGTCCCGTCGTCCCCGCCAATTCGATTCGAGCTGCCGATAAGACATCGCCTTTTTCACGGCGCAAACGCAGGTTAAAATCCCGACGGGGACCCCAAAACACATCCACTGGCAATGTTGCTGAGAACGGCATAGGATGTCTGATCATTATTCCGAACCATGCTCGTGGTTCGCAGAAGCGCACATCGTTCACAAGCTGCGAGGTCGTGATGGGACCGAACACAAGCCTGACACAAAGGGACACGAACCAACTGCCCGCTGCAAACGGGCTGGCACTGGTGCGCGTCACGATTGGGGCAATGTTTGTATGGGTCTTTTTTGAGAATCTTGGGAAAGGCCTCTACACACCCGCGGGTTACGCGGGCCTAATCAACTACTACATTCAGCACAGTCATTCGCCGGCTGTGTGGAAAACCGTCATGGGTTTGGCGGCGAGTCACGCCGCGATGGCCGCTCCTATGCAAGCTATGACCGAGATCGCCCTCGGTATCCTGCTCATCATCGGTCTGTTTACGCGACCGGCTGCGTTTGTGGCTTTTTTGTATCTCGGCAGCCTTTGGGTTTCGGAGTGGGGCACAGCGTGGATATGGGAACTGCTGGTTCCGGTGCTCGCATCGCTCGGACTCGCTATCGGAAGCGCCGGCCGTAAATGGGGCGTTGACGCGCGGCTGTCGCAACGGTGGCCATCTTCTCCGTGGTGGTTGATTTAGGGCTGATGCCACGTGCGCGTGTCCGTCATCATCCCCACGCATAATGAAGCGCAAGCGATTGCGCTCGTTCTAGCGGATCTCCCGTCCGATCTCACAACGGAGGTCATCGTTGTCGACAGCAACTCGAGTGACGGGACGCCCGAGATCGCCGCAAGAATGGGGGCCCGCGTCATTCAGGAACCGCGCCGCGGATATGGGCGAGCGTGCCTCACCGGGTTAGCCGCGGCAAATTCCCCTGACGTGGTTGTGTTCCTTGATGGCGACTACAGCGACCGGCCTTCGGAACTCCCGATTCTTTTGGCGCCGATCATTGATGGACGTGCGGAGGGGCGTGCTGACATCACGCTCGGTTCCCGCCTACACGCGCGGCGTTCGGCTGGGGCGTTGCCTTGGCATCAGGTGTTTGGTAATCGTCTGGACGCCGCCCTGATCAGACTTCTGTATGGATTACAGATCAGTGATCTCGGGCCGTTTCGTGCCGGCCGCGCAGATGTACTACGCGCGCTCGCCCTCGAAGAGACCACTTATGGCTGGGCGGTTGAGATGATCCTCAAGGGCGCTCTCGCTGGATACTGCGTGGTTGAAGTCCCGGTGAGCTACTACCCGCGTATCGGAAAATCGAAGATCAGCGGAACGCTGAAGGGCACGATTGGCGCCGGTTGGTTCATTCTCAGTTTGATCGTGCGCTATTATTTTCGGCGAAGAGCCGGGACGCCACGGCCAGCATAGGCCCGCATCATTATTGTTACTTATTTATGAAATCCGCAAGTAAGACGGTGGTGCGTTCGTCGGCCAACGACCGTGCGCTGGTAATCATGGCGAAAGCACCCAGGCCAGGCGCAGTCAAAACCCGCCTGGTACCCAGCCTTTCTCCTGAGGCTGTCACTGCTTTCTATTGCTGTCTTCTGGACGATACGCTGGCGCTGGCGCGGTCATTGAGTAATGTGGAAGTTGCCATCATGTGCCCGGAGTCAGACGTAAACGAGCTGGCGCAATTGGCAGGCAGTGAAGTGAGCGTACTTGCCCAGAGAGGTGAGGGTCTTGCCGCAGGCCTCACGTCGGTGTTTGCCCACTTCGCACAAGGACGCACCATTGCCTTCAACAGCGACAGCCCACATCTGCCGCGTTCTATTCTCGAAGACGCGTTCAAAACGCTGGCCGCCCATGACTTGGTCGTGGGACCCACTCACGACGGAGGCTATTATCTCGTCGGGGCGAGGGATTCTCATTCTACCCTTTTCGCAGGCGATGGAATGGGAACGAGCAGTGCGCTCGAGAGACTTTTATCGCGCGCACGGGCTCTCGATCTATCTGTAGGTTTCGCGGCTCCTTTTTACGATATTGATGTGTCCGACGACCTGACTCGCTTGGCGGCGGAGTTGCACCTGGCTCCGGCAAGGGCTCCACGCACGGCGGCTTGGCTTAAAGAGCTGGAGCTTGCTTCGGCACAATCTCGGACAAGCCCTCGGATGGGGACGGGAGATCCGTAGTCGTGAAGACCACCTCCGCACAGAGAGTGTCCGTGCTCGGCGCCACGTTGTGCGTGGCGCTGACGATCTGCTCACGCAACTTCGGCGATCGAGGTGGGCCGTACTTCATGGCCTCTTTGACGCTTGCGGGCATCGCGTACCTCTTGGCGATGCGTGAGTTTTTCGCAACGCTAAAATTTGAAGAACGCATTTCCCGGCGCGTTGTTGTCATTGGGCTCGCCCTGGCTGGTGTGTGGCACGTTGAATTTCTCCGGGTACCCGTGGGAACCGATGATGATATCCATCGATATGTGTGGGATGGGCGCCTGCAGCGACTCGGCTACAACCCCTATCTTGTCGTTCCCAGCGATCCTGCGGTGAAGGGGCTGCATACCCCGGAAACCCGTAACTTGAATAACCCGGATCTGCCGAGCCCATATCCAGCAGGGGCGCAGCTTTTTTTTCGCGCAGTAACCGCGATTCACGAATCTACATTCGCGATGAAGGTAGCGTTTGTGGTTTGCGAGTTAGCAATTGTGTTCGTGTTGCTCGATCTCTTGCGTTGTACCCGGCAACCAGCTCACTTAGTTCTGGCGTTCGTCTGGAACCCACTGTTGGCTGTCGAGGTGGCGGGAAGCGGTCACATTGACATTGTTGGCGCGCTATTTCTTCTGGTATCCGCCGCGGCGCTAGTGCGCCGATGGCGAGCGACTGCGGCCGTCGCACTTGGGCTAGCCATCGCTGTGAAATTTCTGCCGGTCGTACTTTTGCCCCTCTACTGGAAGCGGGTTCGCATTCGCGACGCGGCGCTGGCGGCATCCGTAGTCGGACTCCTGTACGTGCCGTTTCTTGATCACCGCCGTATTCCCATCGGCTCGCTGAGTACTTATGTGCATGGTTTCCGCTTTAATGGTCCGGTGTTTGCGGTGCTCCATCGCGTGGCACCCCCGCCGTTGCTGGCTGGGTTGGCAGTGCTCGTCGGATTGGCAACTGCAAGCTGGCTAAGAAGCCGAGCACCCGAATGGTCTCCGGACCAATTTGCTTGGCCAATGGCCGCATCTCTTCTGTGCGCACCCGTCGTATTTCCGTGGTATCTTCTCTGGCTGCTGCCATTTCTGACGTCGGCCTCGACCCTGCTGATCATTGTCTGGACGGTGAGCATTATCCCGGTTTACGTTATGTGGCACTTGCGTGCACTTGGGCGTCCGTGGGGAGCGCTTCCTGGTTGGGTCATGCTGGTGGAATATGGATGCGTGGCAGTGGCCGCCACAATTATCGTTTTACGCCGGATCCCGCAGTCGCCCGCGCCGCAATGCTCGACCGAGTAGAAAGGACAGTGCGCCAACAGGATTACTGTATCCGGGCGCCCTACGCCGTCATCCTAGATAGCATTCGTTCAATTTACCGAGGAGCGAACTCTATGAAAAACGACCGCCGTTTTACCATGCTGGGTCTTTTGCTTTGCGGAGTGCTGGTGCTTACTGCGAACTCCCGGGCACAGCAACGCGCGCCAATTCTCGATCAAATCGCCAAGACATACGGTATTGATTCGTGGGATCAAGTCGAGGCCATCCGCTATACCTGGAATGTTGACATCATCGGACTATTCAAGGCTTCGCACAAGTGGGAGTGGGAGCCCAAGACCGGCAAAATCATCTTCGAAAGCACGGATAAAGACGGCAAGCCGGTTAAGGTTTCGTACGACAGCTCACAGCTCAGCAGCCAGTCCGACCAGGTAAAGAACGAAGTTGAACCGGCTTTTGTTAACGATAACTATTGGCTTCTGTTTCCTTTCCATGCTTACTGGGACAAGAGCGCCAGTGCAATCGATCAGGGCAAATTTAATTTGCCGGTGGGCTCCGGCATGGCCGAACTGGTCCCGGTGAAGTATCCCGCAGATGGCGGTTACACGCCCGGCGACACCTGGGACCTCTACGTCGGTAAAGACAACCGCGTCGTGTACTTTGTTTATCACCGGGGCGGCGCCAAGCCTCCGAGCCGCGTCCTCGCAACCTGGGCAGGTTACAAAAAGGCAGGTCCGATTCTCATCTCAACCGAACATCGCGGTACCGCTGACGGTAAGCCGCTGCACCTCTGGATTACGGATGTGGCAGTCAGGTTGTCGGGATCGGATAAATGGGTACCTGCGCAATAAGTCGTGCACAGTGGAAGCTATTTTTAGGCCCTCTCGGAACTGTAAAATGCAGCCATTCCCATGAGGGCCGACTTCGATCTCGATATCGGGCGAAAAACTTTCGCGTCCGGCCTTTTGCCGGAGTTGATCGCTGTGCTGCGTCGATGCCGGATGGGTGATCTGGTCGCGGTTGTCGGCGACGACGAAAGCGTTGGACCAGAGTTAGAAACGTGGTGCCGGTTCACTGGTAACGCCCTGCTGGAAGCCGCGGCCGAAAGAGACCGTCTACGATGGGTCTTCCGCTTTGGGCCTGTATCCGAGACCGCGGAAGACCGCCCGGTGGGCTCGCGGCTTTGGCTCTACACGAATTTCGATTGCAACCTGCATTGCGACTACTGTTGTGTGCGTTCCTCGCCCACCGTGCCACGACGGGAACTCGGGCTCGCTCGCGTACAGAGAATTACTCGCGAAGCAGCGGAGCTTGGCGTCAAAGAAATCTTTGTGACCGGAGGCGAGCCGTTTCTGCTGGAAGATATCGGCGAGGTCCTGATTTCTTGCGCCATCGCTGCTCCGACCACGGTGCTGACCAACGGAATGTTGTTTACCGGGCGGCGCATCGAAAGCTTGCGAGCGTTGCCCCGCGATCGAATTGTCCTGCAAATCAGCTTGGACAGCGCCACGCCAGAACTTCACGACCTGCATCGCGGCGCGGGCTCTTGGTCGCGCACGCGCGAAGGCATTCAGCGCGCCCGTGCGCTGGGATTTCGCGTTAGGTTGGCGGCCACAGTTTCGAACGATGCCGAGGCAGAGGCGTTCCGTCAATTCCTCGACCAGGAGAAGATCGCGACAGAAGACCGGGTAATCCGCCGGATTGCGTTGCGTGGTGCTGCCAGCGATGGTATCGCCCTTGGCCGAGCCGATCTAGTGCCGGAAGTCACGATTACTGCCGAGGGTGTGTACTGGCATCCGGTCGGCGCGGAGGATGCCGATCTGCTGGTCACGCCAGACATTTTTCCTCTCGCCGAGTCCTTCGCCGCAGTCCGCCGCGCGGTCGACCGCGAAGGCGAACACGGGATTAAGCTGGCAAGGATCTTTAACTGCGCGTGAACCTGGTTGATGTTGTCGCCACTCGCCTCCAACGTTCAGTCAATGAGTGTAATCGCCTGATTTCGTCAGTTAACATTACCTATTGAGTTGCGGAGGATTCACACTACCCCGCACCCTGTTTGACGGGGTAGTACACTTCGGGAAAAATTCGGCTACACCCCCCCAGATTTAGGGTTTGGATTTAAGGCCGTGTTCGCGCAGCAAGCCGTTTCGCTTGGCCTGTCTGAATTGCCAGTCCCCAGCGTTGTGAACGCCTCGTAGTCTGGACAAACCCGTTGTGTGGGTCAGGAGTAACGATAATTGTGAGACGAAGCGGTGAACGGCAAGGCAGCAATACTGAACTTCTTAAAGCTATAGAGACTCAAGACAGGCTGCATGACACGTTGAAGTTGCTCTTTGAACTTCTCGAAAAATACGCTCCACTTTGGTATAAAGAACATTACCGCGATCAAGCCGAATGGGCCCTGCACCTGCCATTAGCGCGTACATGTCCAATTGACCAACACCTTGCTAGTGGAAAGCAGTTCAAGGGAAGGAAAAAAGCGGCTTGATGAACAGCTCAAGAAGGAACCTGTAGCCATCGCGTTAGCGCGAGATTGGCAGCGGGAGAAGAAACTGTGATCACAGGAATCAGTCAGGAAACGCTGGGGACTGGCAATTCAGACAGGCCAAGCGAACTATTGCTGTAGAGTCCCTTTCCCGGTCAATGAATGTAATCGCCTGGTTTCGTAAACTGACAGGTTCGAAGCGTGGGGGTTGTGAACACCGAGTGCTGCGAACGCCTCGTCCAGGGTGCGGCCAGGAGAGCAGGAGAGGCCAATACACCAACTCCTGCTAATCAATCATCAGGGCTTCGGGAGCAAGGAGAAGGACACGACCACGCCCCTTGGAGACAGTTCCTGCGTGCACCCAATTATTTAGCACACGGCTGGCCGTAAACGGGCTGATATCCGCCAACGCTCCGAGTTCATCGTTGGTAGCACGGACTTCGATCCCTTCGGGATGAAACTGGCCGGATTGGTCACTGAGCCTAACCAGGGCCTCTGCCAACCTTTCTTCCGCAGTCTTGGTAACCAATCCAACATGGCGTTCGATGTAGGTTCGCAGATAGCCAAGAGAGATGTGCAAGGCGTTTTCTGCGAGCAGAGGGTGCAAGGACACGAGCTTGCGGATGACGGAGTGCTCCCAGGCCAAGACCTCACAGTCGGAAGTTGCTTCTGCGGTTGCCATATAGGGAGGCGAACGTTTCAGTGCGGCCTCCAACCCGATGACGTCTCCCGGCACCAACCGCGCCAGCAGAACTAAGTCGCCGTGTTTGGTAAGGTGGTAAAGACGTGCCCGGCCGCGTTGAACGAGGAACAAACGAGTAGCCCGACAGCCCTCGGTGCTGATGTTCCTCTTGGCGGAAATTCTCTGGATCTGGGCCGCGGCAAGAATCGTGTTCGCCGCAGGTCGCTCAAGACCCGCCAAAAAGCTGGAGGACAAGGCCGCAAGCGAGGGTGATCGAGAATTGACCATTCTCTATGATCCACGGGGTTGGTTGAAATGCCGTCACTAAGCCGAACGTCGAAACGCACAAAACCGCACAGGGAATCATCGACCACCAGCCCCAGGCTGGTAACTGGTAAGAAACGCAGGACTCAGGGATGTGTCGGAGGTCTATACAGGCTGTGAGAGCAGGCAACCGTTCAGTTGGCGTTAAATCGCCATTACACTCATTGACCCAATCCCGGTTCGCCTTGCTCCTATGCGGATTTCGCCAATTGCTGCTCGAAGAATCCCTGTTGGGCAGCGGCCTGCCGCAATTCAGCGTAGCCATCCACGTGAGGCGGCAGCCAGCGCTGAAGTCCTTCGGCGTCGAGTATTGGGCGATGAGCCGGGTTGTCATAGCTCATGGCTGAGAGCGCGTCGACGAAGCGGCGCTCCCGCTCTGGGTCGAGATCGGGCCGTGCCGTGAACATGCAGTGGTTGTATGCCGGAGAGGACCATATCTCACGAAGGCCGCCTTCGGGAACCAGCTTTTCGCTGCGAACTGTGTTCCAGAAGGGGCTGCCGATAGCGCCGGCGTCAGCTCGCCCGTCGAGGACAGCACGCACCACTTCCACTTCGCTGGTCCCGGTATCACCGTGTTTGCCTAAATCGCTGTTGAAACGCAGCGCGCGGTAATCTCTTCCCTCGATCATGCCTTGCTGCTCCAGAAAGTGGACGGGTAGAATCGCTGCGTGTCCGCTGTCTCGGCTACCGAGCGCGAGAGTGCGATTCTTCAGATCGGCGAGCGTAGAAATGGGACCTCCACTAACCGCAACAATCTTTGTCATCCAACCGAGATCGGTGTCGCGCATGGCGATCGCACGACAGGCATGGCCGCTCCACTCATAGGCTTGTAGGTAGGCAAGGTTTGTATTCCATGCAATGTCGATACGCGGCACGGCCTCGCCCGGCTTGGCGAGCAGCGCGGCAACTTGCGCCTCGTAGCTCTGAAATAGTACGACCTCAACCGGGAGATGCGCTTCTTCATGAAAGTAGCGGCGCATGCCTTCCCAGATCGTAACGACTTTCGGATTGTAGGCAACAGCTCCTAACCAAATTGTTTTGCTCATAGACCTCACCATCTTCTCAGCCGCGGTTCACAGGAGCTCCCGAAATCCCCACCCTGCGAAAACCGGCTACTCATTGGCAAGCCTCAGAACAGCGGTATTCCCAACAGCGACTTCCCAATGAACTCGCGCAGGACGTCCCCCGTTGGCGCCATCACTGCGCCGGCATGCGCATCGCGGAACAGGCGTTCGATGTTCAGGTGTTTTGAGAAGGCCGCGCCGCCGCAAACGCGCATGGCCGCTGAGGTAACGCTGATCGCGACGTCGCCCGCGGCGGCTTTGGACTCAAGCACGCGTAACATCGTAGTCTCGCGGGGCTTCTCAAGATGGTCAATCAAATCGTCGATCCGCGCCGAGAGTCCGTCGGTATCAATCTGCATGGTCGCGAGCTGCGCTCGCAACGTAGGAAGGCTCTCGCCAAGACTCTGGCCGAGATGCTCGAATTTCGCGTTCTTCAGGTGCGACGTAGTTCCAGCCACTGCCGCCCGGCACAATCCCAAGGCCACAGAAGCCGTCCCCAAATTAAACAGCGGGAGCACTACGTTTAGCATGGCTGGAAACCCGGCGCCATCATCCGTGAGTTGAAGGTCGGACGGGACTTCACAATCCGCCAGGGTAACGGGCGAAGAAGCGTTGGCGCGGAGTCCCAGACCGTCCCAAGGCCCCGCCACGGAAAGGCCACGTGTGTCCGCCTTCAGAAGATAGAGAGTCGAATCGGTAGGTCCCGCTCCTTCAGGCGCAAGCGCAGAAACGACATAGCTCTGCGCATGACCCGCGCTGGTCACCCACGATTTCTTGGCGCTGATGCGCACGCCGTCACCATTGCGATGCGCGCGCGAAACAGGCGCCCAGAAGTGGCTGCGCGAGCCGGCTTCGCTGAAAGCTAGAGTGGATAAATGGCGGCCGGCACCAATCTCCCGCAGGATGGGTGCGAGTGCCTTGGCCGCGCCCGCACGCGCTGCCGAGATAGTAGCGGTGCCGAGGATATGCATGAGATAGACCATGGCGACCGAAGCGTCTGCCTCGGCGAGCGTCGCCGTCACGACGGCGAACGTGCGGGGACCTAAACCTGAACCGCCAAAATCCACCGGTAGCAGCAGCCCGAACAGTCCAGACTCACCAAGTGATGCGGCAGCCTCGGTAGAGAATCGTCCCGCCTTGTCGTTTTGCCCTGCGGAGGGGGCCAGCACGCGACTGGCAATCTCGCGGGCTTTCAAAACTGCTGTGTCATGAGTCATGATGGCACCTATCAACACAAATCTACTGACCGAAGGATTGTCGCCGAGGATACGCGAAAGGGTCAAACAGTCTCTGGCGGTTGGGGCCCAAACACACCGTGGTGATTTCTCGCGTCCTCCGATCGATCATATCTAGACGACGATCAGCATCGTCAGAAGAGGTTGAGGAAGAGATTTGTGACCTGGCGCAATACTGGGCTCAATTAGGGTCCAATAAGTAAACGATCGATGCCCCAAAATTATGGTCCAATTATTGGACAGTAATTCTTTCTCAGCGTTCTGAAACGGGTCGAGTCAAGGTCGGCAATTTGATAACGATCGTTCAGAGCCTCAGCGCGGCCTAATAAAAGGTTCACCTCTGTTCGCGCTCCCTCAATCTGGCCCGATTGAACCATTGCGAGTAATCGCGCGTGCTGGGCGAGTATTGGATAGCCTGCGTCTGGATTCGCAGCACCCCTCAATAAGGCAGAGTACCAGCGGAAGTCAAAACCTCAATTTAATTTCTTACCTTTGGTTACAGAATTGTTAATTCCTGTGTCCTATCGATGGGTGTGTTGCCGGGGCTAATGTCATCAGTGATCCAGCCACCATCGGTTTGGCAGATGCTGCCTTGAGGTGCCGCCCAACTACAAATCACAGTGCTGGGTTAGTAGGATTGGTTTCCAAAAAGAGAAATTCTCGTGTGCTGCGCTTGAGAATTGTTTCCCATCGGTTGCAGAGTCCCATTCTGAAGTGAAAATAGCTCATACTGAATCTCGCGGGTTTACACGCCCACGACCAATGGGTTTTGTATCACTTGGTCGCTGTGCGGCGCGAGGACGCAATTGGAGTTTGTTCGCTGACAAAAAGGCGGCTGACGCTGGCTTTGTGCATTGCCCTGCGGAGTGGGTGAAACGGATTGGGCAAGAAGAGTTGTGGCCCCATTTGTGCCGTAGGCATCCCACAGAAGGCTGGCCGAACCGCCGCTCCCGGATACCCAATCACTTAAAGTCGAACGGCACGGCACCTTGCAGGCTGGGGATGGGTAAGCTTGGTGCGCCTGACGCATCGAGTTGTATCGGCCCGCGAACGCTATCGTTCACGAGCACACCAGAGCTCGGGCTAGCGTTGATGATTCCAAGTCTTACGATCAAAGATGCGGTTCGGTTCTCGGATTACACACGGACGGTGCTGCTATTTCCATCCGGCGAAGCCGAACAAACGTTCAAAGGATAACTTAAGTTGCTTGCGCTGGGTGCAAGCCAGATTGCTGTAACAGAAACTCCAGCTTGCGTCGTGCACGGAAGATACGCGATTTGAATGTGCTTACCGAAACGCCGAGGGCTCGGCTGGCCTCCGCGGCGGAAAGCCCGTCGATCGCGCCCAGGCGAAACGCCGCTCCTAGCGTCGGCGGGAGTCTGCGGACGTGTTTTTCAACGATGGCATTGATCTCGATCGCGGTGTAGAGGCTCTCGGGGTCGGGCCGCGAATCGGGGACTGCCTCGGGCATGCTTTCTTGGTGACCGTCAAGAATCATATACAGGGAAGCTTCAGGCCGGACACTCTTCCGGCGGCGGGACATGAGCGCCGAGTTTATGACGATGCGGGTAAGCCAGGTGGAAAATGACGACTTGCCGCGGAAGGAACGCAGGTAGGTGTAGGCCCTATACAACCCGTCCTGCACCGCGTCCTCGGCATCTTCTTTGTTGCGGAGAACGGCGAATGCAGCACGATGCAGCCGGTCGGCGTGGCGGGTGAATAGACGCTTCTGGGCATCTTCATTGCCAGCAATGGCCTGCTGTACCACCGCCCACTCTTCGCAGTGCGGGCGCTCCGGGATGGTTGCTTCAGAAACCGGCCGCTCGGAGACGCGAGAGGAACTTCTCGCTGGCTTGCCGTCCAGTTCCTCCACGAAGAACTGTGCAACGCCGACTGGAGGCAGAATATTTGATAAACACGTTTGCTGCGTTCCCATACCTACGATCTCCCTTTCTTTTGGACTGTTTCTCGCAGCGGCCTCGCGCTCACATTTTGTGCAGGTCAAGAGCCAGCGCGATCCAGGCCCAACCGTAAAGAATCAGATCAATTATGAGAAGGCAACGCCAATGCCATACCTAACTTCTTGAAAACGTTTCGAGTAGGCAGGCTGCAGAGGCAGGATTCGCTCACGAATTCACGAACTTCGTGAGACGTCATGCGACGAGGTCCCCTTAACATCTTCCGTTCTAGAGGCGCGTCGCGGCGAGTACAATGGGCCAACCTGCCAAACAGACGGTCGGGGGGCGCTTATGGGTGCGTTGCCTAAACCTAGGTATGAAGATGGGCCAACCGCAGTCGACAGCCTGCCTGCTAAAGACTGGCTCCGGCTGGTCATTGACACGATACCGTGTCTGATCCTAAGTGCCCAGCCCGACGGCGCTTTCGATTTCATCAATCAGCGGTGGCTGGAATTTACCGGACTCAAAGTGGAGCAGGTGCAGGGCTGGGGCTGGTGTAACGCCCTTCACCCTGAGGATGCCGAGCGAGTGGTAAGAGTTTGGCGCGCTGGTCTGGAGGCGGGGGTACCATTTGAAACTGCGACCCGCGTGCGACGCGCTGACGGAGCCTATCGCTGGTTTTTGGTCCGTAACGTCCCGCTGCGTGATCAGACGGGAAGCATCATCCGTTGGTATGGAACGGGCCATGACATCGAACACGAAAAATGCGCGAAAGACCGCTTGCGACTGGTAATCGACGCAACTCCTGCGCTGCTTCACAGTGCGCGTCCAGACGGCGATCTGGACTTCTTTAATAAGACAATGTTGGATTATCTCGGCATGTCCCTCGAAGACGTATGTGGCTGGCGCTGGACGGGCATAATCCATCCCGACGACGTTGAAGGGATAGTGAACAAATGGCATTCGTCGCTTGCGACCGGAGAGCCCTTCGAAGCGGAAGCGCGGGTGCGCCGCGCGGACGGAAAATATTGCTGGCAACTCCATAGAAAACTGCCACTGCGTGATGGGGCGGGGAACATCGTCAAATGGTTTGGTTCTAGTGTTGACGTGGAAGAGCAGCACCAGGCGCGATTGTCCCTGGAAAAAGCCTTTGACGAAATCAAGGCGTTGAAGGACCAGCTCTTAAAAGAGAACCTGGTGTTGAAAGAGGAGATCGACAAAACCTCGATGTTCGAGGAGATCGTCGGAGCATCCACGAAACTGCGTGGAGTGCTGGTACACGTGGCCAAGGTCGCGCCGACCGATTCCACGGTACTGATCACCGGCGAAACGGGAACCGGCAAGGAGCTGATCGCTCGTGCAATCCACAAGCGATCGCAGCGCGCGTCACGCGCGTTTGTTTCGGTCAATTGCGCAGCGATTCCGCCGACCCTCGTCGCCGCCGAACTTTTTGGTCATGAAAGGGGCGCCTTCACCGGGGCGACCCAGCGCCGGTTGGGCCGTTTCGAACTGGCGGACGGCGGAACGCTTTTTCTCGACGAGGTGGGTGAGCTTCCGCCTGAAACCCAGATCATGCTGCTGCGAGTGCTGCAAGAGCGGACGTTCGAACGGGTTGGCGGCAGCCACGGAATTTCTGCGAACGTACGACTGCTGGCCGCCACCAACCGCGATTTACATGCGGCGGTTGAGGCCGGCACCTTCAGGCGAGATCTGTTCTACAGGCTGAATGTTTTTCCCATTCACGTGCCTCCACTGCGCGAACGCACCGAAGATATTCCCTTGCTGGTTGAGTACTACACCGGAAGGTACGCGAGCAAGGCTGGGAAAAAGATCCGGACCGTGAAAAGGATGACGATGGATCTGTTCAAGGCCTACGACTGGCCGGGAAACATTCGCGAACTGCAGAACGTAGTGGAAAGAGCAGTGATCATCTGTGACGGAGATACCCTTGAAGTTGATGAAACCTGGCTGCGGGAATCGCCCAGGGCGACGGTTGGGTCGGGCGGGCTAGGACGTCTCGGTGTGCACAAAGAAAAAGAGATCATTGAATCGGCGTTAGGGGAGAGTCGGGGGCGGGTATCCGGTTCTGCCGGCGCCGCTGCCAAGCTGGGGATTCCAAGCTCGACCCTCGAGTCGCGCATAAGACGCCTGCAAATCAAAAAACATCAGTTCCGATCTGGTTAAGGAATT
>Ga0210407_10000477_pt1 | contig 45317 bp, 32 predicted proteins | sample IncBWC27MmetaG_FD_150860 | JGI IMG/M metagenome (GOLD analysis project Ga0210407, IMG submission 150860) | Forest soil microbial communities from Barre Woods Harvard Forest LTER site, Petersham, Massachusetts, United States - Inc-BW-C-27-M | ecosystem: Environmental > Terrestrial > Soil >...
CCTTGTTTCCGGTTAAGGCGCTGCCGGCGCAGAACCGCGACATGGTCTTCACTCTAGCCAATCCCTGGTCGCCGCAAGCAGAGGCGGTGCGCAGCTTGAAATCCTCTATCTTGATGGCAAAAACGAAGCAATCGAGTTTGGTCATCCTCGTTGTCTCGTCCAGCGCCGGTGAGGGCAAGACCATGTTGTCCGTCAATTTGGCTTCAGTTTTAGCTGAGCACGAGGAAACCTGCCTGCTTGATGCCGACATCCGAAGACCGCGGGCGGCAAGCACTTTGGGGTTGTTTCCTGAGAAGGGACTGAAGGATGTTCTGGCGCAGGTAGTTCCTCTGGAACAGGCTCTGATCAAGGTACCGGATGTACCGGGGCTTAGCCTCTTGCCGCCACGCGCAACGGGCGACAAGGTGGTGGAGATCGCAAACTCGCCCGCAATGGAAAAAACGATTGCAGCGCTACGCCAAAAGTTTCGATTTGTGGTGGTAGACTGCCCCCCGATCATTTCCTATCCTGAGGGCCGCGTCCTGTCGAAGTTGGTCGATAGCGTGATTCTTGTAGGCCGTTGTGGCACAACCACCGGCGAGGCGTTGACCCGAAGCGTGGAGATTCTGGCGGACGTGAAGGCTCCCGTGCTCGGCGTAGTACTGAATGGTGCGGACCTGAACGCGCCTGAGTACAGTTATTACAATTATTCGAGCTAGTCTTCCAGCTATGGCCATCGCGGTCACAACGTTAGCGGCTTTCAGCGGCATAAGTGCCGGTATCGAATTGCCGAACGCCTTACAGTCTGGTGGACTGCTTTGGGCATTGGCGGCACTGGCATTAGCGCCATTGCTGCTGGTTGCGATGCGCAAATTCCGAGCTGCGTTCATCCCGCCACTTATCTTCGTGGGCTATCTTAAGACCGCGGAATCGAAAGGCTTCAGCCTCGCCGATCCCACCCTCGTCGCTTTGCTGCTGCTTTGTGGATCGATCCTGCTCGACTTACTCCTCGCGATTACCAAGAATGACCACCATTGGCAGCGAGGACTCTTGACCCAATGGAAAGGTGTTGCCTCGTTCGGCGCTCTGGCCGCAATGACAGCCGTTAGCTACCTCTACTCCCCGGCCCCATCGTATGGCTGGGATAAACTGACTCGATTCCTCGTAATTTCGGGCGTCTTGTTTTTCGCGCCTCTAGTCCTTATCAGGAAAACGGACGATCTACGTCACTTCACGCTGGCAATGCTGATATGCGCAATTCTGTTGAGCATTAAGCTGCTCTACGGAATCAACGACGCATCCTTGTTCGATGCCACCGGTCATACTCTTACATCCGAGAGTCGCGAGGTTACGCAGATCGGGGCGGGTCAAGCGGTGGGCTTCGGTTTGCTTTGGCTGCTGTTCTGCACTCACTACAGTTTGCGCCGGCTCTCCTTGTTGATATCGGTCCCTCTGCTATGTGCCGCGCTGATTGCTTCCGTGGCACGGGGTCCAATACTTTTCTTCGTGGCCGTGCTTGTTCCTTTCTTGTGTTTGCGTGGTGTAAGGGCCGCGGTGACTGCGACTAATGTCTGGTTGCCCGTCCTATTAGGTGGTCTTCTGGCATTTGCTGCATCCCTGGACTGGCTGCAGCAGCAGGAGTCGGCACAGGCAAAGTTTGCGACGAAAAGAGGTGAGATCGAGGAAGTGCTTCGCGGTTCCTCAACTCCAACCTACACGGCAGGACGAAGGTTGACCCTTTACCGCTGGGCGCTCGAGATGTTTGCACAAAAGCCGTTGACGGGATGGGGACTGGGTGGCTGGAGTTATTATGCTCTCGATCGCGATGTCCCCGCTTATCCCCACAACCTCGTGCTCGAGATAGCTGCCGAAGAGGGCGTGCTGGGCTTGGCCGCCCTCGGAAGTCTTTTACTTACCGTTTTTTTGGCCCTCCGGCGCATCTGGCGAAGTTCTCCGGACTTGAGCTTCATCGCTCCAGTTTTCGCGTTCTCGCTTCTAGCCACCATGACCAGTGGTGACATCAATGTGAACCGACCATTGTGGTTGTGGTGCGGCATGATCTTCGCCCTTGCCGGAATCGTGCGGCGACGGGTACATGAGAGTAAAACAGTGGAGTGGCTGGCATTGCCGACTAACACTTTCGGACTTAGCCGTTTGCCCCTCAGGGATTACTCCGTTTACTCCTGACGCGCCTGGCAGCTGCCACGGAAATTCATCACATCTCAGCATCATGGAAAATACAACCCCAACCGCTTTCGCCTCGGCACTTCCTAAGGCGGCGCCGTGGGCGCTCTCTGGGAGCAAACGATTATTTGATATCTGCTGCGCGATTGTGCTTTGCACCGCAGCCGCGCCGATGATGGTCATGCTTGCGCTAGCAGTAAAAGCTAGCTCCCGAGGGCCCTTTTTATTCCGGCAGAATCGGGTCGGAAAGAACGGCGAAGAATTTCCAGTCTTGAAATTTCGAACCATGTACTCTCACAGCCGAACGAACTCAGGACCGCTCGTCACACGTTCCGGAGACAGCCGGATTACCCCGGTGGGCAGATGGTTGCGAAAATGGAAGCTCGATGAGTTGCCTCAGTTCCTCAATGTTCTCAAGGGCGAGATGAGCCTGGTAGGTCATCGACCCGACATGTTGGAATACATGCAGACGCTGACCGGGCACGATCGCAACATTCAGTACTTTCGCCCCGGAATCACCAGTCCCGCCAGTTTGAGGTTCCGCAACGAAGAACAGGAATTAGCCAAAGTCCCGCCATCAGAAATGGAACAGTTCTACATCAGCAGCCTGCTGCCGCAAAAGGTCCGAATGGATCTGGACTATGCAGAGCGCGCGACTTTCTTGACCGACTGCCGCATTCTGCTGCGAACAGCCTTCTCGGTTCTTTGGACTCATAGAGGCTAACGGTGAAATTTCTGTTTCTAACCCAGTACTTCGCACCCGAGGCCAGCGCCGCACCAATACGGCTTGCGGCGATTATTCGTCAATTGCGGCGGCTGGGGCATGACGTCGAGGTCGTGACCGCAATGCCCAATTACCCGGTGGGGCGCATCTTCGACAGCTATCGAGGCAAGTTTTATACCTGCGAAATTTGGGAAGGTGTGCGGGTACACCGCGTCTGGCTTTACGCCGCTGTCGGTAAGGGATGGCGGCGCTATCTCAACTACCTTACGTTTACGTTGCTATCGTTCTTTGGCCTTATGCGGGCAGGCAAGGCGGATTGCCTCTTTGTCGAATCCCCTCCACTTTCCCTGTCGGTACCTGCGTTCTTTTATTCAAGATTACGAGACGTGCCCTTCATTTTCTACATCGCAGACTTGTGGCCGGACGCGGTACGCGACAACCTTGAGCTGAATAGAGAGGGAATCGTCCTGAAATTTGCCCGCGCGCTGGAACTCTGGTCATACCGCAAGGCCGACTACGTCTGCGCTGTTACTGAAGGAATTCTCTCTGAACTAAAGGGTAAGGGCGTGCCTCAAAGCAAGCTGCTCTTCTTGCCCAACGGAGTAGATCTCGACCAATTCGCTCCCATGCAGCCTGATGACGGCCTCAGGTACGAATTGGGTTTGCAAAACAAGGAGATCGTTCTTTACGCCGGCACCCATGGCTATGCGCACGGCATGGAGCGAATCCTGCAGGCAGCGAGAGTATTGCAGAAGCGGCGTCCGCAATGCCATTTCGTCTTTGTTGGCGACGGTTCCGCCAAGCCGGTCATAGTCCGTCAGGCTAAAAAGCTTGGGATACACAATGTGAGTTTTCTTGATCCGGTACCCCCTGAGCAGGTGAGGAGACTCTTTTCGATTGCCTTGTGCGGTATCGTCAGCCTGAATGAGAGTTCGACCTCCCAACACACCCGTCCGGTAAAGAGCTTGACCGCAATGAGCTGTGGCAGGCCGGTCGTGTACATAGGACCAGGAGAAGGTGGCCGGTTAGTGAAGAACGCCAACGCAGGATTCGTGCTTGGACAGGGAGACCCGAATGCTATTGCGGAAGCTATTTGTCAGCTCGCCGCCGACCCCCGACTGGCGGAGAGTCTGGGCGAGAACGGTCGCAAGTTCATCGAAGCGAATCTGTCGTGGCCATTGCTGGTGGACCGCTGGTTTCACGACCTCGCCGGCCGGATCCGTTTGAGCGAAACACAAGCACAACATCAATTGGAGGCTGTGAAGTCGTGAACCCAACCTTGACACTCGAAGTCCCATTCCTCGACTTGAAGGCCCAATATCGTGAACTCGCGCCCGAGATTAACAGTGCAGTTACAAGTGTGCTGGAATCCGCACAATTCGTGGGCGGAGCGTTCGTCGAGAACTTTGAACAGGAGTTTGCCTCCTACATCGGGGCGAGGTACGCCGTCGGAGTTTCCTCAGGAACATCGGCCCTGGAACTCGCATTGAAGGTGGCCGGCATCGGGCCGGGTGATGAAGTTTTAGTGCCTGCAAATTCTTTCTTTGCGACAGCGGAAGCGGTCAGCAACGTGGGAGCCAAGCCGGTCTTTACTGACGTGGATGCCGCCTCCTTCCACCTCGACATTAACTCTGCAGAAAGGATGATTACCTCTCGCACGCGGGCGATCATCCCCGTGCACCTCTACGGCCGAGCAATGGATCTCACGAAGGTCGCCGAATTCGCGGCTGCTTACCGGCTACAGATTATCGAAGATGCTGCCCAGGCTCATGGAAGCACACACGACGGCGCCAAGGTTGGGGCGGCGGGACGGCTTACCTGCTTCAGTTTCTATCCTGGCAAAAATCTGGGGGCGTACGGAGATGCAGGCGCTGTGACCACGAACGATTCTGACGAAGCGCGCAAATTGCGTCTGCTTCGCGATCATGGAAGTCCGGCGAAGTATGAGCATTCGGTCATTGGCACGAATGCCCGCCTGGATAGCATCCAGGCAGCGATACTCTCCGTCAAGCTGGGCCAGCTTGATGAGTGGAACCGCCTCCGCCGCGAACATGCTGCACAAATGGCGTCAGCGCTTGCAGATTCCACCGTCATACCGCCAGAAATACCGGCTGACGGGGAACATGTGTTCCATTTGTTTGTGGTTCGGTCGCCGCAACGCAACGCGCTGCGCAACTACCTCCGTGCCAATGGAATTGGAACAGGGATTCACTATCCCGTTCCCCTGCATCTGACCGAGGCCTACCAACAACTCGGTTATCCGGGGAAGGGTTCCCTGCCAACGGCGGAACAGCTTGCCGAAGAAATTCTCAGCCTTCCCATGTATGCGGAGCTCACTGACGAGCAAATCGAATATACGATCGATGCCGTCTTAAACTTCGCGGGACCAATCCCGGATACTTTGCAGCCAGCATCCATCATCCATGCATCAGCAACCTAAAATTGTCCATCTCACCTCGGTGCACCCGGCGTTCGACGTACGCGTGTTTCACAAGGAGTGCAAGTCTTTGGCGCGGTCGGGCAAGCACGTGGTCCTTATTGTTCCGCACCGGCGGGATGAAGTAGTGGACTCGGTCGAAGTCAAAGGCATCCAGACCGGTGGAGGACGCATCGTTCGCATGACCCGCACAGCGTGGTCCTTATATAGAGAAGCGCTGCGACAGAACGGAGACGTGTACCACTTCCACGATCCCGAACTTATACCTCTGGGGTTGTTGCTGGCGGCACGCGGAAAGACCGTGGTTTATGACATCCATGAGGATGCGCCCGCCGATATATTGCACAAGGACTATATTCCCCGTCCTCTGCGCCGGCCGCTGACGTGGTCTGTGCGGAAATTGGAGGATGCAGCCTGCCGCCGCTTTTCTGGGCTGATTGCGGCTACTCCCACAATTGCCAACCGCTTTTGTTCGATCAACCCAAACACGGTTGTGGTGCACAACTTTCCGATGCTTGATGAGATCGCGCCCAACGAGGCGTTGCCCTGGAACGAGCGCCCTCCGGCAGTGGCCTACATAGGCTCGATCAGCGAGAGACGAGGTATTCGCGAGATATTACAGGCACTCGCTCTACTTCCCTCCGATAACCCGGCTCAAATGATGCTGGCCGGCCCCTTTTCTCCGGCAGAGCTGCGCACAGGCCTTATGAGACTACCGGGCTGGGCCCGTGTGAAATATCTCCGGGTGCTCGACCGGCCATCAGTTGCAAACCTGCTTTCCCGCGTGCGCGTGGGCCTTCTGGTGCTGCGGCCGGAGCCAAACTTCTGTAATGCAATGCCCATCAAGCTGTTCGAGTACATGGCCGCGGGTATTCCGGTGATCGCGTCAGACTTTCCCTTGTGGAGGCAGATTATCGGGCATGCCGGATGCGGCCTTCTGGTGGATCCGAAGGATCCGCTGGCGATTACGCGCGCTATGGAATACTTGCTCAGCCATGACGCTGAGGCCGAAGATATGGGACGCCGCGGACGGCAGGCGGCCTGCGAGCTCTACAACTGGAATAGTCAAGAGCGCGTGCTGCTCAAGTTCTATTCTGAGTTGCTCGAGACGGGTGCTCCTGGGGAAAAAGAGAGCCCACAGGAGTTGATGGCGGCTGTGGGCCCTCAAAGTCAGTACCAGGGCCAAGTCCCTGGGGTCGCGCCATATTCATAGCATCCGATATCGTAGCCCTTAGCGGCCGAGCGTACGCCTCCGTCGAAATCAATGCTGGGAACGTTGAGCGTCGTTCCTGACTTGATGGCGGGACTCGTAGCCTGTAGCTGGTAGTTGCCGAGGGCGGTTCCCGTGTAGTTGACAAATCGTGGATCACTGCTGATGTTGCCGCTGACAGTGCCGCCAGTGGCAACGTAGGTTCCATCGCCATTCTTGAAGGTTATGTTGTTGTCGTACTTGTTATTTGGCCCGGTCGTGCCGCTGTCGTCGCGGAAACCATAATCGTTGTTATAAGCAAAGATGTTGTTTGTAACGATCGTATTGTTGTCCGAGCCTCCGTTGGAGTTGCCCACTACCAACCCACTCGACCCGTTGTTCAGAGATGTATTATCTGCGACGATTACGGCGGTCGCTGAGTGGTAAAGGTGAATACCGTAGTCCCTGGCATGAATGACCAGATTATTGACGATTTGTCCTCGCCGATTCGCGTGATAAAGTCCATGAACGGTGACGTATCCGGGGCACTGAGCGGAATTAACCAGACCTATATCATGAACGAAATTTCCAATCATCTGGTCATGTGACGCCGAGTAATTGCCATGCATGATTCCAGCTCCACCCAAGTCACACGTTGCGGAAGTTGGACCTGCGATATCGTGGACATGGTTTCCGATGTAGCGCACATACGATCCATCGTTGTACAGGCCTATGCGCCCAACCGAGGTCAATTCAAATCCCATAATGTCAACGTAATTTCCATAATTGTGCCAGGTGCTATGGTCCACCCGGTTGCCGATGATCTTCGCTGCCCATTGCACGTCAGATATATACGTAATTCGCAACGACGATGTGCCATTGGCGTAACTGGTGATATACCCCGTATACGTTCCGGGAGCCACGTGAACAATGGCGCCAGGCCCAATCATTGTCGCCGCGTGCGTGATGGTCGCCCATGGGTGGGCCGTGGAGCCATCGTTGGAATCGCGGCCGGTTGGTGACACGTAGTATTGACCGACGTTGGCATTTACGCCCGAAACGCTCGCACTGACGCTACTAAGGGTGTCGCCCACGCTCTGCGCGGAGATCGTTCCGACGCGCGCTAGTAAGAAAAATAGACAAGTTATTTTGTAAGCTTTAGACATTATCGATTCCTTCCCCATTGATTAGCTTTGGATTTTGGTTCAATCAGAGGACGTGGCGCTGGCGCGGTCTGCAGATGCGATTGACCAATTATCTATGGCGCGGCGGCTTATTTAAAGAATCGGAAGTACATGCGGTTCCTTGGCTGGAGTACGTGCAGTTCCTTGGCTGAATGGTCGCATCACGATGTCCCTTAGAACAGTGTGGTTTGCACAGCTCAACATGTCGCGAAACCTTAACGCGATGCTCTCCAGAATCCCCACGGCCATTCTGTCCAGCATCTTGCTGTTGAGCATTGGCGCGCATGGACAGCGATCCACAGAAAGCCGTGCGCCAGCGGACGGTCGAAACTATTACGTCTCGCCTAACGGAAGCAATCGCAATGCGGGCTCTTTGAAGCGCCCTTGGGCGACGATTGAGTACGCAGCAACGTGGTTGCTTCCGGGTGACACCGTGCACGTACGCCCGGGTGTCTACAGGGGAAGAATTGCCACCGCTGCTTCAGGCGCCGCGGATGCCCGCGTCACTTACATTTCGGACCAGAAATGGGGAGCCCGCATCATCGGCGACGTCATTGATCGCAGCGCCTGGGATAACCGGGGCGATTACGTGGATATTATTGGTTTCGATGTAAGCGGTATCGGGCGAACCGGGCTCTACAACGACGGCTCGCACGTCAGATTCATTGCCAACCATGTGCACGATATCGATGGACCGACTTCCTCCCTCTGCGACAACGGTGGCGCGGGGATTTTTCACGGCAACTACTCCGGTTCCGATGATGACACGATTGGCAATCGAGTCCACGATATCGGTTGGACCAACGCTTCTCGATGTGCCACTTCGGGCAGCCAGGTGCATGGCATCTACCATGCCAACCGGGGCGGCCATATTCTCAACAACCTCGTATACCACAACCGTGCCTATGGCATTCACCTGTGGCATGCCGCATCCGACGTTGTGATTTCCGGCAATACGGTCTTCAACAATGGCTCTTCCGGTTTGGTCGTCGGTGCCGGTGACAAACCTAAGGGAAACCGAGCCGACAGTTGCCTCGTCTCCAACAACATTCTGGCGTACAACAGCCGGTACGGCTTTGTGGAATCCGGAAACACCGGTACCCATAACCGCTATTTCAAGAACCTGACTTATGAGAACAAACTCGGGCCTTTCCAGCTTCAAAACGGCAACGTGGCCGCCGACACTATCAACGCTGATCCCCAATTCGTGAACTACACGGGCGATGAGCGTGGCGACTACCGCCTGAAGCCAGGTAGCCCCGCACTTCGTTCAGGAAGCACGGAAGGAGCACCGGCGGAAGACATTGAGGACCGATCCCGATCTGGCTCCGGCATTGACATCGGAGCCTACCAGTCCACGGTTGGTCCGCGGAGTGTTCTTGCAACGCGATGAGTCTCACAAAACAAATCGCCCCGCTTGAGTGCTCTAGCATGCCTGAGGTGGTGTTGCACGGTTCGAATGCGGGGACCAATGTGTCGTTTGGCGAACCTGCGGAGGCAAACTCGCCGTCTTCGTCTTTCAAAGTCCATCTGGAAGACGGCGTCAGCCCTGCGGCCAGACTGTATGCGCTCCGGCAGTTGGCGCATCGAGCCGCAATTCCTCATGAACTTCTCAATTCGTGGAAGGTGGAAGTCAACGATGATGCCACGGTCTGGACGCTCGGTCGCGATGCAAGAATTCGCTTCCGGCATGCGCCTGCAACCTTTTGGCGCGACCTTGTTAATGGGGATTATCACGTGATGCGCACCGCGTGGCCATATCCACAGATGGGCCCGCTCTCCATCCTTGTTCCAAACTTTATCGTTCCGTTTGTGGATCGGCCATACGCTGGACCACTTTTTGTGAGGACCAGCGGGGACACGTGGGAGTGTCCGATTGATCTGCTTGCGTCGATGTTTCTGACTCTGAGCCGCTTCGAGGAGTTACAGTCGGACGAAAGAGATATGCACGGACGCTTCCTCGCAGCGCAGAGTGTGGCGCTCAGGCATAACTTCCTGCATCGTCCCATCGTGGATGAATACGGTCTCGCCCTCCAGCAAGTGATCGAGCTGCTGCTTCCGGGTTGGCGGCCACCCGAGCGCGAATTGCGCGTCAAGCTCTCCCACGACGTGGACGAGATAGGCGTTCCTCTTGATCTCATCTACTCGCTGGGACACACCGTCAAACGACACAAGCCATTCGCCACGGTGCGTGATTTGCTTGGTCCCGCCTTCGGATTCAGGCCCAGCTTGCTGGAAGCAATATGTCGGATTACGGAACTGTCGAAGGGCCACGGATTGGCCTCGGCCTTGTACTGGAAGAATTCCCCCAAGAGCGAGTGGGACAGCGGGTATGACTTATCCATGAAACGTGTCCACGAGGTTGTTTCGCGCATGAAGAATGAAGGGGTGGAACTGGGCGTTCATCCGAGCTATTACACCTTTAATGATCCGCACCGTCTCGACGATGAGGTGGAACACATTTGCGAAGTGATTGGCGAGAGCATGGTCGGAGGCCGTCAGCACTTCTTACGCTGGCATCCGCGTACCTGGCACGACTGGGAAAAGTGCGGCTTGGCATACGACAGCACAGTCGGCTTTTCCGATCACATCGGTTTCCGGGCAGGCACTTGTGTGCCGTATCGTCCGTGGTCGCTGGAACTGAATCGCGAGATCGATCTGTTGGAGATCCCGCTGTTGGCCATGGACGTCACCCTGGCGTATTACATGGATCTGGCTCCACAGGAATCGGTCGAGTTGCTATTGCAGTGCGCGCAACGTTGCAAGATTGTGGGCGGTGTTTTCACTTTGCTCTGGCACAACCGCAGTCTGCTCGACCCGAATTATGGCCACGCTTACCAAACCGTTTTGGAGGCGCTGGAGTTCACCTCCGCGTTCGATTGGAAACAAGCTTTGAACTCCGGCCAGTGCTAATTCCGTCGAAATAACCCGGCTCCAAACCAAACGATCCGACACAAATCAGGAGAGACTCTCGTGACTGACTCAATTGTCATTGTTGTGGGCCAAGGAGAAATTGGAAAACCGCTTCAGAACATTCTCAGTCGCGCTCATCAATGCGTCGGGGTTGATATTGAGCCCGTCGAAGTTGCTGCGCCCTGCTCGACCATGCACATCTGCTACCCGTACCAGATCCCCGATTTTGTCGGTACGACCGTTGCCTATATTCGCAAATACAAACCAGAACTGACAATTATCCACAGCACAGTTGTTCCCGGTACGACTCGCCGAGTCTATGAGGAATCAGGCGTCAAGGTTGCCTACAGCCCGGCACGCGGCAAGCATGTTCGGATGGAGGAGGACCTGCTTCGCTACAAGAAGTTTGTGGCTGGCATCGATAATATCGCCACCACCCTGGCGCTGGCGCACCTCCGAGCCGCCGGTTTCCGCACTGATCTCTTCCGCACGCCAGAGATTGGTGAACTTGCCAAGCTAATCGAGACTACGTGGCTGGGCATACTCATCGGCTGGGCCCAGGAGGTGGAGCGCGTTGCCGAATCCTACGACGCTTCGTTCGACGAGATCAACGCCTTCATCAAGGAAATTGATTTTCTTCCCTCACACGTTTTTCCAGGCTGGATCGGCGGGCATTGTGTCATGCCGAATATTGAGTTGCTGCAAGAACGCATTAAGTCACAGTTCCTGGATGCGGTAGTCGCGTCAAACGCAAGGAAAGAGCAAGCCCTCCTCAATTCCCTGGCAAAGGCAGGATAAATATGAGAGTCGGACTGATCGGTTACGGTTACTGGGGGCCCAATCTCGCGCGGGCTCTGAACCAGACGGAGAAATGTGAATTCGTCGCTTGCTGCGACGCCAACCCAAGAAGCCTTGGCAAGGCCGTACGCTCTTATCCTTCGCTGAAGGGATTCTCGTCGGCGAACGAGCTTTGGGACTGCGTGGACGCGGTGGTGATTGCAACCCCAATCGCCACCCATTTCGAACTCGCCCGCGAAGCGCTGCTCCGCGGCAAGCATGTGATGGTCGAAAAACCGCTTGCCCACAGCTCGCGCCTTGCCGAAGAACTCGTCGAACTGGCGGAGCGGCAAAAATGCACGCTCATGACCGGCCACACCTTTATTTACAGCCCACCAGTAAACGTGGTGAAGAACCTCATTGAGGATGGGACGCTGGGCGACATCCATTACATCAGCTTGTCTCGCGTGAACCTGGGCCTGTACCAGAAAGATGTTGATGTCATCTGGGATCTGGCGGTGCACGATGTGTCGATCCTGCTGCATTGGCTTAACGAAATGCCCATCTGGGGAAGTTCCTTCGGGCGGGCCTGCGTGCAGAAGGACAAGAATGATGTGGCCTTCATCTGGCTCCAGTTCCCCAGCGGCGTGGTGGCATCCATCGAAATCAGTTGGCTTTCTCCACAGAAGATGCGCCGTACGTCCATCGTCGGCTCCAAGCGCATGATCGTGTATGACGATACCGAACCCAGCGAAAAGATAAAGATCTATGACCGCGGCGTAGTGGTAAAGCAGCCCGAATCTTTCGGAGAGCACCAGCTTACCTATCGACTCGGCGACATGGTCGCTCCCAATCTCAGCAATGTCGAACCGTTACTGGTCGAAATCGAGCACTTTATCGACTGCAGCGCCAGCGGCCAGCGGCCGCGCACTGACGGCGCGTTTGGGCTGAAAGTGGTTCAAGTCCTGGAAGACGTTGCCAAGCGTTCCTTAAGCGTGCGGCCGCCGACGCTGACGCCGCTAGTGGAACTGGAAGGCGTGGCGTAATGACTATGACTATGACTCCGACGACTGCCGTGCAATCTGGCCGGTCGTATAGGGCCCATCCCCTCGCATTAGTTGAGTCCGATGAGATCGGCGAAGATACGCGCATTTGGGCTTTTGCCCACGTAATGAAAGATGCGCGCATTGGGCGGGGCTGCAATATCGGTGAACAGTGTTACATCGAACAAGGCGTCACGCTCGGCAACAACGTCACAGTAAAAAATGGAGTCAACGTATGGACGGGTGTTACGGTCGAAGACAACGTGTTTCTCGGCCCCAACTGCGTACTTACCAACGATCCGAATCCTCGTGCTTACATCAAGAAATCGGCGGACTCGCTGGTCGAGACCCTGATCCGGAGCAATGCCACTATAGGTGCCAATGCCACCATCGTCTGCGGCGTCACCATTGGCCGGTACGCCTTTATCGGAGCAGGGGCGGTGGTCATCCGTTCGGTCCCGGATTTTGCGCTGGTGGTGGGTAATCCAGCGCGGCAGATCGGCTGGATGTGTATCTGCGCTAAGCGCATCCCAATGACGGCAGTGGAGGGCGTTCTAAGTTGCCCGCATTGCCAGCGCGACTACAAACGTGGCGAGAACGGATTAGTGCCGATTTCCACGAACGCGTATATCAGTGTCTCCTGTACGACGGAATGCTCCACTTCTGCCCAATGATCGAACCAAGCACCCGCTGGAGGGTGACAAGCCATGCTTAGCATATACAAAACTCGCTGCCTGATATTGATACTGACGACCCTTACCTTGGTCCATGCAGGGCTGAGCGCGCAGTCTGCGAGCGCTCCGCCGACCCGCAACCCTGTCAGCACAACTTCCAAAACAACAAACGGGCTTGCGCAAGAGGCTGCCGCTGCAGGGAAGCTTCAGGACCTTCACATTGGAATCGGCGATCTGCTTCAGGTGACCATGTTTGGGACCCAGGATTTCAATGCCGATTTCCGAGTCAGCTCTTCCGGAAATATTTCCCTGCCGCCCCTCGGCCTGGTTCATGTCGCCGGCATGAGTACCTCCGAGGCCGAACAATCGATTGAGCGCCAACTGGTCGAAGGAGGCTTCTACCGCGAGCCCCGAGTATCCGTGTTCGAGAAGGAATACGTCACGCAGGGGGTTTCAATCTTAGGGGAGGTGAAAAATCCGGGGGTGTATCCACTGCTGGCCGACCGTCACTTGTTGGATTTGCTTTCTCAAGCAGGCGGACTTACACCCAATGCCTCCAAGACTGTTTCCGTCACGCATGCAGGCCAGAACACTCCGAGCGTGGTTACGCTCTCGCCAGATCCTGAACTCGCCGCGACGTCCAACCCCGCAATTCAGACAGGGGATACGATCGTGGTCGCCACCGCGGGAGTGGTTTATGTGATCGGAAACGTCAATAAGCCGGGCGGGTATCCGATGACTGACAACCAAATCACGGTGCTTCAGGCGTTAGCGCTCGCCGGGGGGAATAGTCCAATGGCCGCTCTGGATCGGGCCCAGATCGTTCGCCAAGTCAAAGGCGCTCGCGAATCCGTTCCTATCTCGGTCAAAAAAATTCTGGATGGCCGTAACAAAGATGTCCGGCTGCAAGCCGAAGATATCCTCTTCATTCCCGATAGCGCGGGGAAGAATGCCGCTTCGAAAAGCCTGCAGGCCATATTGCAGGCTGCTGTCGGGGTAGCAATTTACCGGCGCTGATCGCCACGTTTTTTCTTCCGGTTTTCACCGAATCATGTCAGTAGCCACTAACCTTACCGCATTCCCCACCGCTCCAACTCCAAAGACCCGGTGGTCCCGGATCGCAGGACTGCTGCGGCCTTCGCGTGAACACACGCCAATTTCGGCGGCCATGCTGCTGGTGTCGGCTTTGTGTGTCTCGCGACTGCTTGGCTATGTGCGCGAGGCGTATATCGCCTCCGTGTTCGGTGCAGGTGCAAACACAGATGCGTATGTCGCCGCCTTCACTCTTCCAGACACGTTTTCCTGCATGCTCGCAGCGGGATCGGTTGGTATCACTGTCACATCTATCCTGGCGCGCTATCGTGCCGAAAACCGTGAGGAGGTGGCACAGCAGGGCATAAACGTGACGATGACCGTGATATTCATGATCCTGGCCCTGGGTATCACGGTTCTCGAACTGACAGCGTCGAAGATCGAGCCGTACATGTTCCCCCACTTCACTCCGGCGCAGCTCGAGCTTTGCACGAGGATCACGCGCATTTTACTGCCCGGCAAAATCTTTTATTATTTTGGCGGCGTCTACGCCGCGGTGCTGCTGTCGCGTCGGTGGTTTCTGGTCCCGTCCACCGTACCTCTTCTCTATAACGTCTGCATCATTCTGTCGGGCGTAGTAGCGGCGCGACGCTTCGGCATCACCTCACTAGCGTTCGGAGTAGTGGCTGGATTGTTCATCGGTCATTTTTTTCTCAATGCCATGAGTGCCCGCCGCTCCGGTTTCCATTTTCGTCCGTCGTTTGACATTCACAATCCTGCTTTCCGCGAGTGGGTTCGCCTCTCTGTTCCCCTGGGACTGGGCATTAGCATCTTGATGGCTGATTCCTTGTATCAGCGATATTTCGCCTCCGGCAGTCCGGGAGACATCTCGCGCCTCTACTACGCCAGACAGCTTTTCACGGTTCCGCTGGGAATCCTCGGCCAGACAGCCGGGCAGGCGTCCTTACCATTTTTTGCGCGCCTCTTCGGCGAAAAGCGGAGCAAGGAGTTCGGAGCTAGCGTAAATAAGGCGGTAACGGGAATCTTCACGCTCTCAATTTTAGGCACAGCATGGTTCATGGCCGCGGCGCTTCCGATGGTCGATCTGGTTTATCGCCGTGGCCGATTCCAATTCTCCGACTCCCGACAAACTGCCGTATACCTGCTCGGTTTCTCTCTCGCACTAGGGTTTTGGGCAATACAGGTACTTTACGCCCGCGCATTCTTTGCGGCTGGCAACTCGCTGACACCGATGGTTGCGTCGACCATTGTCACCGTCATCGCGTTCCCGATCTACGCGGTAATGTTCAGGATGTTTTCGATAGTCGGGCTGGTAATCGCGTCAGATATTGCCATCGTGCTGGACACGACTGTTCTCGCTGTGCTCCTACACCGGCGCCATCTAGTGCGCTTGACTGACCTGCGCTGGCGTGAAATCGGAAAGGTTGTAGCAGTTGCAAGTTTTGCCGGACTGACCGCGTGGGGCGCGTCGCAGGCCATGCCGCTGCATGGCAGCCGCAAGGATGATCTCGTCGCATTGGGACTGATATCTCTCGCGTGGGGCGGAACCGCTCTGTTAGGTATCTGGCTGACAGGCTCGCAATTGCTCGATTACGTTAAGCGTGCGCGCTGGACTGTTTCGTCATTGCGCTCGCCGCGAGATTCGGCCCCGCTCAACGAGATTGCCTGATCAATTTTGCATTGCCCGTTCCAAAAAACAATAAGGAGAGCAACGAACGCTATGGCCGGACCGGCGACCGCTCTGCAACGAGAGTTGGTGAACCTTCACCACATGAAATCGAAGGGAATCGTCCGACGCAAACCTGGGCTTGAGATTGTGCTTCTCGGGGTTGACGGCACGGGAAAAACAAGTGTTGCTGATGCCATCCGTCATCTTACTCGTCCCGTCAAAGTGATCGCTATGGGGTCGGCGCATTTTCGATGTTTGCCGATGCTGCAAAGGTTCTTTCCCTCACCCATGGTGCAGTTGGCCGCGCATTGCGAACGCATGTTGCGGCGATGGCTGGGATTCTGCCTTGGATGTCTCGGCTGGATCGTCATCTACGATCGTCATCCGCTGGAGCAGATCAATACCAGGCCGTCATTGCTGAAAGACAGAATCAACAACTGTTTCTTCCATCTTTACGATCGGCGAGTTGACCTTACATTCTGGCTCACTGGCGACTACCAGCAAATCTATGAGCGCAAGAAGGAGTTCGCAGCTGAACGCTTGCGCATCCTGGACGAGAAGATATCGGATGCGCTGGCCTACTGTCACATCGACCACTTGAAAGTGAATGTGACTGACAACAGCTTGGATGATGTCGTGGGCATCATCGTCCAGCAGGTCTCCGCCAGGTATGAGGCTGGCTAACACGCGCAAGTCGAAACTCTGCCCGCAACATAGAACATATGAAAATCCTGGTTGCAAGTCATTTGGAACGGTCAACCGTCCGTCAATTAGAGCAACGCCACGATGTAATTTGCACATTCGATCCGCCAACAGCAGACCTGCCTTCGCTAGTCCATGATCGCGAAGTGTTGGTCTTTCGCAGCGGGGTTGAGATTACCCGGGCACTCATGGACTGCGCCCCCGATTTAAAGCTCCTGGTGCGTGCCGGATGCGGATTGGACAATCTGGATTGTGAATACGTTCGTAAACGGGGGATCGTGCTGCTAAGGATTCCCGAACCAGCGGCGCAGGCTGTCGCAGAAATGGCTCTGGCCTTAATGTTTGCGCTCGCCCGCAACATTCGGCAAGCCGATGCCATGCTGCGACGCGGCCAATGGGCAAAGGAGACGTTGGAAGGCCATCTGCTCGCCGGCAAAGTTCTAGGAATTGTGGGGGCGGGCAACATCGGCTCCCGCCTAGGAGTGCTGGCCTCCGCCGTTGGCATGGAGCCGATCGGTTGTATTGCCGACTCAACTCCGGCCGTTGTTCAAACCCTCCGCCAAAAGGGCATCGCAGTCGCAGACTTTAATACGGTCCTCGCGGAAGCCGATTTCGTTAGCGTTCATGTTCCTCTAACCGACTCGACACGGTATCTCATCAACGGAAAGGCACTTTCACTAATGAAGAAAGGCAGTTATTTAATCAATCTTGCCCGAGGTGGGGTAGTGGATGAAACGGCGCTATATGCCGCCTTGGCTACCGACCGGCTGCGCGGCGCTGCGCTCGACGTGCACGAACACGAAGGTCAAGGCCAGATTTCCCCGCTGGCACAACTGCCGAATGTGGTCCTCACTCCTCACATCGGTGCTTCGACGGTCGAGACGCAGCAACAGATTGGAGTGCGTGTTGTCGAGATCATCGAAGCATTCGTTCAACAATCCGTCCATCAAACTATGACAGCGGCGCGCTGCGAGCCCGACATCAGACTCACGGCAGGCGCGCTCTCCAATGAAATGGTGCGCATATGACCAAAAAGACTACTCAATTCAAGCGCCTTCTGCATTCCGGGAAGTTGGAGTTTCTGATGGAAGCCCATAACGGCCTGACTGCGAAGTTGGTCGAAGAAGCGGGTTTCAAAGGGATCTGGGCCAGTGGTCTTACTTTGTCCGCAGCCATGGGAGTGCGCGACAGCAATGAAGCCAGTTGGACCCAGGTGCTGGAGGTCGTGGAACTGATGAGCGATGCCAGCAGCATTCCCATCCTCCTGGATGCTGACACTGGATATGGAAACTTCAACAATGTGCGCCGTTTGGTGCGCAAGCTTGAGCAGCGCAATATCCCGGCCATGTGCATCGAGGACAAGGTGTTTCCCAAGACGAATTCGTTCCTCAATGAGAAACATCAACTCCTTGCCGATGCCGAGGAATTTGCCGGCAAGATCAAGGCGGCAAAGGATACGCAAACGGATAGAGACTTCTGCGTCGTCGCCCGAATTGAAGCCTTCATCCTCGGCTTGGGTGTCAGCGAAACCCTGGATCGGGCCCATGCTTACTGCTCTGCGGGAGCCGATGCCATCCTCGTCCACAGCAAGCTCTCTTCTCCCGACCAGATACTGGCATTCATGAGTCAATGGAAAGAGGACTGCCCCGTAGTCATCGTCCCGACCACTTACTACCAGACGCCGGCCGAGGTCTTCGATCGCGCGGGAGTGAGTATCGTGATCTGGGCCAATCATCTTTTGCGAGCATCTACCGCCGCGATGCAAAGCGTGGCTTCAATCATTTACCAGACTGGATCAGTCGCGGCGGTCCAGGAACACATCGTCTCCGTCAAGGAAATCTTCCGCTTGCAGAATGCCGCTGAGCTTGAGGCCGCGGAATTGCGGTATCTCCCCGTCCAACAACCGGTTTTGGCATGTCCCGTCCCATTAACCAGGCAGTCAGATGTTTCCACATATCCAATCGCCGGAGATCTTACTCCCCTAAGTTCCCGCCCTCTATGAGAACGAAAAAATCTACTCCTACGCCAGCCTCGCATCAGGCACGAGGCCAGCGCCCCCCCGCCGTAATCATCGGCTTGGATTGTCTACCCGGTATTCAGACCGCGCGAATTTTGGCGGAGAATGGCGTACCTGTCATCGGAATCGCCCGCGATCCAACCCATCCGTTTTCTCACACCAACACCTGCGACGCGATTCTGTTCACCAAGATTACTCAGGACGAACTGTCGTCCACGCTTGAGATCATAAGCTCGCAGCTTGATCAAAAGGCAGTCCTCTACCCTTGCACTGACGCCAGTGTGCTGCTTGTTTCACGTAATAGAGAAGTGCTTCAGCAGCATTATCACATCGCCCTTCCGGAGGCTGAAACGCTTGAGATGTTGATGGACAAGACCAGCTTCTTTCGCTTTGCGCGAGAACATGGTCTGCCAGCGCCGGCTACGTTCTTCTTGCGCACCCGAGCCGAAGCGTTCGCCGCTTCAAAGCAGATTCCATTTCCTTGCATCATGAAGCCGGGGTTCAAGACCCCGAACTGGGAAAGAAATGCGGCAGGAGCGAAGGCGTATTTGCTCTCCTCTTCACAAGAGTTCCTGGCGGCCTACGACCGCTGCAGTTCCTGGGCGGAATCGATCGTGGCCCAGGAGTGGGTCCGAGGCAAGGACTCCGATTTGTACTCCTGTAATTGTTACTTCGACGCAAACTCGAGGCCCATCGTTACGTTTGTTGCCCGCAAGCTACGGCAGAATCCACCCATTCTCGGTGTGAGTGCTTCTGGCGAGGAGTGTCGGAACGACACTGTGCTGCAGCAGACCGTCAAGCTGTTCACGGCCGTGCGCCTGCGTGGTCTCGGCTATTTGGAAATGAAGCGGGACGCGCGTTCTGGGCAGTACCGCATTATCGAACCCAACATCGGTCGTCCAACGGGCCGTTCCGCCATTGCTGAAGCTGGCGGGGTACCGCTGATCTATTCGATGTACTGTGACCTAGCCGGTCTCCCACTTCCCGCCCACCGAGAACAGACATACCAGGGAGCAAAATGGATTTACTTCAAGAAGGATCTTGAGTCCTCATGGCACTACTGGCAAAAGGGCGAACTTAAGCTTGGACAATGGACGCGCTCGCTGCGGGGACACAAACGTGATGCCGTGTTCTCCTGGAGCGATCCCATGCCTTTTCTGCTGGACTGGTGGACGCCCCTTCGCGACCTGATGCTCCGCGGTTGGCGACTGTTAAGACAAGGCGATGTTCAGCCCCTTGTAAGTGATTCCCAAACGCGGAGTCCCTTGCCGTGAAACAGGTTCTCGATTCCTGCAATTCAGGGTCCAGCGAAGTCAAGATTCGAGGCCCTATCCCCGTCGAAAAACTCAGGAACTCATCCCCGGTAGAGCAGAGTGGAGTGCAGAGCGAGGGGCTGCGCTATTTGTCGGGCGAGGAATATCGGCGATGGGACGAACTCGTAGAAGCTTCGCCTCAGGGCTCGCTGTTCTGTAGCTCCTGGTGGCTGAAGGTGGCCGCCCCGGATATCCGTGTTCTGGGATATTTCGATCATGGCCGACTTATCGCGGGCATTCCCCTGTTTTTCAAGAAGCGACTAGGCGTCAAGTTTTGCGCGATGCCGAGTCTGACCCAAACCTGGGGCGTTGTGATGGAACCGATAGAAGGCAAACCTGTGCATCAGATAACCCGGCAGCTGGAGATTCTTACAATCTTTGCTCGCCACCTCGCCGGGGAACAGATTTTCTTGCAGCGTTTTCACCCCGCAATCGTCAACTTCCTGCCATTCCACTGGCAAGGTTTCCGCCAGGTCTCCCGGGTCACATACGCTATCGAATATTTGTGCGACCTCGATCGCGTGTGGGCTGAGATGCGAGAGAACCAGCGTCGTGAGATAAGAAAGGCCGAAAAGCGCGGAATCGTTGTAGAGCGTTGCGAGTCCGAAATCGTGGCCCAGAGCTTGGCGAAAACGTATGGCCGCCAGGGTCTTCAGTCTCCCGCGAACACTGATCTTTTGCGCCTCGTTCACCAGGCCGCCCAACAGAACGACGCAGGAGAGTGCTTCGCCGCTCGTGACGCCAGCGGAAGAGTCCATGCCGCCGCGATGCTCGTGTGGGACCGAAAGAGAGCCTACTACCTGGCCGGAGGGGGCGATCCCACGCTGCGAACCAGCGGCGCAACCGCTCTGCTCTTGTGGAAAATGATGCAGTTCGCTTCCGGTCGTTCAGCCGTCTTCGATTTCGAAGGTTCCCAGATTCCCGCCGTGGAAAGATTTTTTCGGGCCTTTGGCGCATCCCAAGTCTGGTATCACGAGATCTCGAAGATGCCGAGTTGGCTCCGTGCATGCCTGGTGCTGGCTGGGAAAGCGTAGCCCCGAATGACGTCGCCTTTCCTACAAACCTGCGAAGTAAAAACTGATTCCGGCAATACGGTGGATTTCGATATCCATGGACTGGTGGGCGTGCGCATGGTTGCACCTTCCCCGGCCAACGTTACAGCGGTGAGCGCCCAAATCGGACCGCCTTCCTCCCGCGTGCTGCGGCATCCTGACATCGTGGTCCGCTATGTGGATCGCCTTCCCACTGGGACGCTGCATTACGTGGACTTGGGCAAGACCGCATCTTCGCAAGCAGGCTTCATCGTGTTCCCCGAAGGAGACGGTGAAGGCAAAATAAGCATCCCTTTCGAGCAGATTGGTTCGGACTGTGAAATCTTCTGTGAGCGCGGCGTGGGATGGATCCCTCTTCTGATTTCAATCATTAATCTTACTGCTCTCAAAAAGCATCGTTGTGTGCCGATCCATGCGTCAGCGTTCGTGCATGAAGGCACGGGCGTGCTTGTAACGGGCTGGGTGAAGAGCGGAAAGAGTGAAGCGCTGCTGGCATTCTCTCAGTATGGAGCCACGTACGTTGGCGGCGAGTGGTTGCTCCTTAGCTGCGATGGCAACACAATGTACGGGCTGCCCGGCACCTTTCGCATGTGGGAATGGCAGCGCCGCGAGCTTTCTCACTGGCAAAACATTGGGGGCAACGCTGGAACATTTCGCCTTATTCGTTTTCTGGATGCCATGCAACGGGTCATGCCGAAAGGGTTGGCCAGTTTCGGGCCATTGAAGCTTCTGCGCGAGGGCATGCCTGCGCTCCGCCGGCAACTCAATTTCCGGGTTGAACCCAAAGCGATCTTTGGTGACCGCCGCGGCCTTCTCACCGGACATCCTGACAAGATCTTTATTGGGATGGTGCATTCCGACGACCGTATTTTGATCGAACCTGCCGAGCCCGCCACGGTAGGTGATCAACTGGCGTGCGCCATGGAGTTTGAACTCACGTCGCTCATGTCTCACTATCGCGCGTTCAAGTTCGCGTTTCCTGGAATGCGGAATGAGTTTCTAGAGAGGGTGCACGACATGCTTCGCGATGCACTACGGCAAGCGCTCGCGGACAAGGAGATCTATACGCTCTATCACCCTTACCCTGTTTCATTTCACGATCTGTATCAGGCAATGCAGAAGGTGCTGGTGAGCTCTGCGACGTTGGCAGCTCACGATCAAGTGGAAATGCAGGCATAGGCCAATGACCGAACCTCTACAAACTAACCTCGGTCTAACCGCAGAGGACTCCTTTCCTGCACCGAAATGGTACTTCCAACAAATGTTGTGGGTTCAGAATCCCCGGCACCCGGAAAACTCCGCCTACAACTATCCCATGGCGCTGCGCATGTACGGTCCTTTAGACCGGAGCGCACTAGAACGGAGTCTCCAGGAAATTGTGCGGCGGCACCAGCCTCTCCGGTCAGTGTTTCGCATCATCGAGGGCCGCCTCATCCAGATCGTACTGCCAGCGCAATCTCTGCCATTGCCGGTTGTGGACCTGAGCAACGTTTGCGAGGCTGGGCGAGAAACAGAGGCACTGCGGCTTGCCGTAGCAGAAGCCAATCGGCCGTTTGACTTGAGTCGGGACCCCTTATTGCGGTTCAAGTTGTGGCGTCTCGGGCCTGAAGATCACTTGCTGCTGCTGACCACCCATCACATCGTCTCGGATAATTGGTCGATGGCAATTCTGCTGCGGGAACTCTCTCTTTTTTATGGGGCTTTTTCGGCCGGACAACCATCTCCCCTCGCCGAGGTCTCTTTCCAATACGGAGACTTCGTGCGAAGGCAGCAGCAACGGTTCGAGCATCGGGAGTCGGAATATATTGCCTTCTGGAAGGAGCAACTGGCCGGCAGAGACAGGTTCCACCATGTGCCTCCGGACCATGTTAGACCCGAGAGTGTTCGACCGGAGAATATCCGACCGGAAAGTCAGACGTATCACGGAACGCACGAACGCTTGACTCTGGATCGGAGCTTGACGGATTCTCTGAAGACCTTGAGCCCGAAAGAAAAAGTTAGTCCATTCATGGTGCTGCTCGCGGCTTTCCAATGCCTATTGTGCCGATATTCTGGCCAACACGACGTAGCCGTCGCATCCTGTGTTGCAAATCGGCAGTCCTCCCAAGTCGAGAGGATGGTCGGTCATTTCAGCAATCATGTGATTTTTCGCACGCGTCTGGCGGATAACTCAACGCTTCGTGCGGTCCTTCGTCAGGTTCGTCACACAGCCCTTACCGCCTACTCGTATCAGGATTTGCCATTTGGGAGTGTGGTAGAACAACTAGAAACTGATTCTGACGCCAGTCGAAATAACCTTTTCCAGGCGCTCCTGGTCCTAACTGAGGCTCCAAAAGAGAAATGGAGCTTTCCTGGGCTGGATGTACGGCCGCTTCCGCTTGACGTTGGAACAACGGCATTCGACTTAATCGTATGGCTGAAGCTCGAGGAGACACTCGAGATCGACATACAATACAACTCAGACTTGTTTGAGCCAGATACTATATGCCAGATATTGGCGGACTATGGCACTGTGCTGGGTATCATGTCGAACAACCCGGAAGCGCAGGTCGGCGAACTCGGAATTGCGATGCTGCAAATGGAAAGCCGTAACCATCAGCGGTTAGAACACGCACCTCAAGCCTACTTGGGACCGCGAGACAGCATCGAATCGCGACTGGTTAAGCTCTGGGAAGCGGTTCTCGACAAACGGCCTGTCGGTATCGAGGACGATTTCTTTGAGTTGGGCGGAACCTCTCTCCTTGCTGCGCGCTTGTTTGCGCAGATCGAGGAAGACTTCAAGCTGAGGATTCCCTTGGTTACGTTAATCCAGGCTCCGACAATAAAGGAACTAGCCAAAGTCATTCACCTGCCTGGCTCGCCGGACGCACGGCACTCCCTGGTGACAATTCAGCCCGGCGGGGACCGTCCACCGCTCTTCTGCATCCACGGCGAATCGGGACACTTACTAATGTATCGCAGCCTGGCGCGATACTTAGGCGCGGATCAGCCGATCTGTGGATTACAGCCGCAAGGGCTGGACGGCACACAAGCGCCTCTAACTCGAATCGAAGACATGGCAGCTCGCTATATTAAGGAGATGCAAGTCATTCAGCCAGATGGCCCTTACTTCCTGACGGGATACTGCATGGGTGGAACTATAGCCTTTGAGATAGCTCAGCAACTCAGTGGCCAGGGGCAAAGGGTGGATTTGTTAGCGTTGTTAGATACCTATAACTGGAGAATGATGAAGCAAACATTTCTCCATAACTGTTATTTTAATATTCAGAAATTGTGGTTCAGTTGCCGTCACTTCTTTTCGACCAGTTCAAGGAATAGGCTGAGTTCGTTGCAAGCGAGATTTCACGAGCTCTCTAATGAATCGGGACTCGCTGAATGTAATAGACGTGCCGCCTGCGCTTATGTTCCGAAGGTGTACTCGGGGCGAATTCTACACGTCCGTCCTGCGCGGCAATATGCCCGATATAACCGGCCTGAAATGGACTGGGATGAATTGGTTACTGGCGGCCTGGAAGTTTTCTGTGTGCCTTCTTATCCCGCGCAACTTGTCGAAGAGCCGTTTGTTCGCGACTTGGCGAGCAAATTGAGATCCTGTATCAGTGAATCAACCGCAAGAGAGAACTCTATTGCAGACGCAGGGGCCTGCGCGTGCGAACATCAATCCGTCAGCTTCTCTCCCCGATCAACTACTACTGCACACGAGACGCTTTGCGGACTGCTGGTCTCGTAGCAAACCCGAAAGCCAGTAATGGCAGCCAGTCACCTCATCACGCACCACACAAACATCCTGTAAAAAGAGGCACGCAAGTGTGCGGAATTTTTGGAGCGATTAACAGAACCGGATTCTTTGACGGGCCGGATTTTGACCGTTTCGTCGCGCTTACCAACCTGGTAGCGTACCGCGGCCCCGACGACTGCGGTCACCTTCCTTTCACGCTCAAACCGGTTGACTCGCGGCGCGAACGGCTATTCGACGTATTCCTCGGCAACCGCAGGTTGTCCATCATTGACCTGTCTTCGTCCGGACATATGCCGATGTCAGACGGAAAGGGATGCTGGATCACTTACAACGGCGAGATTTTCAATTACCTCGAACTGCGGCGCGAACTCGAATCTCGTGGGCACACATTCAGTACTGGAACTGACACCGAGGTCATCCTGCATGTTTACGCCGAATATGGCGAGAGCGGATTCGATCGCTTGAATGGCATGTGGGCATTTGCTATCGCGGATACCCGCGCACGTAAGGTCGTCCTGAGCCGGGATCGTTTTTCGATCAAGCCGCTGTATCTCTTCAAGTCGGATGACGAACTTTATTTCGGCAGCGAGATCAAGCAACTATTGCCGCTCCTGCCCTCGCTCGAACTCAATGCCGACTCGATGACAGCATACTTGGCACAAGGCTTACTCGATCATGATGTCGAGACATTCTTCCGCGGGATTACCCGGGTTCCGCCAGGCACAAACGTGATCGTTTCGCTGGACTCCGGCACGATCTCAGGCACGATCGAAGAAAGAAAGTACTGGCGCTTCGAATCGGAGGCCTCGAGTTCGGATTCCTCGAAAGATCTCATCGAACAATTCCGGTCGCTGTTCTTCGACAGTATCCGCATCCGCCTCAGGAGTGACGTCAAGGTCGGGGTCCTGCTCAGTGGTGGGCTGGACTCTTCGGCCGTAACCACTGCCGTGAGACAAATCGGCGGAGAACAGTTGCAAACCTATTCGATCGTTTCCGAGCACGAGGGCTACGATGAACGGCGCTTTATTGACGTTATGTGCCAAGCTGGAGTCCCCAATCGCAAAGTCACGTTTCGCGTGGGCGACGTTCTGGATTGCCTCGAACAGGTCCTGTACTACAGTGATGAACCGGTTGCCGAATTCAGCGTCATCGCGCAGTACCAACTTTTCGCGGCGATCAAGAACGACAGCGACGTCACCGTCCTGCTAAGCGGGCAGGGTGGAGACGAAACGCTGCTCGGATATCTTAAGTTCTTTTTCTTCCACGTCCAGCTTTTACTCAAAGCGGGGAAATATCTCGATGCCATGAAGCTCCTTGCCGGGAGCGCTCTGCACCGCACTGCCGTGACGCAATTCCGAATGTCCCAGGCGCGCCGGTATCTGCAGCACAATCGGAGGGACATCTGGCAAACGATGCTGCGCGACAGCCGGCGGGCACCCGTCTGGCAATGCGGCGACATTCGGTCGCGACAGATCGCCGACATATGCCACTACTCGGTGCCCGCGTTAACTCATTACGAAGACCGTAATTCTGGCGCCCATTCACTCGAGGTTCGGCACCCGTTTCTAGACCACCGATTGGTCAACTTTGTCGTGAACCTGCCCACGGAACTGAAGATCCACAAGGGGTGGACCAAGTACATTCTGCGTGCCGCGCTCCCCGAAATGCCTGCTGCGCTTCGCTGGCGGCGCGATAAGCAAGGCTTTCTGGTGCCCGAAGAACTCTGGCTGAGGCGTGAACTTGTCCCGGTAATCCGGCGAAGATTTCGGGGGAGTAGACTGGCCGAGCTCGATATCCTGAACGACAAGAAGTTCCTCCACTATTACGACCGTTTCCTTGCCGGGAACGCGATTGCGTCGTCGGACATCGCGCGAGTTCTGATTGCTGAGATTTGGGCTGGACAGGTCTTCCCGTCCGGCGCGTACCGCACTCAAATAGGACAGCAACCCACCAGCCTGGTGGTGCAGCCGGCCATGTGTTAGCGAGCTCTGCTGGTCGCCGATGCACCACCATCCCGGAGAAATGGGATTAGGAATCTCCGAGGTCGTGAAGCTATAACCGGCTCAAACGCGCGGGAAGCGACGCCGAAGCCGCTTTGATTACGCAGGAGGACTAAGCCCCCTTCTGCGTCATCGAAGCGGCTTTTTTGTCTTTTGGGCTAGGTGTCCGAGCTGCCGTGCCACATTCTGCATCAGTGTGCAGCAGGAGAAAGTATTTCGATATGCCCGACCCGGACGGCCGCCTTCTCTACCAGGCCGGGATTGTGACTTCGATTGGTCCTATGCGACTGGGATGGACTCCGCCTTGCGCTGGGAAAGTAGCGAGGCGCGGCACTCTGAGCAGCCGCTGACGCGTCCGCCAGGCTGTAGTCGCAGCCTTCGATCCCAAGGTGATTCTCGTCGCAAGGAATTAACACCGCCGCTTGCTCAAAACCGTTGGCGTCGATTCCATTGACGGCGATCTCCCCGCGATTGTTAATGGTGTAGGCGTAGAGGAAATACAGCGGAGAATTCGGCGGAACGAGGGCGTTGAGGTCCGCGATTGAACCGTTCTCCCACAAGAAAGCGCGTGAGGTGTTGTAGTGGGAACAGTCGCTCGGTGTCGAGTCGCCCACGGCTTGACCTTTGTCGTTGATTCCTTGCGCAAAGCTGCAGGGGTCGCCATCCACTGTGCCAAGATCGGTCATCTGCCCGACTTGTTTCCAAAGCGTGGCATGGGAAGTGGCTTCCCCGAGGAGATTTCCGGAGCCTACTGCCTCGCCTTTCTCGTTGACGGCGAAAGCTCCGGTGTTATTCCCGCCGAGAGACCCGCCGAGGTCACGAAGCGAACCGCGCTCCCAGAGAAACGCGCGGTGGTAGGCGTCTCCCGCTACGAACGACTCGCCCACGACTTGGCCCTGGTTGTTAAGGTCCCCTGCGAAAGAACAGGTTCCACCAAAACTGCCAAGGTCCACCATCCCATGCTGTCGATCCCAGATGAATGCACCACTGGTCACCGGGAAACAGGCACCTGGGGCGGAGCTGGTGTAGGAGTCTCCAATAACTTGTCCGCGCTCATTGATCTTGATTGCTTCTGCGTCGGTTCCGGTGCCGAGCGTTCCCAAATCCTGCATTCCACTCTTCTGATCCCAGATAAATGCCCGCAACTCGTAGCCGTAGCCGACGCCAAACCATAGGTTCGGGTTGCTGTCCAACAGAGAATTAGCGTCTGGAACCAAATTGCTGGCGACGCCGGCCACCTGGCCCCTGTCGTTCACAGACACCGCGGCGCTTTGGTACCCACCACCAGGCAAGGTTCCAAGGTTGGTGATCTGACCGTCCTGCCACATCACGGCACTGATCTCGGGAAGGCCGGGTATGGAGGGATCGATCTGCCCATTCTCGGAAATACCAGCGCTGATGCCGTTCGAACTGATCCACGCCGCGGCGCTGTTGTTGGTGCCGGGCAGTGAGCCGAGGTCGGTAAGGGATCCGTTCGCCCACAAGAACGCGTGGCACACAGTGCCGTCCGCACTCCACCAATAGGCGGATGAGTTCGGATCGGACAACAACGTACCGGCGCAACCACCACTGACGCTGCCGTGATCGTTTAGCACCGCGATGTTATTCGTGTTATCGAAGAAATTTGTCCCTGCCCCACCTAGCGTCGGGATCTGCGCGATCTGGTAGTGGTGATGGTTCGCGTTGTGATTTTGCGCCGTGTGGTCTTGCGCTGCAAGTGCGGCCGGGAAGGAAGCGAGCAAGATCATCGCCCCAATAGACATCCATCTTAATTTGATTGGTTTCATGCATCCCCCTGTTTGGCTTTGAGTATGAGTAGAGGAGAAGGTGCTAGCCATCCAACGACTCGGCGCGCCCTGGCTTCACCGAACGTGCTGACCACGTTTCGATCTTGCGCCGCGCATGAACCCGCACTAAGATCGTTGGTGGACGGCTTCCAAGACCGCACCCATCCTCACTCGCGGAGCACCGTAGCTCAATTACGGTTTCGAAGTCCTTCCGGAGTTGCGAAGAAATCTTGAAGAATTTCTGCCGGGGCTTATGAGCCAGAAAACAAAGCCTTTCTACGCGTTCGGCCCCTTTCTCCTCGACGCGAGCGAGTGTCTTCTGATTCTCGACGGCAAGCCCGTTCCGCTCGCTCCTAAGGCCTTCGAGGCGCTGGTTATCCTGGTCGAAAACGCCGGCCACTTAGTTGATAAGGATGATTTGATGAAACGGCTCTGGCCCGACAGCTTCGTTGAAGAGGCAAACGTCGCCAAGCACGTTTCCTTATTGAGAAAAGTCTTGAGTGAGGCGACGAACGGCCGTGAGTACATCGAGACCGTACCGAAACGCGGCTATCGCTTTGTCGTGGACGTGAGAGAGGTCGCGGACGCAGAGGCTGACTCCCAGTCTCCCGCTTTTCCTCGTACAAACCTCATCGGCAAGAAGATTTCACACTATCGAGTTCTGGAGATCCTTGGCGGCGGCGGCATGGGCGTGGTTTATAAGGCGGAAGACTTGAAGCTAAGCCGCCGGGTGGCGCTGAAGGTTCTTCCAGAGGAGCTTGGGAACGATGCGAAAGCTGTGGAGCGATTTGAGCGAGAAGCGCGGGCAGCTTCCGCTCTCGACCATCCCAATATCTGCTCAATTTACGAATTCGGAGAGCATGAAGGCCAGCCCTTCATCGTGATGCAGTTGCTCGAAGGTCAAACCCTGCGCGAGCGCATTGGAATCGAATCGCAACCTGACAAGCCTCTGCCCATAAGTGAGTTGCTCGATTTAGCCATTCAGGTCGCGAGCGGGCTTGAAGCAGCGCATCAGAAAGGCATTATCCACCGCGACATCAAGCCAGCGAATATTTTCATCACCAATCGAGGCGAAGTCAAAATCCTGGACTTTGGCGTGGCAACTCTTGTCCAAGGACCTGGACAGCCTGACACTTCCGCCGAACCGAAATCGCATAACAGCGCGGCGCCTCCCGAGGTGACGTCTTCCTTCTTACGTAGCCTCACTCTGACTGGAGCCAACCTTGGAACGGCCAGCTACATGTCTCCCGAACAGATTTTGGGCGAAAAGTTAGACACCCGCTCTGACCTGTTCTCGTTCGGGCTTGTTCTGCACGAAATGGCAACGGGACAACACCCGTTTGCTGGCGAAACCGCGGAGATGGTTCGGAACGCGATACTGGAGGTACCGATCCAGCCGGCGAGAGAGTTGAATCCTAAGCTTCCATTGAAGGTGGAGGAGGTTATTGCCAGGGCCCTGCAGAAGAACCGCAATCTTCGCTCTCAGCAGGCATCAGAAGTGGGGGCGGATTTGGAGAGTATGCGGCGAGAACTGCAAGCGAGACGTCCTGTGGCTCGCTCGCGCGTGCTTGCGGCGGGAGTAGCCGCCGTACTTCTGATCGCGAGCGGGGCTCTATGGTTCGCGAAGCACCAGCCCACTTCTCCCCACGCTCCTGAATTGAAGCTGCGGCAAATCACATTAAATTCTTCTGAAAACGCTGTCATTATCGGCACTATTTCGCCCGATGGCAGGTATCTGGCTTATAGTGACCTGGCAGGGATGCACATTCAGAACATCGACACCGGCGAGAGTCGATCCATTCCGTCGCCCGATGGTTTCGGCGGTGACAAGGCGGAATGGGACGTAGGCTTTTGGTCTCCAGACAGCACTAGATTCTTTGCCAATGCCCATCAGCCGGGGCAAAATCTTCCGGATTGGACGTCCCGCGGCACAAGTGTTTGGGCTGTTTCGGTGGTAGGCGGAGCGCCCAGAAAGCTTCGCGACGAGGCCATGTCTTCAACAGTCTCTCCCGATGGCTCTGCGATTTCCTTCGGAGCGAACAAGGGAGCATTCGGGGACCGCGAAATCTGGCTGATGGATCAGAACGGAGAGCACGCGCGGAAACTTTTTGGCCCCGATCAGGAAAGCTCCATCGTCCAGATTAATTGGTCGCCGAATGCAAAACGTGTCATTTACCAAAGGACGGACAACTCTGGGAACACGATCCTGAGTCGCGATCTGGAAGGCGGTTTTCCGACAACGATACTTTCCCCCTCTGAGGCGGAGGGCCTCAAGGACTACGTCTGGTTGCCCGATGGTCGGTTGATCTATACATCCAGAGAGGCCACAACCATAAGCGCCGGGGATACCACCTGCAACTTCTGGCAATTGCGGATTGACACGAATACTGGCAAACGCACCGAGAAACCGAGCCGTCTGACTAGCTGGCCTGGGTTCTGCAACACTGCCTTAAGTGCGACAGCGGATGGGAGCCGGCTGGTGTTCTTGAAGCAGGCGCTTCACTTCTCCACGTATGTGTCTGACCTCGACACCACCAGGACTCGAATCACTAACACAACGCACTTTACTTTGACCGAGAGCTTTGACATACCTGAAGATTGGACGGCAGATAGCAAGGCGATCATTTTGAAGTCCAACCGGAATGGGCATTATGGAATTTACATGCAGGCGCTGAACGACAATACAGCGAAGCCGCTCACCTCAGGACAGAACAACGTGTGGAATGCTCACGTTACCCCCGATGGCAAGTGGGTTCTCTATCAACGCGACATGACGCCTCCTGAAGAGATTCTGCGGGTCCCAATTAGCGGAGGGTTGCCAGAAGTCATAACTATGGCGCGGTCTGATGGTTTCTTCTCATGCGCGAAGGCCCCGTCTGACGTATGTGTGATTATTGAACCTAGTGAGGATCGCAAGCAGATTGTCATTACGGCGCTTGATCCCGCGAAAGGACGCGGCTCAGAAATCACCCGGTTTGTTCTCAACACGAGTACGAATTCATGGGATGTGAACCATGCCGCCCTTTCCCCAGATGGGGCGCACCTTGCCGTCATCTCTAACCTTGAAGGTACCCTCGAGGTCGTCTCGTTGCGCGGCCGGCCGCCGCAGGAGATCCGGCTCAAGGATTGGAGCAACCTACAAACGGTTGTTTGGGATGCGAACGGGACAGGACTGTTGGTCTCCGATGGCATTCAAGGAGGAGCCGTGCTCCTGGGCGTGGATTTGCAGGGACACGCGCGCGTCTTGTGGAGAAACCACGGGTTTAACCTGACGAACGTTCGTCCCTCCCCGGACGGCCGCCACTTGGCGATTCTGGGTTCTAGCGTGGACAACAGCATGTGGATGATGGAAAACTTCTGAGATGACCGAACTGGGTTTCTCGACTCAGAATTGGAGTTGTGCCCTCAACTGGATCATTCGGGCAGAAACATTCGCGTTGAGTCCAGACCCCAAAACGCTGGTTGGAGATTGCTCCTGATAGAAAATCTGACCAAATGCACCGTCTGAACTCCAGTTATCAGGAAATCCAAAGTTAGCATGGTTGAATAAATTTAAAAATTGGAACCCGATACCCAGAACGCCATTTTCCCACTGCGCGATCTTCGTGTTCTTCATGACTGCGAAGTCGGTGTTGAAGTAGCCCGGTCCACGAAAGCGGTTACGCCCTTGCGCAAACGTAACGCTCGCGCCGCTGCAAGGACCGGTCGAACCCGGCAGGGTTCCCGTGTTGAATCCAGTCTCGCAGCCCGTCTGCACAAAAAGCGCTCCCGGGTTGGGCGTTGTTGATCCATCAGCGTTGAACAGCACCTGCGCCGGTTGGCACGGAAGTGGTGAGGATGGAATTACTGCACCTTTACCGCAGCCTCCTGCGGGACCGAGTGGACCTACCGGGACCGAGTAAATAGGCCCCAAGAAATTCTTTTTCATCAGGCTGCCGGCTTCCGAAACGTCAAACACGGTGTAAGGGAAACCGGTGCGAGCGAAGATCGTCCCCGAGATTTGCCATCCCTTCACAAGATAATTTGAGCCGTGTCCGCGAAGCGCCGCTTTGACCGGAACCTCCCAAACGTAGTTTGCGTTGAAGGAATGGCGCACATCATAATCGGCAGACCCATAGCTGCCTCGCAAATTGTTAGGATCTTGTGGAGATAACCACGAGCCTGACGTGAAAGCGCCTGCGTTAAGGCCTCCATTGGAGACTTCGTCCAAAGCATGGCCGTAGGTGTAGTTAGCCTGAAATAGACCATTCCCCCACCGGGTAAAACGTTGTTCGAAGGAAAGGACCATGCCGTTGTAGTTGGAAACGGCTTTGGTGGCCTGCTCCGTGACCTGGCCAAATCGCGGATCAGCGCAGGGAGGCACCGGCGAGCTGCTACATTGGGTTGCTGGTAGTGCACCGAAACCGAATGCATTGGCATCGCCAGTCGCAGCAAGCTCATGGATGCCGTGATTTCCAAAATAGCCGATAGTCAAGGAAGTGGAAGGCCGGAGGCTCTGCTGCAGTTGCAGGCTCCATTTTTGATATTGCGGCGAATGGATCGTATTTGCCGGAGTCTGAAAGCTGGGGGGAATGAAGTTTGCATCCGTCGCCTGGATCTGTGCGAGCGTTTGACCTGCAGCGAAGCCTTGGGTAAACGCTGAATTAGAGGCTAGGGCATTCTGAGTGAGGCTGTTCCTTTCACCGGGAGCGAGATTGTAGCCGGTTGGGGCATAAAAGTTGTAGAGAGGCGAGTTGTAAGCAAAGGATGTACCGAGGGTACCGGGGACCGGATCGTAAAAGATACCGATGCCGCCGCGTATGACGGTGTTGCGAGAAATTCCCAAGGGCTGCCAGGCAAAGCTGAAACGCGGCGACCACACGATGCCGTCGGTATTCGGGAAAGCTTGTTTTTGATGCGCCAGTATCGCCTGATTGTAGGGCTGACCGGGGTTATGGCTGATGGAATCAAACGCTCTGGAAAGCCGCGCGAAACAATGGCTTCCACAAACGGGATTGGACTGGTGATCGGCACGCAACGCGAGCGTAAGCGTCAAGTTCGCGCGGGCATGCCATTCTTCTTGTCCGTACAGTCCAAGATTGTAAAACGCGAAACGATTCCAGGTTACGAGTGGGTAGCTTTGCCAAAGCGTTGTGGAATCCACGTTGGAATTCGACGGGTTTACCCCTCCGTAGAAAAAGGCGTTGATGGTTTGCGGAAATAATTGCCCAGTCCCGCTCGGGTTGTAGCCGCTCCCTGTCCAATAGGTTCGCAGAAAGTTCACCCCAAACCCAACCTTATGCTTGCCCGTCGTCTTCATCAGGTCGTCCGATAGCTGGTAGGACGTAGTTTTTGACCCGGTAGGCTGTGCATAGAAATAGTCCAAACCTCCCAGCACAGAGAAGGGGCTACCCGCGTAGATCCAATTTAAGACTGTTGGAAAAACAGCCTGGGTCTGCGCCGGATTCGCCACACTGGAAACCTGGTTGATGTAGGTGGCTGCAAGCAAAAACTGGTTCGCCGCCGAAGGGCCAATTGTATGCGTCTCGCTGAGTTGGCTTTGCCACCATGGCTGATGGCTGTATGCATTGAATGCCGGGTTGATCGGATCAAGGTGGACGGCACGGTTTCCGCGGTCATACTGCAGCAGCACGAACACGCGATCGTTGACCCCGGTGTTCCAATCCACTCGCCCCGACACGATCGATTCGCTCGCGGGATGATAAAGGTTTTCGAGAAAATGCACCGCGCAGGCATCCGTCGTCCCGAGCCCGCCGGGTCCCAGCCAGCCGCTGCAGCCGGTGAGGTCTTGAGAATTAAAGTTGCCAGAGGTCGCCGCACTCGCGCCTGGGGCGCTGTTGTAGATGTCGAATATCTGCCGATAAAACGTGTGCGATGCTGACGTCGATCCGAAGATGAAATCGATATTGTTCATGGTTGCGGATTCAAATTTCTGGCTGGGCAGAACCACCTGATTGCTGACCGGAAGTACGAGGTGCATGCCCTCAGTGTCAAAAAAGAAGAACAGCTTGTCCTTCACGACCGGGCCACCTAGTGATCCCGCCCACTGATGAGCGATATCGAAGGGTCGTTTCTGACCGACCGCATTATCGATCCAGTCGTTGGCATTTAACACGCTACCGTTCCAGTAGTAACGTGCGTTCCCGTGAAAAGCATTGGCGCCGGATTTGGTCAGGTAATTAACACTCGCACCCGCGGCCCCGCCGAATTGCGCTGAATAACCGTTGCTGACTATGGTCGCCTCTTGCACTTCGTTCTGGCCCAGCATCATCCCCAAGGCCCCGCTATTGTTGGTGTTCAATTGAATGTTGTTGTTATTCATTCCGTTTATGGTGAATAAATTGGAGGTGCCCGGCATCCCCAGAATAGAAAAGTTTCCAAGATAGGCGACGCCGATTGTATCCGTATTCATGATCGCGCCCGGAGCCGTTTGCGCGATGTAGGTAAGATCGTTTCCAGGGTTTGGTACTTGGGAGATTTGCGTCGGGTTCATGGTGGTGGAAACGTCGCCATTTTCCGCCTGTAGCAGTGGGACTTCGTCGGTCACATTGACGGTCGAAATTTCTCCTGCAATTGCAAGAGTAATGTTCCGTGTCCCCGGCGGCCCGAGCAGCACGTTGATCTCGTGGTTCTCCGCACGAAAACCAGTGTGCGACACGCTGAGCATGTATCTTCCGGGCGCCAAAAAAAAGAAACGATACATACCGTGCTGATCGGTTTTCGTAGATTGAGTCGTTCCCTTGGCTTGGTCCTCGATCTTGATGTCGGCATCGGGCACGACCGCTTTGCTGGGATCGGTAACAGCGCCGGCGAGGCCACCGCTGGTCGTTGTTTGCGCAAGCGTAGAGATGGATGTCGCAAATAGAAGGACTAGTAAACTTAGGGAGCGTCGGCCGGCAAAGATCTGGCCTGCGCGCTGATCGGATGAGGCCATTGAGCAGCAATGCTAGGCCCCTGGGACTCGGAGGTCAATGGATTACGGGGGCATAGCATCTAGCCCTGGTTTATCCCCGTCGCGTTCGCGACGACTTGCTTCCTTGCTTCAATTCTCTCTGCTGGGCTGCAGCCTCAAGGCCCATCGTCGAACCTAGCTTGAAAGTAAGTGCCAGAGCAACCGCACGGTTGACATGTTGAATCCGCAGTCAGCTTGACTTCGCGACGTCACCAGCCTCAGGCCGCACAACACCTGATTTCGCCATTTACTTCCATCCAGGCATGGTAAAACCAGCTTGGCAGAGGTGGTCATTTCCATCGGCGAGCAGCAAATCACCTCGATCATCACCGCGCGATCAGGTCGCGAAATGCCCCTTTCGACATGTTCTTCTCCGCGAATCTCGATTATCCCAAAAAGCTGTAGGCTGCCGGGCTGATCGAAAACAGCAGCTACTACCAGTACGCCAAGGGCAAAATCGTGGTTTGGGTTCCCAATGATTCCAAAATAAACCTGAGTTCCGCCCGAGAAAGCTCTTACCGACCTGAATGTAAAGAAGATTGCGATCGCCGACCCGCTACATGCTCCGTACGGCCAGGCAGCTGTCTCGGCAATGCGGAAGGAAGGCATTTACGACAATGCGAAAGACAAATTCGTTCTGGGCGAGAATATCTCGCAAACGGCATCGTTCCTCGTCTCGGACTCGGGTGATATTGGAGTAGTGGCTCTTTCCCTAGCCTCTCTCTAGGTTCCCCAGCAAAATGTTTTATGTGATTCAGTCAAATAGTTACTGCCATTCTTCACGGTTTCTTCACGCTTCGCGTTCTATGTTCCAAGTGCTACTGGTTCGAACCAGCCGCTCCAGGAATCAGATCGCGCGGGTGCGTAGTACGACTTAGGCCGGATTCAGCAATCATGAGAGGCTTATTGTGCTCCTTGGCCTCCTATTCATTCGGTTTCACAAAATCCGATTGACATGCTCGAACTCCGCTTCCAACAGTGGCAATTCGGAGATTCATTCGCTCGACGAACCGGCAGCACAACGATCAGGGACACGATAGCAGAACGTCTTTCCATATCACTCCGGAAGGCAGGCAAGCGCCGCCACGCCATCTGCAAGCCCGGGGCCTGGCCAAGGAATGTTCATAGCCTTCCAGCTCCGTCCTGCATCACCTGATCTGAAGAGGCCGCGGTTGTTGGCGGCGTAGATGACGCCTGGTTCGCCAGCATGAGTGGCAAAATGGCTCACTGTCGTGGCCTTCGCCCCGGGTAGGCCGCTCATTGACTGTTCCCATCCCTGAACCCCAGTCTTCCTATACACGTACGCCTCGGCCCCTCGCGGCGAATAGGCGGAGCCGGGTCCGTCTGTTGCGGACACGATCACGGTATCTGGATCAGCAGGATCCACGGCAATACCCACGAGGTAGAGGTGCTTCAATCCATCCTCGGGCGAACTCCACGAGTCCCCAGCATCGGTGCTTTCAAAGTACCCATCGCCGGCGGCCGAGTAGATCCGCCCAGGCGCAAGTGGATGCGTCAGCGCCGTGTGCGTGTCGTACGGACCGCCGCGAACGCGATCGCGCCATATCCGCCCGCCGTCGAACGTGCGCACGAGCGCGCCAGCCTCGATCGCGACAAACACGCGATCCGCGACGCTCACGTCGACTTCGATCCACCGAACATGATGCGTCTGGGGCCGTGGGGGATAACTCCAGGTGTCAGCAGAAGGGAGCGCGCGCAATCCGGCGAGGTCCACCCATCTATCGCCGCCATTGTCGGAGCGAAACACCGCACTCGGTTTGGTGCCGGCATAGACGACGCCGAACCCGTCAGCTTGTTCCGCGTGACCCACATCAACCGCGGTGATCATCGGGTGGTCGATGCCCGGTCCGACTGGTTCCCAATTCCGGCCGCTGTCGCGGCTTCGGAACAGACCGGCACGCGCAGTTCCGCAGTACACTTGGGCCGGGCTGCTCAGGTCGACCGCAACACAACCGGGAGACAGTCCGGCCAAGTGTTCGTCGACCGTCCAGGTGGAGGCGCGCCGAGCGATCAACAGGGCCGCTCGGGTTACCACTACGATGCCGACCATGACTCAATCTCCTCCATTACCCCGCTAGGCCACACGAAGCACGATCTTGCCGTGAAACTGCGGGTTCATCCAACCTTCACATGCTAGGTTGTAGAGGACCGGGATCAGCTTTCGCTTGGTCAGATCGCCCGAAGCTCCAAAAATAACCAGGACACAGGAATCACCGGTGGGTAGCGGTTCTTGCGATAACTTCTCGACAGGACTGGCTTGGATAGTCGCAGACATAACTGTTCTCTCTCTATAGATGCTCTCGATATCTATTTTGAATCCCTATCGGAGACTGAACTTCACCAGCGAGTCCTGGTGTGTATCGTTGGCTGGGAGCTTGCCGGGTTTGAGCGTGCCGACCTGCCGAGCACCTAGGGGAATTGAATGAGCCGAAACTAAACAGGAAAAGAACAAGGCACTCTGGGGAATCTGCTCTTCGTTCAAAGTTAACCCCAATGGCCTAAATTTCCTCCATGAGTGCACGGTCACTGCACGGATAGCGCGCCTGCTTTTGACATTAACGGATTTCCGTACGACGCGCTAAGACCTTGGATGGGCGGAGTAAGGCTGTGAGCTACTCGGTTCGGGTTTGTCCATCAGAGTTGGCGTCGTCAGCAGCCAGCCTCATTCCTTTATCAGTAGGCATCAAAGTGCATTTTGCGTCGACTGATGGCGATCAGTCGTTTCCTTTTTCTAGTAGTGTGCAAGGAAGAGTCACGACAGTTCCGTCGGGTTAATGCCGAAAAACGACCATGGAAGACCACACAGCTCAGAAACAGTTCACGCTCGCGTCTAGCGAAATAGCTAATGGCTTGCCCGTTTGAACGAAGCCGCTCGCGCGGCGGACGCTACCGCGTGTACGACTGTCGGCCGTCAGTCGTCGCGATGAAATGCGCTTCGCTCCAACAACGCTGCTTCGTGAACTAACCTGTTCTTCAATTCACTGCGATTCCGCTGACCTTTGGCTGGTCGGCGCCGCCGATTGCGAAATGGATAACGATTTGTCCCGACGAATTCGCTGTTGCCGGGAACTGCTCTTCAATGGCCCTATTCGGTGCGCCCGTCATGCCGACGATGTCGAAATTCGTTAACACTTGGTTGCCATTGATTAGAACGTTGAATTCGCGTTGTCCGGGCAGTGTCCAGTAGATTTCGTTGAAATACAGCGTTACAGTGTGTGAACTTCCCGGCGTGAAGCCGCCGATCGTGTAAGTGCTCGGCGCCCAGCGCTCGCTCTGGAATACTGCCTGAGGCGGAACGGGAGCTGATATTCGTGACGTATCAACTGGGGCGAAGCTGCTCGCCTGATTTCCGCCTGCGTAATTTGTATCGGCGATGAAGCGGCCCACGTCGCCGCCGCCTGCGTCGATGAGAACCGGTCCGCTGGTCGGCTCGTTGTCAACGGTCTGGGTAACGCCCAGTCCGCTGATAAGCGGCGGGTTCGACATGCGTGGAGTTAGATGCACGACGATATTGCCATATTGATCCGCGTTAGCTTTGAAATTGCCTTCGACCGCTTTGTTCCTTCCTCCGGCAGCGGCGAGGATATCGAAACGGTTCAGGACTGTTTGGCCGTTGATGGTCACATTGAATACGCGATCTCCCGGTTGACTGAACTGAGTTTCCGCGAACTGAAGTTGCACATTATATGGAGCATAGGGCACGAGGTTATTGATCGTGTATTGTGACTCACCCTGCCGGGCCGCCTGATAAACGGCTTGCGGCGGCACAGGCGCGGGGATAAGAGATGTATCTATGGCGGCATTAGTTGAGATCGCGGTTCCGCCATTGAAATTCGTGTCAGCGAAAAAGCTCCCGGCCGAAGCGCCACCTGAATTGATTGCGGTGGGACCGGCAACAGCCGTATGCGGCGCGCGATAGACACGGACATAATCTACCGTCATCACCGCAGGGTTCGGGGTCGATGGGTCGGTATATCCCGGGAAGTATCCGCCCATTGCGAGATTCATGATGATGAAAAACGGATGATTGAACACCCAATCGCCCGGAATGTCACTCGTGTTTTGGATGGTGAAATAGACGTTGCTGGGGTCGTCCCGATAAAACTGCGCCTGATTCGGGGACCAGATGATTCCGTAGGTGTGAAAATCACTTACCGTTCCGTTGTTCGGGAATATAAATGAGGAGCCAACGCCGAATCCTCCAGAGAAGGGCCCGTGAATAGTAGATGAGGTCTTGGACGCGTGGTACTGCGGCACCCACTCCATGATGTCCATTTCGCCGCAAAGCGGCCAATTCGAGGTGTTGATGTTAGATCCCAGAAGCCAGAACGCGGGCCAAATGCCGGCGCCCATAGGCAGCTTCATGCGGGCTTCGATGCGCCCGTATTGGAAATTTTGTACACCTTCAGTTTTCATCCGCGCCGAAGTCCAGGTGCCGCCGTTGTTATAGCCGTTGTTATAGGCTGAAATAACCAGATTTCCATTACCGTCAAGCGCAGCATTAGGAGTCGCCGTATTGCATGGGCTCGCATTTGAACCAGCCGCACAATATACCTCTTCTTCGTTATTGCCCCAGCCTCCGCCACCGGTGTCGTAGGTCCACTTTGTGGAATCCGGAAGGGACCCCGTCGGCCCATCAAATTCGTCCGACCAGACGAGCTGCCAATTGTTGTTGGAGAGCGAGCCTTGGGCTTGGATAAGACTCCAGCCAGACAGAAACAATATTGTTGCGATAACAGAAGAAATTGCACACCGGCTTGCACGCGACATGGCGTTCAGCTCCGTTCTTCCTGGAATTCAGGGGAGAACTATCGCCCTTCGCCAGAGCAGATGTAAATACATGGAATTCTGTACGCCGCTGGCAGGCAGTTGAACCCAACGGGATTATGTCAGCGTCGATCGGCACCAAGTCATTGTCATGCAGATTGACGCCCCAAGCGCCCACTTCCGCCAGCAGCGCTGCCAGGTCCTCTGGGAGAAACCGATTCCCGCACCGCATCGCAAATGGATCTCTTCCACGGTTCCCTACTGTCCACAAACCAAAAGAAAACTTGTCCTCTGGCGTGGGTTGATAATTGCCGTTCTTCCTCTTCAGAGAATTCCTCTTCTGTTTTACTTGGATAACCAAGAATTTCAGGATGCGGTAATGGATCGTAAAGCCGGATACATGCGACGGTACCTTCGATACGCCTCGTTCATGACCACAACGGATTGGGGGTTCGGCTGCACCCGTTCAGCCACACGGACAACGGCCTTGCAAGCGTCGTCGACCGTCGGCCAAATCTTTGCTCCGACGCCAGCAAGAATAGCTGCACCGTAAGCGGCACCTTCCTCGGCTTCGACGATCTCCACTTCACGCCTATAAACGTCCGTCTGAATTTGCCGCCATAACTTTGATCTCGTACCCCCACCGCCAAGGCGAATACTCTTTACCGGCACTTGGATTTCCTCAAAAAGGGTGAACGTGTCGCGCAGGCTGAACGCCACGCCTTCCAGGATCGAACGGACGACGTGCGCCCGGGTATGCGAAGCAGTCAATCCAACCAATGCGCCCCGGGCGTTTGCATCCAGGTACGGCGTTCGTTCTCCCATTAGATAAGGAGCCCAGAGCAGACCGTCACAGCCCGGCGCGACTCTCGCTGCTTCATCACTGAGTTGTTCATAGGGATCTTGCCCATCATCCCTGGCGACGCCGAACTGATCGCGGAACCAACGTAGCGACAACCCCGCCGCTTGCGTCACACCCATTACGTGCCAACGGTCTGGAATCGCGTGGCAGAAAGTATGCAACCGTCCTTTGGAGTCAAGAGCGGGCCGATCCGTAGCGGCAAAAACTACGCCTGAGGTTCCGATCGTCGCGCTCACCGCTCCAGGAGCAACTATCCCCATGCCCGTCGCTCCGGCCGCCTGATCACCAGCTCCCGCCACGACGGGCGTCCCCGGCTCGAGACCAGTTGCCTTTGCACCTTCCGCCGAAATCTTCCCGCACACGTCCGGCGACTCAAAAAGCCCTGGCAGCAAACGCTCATCAATTTCCGCAGCCTGCAATACTTCTTTTGACCACCGCCGGTTGGCCACATCGAGCATTAAGGTGCCCGACGCATCTGCCATATCAGTCGCACGCTCTCCGGTAAGACGGAAACGAACGTAGTCTTTGGGCAGCATCACCGAGCGCACCCGCTTCCAGTTTTCCGGCTCGTTTTGCCGTACCCACAGAAACTTGGTCAGAGTAAAGTTCGGAAGCGCGGGATTGCAGGTCAGTTTAATCAGCCTCTCGGCGCCGATCCTGCCAGCCAACTCTTGGCACTGATCCTCAGTTCGCACGTCACACCAGATCAGCGCGGGACGCACGACCTGATCGTTTCCGTCGAGCATGACCGCGCCATGCATCTGACCGGAGAAACCCACGCACGCCAGATCATCTCCGCGTAAATCTGCCCTCGCGAGCGCACCGGTCACAGCAATCGTGCATGCCCGCCACCAATCTTCCGGTGATTGCTCAGCCCAGCCAATTTTCGGGGAAACGAAAGGTGTGTGCTCCTCCGTCGCCGAAGCAATGAGCTTGCCGCGTTCATCAACAATGAGGGCGCGAGTACCGCCCGTGCCCACATCAATTCCAAGGACGTAAATGACGAACTCCCTGCGGAGGTGCGCGTCCCCTGCGGGCGCCGTCCCCCGGAGTTGGCGCGGTTATTTGGGAAATCTAATCGCTTTGTAAAGCTGCGGCCCGGTGCCCATAAAACATCTCTCTCGGACAGTTTCTTGCCATGCCTTCAACACCGTCGAATCCGGCGCCTGCACACGACTATCGCCCCAATCTGTGGGGTTTTTGCATGATGGATCGTGCCAAATAGGCTGGGCATCCCAGTTCTGGTTGATATAACTAAACGCCTTGACGTTATTACGGCGAATCCCGGCAAACAACGGTTCGAACCAGCCGCCCCAGGAATCAGATCGCGCAGGTGCATAGTACGACTTAGGCGCGGATTCAGCAATCATGAGAGGCTTATTGTGCTCCTTGGCGAAAGCAGCGAATCTGCTTCTTGCGGTTTCTGAAACATTCCTGCCTTCTTTATCGCTCCAAGCGAACCAACTTATCGCCGCCCAGTCGACATAGTTGTCTCAGGGACAATTTGAGCTGGTCGCGCGGCAAACACACCCTGAAGTTCGGCTTCGACGTTCGACACGTCGCCTACGCCGATATTGAGAGTTTTGGCGGGTCCGACGACTTTGGCGCCTTCACCTTTTCGTCCGGAGCCTTCACCCGACTTCCGGCGTGCGATGCTACCGCCACTGCCGCCTACAACTGCGAGTCCGCGTTTGCGGACTTTCTGCTCGGACTACCCGCGAAAACGGAGACTTCTACCAGAACACCCATCAACTATCGCGATCCGCAATCGGCGCAGTGGAACCTGACCGTCGAACGCGAACTGTTTCGCGACACTACGCTGCGCGTTAGCTACGTCGGCACTAACTCGTATCGTATGAGCCAGACGGTCGATCTCAACCAAGTCCAGCCCAGCGCCGTTTCGCCCAACCCCAACCCGCCTTACGCTCCAATCCAGTCAATCGTTGACAGCAATTTTTCAACACCACTCTCGCGGGGTGATTTCTTCTCTGCTACTTCACTTCGCGCGCCGTCCGACCCGTCCCGATATTCTTTCTTGACAGCTCACCCCTCCTATGTTACATATTGTAACGCTACAATGACTAACACATCGCAATTTCGTCTAAAGAACCTCGGGGAAGTCGAGCAGCTCGTCATGGATTACGTTTGGAGCCATGGCCCGTCTTCTTCTGAAGCGTGCGGCGAAGCGCTGGCCTCGTCCCGTCCGATGAAGGATTCCACCATCCGTACGGTTCTTCGCCGCCTCGAAGAGAAGGGCTATCTCACGCACGCGGTTGAGGGGCGCACATTTATTTACAAGGCATCGGACGCGCGACAGAACGTCGCCGTCCGCGCTGTGAAAGGGATCATCGACCGCTTTTGTGGAGGATCGGCCGAGTTGCTTGTCCTCGGCATGGTGGACAACGCAGTGCTTAACCGGAAGCAACTGGAACGGCTGGCCCGCAAGATCGCCGAAAAGGAAGAGAAGCCATGACACCTACCGCTATCGTCCAATTGTCAACCAGCCTTCTCGCGTCGCTCGCGACTGCCGCTGTACGCGCTCTCGCGCTGGGTGGCGCCGCGGGGCTCGGGCTGGCCACGTTTCGGGTGAAGACCACTTCCGTGCGTCTCTTCACGTGGACCGCTGTGCTCTATGCGGCCCTCGCAATGCCTTTGCTGGAGCGGATGCTGCCGCCGCTGCCAGTTCCCACACCCGCGTTTCTTCAATATGGAGGGGAGCGGTCCGCCGCCGATGAAGTCAAGGTTTCACGGCCTATTGCTGTTGCCCCGATCGATCTAAATTCAACGCCGCGCAAGCAAGCGACTCTCACCGCGATGAGCCCTACAGCTTCCACAAGATTCGAGTGGTCCACGATCTGGTGGAATGTAGTCGCGGCTGAAATCTATTTGGCGATGGCTTTCTTTCTTCTCGCTCGGCTATTCGTGGGACTGGTGCTCGGCCGCCGGTTGCGGCGCGCATCGCAAATGATTCGCGAAACACGCATAACCGCCAGGTTTGCTTCCCGCGCTCAGGCCACCGGGCTTTCCTTCATTCCACAGGCTGCCGAATCCGAATTCATTTCCGTACCGGTCACGATGGGCGTAGTGCGTCCCGTAGTTTTGCTTCCCACCATCTGGCGGGATTGGGACGACGCGAAACTCGACGCCGTCATCGCGCACGAGGTGTCGCACGTTGCGCGACGCGACACTCTCACCCAGCGCCTTTCGCTTCTGCATTGCACGATTTTCTGGTTCAGCCCGCTTACCTGGTGGCTGAATAGGCACCTCGCCGATCTGGTCGAACAAGCCAGCGACGAAGCGGCGTTGTCCTGTGGTGCGGAGCGCAAGGCTTACGCCAAGACGTTGCTCGGCTTCTTCGAAGCGTTGCAAGGCGCACCGAGGCGGGTCTGGTGGCAGGGCGTTTCGATGGCTAGCGCGGGCCGCGCGGAACAAAGAGTAGAAAGAATTCTCGCTTGGAAGGGAGCTGTTGCCATGAGTCTCAAGAAATCAGTTGCTGTTGTGGTCGTAGCGCTCGCGGTCCCGGTCGTTTACCTCACTGCGTCGGCGCACCCAGCCGCGCGTAACGTGGATCCTCAAAGCTCAAAGAGTGTAGAGGTCCCTCAGGACCAAACGGCGCCTCCACTACCGCGGGTTTCGCATGCTGCGCGGGCGCCAAAGAAGTCGTCGAACCATAGCCTCTATTCCTACGGCAACGACGAGGCACAGCGCTTCGTAATAGTCTCCGGCAAGAGCGATTCCCTAACGATGTCTGGCACGCAAGAAGATGCAGAGCAGGTCGAGGAACTCAGAAAGAAAATCCAAGGAGACTTCATCTGGTTTCGGCGCGACGGGAAATCCTACATTATTCGCGCCCAGGCCACGATCGATCGCGCCAAGGCGTTCTGGGCCCCTCAAGAGGAGCTTGGCAAGAAACAGGAAGAACTCGGCAAACAGCAGGAAGCCCTGGGAAAACAACAGGAAGAGCTCGGCACAAAAATGGAACAGATTCACGTAAAAGTTCCGGACCTGACAAAAGAGATTGAGAAACTCCAAGCCGAATTGAAGCAACTCAATTCCAGCGCCACTGTGGAGCAAATAGGGCAGATCCAGTCTGAGATTGGGGACTTGCAAAGCAAGATTGGTGATATCCAATCCGAAGCCGGCGATCAGCAATCAAAGCTGGGTGATGAGATGGGTGTCCTGGGAGCAAAGCAAGGAAAACTCGGCGAGCAACAAGGTGAACTGGGCCGTCAGCAAGGCGACCTTGCGCAGCAGGCTTCCCGACAAATGAAGCAGCTTC
>Ga0210407_10000478_pt1 | contig 45253 bp, 36 predicted proteins | sample IncBWC27MmetaG_FD_150860 | JGI IMG/M metagenome (GOLD analysis project Ga0210407, IMG submission 150860) | Forest soil microbial communities from Barre Woods Harvard Forest LTER site, Petersham, Massachusetts, United States - Inc-BW-C-27-M | ecosystem: Environmental > Terrestrial > Soil >...
CCGTTCGACGATGTCGAGGCACTCGTTGATGCCGTAGCTGCCGAAGCTCGCGTCGCCGGGCTCCTTCCAGATCGATTCGACGTTGTCGCCAGGCTTCACGACGTTCTTGCGCCGCATCTCGAACGGGTCGATGCCGAGAAGGCGCGCCAGCTCGTCGATGGCGCACTCCATCGCGTACGTGGTCTGGGAGGCGCCGTAGCCCCTGAAGCCGCCGGCCGGGATCATGTTGGTATAGACGACGTGGCCCACGCCCTTCTTGTTGGCGCAGCGATAGGCCGCGATCGGACTTGCCATCGCGGCAGCGAGGGTCTCGCTGGCGTGATTGCCGTAGGCGCCAGTGTTCGACACGCAGTGCACGTCGAGTGCGGTCAGGGTGCCGTCTTTCTTCGCGCCGATCTTGACCTTGGTCGTCATCTGGTGCCGCGTCGTGGCGCCGATGAACTCTTCTTCGCGGGTCCATTCCCACTTCACGGGACGGCCGCCGAGCTTCATGGTGGCGAACAGCGGCAGGTCTTCCGACACCATCTCCTGCTTGCCGCCGAAGCCGCCGCCGACGCGCTCGGTGAAGACATGGATCTCGCGGGCGGGTACGCCCATCAGGTAAGCGAGCTTGGTGCGGACGGGGAACGGGCCCTGCGAACTGGTGCGCACGTGCCAGCGGCCGTCATCGCCCTTGTAGGCGATCGAGCCGTGGGTCTCGAGATGCACGTGCTGCACGCGCGACGTCGAATAGGTCATTTCGTGCACGGCATCGGCTTCCTTGAAGCCCTGCGCCACGTCGCCGATCTCGCCCTGCAGGGTGCAGAAGATGTTGCCGTTCTGGGTGACGACGTCGTTCTTCTCATGCAGCAGCGGCGCTCCGGGTTCCATGGCGGCGACCGGATCGAACACCGCCGGCAGGATCTCGTACTCGACCTTCAGCGCACGGACGCCGGCTTCGGCCGTCGCCTCGCTTTCGGCGACGACCATGGCGATGCGCTGCCCGACGAAGCGGGCGACGTTGTCCAGCATGTAGGTGTCGTCAGGGTCGACCAGATGGTCTTCGTGCAACGCCGTGCTGTAGAGCCGGCGCGGCACGTCTTCCCACGTGTAGACGGCGACGACGCCCGGAACGGCCGAGGCCTTGCTCTTGTCGATGCTCGTGATGCGGGCGTGGGCATGCGGCGAGCGCAGCACTTTCATGTGCAGCAGGCCCTCGATGGCGATGTCCATCGTGTAGTGGGCTTTGCCCGTCAGGATCGCGTCCGTGTAGGGGTTGGGTAGGCGGGCGCCCAACGCCTTGCCGGGGACGTCCTCCTCGATGTTTTTCTTGCCGTGCAGCGCATCGACGATCGAGCGATAGCCGGTGCAGCGGCAGATATTCCCCTTCAAGGCGTGTGGCAGGTCGGCCTTGTGCGCTTCGTTGAACGCGGCCGATGCCGTGGTCATGATCATGCCGGCCGCGCAGTAGCCGCACTGGAAGGCCTGCGCATCGTGGAAGGCCTTCTGGATGGGATGCATTTCGCCGTTCTTGGCGAGGCCCTCGATGGTGGTGATCTTGCGGCCCTCGCCGCGGAAGGCGGGCACCAGGCAGGAGTGGAACGGCGTGCCGTCCAGCCACACCGTGCAGGCTCCGCAGTCGCCGGCGTCGCAGCCTTTCTTCACGCCGAACACTTCCAGGTCGCGGAGGAAGGTGCGCAGGCACTGGCCGGGCTTCGGTTCGGCGGAATAGAGACCGCCATTGACCTCGTAGTTGCTCATGTCAGCTCCGCGCGAATCTGTTCGGCAAGGTAGAAAGTGATGTGACGCTTGTAGGGCGCCGAGCCATGGACGTCCTGGAACCAGGCGTCCGGCGGCAAGCGCTCGTCGATCGCCTGTCGCAGTTCGGTGGCCGACGGTGCCTTCTTGAAGCGCAGCTGCACCGGGCGCGGCGTCGCTGCGCTGATCGTGAGCAGGAAGTCCTCACCCTTGTCGCCGACTGTGGCGACGATCAGCGCGGCCGAGCGGCCATGGTGGGTGAGCGACACCTGGCGCATGGCGAAGCGCTTCGACAAGGCCGACGCCGGCAGCAAGATCGACCGCAACACCTCGCCCTTCTGCAGCACGTTCGTGTGCATGCCGGTGACGAAGTCGACGACCGGAACCTGGCGCGGCTTGCCATTGCGCGGCCACAGGGTGCAAACGCCCTCGAGCGCCGCCGTCAGGGAAATCATGGCGCCGGCCGGCAACGACATGCAGACGTTGCCGCCGACCGTCGCCGCGTTCCAGATCTTGAACGACATCAGGAAGCAGTCGATGCATTGATCGAATAGCGGCACGGCACGCCATTGCGGCGGACCCTTGAAGTCGTGCAGCTCGACGATCTTGCAGGTTGCCGCGATCTCCAGGCCTGCGGGCGTCACGGTCAATGCCGGCCAGCCGAGCCCCGGGAGATCGACCAACGTGTCGGTCGCGACCTGCGGCTCGGAGAACAACCAGGTGCCGCCGCCCAGAAACGCATGCCCGTCGCGCCATTCGATCTCGTCGAATGACTTTGGCCGCTTCACCTCGACAATCGTATTGAGATTCATCTCGTCGCTCCCTGCATCAGTCTCGCTGTCATCCCGAGCGCAGCAATCCTCACTTCAAATCGTCGAGCGACGTTGCGCCCGGGCCCGGCGTGATCAGCGTCGGCCACTGGTGGGAGCCGAACGGCACGGCGGGCGGCAGGAAGGGCTGCTTGCCGCGACGCTGCATCTCCGAGATGATCGTCTTGCGCGCGTCGCCGCCCATCAGCTCGAAATCCATCAGCCTGTCGTTGCCGAAGAACAGCGCACCCACCGAGCGGTCGGAGATGATGCGGACCATCGATGTCAGCATTTCCTGCGGCGTGGTGGTGAAGGAGATCGTCTCGATCAGCATCAGCCGGTCGTTGATCGCTTCGGGCGGGAAATACTGGGCGAGCGTGCTGAACAGCACGTTGTTCTGGCGCGCCACATAGATCGTGTTGGCCGCGGCATAGACCTTGTCCCAGTCCGGACCGAGGCTCGCCCGCCAGCCGTCGAGCACGCCCATCCAGTGCTTGACCTGGGTCGAGGCGGCCCAGTTGATGATCAGCTTGATGTCCGGCGCCTGCTTCTTGGCGAAGGCCTGCAGGGCCTCGAACGTGATCACGCCCTTGGCCAGGCAATCGTCCATGAAGGCGACGTTGTTGCCCAGGACCGTCTTCACCGCGGGCTTCCAGTCGTCCTGGATGGGCAGGGCGTCGACGCCATCGAGCGCCGTCTTCATCCGCGCGCGGTAGGCCAGCAACGGCGCCGTCCAGCTCTTGTCGGCGGCGTTGCCGACATAGGGCATGACCACCTCGGAGATCGCCATGGTGCTGTGCCCGGTCGACTTCATGATCTGGTAGACGACCGGAACCGACGGCGCCTCCTCCGCAGGCTTGCCCGGCCGGTAGAGGATCATGCGCCCGCCGGCGCCGGAGAACAGCGCCAGGATGATCGGATGCCGGGCCATGATGTTGTTCTGAAAGGTCTTGGCGGAAGCGTCGTAGAGCTCGAACATCGAGATGTTGAGCTGCAGGACGTCCCGCGTCGCCAACTCGGCCGGCGTCTGCGGCGTCGTGCCGGTGATGGCAGACAGATAGTCCGGCAGGGTGCCAGTGCCCTGCGCTGATGCCGAGCCAACGGCAAATCCCGCCGCGATCAATCCGATCGCGAGCCGCGACACTATTCTGGTCATTGTATATTCCCCAATTTTGGCCCTCGCACAGGCTATCCGAGCGTCGTGATTTGTCACTAGTCGATCCTCTAGAAAAGCACGGTAAGGCGCATCGTCGTCGTCAGGGTCGGTGGCAGGTTTGGCGCCACGCCTGGCGTCGGGATGAAGCTCACGGTCGGTTGCAGAAAGGTCGCGGCGAACAGATGCGCCTGGTAGTAGGCCTGGAACATCAACTCGCTCGGGCGGGCGAACAGGACGGGATTGAGCCGCGAGAAGGCCGCGCCGATGCCCATCGAATCCACCGCACGGTTACCGATGAGGCCGAAGCCGGTGACGCCGGCGCCGTAATACTGGTTGATCGGGGAGGTTTGGGAGTTGCTGGCGCCGAACTGGAAGAAGGTGCTAACCCCCGAGCTCGGGACGCGCTCGTTCACACCGTGCGCAATGCGCTGGGAGCCGAACAGGTAAACGCCGCTGGCGCCATCCTGTGTGACGCCCGGCGCGGTCAGGATGCCGGTCTGGTGCCAGAGGCCGATGCCGAACTGCCCGGGATGATTGCCCTCGCCGAGCGTCCAGTTGGTGCCGATCTCTCCGATGTTGAAGTAGTAGCCGTTGAAGGTGGGCGGGACCATGCCGGTCTGGACGCGGAGGGCGTTGTTTCCGTCGTAGACCCCGAGGTTGAGGTAGAAGGACTTGGTCGGGGTGAAGTTGACGGTCGCGCCGTTTCCCGAGTTGTAGTAGCCGGGCAGGAAGCCGATCAGCGAGCCGTTGGCGAAGACCGTCGAATAGATCAGGCCGCTGACCGACGGAATATTCTGGCTGACGTCGGTGAAGGTGACGGGGCGCAGGACGTTGTTGAAGTCCGCGCCTGGATTGACGCGGCCAATGCGGATCTTCAGGACATCCTTGATCATCTCCTGCGCGTACCAGGCCTCGAAGAGTTCGGTACGGTTGAAGGGTGACGGGCCGACGATGCCGTTGTAGCCCTGCACGCTGCCGGCTTCGCCGTTGGTGTTGCCGGCGTTGAGCTGCAGGAACTGGAAGCCGAACGAAGCGCCTCGCCAGTCGACGAGCTTCTCGGCGTCTATGCCGAGGCCGATGAAGAGCGCGCTGTTGTTGGTCCATCCGCCTGGCTGAGCGCCGCCGGCGGCCACGAGGTTCGTGTCGGCGAGCCACACCCCGCCCAGGGTCACGCCCCACTCGTCGCGCAGACCGAGCTGGCGTCCGAGCCAGCCGGTGCCGGTCGAGAAGGTCGTGGCAGCCGGATTGCCGCTGACCGCGGCGACCTTCTCCGTCATGACCGGGCCGCTGGCAGGTTCCGGCGTGCTCTGCGCCTTCGCGCCGTCGATGACGGAAAAAAGACAGGCCCCGCAAAGCGCGAGCGATGCCGCCGCACTAGGACCACGGCGACTGGCCTGTCTCTGCCATCGAAGGAACGCCCCAAGCGCCATCCGCATTTGCCCCGCAGACCTGCCCAATCCGCTGGTAAGGATGGGTCATTTTCCGCGTCGTCGCCTGCATCCGCAGGTCAAGAAATGGTCAAGATTGGATCAAGCGGGTGTATAAAAGGGCGATGCCGACCTACGCGTTTGGTCCGTTTATCCTCGATCCTGCCGATCGCCGGCTGACGCGCAGCGGCCGGCGCGTGGCCGTTCCCGCCAAGGCCTGGCAGATCCTGCTGCTGATGGCGGAGGCCGGCGGCCGGCTGGTCCCGCACGAGACCTTCCGGGCCAAGCTGTGGCCCAACGTGGTCGTCGAGGACCGCACGCTTACAGTCCATGTGTCGACCTTGCGCAAGGCGCTCGGATCGGGTCCGCCCGAGGACTATATCGAGACGGTCGCCCGGGCAGGCTATCGCCTGGCCGTGCCGGTGCGCATCCTCTCCGAGGCCGATCCGCCGCCGCAAGTCCCGAGCGGGCCGCCGACGGCCGAGGCCAGGCAGCTTGCGGTGCGGACCTTCTCGACCGGCGATCTGGTCGAGGCCGACACCTATCTCGGGGTCGGCATTGCAGACGCGGTGACAACGGCCCTGGGGGCGCTGCCTGGCCTGGCCGTATCGCCGGCCGGCGCGGCGGAGGATCTCACTGTCGCGCGGACGCTCGGGCTCGGCCACTTGCTGGAGGGGGCGGTGCAGCGCAGTTCAGACCAACTGCATGTCTCTGCACGGCTGATCGACGTGGCGAGCGGCCACACCGAATGGAGCGAGCGTTTCGAGCACCCGGCGGCGGACGGCGCCGCGCTGCAGGATGTGATCGCCCAGCGGGTCGCCAACTCACTGGCGCAATTGTCGACCGCCGCGCATGCCGGCCTGCGCAGCTACCGCCCGCGATCGTCGGAGGCTTACTTCCTGCAGCTCCGGGCCCGAACCAACCTCAAGCTTTTCACGGCGCTGCCCGCGATAAGGGCCTTGGGCGAGTTCGAACGGGCGCTGGTGCTCGATCCCGACTATGCCATGGCTCATGCCGGCCTGGCGTCGACTTACCTGCAGCTCGGTTCGACGGCCTTGGGGCGCCAGCTGGCGGTGGACGAGGCGATGCCGCTGGCACGTCGATCGGCGGAAGCGGCGCTCGCCCTCGACGTGTCGGTGGCCGAGGCGTGGGCCGTGCTGGGCCGGGTGAAGATGGAGTACGAGTGGGACTGGGATGGCGCCGAGGCCGATCTCGCGCACGCCGTGGCCCTCAATCCCAGCTCGGTCGAAGCGCTTGCCATCTACGGCCAGTTCCTGAGTGCGATGGGCCGGCACGACGAGGCTATCGAGAGCATGGAGCAGGCGAGGCAACTCGATCCGCGGCGCCTCGAGACGCTCCAGTTCTTCGGAATGGTCTACTGGATGGCGGGCGACGCCGAGCGGGCGCTCGGCGCCTTTAGCGACGCCCTGGTCGTCGGGCCCCATTCGCTTCGCGGAAACATGGGGCGCGTGGTGGTTCTCGACCAGATCGGCCGCCACGACGAAGCGATGGCCGAGCGTCTTGTCTTCCTGAAGAAGTTCGACAGTACCTGCGCTCTTGCCGACAGGGTGGCCGAGCTCAATCGCAGCCAAGGCTGGCGGGCGGCGATGGTCGAATGGCTTGCCCTGCTGGAGCGCACCAATCGTTGGGAAAGCGCGGCGGTGCAGTGGATGGCCGTCGGAGAGCCCGCACGGGCGCTCGACGTTCTCGAAGGCTGTGTGAATCGGCGATCTACCTTTGCGCCTTTCACACGACAGTTTCCGTCCTTTCGCGCCCTCCGCAACCAGCCGCATTTTCAGCAGATCCTGCACCTGCTCAAGCTCGACCGCTTCACCCGAGCGGCAGCGGACTAGCCAAATCCGCGGTTAGGCCCGGCTGCACCAAGACCGCCAGAACTTGTATCCGGGATCCAGGAACAGGCGAAAAAGGCGTTACAAAGCGGCTTTTGTCCGGCAGACGATGCAAGGTCGACCGGCTAGGATGGGATGTCCCGTGCGATGTCGCGGGCACTTGGGGCCGAAGAGATCGAGATTTGGCGATTCGATGGCGGTTTACGCGTTTGGTCCGTTTGTCCTCGAGGTCGCCGAGCGCCGACTGACGCGCGATGGCCGGCGGGTGGCCGTTCCCGGCAAGGCTTGGCAGATCCTCCGGATGTTGGCCGAGGCGGGCGGCCGGCTGGTATCGCACGAGACGCTGCGGGCGAATCTGTGGCCCAACGTCGTCGTCGAGGACCGTACACTCACCGTCCATATGTCGACCCTGCGGAAGGCTCTGGGCGCCAGTTTGCCTTCCGACTTCATCGAGACGGTGGCCAAGGCGGGTTATCGTCTGGCGGTGCCGGTGCGTGTCCTGGCGCAGACCGGGCTGGCGCCGCAAGCCGTCGGTGAGCTGCCGATGGCCGAGGCCGCGACACTCGCGGTGCGGCCCTTCGTGACGGGTGACCTTGCCGAAGCCGACACCTACCTCGGGGTCGGCATTGCCGATGCGGTGAGCACGGCGCTGGGTGCGCTCCCTGGCCTCACCGTTTCGCCGGTCGAAGCCGTCGAGGATATCGCTGTCGCCCGATCGCTCGGCGTGGCGCATCTGCTGGAGGGCACAGTGCAGCGCCGCGATGAAGGGCTGCGCGTTTCGGCTCGGCTGATCGACGTGGCGAGCGGCCGCACACAGTGGAGCGAGCGTTTCGAGCAGCCCCACGTGGATGCCGTCGCGTTGCAGGACGCGATCGCCACACGGGTCGCGACCTCACTGCCGCGATCGTCGGCCGTCGATCGTGACCTGCACAGCTACCGCCCGCGCGCCGCGGACGCGTATTTCCTGCAACTCGAGGCGCGAGCCCATCTCAAGCCTTTCACCCGGCTGCCGCTCATGAAGGCGCTGACCCTGTTCGAACGAGCGCTGGCGCTCGATCCCGACTATGCCGTGGCGCACGCCGGGCTCGCGTCGACCTACCTGCTCATGGCCTCGACCGCGATGTTGCGGCCACTGCAGGTCGATGAGGCGATGCCGATGGCACGCCGGGCTGCCCAGCGGGCGATTGCCCTCGACGAGGGGCTGGCCGAGGCGTGGGCCGCACTTGGCCGTGTGAAGATGGAGTACGATTGGGACTGGGACGGCGCCGAGGCCGACCTGGCGCATGCGGTTGCCCTCAATTCCAGCTCGGTCGAAGCGCTCGGCGCCTTCGGCCAGTTCCTGAGCGCAATGGGCCGCCACGACGAAGCGATCGAAGCCATGGAGCGGGCGCGGCGGCTCGATCCGCGCAGCGTCGAGACGCTCCAGCATCTCGCAATCGTCTATTGGATGGCAGGCCAAGGCGACCGCGCGCTCGAGGCCGTGGACGATAGCTTGAAGGTGGCTCCAGGTTCTACCCGGGCACACTATGGGCGCATGATGATTCTCGATCAGCTCGGCCGCCGCGACGAGGCGATGGCCGAGCGTCTTACGACGCTCCGCGGGCTGAGCGTCGCCCAGGGTGTTGCCGAGCACTTGGAAGCGCTGGCGCGCAGCAAGGGCTGGCGAGAGGCGATGGATGTATGGATCGCCTTGCTCGAGCGCACCAATCGCTGGGAGGGGGCGGCGCAGCAATGGATGGCCGCCGGCGAGTCGTCACGGGCGCTCGATGCCCTCGAGCACTGCGTCAAGGCGCGCACCACCTACCTGTGCTTTACGGCGCAAAATCCCTACTTCCGTCCCCTCCACAACAGCCCGCGCTTCCAGCGCATCTTGCAGGCGCTCAAGCTCGACGGACGCATCAGCGCTGGCGTGAATTAGCCTGGGCGATGGCGGGCAGATTGGCCGATGCGCCCGACGGCCGGCACCTGTGCTAGCGTAGCGCACGAGACAGAGAGTGTTCCTTGGGAATTCGATGATGAGAATGCGGTCATTGACGTTTACGGCCATGGTCTGGCTGGGCGCCTGCGGCGCGGTGCAGGCGGCCGAGCCGATCAAGATCGGCGCCGTGTTGCCCTTCTCGGGCGGCGTCGAGCTCTATGGCGCGCAGGCCAAGCTCGGTCTCGATCTGGCGGCGGCCGACATCAATGCTGCCGGCGGGATTCTGGGGCGGCCCGTTGAAATTGTTTATCGCGACGACGGCACCCGGCCGAACATCGCCACCGAGGCGGCGCGTAAGATCGTGGAGGATGACGGAGTCCTGGCCGTGGTCGGCCCCATCACGTCGCAGAATCTCGACGCCATCGTTCCCGTGCTGGCGGCCCACAAGACGCCGCTGTTCTATGCCACCAACTACGAAGGCGGAAAGTGCAACCGCTACATGTTCTCCTTTAGTACGGTGCCCAACCAGGAGCTCGACTCCCTCCTGCCTTATATGACCAAAACGTTCGGCGCCGATTATTTCCTGCTGGGCGCCGATCGCGACTGGCCGCATCGCATGTTCGACGCCGCCGAGCCGCTGATCGCAAAGCTGGGCGGCAAGGTCGTCGCCAAGCAGTACACCCTGGGCAACGAGAAGGATTTCACGCCGCTGATCAACCGCGTCGCCGACAGCCAGGCGAAGGTGCTGCTGTATGCCTTGAAGGGCGACGGCATGCAGTTCATTCCGCTCGCTTCGGACCGCGGTGTCTTCAAGACCATGACGGTGGCCTTCCTCGGCCTGACGGAAGCCGATCTCAAGGCGTTCGGCGGCAAAGTCGACAACATCTATGCCGCGGTGCCGTTTGTCGTGGCGAGCCAGGATCCGAAGGCCAAGGCGTTCGTGGCCCGGGCACGCGCCATGGCGGGGCCCGCCATGGCGATCTCCAATTATGTCGAGACGCACTACAACACGCTCGTTGCGGTGAAGGCCGCGCTGGAAAAGGCGGGCAAGGTCGACAAGGAAGCCCTGATCGACGCGCTCGAGGGATTGAAGTTCGACTCGCCCGCCGGCACGGTGACCATGGGCAAGGATCACCACGCGACGCTCAACATGTTCCTGGCCAGGACGCAGGGAGCGAACCTGGTCGAGGTTCAGGCGCTCGGCGAGATCGCCCCCCAATCGGGCTGCACGCCCGGCGCGCTGGCGCGCTAGCTAGGAGCGCCCGGCGAACTCGGGCAGGCGATGGGCCGTCACGGCCGGCGCCGGGCCGTCGAAACGCTCGATCTCGACCAGGCAGGTCTGGGCGATACAGCCCTGGCTCAACTTGGAGGCGCCGATGTCGAGGGTGAGGGCGTTGGGATTGCCGTGCTTCTCGAGCGGCCGGTTGGAGCCTGAATCCTCCGGATCGAACCAGGCGCCGGTCGAGAGTCGCACGACGCCGCGACGGATACGGTCGCTGAGGCGCGCCGCGGCCAGGCAGGCGCCGCGGTCGTTGAACACGCGCAACAGATCGCCGTCGGCGATACCGCGCGCCGCCGCGTCGTCGGGATGGATGGTGATCGGCTGGCGACCCTTGACCTTGGTGGCGCGCGCATGCGGGCTGTGGTCGAGCTGGCTGTGCAGCTTGTCGGTCGGCTGGTCCGACAGCATGTGCAGCGGATAGCGCTCGGCGGTCTTCGATCCCAGCCACTCGATCGGCTCGAGCCACGTCGCATGGCCCGGGCAGTCGTCGTAGCCGAACGAGGCGATCTTCTCGGAGAAGATTTCGATCCTGCCCGACGGCGTCTTGAGCGGGTGCGCCGCGGGATCGGCGCGGAAGTCCGCCAGCATCACCGGCGCGCGGTTCTCGCCCTGGGCCTCGGCGATGCCGGCCTGCCAGAAATCGTCGAACGGCGGGATGGTGACGCCGGCTTCGGCCGACTTCACGCGCGACAGCTCGTAGAGATGTTTCAGCCACGCCATGGTGTCGCGGCCTTCGCTGTAGCCGTCGCCCGCGCCCATGCGCTTGGCAAGCTCGGAGAAGATAACATAATCGTCGCGCGCCTCGCCGACGGGTTCGCGCGCCTTCTTCATGGCGATCAGGAAGGGCTCGCGGCTGCCATAGCCGATATCGTCGCGCTCCAGGGTGGTGGTGGCCGGCAGCACGATGTCGGCCATGCGCGCGGCCGGCGTCCAGAACTGTTCGTGGAACACGATGGTCTCGGGCTTGCGCCATGCCCTCATCAGGCGGTTGAGGTCCTGGTGATGGTGGAACGGATTGCCGCCCGCCCAGTAGACCAGCTTGATGTCGGGATAGACGAGCTCGCGGCCGTTGTACGACACCGTGCCGCCGGGATTGAGCAGCATGTCGGTGAAGCGCGCGACCGGAATGAAGTCGCTCACGGCATTGGTGCCCTGCGGCAGGGTTGGCCCTGAATATTTCGGATGCGCGCTGCCCATCAGGTTGACCGGACCGTAGCCCACGCCGAAGCCGCCGCCGGGCAAGCCGATCTGGCCCAGCATGCAGGCGAGCGTCACCAATGCCCAGAACGGCTGCTCGCCGTGGTGGCTGCGCTGCAGCGACCAATTGATGCTGACGGTGGTACGCGTCGCCGCCATCTCGCGGGCCAGCGACACGATACGCGCGGCCGGAATGCCGGTGATCTTCTCGGCCCAGGCGGCGTCCTTGCCGGCGAGCGAGGATGCGAACTTGTCGAAGCCCACGGTGCAGCGATCGAGGAAGTCGCGATCGTAGAGCTTCTCCACCCAAAGCGTGTGGCAGAGCGCCAGCATCAGCGCGGCGTCGGTGTTGGGCCGGATGGCGAGCCATTCGACGGCACCGCCGTTGTCGAGGTCCTCGGCGGTGGGCGTCACATTGACGAAGCGCACGCCCTTCTCGCGCATGGCGTAGAGGCCGCCCTTGACGTGATGCAGCGTCGCGCCGCCGGCGTTGATCTGGGCGTTCTTGCGTGGCACGCCGCCGAAGGTGACGAACAGCTTGCAGTTCTCGGCCAACACGTCCCAGCTCGTGTGCATGGCCATCAGCTCTTCCATCGGCGCTACGATGTGCGGCATCAGCACGCGCGCCGCCCCCAGGCTGTAGGAATCCTGATGGCGCACGTAGCCGCCGACCGAATTCAGGAAGCGATGGACCTGGCTTTGCGCGTGGTGGAAGCGGCCGGCGCTCGACCAGCCGTAGGAGCCGCCGAAGATCGCGCGGTTGGAATGGGTTGTCTTCACGCGCACGAGTTCGTGGGCAACGAGATCGAGCGCCTCGTCCCACGGCCGCTCGACGAACGGCTCCTGACCGCGCCGCTCGGCATGGCTGCCCGGTCCGTGCTCGAGCCAGCTCTTGCGCACGGCCGGCCGGCGCACGCGAAGCCGCGTCACTTCGTCGGACAGCATGTGCAGGCCGATCGGCGAGGGATCGGGGTCCTTCGAGAAGGGATGCAAGCGCGTGGCCTGACCGTTGTCGTCGTACTCGACCTCATAGACGCCCCAATGGGCGGCGGTGAGGGTGCGCTGGTGGGTCATGGGTCAGGCTGCCTTGGCGATGGAGAGGAAACGGTCGACGTCCTTGGGGTCGGTGTCGAAGGCCGTGACGAGGCGGAAGGCGCGCTCGCCCGGCCGGTCGGACGGCCAGGGATGGTACTGTGCACCCGCGGCCTGCAGCTCATCGTGCATATGGGCAGGCAGGACCACGAAGATCTCGTTGGCATCGACCGGGTAGAGAAGCTGCGTGCCCTTGAGCGCCGAGAGTCCGGCGACGAGGCGGCGGGCCATGGCATTGGCGTGGTGCGCATTGTCGAGCCACAGGCCGTCGGCCAGGTAGGCATCGAGTTGCGCCGACAGCAAGCGCATCTTGGACAGCAGGTGCCCGCCGCGTTTGCGGCGGAACTCGAACTCGCGCGCCAGGCCGGTATCGAAGAACACTACGGCTTCGGCGGCGAGGGCGCCGTTCTTGGTGGCGCCGAGGCTGAGCACGTCGACGCCCGCTTTCCACGAGAGCTCGGCCGGCGCGCAGCCGACGAAGGACAGCGCATTGGCGAAGCGCGCGCCGTCCATGTGCAGCTTGAGCCCATGGCGATGGGTGGAGCTGGCCAGCGCGGCGATCTCCTCCGGCGCATAGACGGTGCCGCACTCCGTCGCCTGGGTGATGCTGACCGCGGCGGGCTGCGGATGATGCACGACGCCATAGACCGGTTCGGCCAGCGCCTTGGCGAGCCTTTTGGGATCGATCTTGCCGGCCGGCCCGTCGATCAGGCAGAGCTTGGCGCCCGAGGTGAAGAATTCCGGCGCGTTGGCCTCGTCGACGGCGATGTGGGCCTGCGGATGGCAGTAAATCGCGCCCCACGACGGCGTGCAGCAGGCGAGCGACAGCACATTGGCGGCCGTGCCAGTGGCGACCGGAAAGGCCACCAGATCGGGCTTCTCGAACAGGTCGCGCAGCCGATGTTCGACCCGGTGCGTCCACTCATCGGCGCCGTAGGAGGGGGCGCTGCCGCTGGCAAAGGCGCGGCCGACGGCCTCGACGATGCGGGCATGGGCGCCGACTTCGTTGTCGCTGCGAAAGTTCATTCCTGGTCCTCGCGTTGATGCGTGACGGCTTCGATCCGATTGCCGTCGGGATCGCGCACGAACGCTCCATAGTAGTCGGGATGATAGTTGGGCCTGAGGCCGGGCGCGCCGTCGTCGGTGCCGCCATTGGCCAGGGCTGCCTGATGGAAGGCGCGTACGGCGGCGCGGCTCTTGGCGCGGAAGCACCAGTGGCGATTGTCCGGCACGAACTCGCCCGTGCAACGATAGATCGAGATGTAGGGCGGCGCGTCGGGGCTGCGGTCGCGCACGCCGTAGCCGATCGCCTCGGCGCGGCGATTGACCCTGGGGTAGCCGAGCGCGCCCAGCACCGCGTCATAAAAGGCCTGGGCGCGGTCGAGGTCGGTCGTGGTGATCGACAGGTGATCGATCATCGCTAGCGACCGGCGCCCGGCGGGAATTCGACGGTGCCCAACAGGGCGCCGTTGCGCGGATCGACGACATAGGCGGCCGACGGGCCGCCCGGCGTCTCGACATGGACGACCAGGCGGTCGCCCGCCGCGGTCATCGACACCACGCGGGCGCCCGAGGGCAGCGCGATGCGTTCGCTGAAGGTGCCCGATGCTGGCGGCCGTCCGGCGTTGGGCGTAGACATGCGGCGGGCGATTTCGGCCGCGACGACGACGAAACCCGCCACGATCAGCAGGCCCATTACGATGACCAGCACCTTCAGCCAGAGCGGTGCGGAGGCCTGAGCAGGGGACGCCAAGAAGACTCCATGAGCGACGCCGGCCGCCACTTCGTGACCTTCGACCAAAGCGCCTCCGGCGAGCGGCTCGACCGTGCCCTTGCGGCGGCCTTGCCGTCCCTCACGCGCAGCCGCGTAAAGGCGCTGATCGAAAGCCGCCGCGTGGCGCTGGCGGACGGCCGGACGATAGAAGAGCCGTCCCGCAAGGTCAAAACGGGCGAGCGCTTCGTCGTCGACATTCCCGAGCCCGAGCCGGCCGAACCGCTGGCGCAGGCGCGGGATCTCGACATCCTCCATGAAGATTCCGATCTGCTGGTGCTCGACAAGCCGGCGGGGCTGGTCGTCCATCCTGCGCCGGGCAATCCCGACCACACGCTGGTCAATGCGCTGCTGGCGCATTGCGGTAAAAGCCTGTCGGGCATCGGTGGCGTGCGCCGGCCGGGCATCGTCCACCGCCTCGACAAGGACACGTCGGGCGTGATGGTGGTGGCCAAGAACGACTTCACCCATCAGGCGCTCTCCAAGCTGTTCGCTGCCCATGACCTCACCCGCATCTACCAGGCGCTGGTGTGGGGCGGCCCCAAGCTGCCCAAGGGCACCATCGACGCCGCCATCGGCCGCCACCCCGTCGACCGCAAGCGCATGGCGGTGCGCAAGACCAGCGGCCGCCAGGCGGTCACCCAGTACTGGGTCGAGCGCCGCTTCGGACCGCCCTTGGCGCCGGTTGCCAGCCTGGTGGCGGCCAAGCTCGAGACCGGCCGCACGCATCAGGTCCGCGTCCATCTCGCCCATCTCGGCTGCCCGGTGGTCGGCGATCCGGTCTATGGGCGGAAATCCCGCAGCAACGCCGCTGCCCCCGAATCGTTGAAAACCTTCGGGCGCCAGGCCCTGCACGCCGCGGTGCTCGAGTTCCGGCACCCACGGACGAAACGGGAAATGCACTTCGCCACAGAATTGCCGCAAGATTTCAAGAGGTTGGTGTCTGAGCTGAACGATGTTAAGTAATCTCCCTAATACCTGAGGGGATTAGTAGGATTTTCTTGACCAGTCGCTTGTCCGACTTCTAGAGTCGGGTTTAGCAGTCAATGAGCGAGAGTGCTAAACGCTCGTTCATGTCACCTACCGCGTATGAAAGGGGGAGCCCTATGAGCGCTACCGCCAACCTTCCCGCGCTGCCGTCGTCCCTCACCCCCGAGGGCAACCTCAGCCGCTATCTCCAGGAAATCCGGAAATTTCCCCTGCTCGAGCCGCAGCAGGAATTCATGCTGGCCAAGCGCTGGCGCGAGCACGGCGATTCCAAAGCCGCCCACCAGCTGGTGACCAGCCATCTGCGGCTCGTCGCCAAGATCGCCATGGGCTATCGCGGTTACGGCCTGCCGGTCGCCGAGCTGATCTCCGAGGGCAATGTCGGCATGATGCAGGCGGTCAAGCGGTTCGATCCGGACCGCGGCTTCCGTCTGGCCACCTACGCCATGTGGTGGATCCGCGCCTCGATCCAGGAATACATCCTTCACAGCTGGTCGCTGGTGAAGATGGGCACGACGGCGGCGCAGAAGAAGCTGTTCTTCAACCTGCGCAAGCTCAAGGGCCAGATGCAGGCGATCGAGGAGGGCGACCTGTCGCCCGAACAGGTCAAGAAGATCGCTACCCGCCTCGGCGTGCCCGAGGAGGAGGTGGTGAACATGAACCGCCGTCTCGCCGCCCCGGACTCCTCGCTCAATGCCCCGGTCAAGGCCGAGGGCGACATGGAATGGCAGGACTGGCTGGTCGATGAATCGCCCAACCAGGAGGCCAAGCTCGGCGAGAGCCAGGAGATGGGCCAGCGCAAGCAGATGCTGGCGGGTGCCCTGAAGCAGCTGACCGACCGCGAGCGCCATATCATCGTCGAGCGTCGCCTGATCGACGAGCCCAAGACGCTCGAGGACCTGTCGTCCAAGTACGGCATCAGCCGCGAGCGTGTCCGCCAGATCGAGGTGCGCGCCTTCGACAAGCTGCAGAAGGCGATGAAGAACATGGTGGTCGAGGCGGCCACCGAATCGTCCAAGAAGGTCGAGGCTCATGGCAAGGCCGAGGCTCACGCGCGATAACCGATCCGCTTGAAGAAGCGGTCGATTTTCAGAGCCGCCGGATCGGGCGTCTCGTAGTGAACGAAGTGGCCGGCATCCTCGGCGATGCCGGCCTCGACGTTTTCGAAATACTCGCCCACCACATCGATCCATTCGCTCAGCAGCACCGGATCGTGCCGCCCCCACAGCACGCGCGCGGGCTGGACGATCTTGGGCGGCTTGGGCGCGGTGCCGGCCATGACGGCCAACCGGCCGGCATTCTGCGAGATGTACCAGTTGAAGCCGCCCTGGAGATTGCCGGGACGCATGAAGTTGTCGACCCAGCGCTCGAGCACGGCGTCGAACGCATCCTTGCGATACGACCAGTGTTTTAGCTGATAGCCGATATAGGCGCGGCACGACGCGCGCGAGGCGCCGACGAGGGCCGGCGCGAACGGCATCTGGTGGAAGGTCTGATACCAGATCTCGTTGATGTGCTTGGGCTCGCGCCAGCGCGCCCCCACGCCGTGCGTGCCGCAATTGAAGAAGAAAAGACCCGCGACCTTTTCAGGATGGTTGAGCGCCAGGCGCTGCATGGCATAGGCGCCGACATCGTGGCCGACGAAGCCCGCGCGGGCGATGCCAAGCCCCTCCATCAGCGCCGCGATGTCGGCGGCCAGGATATCGGGACCGGCCTGATCGGACGGTCCTGGCGTCGGGTTGCCGCTCTCGCCGAAGCCGCGGAAGTCGGGTGCGAGCAGCCGATAGCGATCGGCCAGGCGCTCGAACATCGGCTCCCATACCGCCCAGAATTCGGGCCAGCCATGCAGCAGAACGAGCGGCGGGCCATCGCCGCACTGGGCGACATGGGCGGTGAAGCCGCGAGTGTCGATGAAGGTGTGTTTGAGGGGCGGCATGGTTAGACTCCTGACGAGACACAACAAACCTCACCCTGAGGAGCGGTCCATAGGACCGCGTCTCGAAGGGTCGGAACCAGTCTTGGTGTTGCCCACCCTTCGAGACGCGCGCTCTGCGCGCTCCTCAGGGTGAGGTTGTCTGTTCGCTTCATCGAGATAGGCTCTACAGTGCCGGAAATCGACGGGAGGAATCATGACCAGTCCCATTCTCTACGAGACATCGACGCCCGGAATCGCCCGCATCATCCTCAATCGGCCCGAAACCAGGAATGCGCAGGATACGGCCTTTCTCTACGCGCTGAACGAGGCCTTCGACCGCGCCGCCCTCGACGACGGCGTGAAGGTGATCGTGCTGTCGGCCAACGGCCCGCATTTCTCCTCGGGTCACGACCTGCGCGAGGCGGACGGCCACGGCAACATGAGCAAGCACGAGACGGTCGGCACCTGGGGCGGCTTCGGCAGGCCGGGCGCCGAGGCGCAGTACGCCCGCGAGCAGGAGATCTATGTCGGGTTTTGCGAGCGCTGGCGCAACATTCCCAAGCCCACCCTGGCGCTGGTCCAGGGCAAGGTGATCGCCGGCGGCCTGATGCTGATCTGGCCGTGCGACCTCATCGTCGCCTCGGAGGATGCCGAGTTCCTCGACCACACGGTGGCGATGGGCGTGGGCGGTGCCGAGTTCTTCGCCCATCCCTGGGAGCTGGGCGTGCGCAAGGCCAAGGAATTTCTGTTCACCGCCGACTGGATCGGCGCCGCCGAGGCGCATCGGCTGGGCATGGTGAACCACGTCGTGCCGCGCAGCGAGCTCGAATCGTTCGGCCTCGCGATGGCCGAGCGCATTGCCCAAAAGCCGTTGTTCGCGCTCAAGCTGGTGAAACAGGCGGTGAACGCCGCGCAGGACGCGCAGGGCAGGGTGAGCGCCATGCAGACGTCGTTTGCGCTCCATCACCTGGCGCATGCCCACAACATGCTGGTGCATGGCAAGCTCGTCGATCCAACGGGCTTGATGCCGGCGATCAAGAAGCATGAAAAGGCTGCGGGCTAGGGTCTCGCTTAATTCATGATCGCGACACTGGAGCAGTGCGCGCCCGGCGTGTATTTTAGTGGCACTATGAACGCACCAAGCATCGCCATTGTCGGCGCCACCGGCGCGGTGGGAGTCGAAATCCTCCGCGTCCTCGAGCGACGGAACTTCCCCGTCGGCTCGCTCAAGCTGCTCGCCTCGGCCCGCTCGGCCGGCCAGACGCTCGAGTTCAAGGGCAAAGCCTACAAGGTCGAGGAGCTGAAAGCGGCTTCCTTCAAGGGCGTCGACATCGCCTTCTTCAGCGCCGGTGCGGGACGCAGCCGCGAGTTCGCTCCGGCCGCGCGGGCGGCAGGTGCCATCGTGATCGACAATTCGTCGGCTTTCCGCATGGATCCCAAGGTGCCGCTGGTGGTGCCTGAGGTGAACGCGCAGGACCTCGCGCGCCATGACGGGCTCATCGCCAACCCCAACTGTTCCGCGGCCGTCCTCGCTGTCGCGGTGTGGCCGATCCATCTCGCCGCCGGCATCCGCAAGATCGTCGTGTCGACCTACCAGGCGGCCTCGGGCGCGGGCGCGCAGGCCATGCAGGAGCTGGAGGACCAGGTCCGCGATCACGCCGCCGGCAAGGAGATCACGCGCAAGGTCTTCCCGCACCAGATCGCCTTCAACCTCTTCTCGCACGACACCAAGGTGGCCGAGAACGGCTACAACGAGGAGGAGAACAAGGTGATCGAGGAGATGCGCAAGATGTTCCACATGCCGCATCTCGCCGTCGTGCCGACCTGCATCCGCGTGCCGGTGCTGCGCGCCCATTCCGAGTCGATCACGCTCGAGCTCGACAAGCCGCTGTCGCCCGAGGAGGCGCGCGGGATCCTGGCGCTGGCGCCCGGCGTCAAGCTGGTCGACGATCCGGTCAGGAATCACTTCCCGATGCCGCTCGAGGCCAGCGGCGATCTCGACGTCCATGTCGGCCGCATCCGCCGCGACCTCTCCAACCCCAACGGGCTGGTGCTGTTCGTGGCCGGCGACCAGCTCCTGAAGGGGGCGGCGTGGAACGCGGTGCAAATCGCCGAGGAACTCGCCAAGCCGAAAGCGATGGCGGCCGAATAGCCGAAGATCGTTGACCTCCCATTTCCGCATTTCCGCAATTTCCGCTACCCGTTTTGACGATCGCCGATCACGGAGCCGGCTCGGTCCAGCAGACGTGCGACACGATATTGCGCGGGTGCGGGCCGTGACGACCGGGAATTCTTTCGCACCGCCATAGGGGTTCGGAAGGGGTTTCCGACCTTTCCGCCCTTTCCGCCCGTCGCACTTTTGCGGCCAGGGACGGGCCGACTGCTGGCTGAGCGCCTCGTGCAGGCTCCCGCGGCGTCGATGTCGATGAACATCATGCCGATCCTTTCTCGACGAAGGTCGGCAAGCATACGCCACAACATTGCTCAGTCTTGTCAAGGGCCCCCGACAGGGTCGTGGACGGCCGCTTTTACGAATGTCCTTCGCTGCATTCCCTGGCGTGCGAACTGCCGACTTCCCGATCGATGACGACGTTGTGGCTGAGCACGCTCAGGAAGGGCTTTGCGCCCGTGTAGCCACCGGTGGGATCCTTGGCGTTCACGGTCCCACAGACATACCACGCGTAGCGGACACCGGCCCTGCGCTTGCCCATGTTCACGATGCTGGGCGAGGGCTCGAACGTGTAGATCGCGCCCTCCGAGTTGCCGAGGGTGTGGGCTAGGTCGGCCTTGACCCTGTCCTGGTAGTCATCGGCCAGTGGGCCGATCGGTGTGGCATATCTGGATTCGTTCGGGTCGGAAGGCGCGCAGCCCGACGCCAGAAAAGCCAGGAAGCACAAGAAGCCCGTCGTGCGGATCATCGATCCCTCCCGGACGACCTCTTATTTTGGGTGCGAAGGCTTGAGCATACGCCTGGTCGCCCGTCTCGCTATGATAGCGATCGAACCTGACGCCAATCTTAAGCCACGGGCAGCGCCGCCACCGGGGAATCCGCATGATCAAGTCCGGCATCGACCATATTGCGAGCTTGCGTGACGATCGGGCCGTCTACCTTCATGGCAAGCGCATCGATGACGTCACGCGGCATCCGGCCTATGCGAACTCGGTGAAATCGATCGCGCGGCTGTTCGACTTCCCGTCCCAGCAGCAGGAGCTGATGACTTTTGTCGCCGATTCAGGCGACCGCGCCAATCGCATCTGGCAGCTTCCCGAAAGTTACCGGGAGCTGTGCGACCGCCGCCAAGCGCTCGAGGCCTGGAACGGCCTGCACAGCGGCTTCATGGGGCGCGCGCCCGATCATGTCGCCTCGTGCATCTCCGGCATGTACATGGGGCTGGACGTCTTCGAGGCCTACGATGGGAAGCGGGCCCGGGCGCTGGCCGACTATTACCGCTACGCCCGCGATCACGACCTCTACCTGACCTATGTCATCATCAATCCGCAGGCCGACCGCTCGAAGAGCGCCAGCCGGCAGAAGGACGAGTTTCTCGCCGCCGGCGTCGTCGATCGCGACGCTTCGGGGGTCACGGTGCGCGGCGCCAAGATGCTGGCGACCGGCGGCATCATGGCCAACGAGGTCTTCGTCACCTGCGTCCAGCCGCTTCAGCCCGGCGACGAGAAGCATGCCCTGTCGTTCGCCATACCGATGAACGCGAAGGGCCTGAAGATCCTGTCGCGCAAATCATACGAGGAAGAGGCGCGCAGCGTCTTCGACAACCCGCTGTCGAGCCGCTTCGATGAAAATGACGCCGTCCTGTTTTTCGACGACGTCAAGGTGCCGTGGGAACGGGTTTTCGTCATCGACAGCCTCGAGATGTGCCAGCGGCAATTCCATGCGACGCCGGCACACGTCTACCAGAACTATCAGGCGGTGGTGCGGCTGTCGGTGAAGTTCCGCTTCCTGCTGGGCATTGCCCATCGCATCACCGAGGTCAACGGCACGAACGGCTTCTCCCAGGTTCGCGAGACGCTGGGGCACCTGGCGGCCGAGGCTGGAATGGTCGATGCGTTCGTGGCGGCCATGGAGGCCAAGGGCACCCGGCACGGGCGCTACTTCGTCCCCGATCGCCACACGCTTTATGCCGCCCTGACGCTGACCCAGAAATTGTACGCCACGGTGCTCAATACTCTGCGCGAGCTGGCCGGCGGCGGCATGATCATGCTGCCCTCGTCCCTGGAGGACTTTCGTAATCCCGAGATTGCCAACCTGATCGGCAAGACCCAGCAATCGCCCGCGGCGAGCGCGACGGAGCGGGTGAAATTCTACAAGCTTGCCTGGGATGCGGTGGGCTCCGAGTTCGCCTCGCGCCACGCCCAGTACGAAATGTTCTATTCCGGGGCCAGCTTCGTGACCGCGGGCCATTCCTATCGCACCTATGACTGGCCGGCTGCCGCGCGGGCCCTCGATGATATGCTCAAAAGCTACGATCTGGCCGATGAGCTCGGTCGCGCAGCCGTTTCGCAATAGTCCGCGAATTGCATAGACTTTGCAGGGAAGTGCCCGGTGGTCCCGGCAATCGCAAACATAAGAGGCTCAGGATGAGGCATCCAACACGGCGGGCGGTTCTCGCCTCGGCAGCGGGATTGCCGGCTCTGTCAGGCTTGTCGCGGCTTGCCTCCGCCCAGGCGCCCCGGCGCGGCGGCACACTGCGGATTTCGGTCGACCAGGCGGCGAGCGTCATCCATCCGCTGCGCACGCGGGTCAATCCCGAGCACATGATCGCCGAGCTCTGCTACAGCAACCTGACGACGCTCACGACCGACATGAAGCCGTTGCCCGACCTCGCCGAGTCGTGGTCGTCGAACGCTGATTTCACCGAGTGGACCTTCAAGCTGCACAACGGCGTGCGCTTCAGCGACGGCTCGCCCTGCACCGCCAAGGACGTCGTGGCGACCTATGGCGCGATCCTCGATCCCAAGACCGCCTCGCCGGCTCGCTCGATCGTCTCGGTGATCAAGGAAGCGGCGGCTGTCGACGATGAGACAGTACTGTTCCGCCTGCATGCCCCCTTCGTCGATCTGCCGGCCACCGTCGCCTACAACGCGACACGCATCATTCCCGCCGCCATCGCCCATGGCGATCTCTCCCGGCTGTCGCGCGAGTCGATCGGCACGGGGCCGTTCAAGCTCGTCTTCTACGAGCCCGACCGCCTGATCGTGGTGGCGCGCAACGAACATTATTTCATTCCCGACCAGCCCTACGTCGACCGCATCGAGATCCGCGTCTATCCCGACCCTTCGGCCGAGACCTCGGCGCTGCTCTCAGGCGACAACGACCTGATGGTGATCACGGCGCAGAGCGAATTCCCCAGGCTCAAGGGCGTGCGCGGCGTCGACGCCATGCAGGTGCCGTCCGGCCAGTTCCTCAACGTCAACATGGCGTGCGACCAGAAACCCTTCAACGACCCGCGCATGCGCCGGGCGCTGTCGCTGTGCATCGATCGCGAAGCGCTGGTCGGCTTCGTCGCCCTCGATGCCGGCAAGCCCGGCCAGGACGTGCCGGTGAATTCGATCTACCAGTTCTACAAGAAGGAGCCGCCCAAGAAGCAGGACATCGCCGAGGCCAAGCGGCTGCTCGCCGCGGCCGGCTACCCCGACGGCATCGACCTTACTTTGGTCGCATCCGACAATCCGGGCACGCGCACCCAGCTCGCCGTCGCCATGCGCGAGATGGCCAAGCCCGCCGGCTTCCGCATCACCGTGCAGACGATGCCGCACGCGGCCTATCTCGACCAGGTCTGGAAGAAGGGCCCGTTCTACATCGGCATCTACAATACCCAGCAGACGGTCGATGGTGTGTTCACGCTGCTCTACACCTCCGACGCGGCGTGGAACGAGACGCGCTGGAACAATCCGGCGTTCGACAAGCTGGTGGCCGAGGGCCGCCAGACCAGCGACGAGGCCAAGCGCGCCGAGATCTACGGCAAGGCGCAGGACATGATGTACGAGGAGACGCCCTCGATCATTCCGATCTTCTTCGATCTTTTAGGCGGCAAGCGTTCCTACGTGCAGGGCTACGGGCTGCATCCGCGCGGCCACATCTTCCGCTTCGAACGTACCTGGCTGGGTGAAGGCGCGCCGAAGCGGAGCTGAACGGTGTCGATCGCCTGGCTGCTGCGGCGGCTGCTGACCGTCCTCTACACGCTGCTCGTCGTGTCGATCGTGGTGTTCGGGTTGACCCAGCTGCTGCCCGCCGACGCCGCGGTGACCCTGCTGGGCGAGAACGCCACGCCCGAGGCGCTGGCCGCGGTGCGCCTGCGGCTGGGGCTCAACGATCCGGCGTGGCTGCAATACTGGCACTGGCTGTCGGGCCTGCTGCGCGGCGATTTCGGCACCTCGATGCGCACCGAGCAGCCTGTCGGGCCGACGATGTTCATCGCGCTCGGCCGGTCGCTGTTGCTCGGCGGACTGTCGATCGCGGTCATGCTGGTGGTGGCCATTCCGCTCGGCATGCTGGCTGCGCTGCGCCGCGGCAAGGCGGCCGACGTCGCCTCGAGCCTGATCTCCTATCTCGGCGTGTCGCTGCCGGAATTCGTCACCGCGACCCTGCTGCTGATCGTCGTTGCCGACCAATTCCAGCTGCTGCCGGCGACCGGCTACGTGGCGCCGTCCGAGAACCTGGCCGACAGCATTCGCCACCTGATCCTGCCGGTGGCGACGGTGTCGCTGATCCTGGTCGCGCACGTCTCGCGCATGGTCCGTTCCGAGACGATCGACGTGCTGAACAGCGACTATATCCGCGCCGCCCGGCTGAAGGGCCTGCCGCCCCGCACCGTGCTGATGCGCCACGTCCTGCGCAACGCGCTGCTGCCCACCATCACCATCGTCGCCCTCGACGTCGGCTACCTGCTGGGCGGCATCATCGTCGTCGAGGAGATCTTCGCCATTCCCGGCATCGGCCGGCAACTGATCGTCGCCATCACGACGCGCGACCTGCCGTCGATTCAGGCCGGGGCCATGATCATGGCCGGCACCTACGCCATCGCCAACACCCTGGCCGACATCGCCTACGCCACGATCGACAAGCGCATCCGCTATGACTGACACGCTGCGCCGCCTGATGCGCACTCCGCAAGGCGTGCTGGGCAGCGCTCTCCTGGTGGGGCTGGTTCTCGCCTGCCTCCTCGGCGGGGTGGCGGCTCCCTACCAACCCGAAGCGATGGACTTCGCCGGCCGGTTCGCGGCGCCCGGCATAAAGCACTGGTTCGGCGCCGACCAGCTCGGCCGCGATGTGCTGAGCCGCCTCCTGATCGGCGCGCGCTCGACCATCCCGCTGGCCGTCGCCGCGACCTTTTCGGGCGCCGCGGTCGGCGCCTGCATCGGCACGCTGTCGGCCTATCTCGGCGGCTGGTGGGACGAGGCCATCACGCGCACGATCGACGCCGTGATGGCGGTGCCGCACCTGCTGCTGGCGCTGATCCTGGTCAGCACGCTCGGCAAGGGCAGCCTGAACGCGGCGTTCGCCATCGCGATTTCCGTCGTGCCCAGCATGGCGCGGGTGACGCGCTCGGTGGCGCTGGCCGTCCGCCAGCAGGAATACGTCAAGGCGGCGATCGCCCGCGGCGAAAGCGGGAGCTGGATCGTGCTGCGCGAGATGCTGCCCAACGTCGCCGCGCCGGTGATCATCGAGGCGACGATCCGCGTCGCCTTCGCCGTCATGCTGTTCGCCACGCTGTCCTTCCTCGGATTGGGCGCCCAGCCGCCGGCGTCGGAGTGGGGACTGATGGTGTCGGAGGCGCGCCGCTTCATGCATCAGGCGCCGTGGGTGATCGTGGCGCCGTCGCTCGCCATCGCCACGACGGCGATCTGCTTCAACCTGTTGGGCGACGGCCTGCGCGATGCGCTGAACCCGCGGGACGAGCGATGAGCCCGGTGCTGGACATCCGCGACTACGCGCTCGACTACGTGACGCGAGGCGGCACGCAGCGCGTGCTGCGGGCCATCGACCTTGCGATCTCGGCCGGCGAGGTGGTGGGCCTGGTAGGCGAATCGGGTTCGGGCAAGACGTCGCTCGCCTGGGCGATCATGCGCGCTCTGCCGGCCAACGCGCGGGAGGCGCCGGTGGGCCGCATTCGTCTCGGTGACACCGACCTGCGCGCGGCCTCGGCGAAGGCGCTGGAGACGATCCGCGGCCGGCGCATGAGCATGGTCTTCCAGGACCCGTCGACAGCGCTCAATCCGACCCTGACGATCGGCCGCCAAGTCACCGAGGTCCTGGTCCGCGATCGCGGACTGTCGGAAAGGGAAGCGTGGCGCGAGGCGATCCAGGCGCTGGAGCATGTCGACCTCAGGCATCCCGAGGCGCTGATGCGCCGCTATCCGCATCAGGCATCGGGCGGCGAGAAGCAACGCATCGGCATCGCCACAGCCTTCGCCTGCCGGCCGGAGCTCATCATCTTCGACGAGCCCACGACCGCACTCGACGTCATCACCGGCGCGCGCATCCTGGAACTGTTCGGTCGCCTGCGCCGCGAGACCGGCGTGGCCGCGCTCTATATCTCGCACGATCTCGCGCTGGTCTCGCGGGTCGCCGATCGGGTGGCCATCCTGGAGAAGGGCGCGATCGTCGAGGAGGCGCCGGGCGCCACGATCTTCCGCCATCCGATGCACGACTACACGCGCCGGCTCGTCGCCGCCGTGCCGCGGCCGGAGCGGCGGCTGGTCTCCGACCATATCGCGGACGACCCGCTTCTGAGCGCCACCGACATCGCCGTCCGCTACCAGCGCAAGCGCCTGTTCCGGCCGGTCCCCCGGCCTGCGACCGCCGACATCGCCATCGACGTCCGGCGCGGCGAGATCCTGGGCGTCGTGGGCGAATCGGGCTCGGGCAAGTCGTCGATTGCCCGCGCCTTGACCGGCCTGGCCGACTACACCGGCAGCATCGTCCTTGCGGGGCGGCGCATCGGCTCGGCGGGCGGCATGGACCGGGCGTATCGCCGCGCGGTGCAGATCGTGTTCCAGCATCCCGATTCCTCGCTCAATCCGCGCCACACCGTGGCCGACATGCTGGCGCGTCCGCTGCGGCTCTACGGCGGCGATGTTTCGACCATTCCAGCGCTGCTCGAGGAGGTCCGGCTGCCGGCTGACTACGCCAAGCGCTACCCGCACCAGCTCTCGGGCGGCGAAAAGCAGAGGGTGGCGATTGCCCGGGCCTTCGCGGCCCGGCCCGACCTCATCATCTGCGACGAGATCACGGCGCCGCTCGATGTTTCCGTGCAGGCGTCGGTCGTCGAGCTGCTGCTGCGGCTGCGCGCGGCGAACGGCACCGCCTACCTGTTCATCACCCACGATCTCAACCTCGTGCAGCAGGTCGCCCATCGCATCGCCGTCATGCGCAACGGCGAAATCGTCGATCTGTTGGGCATCGAGGACCTGCGCTCCGGTAAGGTGCATTCCTATACGCGTGAGTTGATCGCAGCTTCGCCGGCGCCCGTCGGCTGATCGGGAGAGAACGAATGCAAACCCAGGATATCCTTGCCCGTGTCGATACCGCCTACTGCCTCGATTTCCTGAGCCGCATGGTGCGGCACAAGAGCTATAGCCAGACCGAGGGCGAGCGCACCCTGGCCGCCTGGATGGCCGAGCAGATGCGCAGCCTCGGCCTCGAGGTCGAGCTCACGCCGGTCGAGGCCGACCGGGTGAACGCGATCGGCCGCCTGCGCGGCAGCGGCGGCGGCAAGAGCCTGATGTTCAACGGGCACATCGACACCAACCCGGTGAGCGAGGGCTGGACGGTCGATCCGTGGGGCGGAAAGGTCGACGACAAGTTCATCTACGGCATCGGCGTCTCCAACATGAAGTCGGGCGATGCGGCCTATTTCTGCGCCGTCAAGACGCTGATCGATGCCGGCGTAAAGCTCAGGGGCGACGTGCTGCTGACCTACGTGGTGGGCGAGCTGCAGGGCGGCGTCGGTACCGTGGCCATGGTGAAGCAGGGTTATCGCGCCGATTATTTCGTCAACAGCGAGCCGACCGACCTGCAGGCCTTGACGATGCATGCGGCGGCCTTCGTCTTCTTCATCGAGCTGGTCGGCGATACGCGGCATCTCTCGAAGCGGGAGGAGGCGGTCGACGCCATCGTTGCCGCCTGTGATCTCGTGCCGCGCCTGAATGCGCTGAAATTTTCCGGCGCCAAGTCGCCCGAGCACGAGAAGATCAACCGCGTCCATGTCGGCGTCATGCACGGCGCGCTGGGCAAGGAGCTGCACGAATGGCGACCGCCCCAGGTGGCGGATTACGTCAAGATCAAGGGCTCCGGACGCTATGCGCCGGGACAGACGGAAGAGGGCGCCCTGGCGGACCTGCGCGCCGAGCTCGACGCCCTGGAGCACCGCCATCCCGGCCTGAAAGCGACGGTGACGATCGAGACGGCCACGGGCCGCGTGACGATGCCGTCGTTCGAAGTGGCGCCTGACAATCCGATCGTCGAGGCGATCAACTCGGCGTACCAGCAGGTGCGCGGCAAGAAACAGCCGACAGGCGCCATCACGCCGCCCGGGTTCTACGGCACCGATGCCGCCCACCTCTATCGGATGGGGGGAATGCCGGGCGTGGTCTGCGGCCCGGGCGGACGCTACAACACCATGCCGGACGAGCGCGTCGACATAGACGACTATCTGGACATGGTCCGCATCTACATCCTGACGATCCTGCGCATCTGCGGCTAGAAAGAGTTCCGTTTCGACAGAAACACCTCACCCTGAGGAGGCCGCGAAGCGGCCGTCTCGAAGGGTGGGATACATCACGACGTTTGCCCATCCTTCGAGACCCACGCCTGCGGCGTGCTCCTCAGGATGAGGTTGTCGCTGTTGCTCCAATTTGAGCGAGGCCCATGTTGTCGCGTTGGGGCGCGCCTCTGTACCGGACGGCAGCGGTCGCCGCAGCCAGGGAAGAGCCGATCAGCCAATCGATGGGCCGGCGTGTCAGCCGGGGTTGGCCAGGTTTTCGCGCAAGGTGCGGCCGGCGTAGTCGCGGCGCAGCAGGCCGCGGCGCTGCAGCTCCGGCGTCACCATGCGGCCGAACTCCTCGTAGGTGCCGGGGAACACGGTGGGCGGCAGGACGAAGCCGTCGCAGGCGCCGTTGGTGAACCAGTCCTCCATCACGTCGGCGATCATGGCGGGTGTTCCGGCCAGCAGGCCGCGCGGCTTGCGCACGGCCGCGGCGAAGCTGATGCCCTGCGCCTTGGCGACCTGGCTCATGCGGTCGCGCGAGCCCGCGATGCCCTGGTTGCCGGCGGCGACCTCGGCCTCCTCGGCGGTCTCGATCCGGCTGAGGTCGACGCCGAGCAAGGTGGAGGACGAGGCCAGCACCAGCTCGGGATCGATCAGGCTGTCGAGGAAGTCGGCCTTCTCGCGGGCGATCGACTCGGTCTCGCCGATGACGACGGACAGGGTCGGCAGGACCGCGACCTCGGTCGGACAACGCCCGGCGGCAGCCAGCCTGCGGTGCATGTCGGCACGGAATTCGATGCCGTCGGCCTTGGTGGCGGTCGTGCAGAAGATCATGTCGGCCCAGCGCGCCGCACAGTCGCGGCCGCGCGGCGAGGAGCCGGCCTGCAGGATGAGCGGGCGGCCTTGCGGGCTGCGCGGGATGGACATCGGGCCGCGGGTGCGCACGAAGGAGCCGACATGGTTGGCGTAGTGGATCTTGCTGGCATCGGCGAACACGCCGCTCGCGCGATCCATCACCAGCGCGTCGGGCTCCCAGCAATCCCACAGGGCGTAGCAGGCCTCCAGCACGTCGTCGGCCCGGTCATAGCGGTCGTCCTTCGGCGGCACGCCGTCCATGCCGCAATTGCGCGCCTCGTAGTCCGTCGCCGAGGTGACGACGTTCCACGCCGCTCGCCCGCGGCTCAGCAGGTCGAGCGAGCCCAGGCTGCGGGCGATCTGGTAGGGCTGGTTGAAGGTCGTGGAGATGGTGTTGCCGAGGCCGAGATGGCGCGTCACGCGCGCCATCAGCGGCAGCACCGTCATCGGGTCGATCAGGCTGAGCTGGCCGCCGCGGCCGACATAGTCGGCGAAGCTGTTCTTGTACAAATCCGGCAGACCGAGCCCGTCGGCAAAGAAGCCGGCGTCGAAGCGCGCATGCTCGAGCAGCCGCGCCAGGTGCTCGTAGCGCTCGGCGTCCCAGATGTCGTGCAGTGGCGCCGACGGATGGCGCCAGGCGCTGGCGTAGCTCGCCGTCGGCCCGGTCTTGAGGTACGCCACCAGGTGCATCTTGCGCATTACGGGCATTCAGGCAGGGCAGCAAAGTTCGTGCCCGACCGCAAGCCTCCCGGGGCCGGGTTACCGGCCCGCAGCCGCTCATATCGTGGTATCGACAGGCAAGGGGCGGGCTCGCTCGGGGCCAGCGATCCGCTGAACGGAGGACACATGACATTCTCGATCGCCGGGCGCTGCCCCAGGACAGGCATGCTGGGCGCCGTCGTCACGACGTCATCGATTTCTGTCGGCAGCCGTTGCGCGTGGGCCGAGGCCAATGTCGGCGCGGTGTTGACGCAGCATCGCACCGACCCGCGTCTCGGGCCCAAGATCCTCGAGCGTCTCAAGCATGGATCATCGCCCGAGGCCATCGTTCATGACCTCGAGAAAACCGATCCGAACCTCAGGTGGCGACAGCTCGCCGTGATGGCCGCCGATGGAAAGGGCGCGGTCTTCAATGGCGCCAAGATCACGTCGATCGTGAATGCAAAGGTCGGCCGCAACTGTGCGGCGGCGGGCAACATTCTGCGCAACACAGCCGTCATCGACGCCATGATCTCGACCTTCGAGGAAAATGAAAGTCAGTCCCTGCCCGAACGGCTCATGCGTGCCATAGAGGCCGGCCAGGCCGCCGGCGGCGAATTGAAGCAATTGAAGTCGGCGGGGCTTCTGGTCGTGCACCGGGAAAGCTTTCCCTTCGTCGACTTGCGCGTGGATCTCCATTCCCAACCTCTCGTCGAGTTGCGCTTCCTGTGGGAACTCTACGAGCCCTCGGCCGACAACTACGTTGTGCGCGCCGTCGAGCCGGACAAGGCGCCTGGAGCGGGATAGATGGCAGCCTGGTCCCGGAATTGATGGAGGCAACCGATGATCAAGGGTAGCTGCGCCTGTGGCGGCATTCGTTTCGAGATCGATGCGGTGCGCTCGATGACCCATTGCCACTGCACGACCTGCCGCAAGCTGACCGGGGCAAGCTTCGCCACCTTCGCCCATGTCGAGAAGGACAAGTTCCGCTGGCTGGCCGGCGAGGAACTGATCAGCCGCTACGAATCGGCCCCGGGCAGTTTCCGCGCCTTCTGCCGGGTCTGCGGCTCGCTGGCGCCCGGCCAGGCACCCTATCTCGCGACGGTGAGCGTGCCGGCAGGCCTGCTCGAGGACGATCCGGGCGTGCGGCCCAGGCTGCACGTCTTCACCGCGTCCAAGGCGCCGTGGTGGGAAATCCACGACGACCTGCCGCAGCACCGCGAATGGGTGCCCGGATACGAACCGAAGCAATAGCGCTAACGCCGGAAACGGGTCAGCCAGGGACCGGCTGGCGAAAGCATCCGCGATGACAGAGGTCGAGACCCGGCCGCGAGCCCACTACACTGGGGGTCGACCGACTGGAAAACCGAGGAAGCATTCATGGAGACTCTTGCCCCGTCCGCACTCGCCAGCGCCCCCGAACGGGCGCGCGCCGTGCAGGCGCTGCTGGATGCGCACGGTCCCGAGATGGACCGGCGGCGGGAGCTCACGCCCGAGGTGGTGGATGCGCTCGCCGGACAGGATCTGCTGCGCATGCTGCTGCCCAAAAGCATGGGCGGCCAGGAAACGCCGCTGGTCGAATATTGCAAGGCCTGCGAGGCGATTGCCTGGGCCGATGCCAGCACGGCCTGGTTCGTCAACCAGTCCAACGTCTCGGCCGCGTCGTCCGCCGCCGCCATGCCGCACGAGGCGGCCGCCGCCATGTTCGCCGGCCCGCGCGCCGGCCTCGCCTGGGGGGCCCGGCACAACAACAGCAGCGCTGTCCGGGTGGACGGCGGTTATCGCCTGACCGGCACCTGGAGCTTCGCCAGCGGCGGCCGTCACACCAAATGGCTGGGCGCCCACAGCGCCGTGCAGAATCCCGACGGCACGCCGCACATGCGCTACGGCCGGCCGGACGACCGCAGCTTCCTGTTCCTGCGCGAGCAGGCGACGATCATCGACGACTGGCAGGTGCTCGGCCTGCGCGGCACCGGCAGCGACAGCTATTCGGTGAAGGACCTGTTCGTGCCCGACGCCCATGCGCCAGCGCGCGACGTGCCGGACGAGCGGCGCGAGAAGGGGCCGATCTATCCGATCGGCTCGACCTTGCTCTATGCCAGCGGCTTCTGCGGCGTGACCCTGGGGCTCGGGCGGCGGATGCTGGAGACCTTTACCGAGCTGGCGCGCGGCAAGCACAGCCGGGCGGCGCCCACGGTCATGGCCCGGAACAATTCAGTGCAACGGGAAGTCGGCCTCCTGGAGGCCAGGCTCTCGGCCGCGCGCGCGTTCCTGCATGAGGCGGCGGGCCAGGTCTATGACGCGTCGGCGGCCGGCACCCTGGACGTCGATCTGCGCATGCGCCTGCGGCTCGCCACCACCTTCGGCATGAACGAGGCGACCGACGTCTCGATCGCCTGCTACCGTGCCGCCGGCACGATAGCGATCTCCGAGAAGGCGCCCTTCGAGCGCCGCTTCCGCGACGCGATGAGCGCCAGCCAGCACCTGCAGGGGATGTTGCCCCATGTCGAAATGGTCGGGCGGCACATCATCGGGACGGAGAATGTGGTGCAGTTCGTCTGAACTATCGACCCGTCAGAACAATAGTCACCCGGGAGGAAGCTTATGTTGACCATCGACGTCCAGGTTCATGCCTATGAACGCGACCGTCCGGGCCGGCCGTGGGCTGCGGTTCTGCATGGTCCGGCGGAGGTCACGGGCGACGACATGGTCAAGGCCATGGACGCCGTCGGCGTCGACGCCGCACTGCTGGTCTCGCCCTATACGATGTACCGCTATGACGCGAGCTATGCCCTCGACGTCCGCGCCGCCCACCCCGACCGCTTCGCGGTGATCAAGCCGGTCGACCCGAACGATCCCAAGGTGGCCGATACCATCGCCCAGTGGGCGGACACCGAGGGCGCCGTCGCCATCCGGATCATGATGACCCAGGGCGTCTCCACCGACGCCGCCGACCCCGGCATCGGCCGCGTGCTGGCGGCCGCCGCCCGGCATTCCTTTCCGGTCAACCTGCTGTGCTGGGGCCGGCTCGACCAGGTCGGCCAGATGGCGGCGCGCCATCGCGGGACGAGGCTGGTGATCGACCATCTCGGCCTGCAGCAGCCCTTCGAGCCGCCGGCACCGCCGCAGCCCTGGGCCGAGCTGCCGAAGCTGCTGGCGCTCGCGGCCCACGACAACATCGTGGTCAAGATCTCGGGCGCCTGCACGCTCAGCCACCAGCCATTTCCCTACAAGGACATCTGGGATCCGCTCGGGCGGATCTTCGATTCCTTCAGCTTCGATCGCTGCATGTGGGGCACCGACTGGACGCGCGCCGTTGGCCTGCTGACCTACAAGCAGGGGGTCGAGGCATTCCGGGTCACCGATCGCCTGTCCGACAGCGATCGCGCCGCCCTCATGGGGCAGACGCTGCAAAAAGTTTATGATTGGGCGCCTGCAAAGGCCGGCTCTGCTTCACGTTGAGCCTGTGGAGAAGGCCATTTAACGCTGCCGCGGGGGCGATTCCGCGCAAACTTGGCGCGATTTTTTCGGGTAATTATTGCTGCAACTTGTGATAAATTGGTGCTAAGTAGAGCTGTGGGACTGGGGAGTTGGGGTTGAAAAAACTAGGCATATTCATGCTACTGGCGACGGCGCTTGTCGGGTGCCAATCGCCGGACCCTGTGCAAAAGGCGTCGCCCGAGCAGCAGCGCCAGTACAACGCGGCGTTCCAGGCGATGCTGAACGATCCCGGCAACCTGGACGTGGTGATGGCCTACGCCCAGGTGGCGACCAAGACCGGTGACTACGAGGGTGCGGTCGGGGCCTACGAAAGCTTGCTGCTGGTCGACTCAAACCTGCCGCGGGTGAAGCTGGAACTCGGGATCCTCTACTATCGTCTAAAATCCTACGATACGTCGCGTATCTATCTCGAAGGCGCGCTCGCGTCGCCCTCTCTCCCGGCTGAGGTACGCAAGCCGGCTGAACTGCTGTTGGCGAAGATGCCAAAGCAGTCTAAGTCCCGGGCCACCTGACTTGGTAATGCCGACAAAGGAAACAATTATGTTCCAGTCCAAGGCCGTCGTTCCGCTGCTGTTGCGCATCCTCCTTGTCGGCGCGGCCGTGCTGGGTCTGTTCAGCACCGCGCACGCCCAAGGGCGCATTGGCGTCACCCAGTCGACGCAGAACAATCCAATGGGCAAGCCCCCCGGCGGCCTCGACCGCGTGCTGCGCGTCGGCACCGACGTTCAGGCCAACGAAATCATCTCCACGACAGCCAACGATCGAGCGCACCTGGTGTTTCTCGATGGCACCACGTTGACGATCGGACCCGATTCCCAAATGACGATCGACAAGTTCATCTACGATCCGACGACCCAGAAGGGCGAGCTGGCGGTCAACGCCACCAAGGGCGTGTTCCGCCTCATCGGCGGCAGGATCAGCAAGACATCGACGATCGCCGTCACCACGCCGGCGGCAACGATGGGTATTCGCGGCGGCATTGCGGTCTTTGGCGTCCAGGCGTCGGCAACGACCTCGATCCTCGTCTTTGGCAACAGCCTGACAGTGACCGCGGGCGGCGTGACCCAGACGATAACGGTGCCCGGCTTGTCGGTGACCACCCCCACCGGCGGCACGCCGGGCGCGCCGACCATCGCCGTGCAGGGCAGCCTCGCCGCGGCGCTGACTGCCCTCGTGGGCAACTCGACGGCGAGCGCAGCGACAGTCGCCGCGATCCAGACGCTCGTCGCGAGCAATCTCGGCAACGCCGTCACGCTGCAGGCGCTCATACAAGCGATCGTCGTTGCGAATACGGCGACACCCATCACCTCGACCACTACAACCAGCACGTTGAGCGTAACGGTAATCCCCGAAAATCCGAATCAGACCCAGGCCAGTCCCAGCTGAACGCTCTGTCGCCGGGCCTAGCGGGCCGTTCGCATCGTCAACAGGATCGCGCCGGAGGGGTGCATCTCACCCGTCCAGTTCGGCAAGATGAGCGTCGTCGCATCGAGCTGGGAAATGATGGCCGGACCGGCGAAGCGATCGCCGGCGCCGAAGGCGGCCCGGTTGAAGAGCGGCACCTGGGCCGTTCCCGAGGCGAAGTGCACGGGAAGACGACCCTCTTCCGCCGCGCCTGAGCCGGTGGCCAGGACCGGGCGGGGAGGTGGGGGCATGCGGCCGGTCGCTTCCGTGCGCAGGGTCACGAGTTCGACCGGCGCGTCCAGCACGAAGCCGTAGAGGCTCTCATGGGCCGCTGCAAAGGCGGCTTCGACCTGGCCCGCATCGTCGATCCAGCCGACCGCGACTTCGCCGCCCTGGCCATGATAGCGCAGCAGGGCGACGCGGCTCTGCTGGCGGTCGCCGGCAGCGACCTGCTCGGCGGTGAGCCAGTCGTCGGCCTGGCGTTCGAGTTCGGCATAGATCGCGCGCGCGGCTGAAAGGTCGATCGGTCCGGCCTTGGGCAGGGTGCGGCTGAAATCGGCTTTCAGATCGGCCGCCAGGAGCCCGTCGGCACACAGCACGCCCGGCGCCGGCGGTATCAGCACCCGCGTGATCCCCAGAAGCTCGGCCAGCGCGCAGCCATGCAGGGGGCCGGCGCCGCCAAACGGCACGAGGGTGAAATCGCGCGGGTCGTGGCCGCGTTCGACCGAGACGATGCGCAGCGCCCCCACCATGTGGTTGTCGATGATGGCGAGGACGCCGCGCGCGGCCGCCTCCACGGAGAGCCCCAGCGGGGCCGCGACCCGGCGCTCGATCGTGTGGCGCGCCGCGTCGGCGTCGAGCGTCATGCGCCCGCCCAAGAGGTTCGCCGGAAGGTGGCCCAGCACGACATGGGCGTCGGTGACCGTCGCCTCCTCGCCGCCGCGGCCATAGGCGGCGGGGCCGGGATCGGCGCCGGCGCTTTGCGGGCCGACCGTGAGCGTGCCGGCGGTGAGCCGGGCGATCGAGCCGCCGCCGGCGCCGATCGTCACCATGTCGACCATCGGCAGCGGCAATGGCCAGTCACCGACATGGCCGCGCTGGGTGAGGTCGATCCTGCCATCCTTGACCAGGCAGATATCGGCGCTGGTGCCGCCGATATCGACGGTGATGATGTCGGCAATGCCGCAGGCGGCCGCCACGTCGCGGGCGCCCACGACGCCGGCGGCCGGCCCCGACAGGGCGGTGAGGGCGGGCGCGCGCCGGATCGTGGCGCCGCCGGCGACGCCGCCGTTCGACTGCATGAACAGAAGCGGCGCGCTCACCTTTTCCTCGACGAGGCGATCTTCGAGCCGCGAGACGTAGGTCGAGACGCCGGGCATGACCACGGCGTTGAGCACCGTCGCCAGCGAGCGTTCGTATTCCCGCACCACGGGCAGCACGTCGGCCGAGGCGGTCACCGCGACGCCGGGCAGCGCCTCGCGCAGGATCTCGGCGACCCGCCGCTCGTGCGCGGGATTGGCGAAGGAGTGCAGCAGGCAGACCGCCACCGCCTCGACGCCGAGCGCACGGCACTCGGCCGCCGCCCGTTGCACGCTCGCCTCGTCGAGCGGTTCGACCACCGCGCCGCCGGCGCCGATCCGCTCCCTGACCTCGAGCACGCGCGAGGCCGGCACCGGCCGTGCCGGCTTCACCCAGGCGTTGAAATTCGAGCGGCGGGGGATGTCCTGCCGGCCGATGGTCAGGACGTGGCGGAAGCCGAGAGTCGTCACCAGGGCCGCCTTGGCGCCTTTTCCCTCGAGGATCATGTTGGTGGCGACGGTCGTGCCGTGCAGGACGCGTTCCAGGGAAGGCGCCGCATGGCCTGCTTCGGCCAGCGCCAGGCGCATGCCGGTCAGGAACGCCTGGGAGGGATCGGCGGGCACGCTGGGCGTCTTGGCCCGCCAGATCCGGCCGCTTTTCGCGTCATGCAGGGCGATGTCGGTGAAGGTGCCGCCGATATCGACGGCAATGGCGAGCGACGTTTCAGGCGAGGGTGTCGACATACTCATTGCGATGAAAAGCGCGGGTTGCCGGCCGGCGGGAGCGCAGCGCCGTCGTGGCGGCGAGGTCGAGAGCGCCGTCCGACACGACGACGCCATAGTGCCTGCGGGCGGCATCGACGCTGACGAAGCCGCCCAGCACGTCCTCGAGCACTTTCCCGGCCGAGCGATCGAACGGATGGCCGTAGCCGCCGCCGCCGCCGGTCGTGATGCGCAGCACGTCGCCGCGCTTGATCCTGTTGCCGTCGGAGAGCGGGGCGATGACACACTCTTGGGCGGTGCCGGGATTGACGACGATGCGGCCGGTCCCGCCACACATGCCGCCGCCGATGCCCCACGGCGGGTTCTTCACGCTGTCGATGCGGATGGCGAGCACGGCCTCTTCGGCCAGCACGTCGTACTCGCGCACGATGCCGCAGCCGCCGCGATATTCCCCGGCGCCGCCCGAATCCTCGACGATCGAGTAGGCGCGCAGCCGCACCGGATAGCCGATCTCCAGGAACTCGACGGGGTAGTTCTCCTGGGCCACGAAATAGACCGCGTCGATGCCGTCGGCGTAGGGCCGCGCGCCATAGCCGACGCCGATGCCGTCGGACAGCAGGAACGGCGCGAGCACGCCCTCTTCGTTGCGGTATGTGCCGCGGATCAGGGTGATGACATAGGCGGATTGCGCGGCCGGCGCCTTGGCCCCGGCGACGTTGATGAGGCCGTTCAGGGCGGCGAGGAAACGCATCAGCGTCAGGCCGCGCATGCCGAGCGGGGCCGGGAAGCGCGGCCACAGCAGCGAGCCCTCTCGCAGGCGCACTTCATCGAGCGCCTGCGGACCGCCGGCGTTGCAGACCTGGGCCGGGTCGCCGCCCAGGAAGTAGAGACCGAGCGCCGTCCCGGGAACGTCGGGATTCATCAGCAGGTTCACCGGCCCGGGCGCCTGGTCGTCGGTCTCGGTGGCATCGAAGATGAAGCGATCGCCATCGGGCCCGCGTTCGCGCGTCAGCGCCAGGCGGATATGGAACGGCCCGTTGCCGTGGCCGTCCGAATCGATGGCGTCGGTGAAGCGGTGGGTGCCGTAGTCGAAGGTCTCGGCCAGCTTGGCGCGCACCAGGCGGCGGGTGCGCGCCAGAAGCTGGCGCAAGGCATCGGCCAGCACGTCGGGCCCGAAGCGCTCGGCGATCTCGCCGACGCGCTTCACGCCGAGCGCCGTGCTGGCCATCAGGGCCCGCATGTCGCCCATGCTCTGCTCGGGAAAGCGCGAATTGCGATGAAAGATCCTGAGCGTCGCCTCGTTGGTGACGCCGGCATCGATCAGCTTGGTGGGTGGAACGATGATGCCTTCCTGGAAGATGTCGGTCGTCTCGGGGCTGATCGAGCCGGCGCGCAGCCCGCCGATGTCGGAGAAGTGCGCCCAGCCCATCACGAAGCCGCAACGCCGCCCGCCCTGGAAGACCGGCGCGAGCAGGACCTGGTCGTTGGAATGCGAGATCGCGCCGCGCGAGCCGTAGCAGTCGTTGTACCAGTAGAGGTCGCCGGCGCGCATGGTCTCGATCGGGAAGTCGCGAAACACCGGACCGGTGATGTCGCCGAACACCGGCACGTTGGAGCCCACCGCCATGACGCCGTCGGCATCGAACAGGGCGGTGTAAAAATCCTTCTTCTCGCGGATGAAGGCGGAGATCGCCGTGCGCTCGAGCAGCGCCTCCATCTCGGCCTGCGCCGCGCGGATGGCGCCGCGCACGATCTCCAGGGTCACCGCATCGCAGGCGGCGGGCTGCGGCGCCTTGGCGGGCGGGGCGGGCCGTTCCTTCTCGAGCGAGTCGGGCATTCATGCGATCCTTGATGAGGATGGGCGAGACCGAACTGCCCGTTTCGCGGATCAGGTCGGTCGCGACGCCGGGAGCAAAGCCGCCGAAGATCGTGACGGTCAGGCTATAGCCGATCGACAGCGCGGTGAAGCGCGGCTTGCTCGGGAAGAACTCGCCGAGGGTGGTGCAGAGACGGCGGACGCCGATGGGGTGAGCGCTGATTCCCCGCTTGTCTTGACTGGCGGAATTTCGTTGATCGATCACGGGCTTACGCCTAACGTTGACCCCAAGATCCCACCGAGGATCACCGTCCCGCGCCCAAGCGGGCGAGGGCTAACAGGGAAGCAACAATGATTTCACAGAAGAACAAGCGTCGTCGTCACGGCTAGGTCGAGGCCATCCAGACCCGGATGATCGCCCGCCGGTTCACGGGCGAAGCCATGGCGAAGACGATCGACCGGGCGGCCGCGCGGTTCGCCGGCTTCTCGCACCGTAGAGCGCGCCGGGCAGCACGCATTCGGTGGATGCCGCCTTCCGGCGGCCTCCAGACGCAGCGGCGCAACGATTGCGAAAATCGCGCTGCAACGGTTCCGTAATTGACTGCAGGAGTCCCAGAAGACAGCCAGTGGGAGGCAAGAATGGGTGGGCAGACAAGAATCGGGTCGTCGGATCGGGGCGGCAGCAGGAACCCGCGGGACATGGCGCCATCCGACCTGACGCGTCGGGGGCTGCTCGCGCTTTCCGCGCTGGGGATTGCCGCGGCCGGACAGCGCGCGGCACTGGCCGCGAGCCCGGACGGACAACTGACCTGGGCGGTGCACATCTCGCTGGCGCCTACCTGGTTCGACCCGGCGGAGACGCCGGGGATCATCACACCCTTCTTGATCCTGTACGCGCTGCACGACGCCATGGTGAAGCCGATGCCCGGCGACGTCGCCGAGCCGTGCCTGGCGGATGCCTGGAAGATGGCGCCGGACGGGCTGAGCTACGAATTCACCCTGCGCGCGGGGGCAAAGTTCCACGATGGCGAGCCGGTGACTGCGGAGGACGTCAAGTTCTCCTTCGAACGCTATCGCGGGACCTCGGCGGCGATGATGAAGGAACGGGTGGCGGCGGTGGAGACGCCGGACGCGCGCACCGTGCGCTTCGTGCTGCAGAAGCCCTGGCCGGATTTCCTGACCTTCTACAGTTCCGCCACCGGAGCGGGCTGGATCGTGCCGAAGAAGTACGTCGAGAAGGTGGGGGACGAAGGCTTCAAGAAGGCGCCGATCGGGGCGGGGCCGTACCGCTTCGTCTCCTTCACCCCCGGGGTGGAGCTGGTGTTCGAGGCCTTCGAAGGCTACTGGCGCAAGACGCCCGCCGTGAAGCGGCTGGTCTTCAGGGTGATCCCCGAGGAAGCGACGCGGCTGGCGGCGCTGAAGCGCGGCGAGGTCGATCTCGCCTACTCCATACGCGGCGAGCTGGCCGAAGAACTGCGCAAGACGCCGGGACTGAGCCTGAAGCCGGTGGTGATCCAAGGCACGTTTTGGCTCTATTTCCCCGACCAGTGGGACCCGAAATCGCCGTGGCACGACCAGCGCGTGCGCGAGGCGGTGCGGCTGGCGATCGACTACAAATCCATCTCCGAGGCGCTCACGCTCGGCTATTCACCGATCACCAACAGCATCATTCCCGATAATTTCGAATTCTACTGGAAGCCGCCGGCGGCGGTGTACGACCTGGCGAAGGCGAAGCAGCTGCTCGCCGATGCAGGTCACCGCAATGGCTTCGACGCCGGCGACTACTATTGCGACTCGTCATACTCGAATCTCGCCGAGGCGGTGATCAATTACCTCCAGGAGGTCGGCATCCGCGTGAAGATGCGCCCGCTCGAGCGTGCCGCCTTCTTCAGCTCCTACTCCGAGAAGAAGCTGAAGAACGTCATCCAGGGCGCCTCCGGCGCATTCGGCAACGCGGCGACGCGACTGGAGGCGTTCGCGGTCAAGGGCGGCGCCTATGCCTACGGCAACTATCCCGAGATCGACGACTTGTTTATCCAGCAGGCGACCGAAACCGACGCGGCAAAGCGCACCGCGTTGCTGGACCGCGCCCAGCAGGTCATCCATGAGCGCAGCCTATATGCGCCGCTCTGGCAGCTGGCCTTTCTCAACGGCGTGGGAAAGCGCGTGGGCGAATCGGGTCTCGGCCTGATCAAGGGTCATGCCTATTCCGCACCGTACGAGGATGTGACGATCAAGAAGACGACCTGACGGACGCCGCCTGCCGGCGACGCAGTCCACTCCGGAGGGTCAGGCGTAGGGAACATTTGCCATGAAGAACTACATACTTCGGCGTGTCGGCTATTCCCTGCTTTCGCTGTTTCTGCTGTCGCTCACGATCTTTCTGTTCGTGCGGGTGACCGGCGATCCGACGAGCCTTCTGCTGGAGCCGGGCGCCAGCCCGGAAGACATCGAGAACCTGCGCCGCCAGTTCGGTCTCGATCAGCCGCTGTGGGTGCAGTACTGGCGTTTCATCGAGAGCTTCGTCACCGGCGATCTCGGCCTGTCTTTCTATTATCGCACGCCGGTGCTCGATCTCTATTTCGAGCGCCTGCCCAATTCGCTGCTGCTGGCGGCGGTGGCGATGGCCTTGTCCCTGCTGATCGGCATTCCGAGCGGCGTTCTCGCCGCCGTGCGCGTCGGCGGCTTCTGGGACAACGCGGGCAAGATCTTCACCTTGCTCGGCCTGTCGCTGCCTTCGTTCTTCATCGGGCTGGTGCTGATCCTCTTCTTCACCGTCTACCTCGGCTGGCTGCCGTCCTCCGGATCGGGCACCGCGTGGCACCTGATAATGCCGGCCGTCACGCTCGGCTGGTACTTCGCCGCGGCCCACATGCGGCTCACGCGTTCCTCGATGCTCGAGGTGCTCGGTTCCGAATATGTCAAGCTGGCGCGGCTCAAGGGACTGCCCGAGGCGCTGGTCATCGGCAAGCACGCCTTCAAGAACGCCCTGATCCCGGTGATCACGCTCGCTGGCATCAATCTCGTCGTGATGATCAATGTCGCGGTGGTGGTCGAGACCGTGTTCGCGTGGCCCGGCATCGGCCGGCTGCTCTACGAGGGCATCTCCTTCCGCGACTTCCCGGTCGTTCAGGCCGTGGTGGTGATCGGCGGCTGCATGATCATTCTGGTCAACCTGCTCGTCGACATCCTCTACGCGTTGATCGATCCCCGCATCCGCCTGGAGAGCTGAGGGCCATGACCGTCACCACGCCTCCCATCGTCGCAACCGAGCCGTCGCCACCCGCCGCCTTCTGGCGGACACAGGGGTTTCCCTTGGTTCCGGTGCTGATCCTGCTGACCATCGCCTTGGTCGCCGTCTTTGCCGATGTACTGGCGCCGTACGATCCGCAGATCGGCAGCCTGGCGCTTCGCTACCGCCCACCGGCCTGGCAGGAAGGCGGCAGCATGGCCCATCTGCTGGGCACCGACCATGTCGGGCGCGATGTGTTGTCGCGGCTGATCTTCGGGGCGCGCGTGTCGATGATCGTCGGCATCACCGCCGTGCTCTTCGCCGGCAGCGTCGGCACGGTGCTCGGCATCGTTTCCGGCTATCTCGGCGGTTGGGCCGACCAGGTGGTCATGCGCGTGACGGATGCGTGGCTCGCGTTGCCGGCGCTGACCTTCGCCATCTTCCTCGCCGCCATCGTCGGCCCGAGCGAGCTCAACATCATCTTCATACTGGGCCTCGTCTACTGGACCCGCTACGCCCGCGTCATCCGCGGCGAGGTCCTGTCGCTGAAGCAGCGCGAGTTCGTGCGCCTTGCCATCGTCGCCGGCTGCTCCAAGCGCGTCATCATGTGGCGCCACATCCTGCCCAACGTCATCAACTCCGCCGTCGTGCTCGGCACGCTCATGCTCGGCGTGGTGATCGTCACCGAAGCCGCGCTGTCCTTCCTCGGCGTCGGCGTACCGCCGCCGAAGCCTGCCTGGGGACTGATGATGGCCGACGGCAAGCAGGGGCTGATGGTGGGGCACTGGTGGCTCACGGTGCTGCCCGGCATATGCATCATGCTCATGGTGCTGTCGGCCAATCTGTTGGGCGACTGGCTGCGCGTGAAGCTCGACCCGCAACTGCGCCAACTGTGAAGACCGCCATGTCGTCGCAACCGCTGCTGTCGCTCGAAAATCTCTCGACCCACTATGTCTCCCAGCAAGGCGCGCGCGTGGTGCGCGCCGTGGACGACGTCACGCTCAGCCTGCACGCGGGGGGAACCCTGGGCATCGTCGGCGAATCGGGGTCGGGCAAGAGCACGCTCGCGCTGAGCATCCTGCGCCTGCTGCCGCCGGCGGCGCGCATCGTCGGCGGACGGATGATCTTCGAGGGCGAGAACCTGCTCGACAAGTCGGATACGGAGATGCGCCGCGTGCGCGGCAAACGCATCGCCATGATCCTGCAGGACCCGATGGCCTCGCTCAATCCGCTGTTTTCCATCGGCAACCAGGTCGGCGAACCGATCCGTGTGCACGAAGGCGCAAGCCGTGCCAGCGCCTGGGAGCGCGCGGTGGCCTTGCTCAAGTCGGTCCGCATCGCATCGCCCGAAACCCGCGTGTCGCAGTTCCCGCACGAAATGTCGGGCGGCATGCGCCAGCGCATCGTGGGCGCCATCGGCATTTCCTGCGAACCGCGCCTGCTGATCGCCGACGAGCCGACCACCAGCCTCGATCTCACCATCCAGGCGCAATACCTCAACCTGTTGCGCGACCTGCAACGCGAGCATGGATTGGCGTTGATCTTCATCACCCACAATCTCGGCATCGTCGCCAAGATGTGCGACCAGCTCGCCGTGATGTACGCGGGACAGGTCGTCGAGCAGGGACCGGTATCGCGGATCTTTTCGGCGCCGGCCCATCCCTACACCAGGGCGCTGCTCGGCTCGATCCCACGGATGACCGACAATCGCCAGCATCTCACCGCCATCGAGGGCCAGCCGCCCGATCTCTCCTCCCTGCCGCCCGGTTGCGCCTTCGCGCCACGCTGCCCCATGGCAATCGCCCGCTGCCGCGTCGAGGCGCCGCCGGAAGTCGCCATCGACGAGGGTCGCACGGCACGCTGCTGGCTCGCCGTACCGGGTGTCGAGGCGACGGCCGCCACGATGAGGAGCAACGTGGCATGACCGCCGTCCTGCAAGCCGCCGCTCTCAGCAAGCATTTCCCGACGCGGCGCGGCATCTTCGGCGCCGATCGCGGCGTGGTGCGCGCGGTCGACGGCATCACCTTTTCCATCGAGGGCGGCAAGACGCTGGGCGTGGTGGGCGAATCGGGCTGCGGCAAGACCACCACGGCGAAGCTCGTGCTCGGGCTGGAAGCGCCGACCGGCGGCGCCATTCTCTTCGAGGGACGCGATCTGGCCGGGCTGGATGGGGCAGGCCGCCGGCACTACCGCAAATCCGTGCAGGCAGTGTTTCAGGACCCGTTCGCCTCGCTCAACCCGCGCATGCGCATCAGCGCCATCATCGCCGAGCCGCTGATCACCAATGAGACGACCGCACCCGCCGAAGTCCGCCGCCGCATGCTGGAGCTGCTCGATCTGGTCGGCCTGCCGGAGCGTTCGGCCGATCTCTTCCCGCACGAATTCTCTGGCGGCCAGCGCCAGCGCATCGCCATTGCCCGTGCGTTGGTGCTGTCGCCCCGCCTGGTGGTGCTGGACGAGCCGGTCTCGGCGCTCGATGTCTCCATCCGCGCCCAGATTCTCAACCTGCTGAGTGATCTGCAGGCGCGGCTTGGCCTTTCCTACCTGTTCATCGCCCACGACCTCGCCGCCGTCGCCCACATGAGCCACGAGATCGTGGTCATGTACCTGGGGAAAATCGTCGAAAGCGGCGAGGCGCGCACGCTCGCCCACGGGGCGCTGCATCCCTACACGAAGGCGCTGTTTTCCGCCGCCCTGCCGAGCCACCCCGATGAGCGACGCGAGGAGGTGGTGCTGCCGGGCGAGGTGCCGAGCCCGCTCAACCCGCCTTCCGGCTGCCACTTCCATCCACGCTGCCCGCACGCCATGCCGCGCTGCGCGCGCGAGGCGCCGACGCTGGCCCGGGTGGAAGGCCGCATGGTCGCCTGCCATCTCTACAGCTAGCTCTTCACCATCACCTCGATCAGTGTCGGCCCGTCTTTCTTCGCCAGCGACTTGGCCAGCGCCGCGTCGAAGCCCGCAACGGTGTCGACCCGCTCGGACGGCACGCCGAAACCCTTGGCGAGCGCGCTGGCGTCGATCGGCGGATCCTTGAAATCCATGCCGATCGGCTGGTCGTTGCCGTGGAACAGTTTCAGGCGGTTCTTGAGGATCTGGTAGCCGCCGTTGTTGCAGATCAGGAACGTCATCGGCAGTTTCTGGTTGGCCGCGGTCCACAACGCCTGGATGGAGTACATGGCGCTGCCGTCGCCGATCAGCGCCACGACACGGCGCCGCGGCTCGGCGATCTGCACGCCGACCGCCGCGGCGATGCCCCAGCCGATGCCGCCGCTCACATTGCCGAAGAAGCTGTTGCGGTCGCGGAACGGGAAGTAGCTCATCAGGCTGCCGGCGCTGGTGAGGCCTTCGTCGACGATGATGGCGTCCCTGGGCAGGCTTTCCGACAGCCGCATCATCAGCCATTCGGCCGGCAGCGGCTTTTCCGCCGGCGGCGTGGCGAGCTTGGCCCGGCGGGCCGCACGCTGCGCCGTCCAGTTGCGCGGCGCGATCTCGGCGAGCGAGGCCTTGGCGCGTTCGGCGAGCTGCGCACCGCCCAGCTTCTTCAGAAGCGGGACCAGCACCTTCAGGGTCTCCTTCACATCGGCGCGCAGCGCAATCTCGGCCGGGAAGTTCTTGCCCATCTCCCAGTCGCGCAGGCCGACCATCACGACTTTCGTCGTGTCCGGCAGCGGCTCGACCTCGCTCAGCACCGACATCTTCAATACATCCGAACCGACGCAGAACATCAGGTCGTAGTCGGACAGCACGCGACGCACGTATTTCTGGTCGCGGTTGAGCGAGCCGATGAAGGCAGGGTGCTCCGACGGGAAGTGCGCGCCGTGCACAACCGTCTGCTGCAGCACCGGCGCGCCTAGGGT
>Ga0210407_10000479_pt1 | contig 45196 bp, 41 predicted proteins | sample IncBWC27MmetaG_FD_150860 | JGI IMG/M metagenome (GOLD analysis project Ga0210407, IMG submission 150860) | Forest soil microbial communities from Barre Woods Harvard Forest LTER site, Petersham, Massachusetts, United States - Inc-BW-C-27-M | ecosystem: Environmental > Terrestrial > Soil >...
CTCCGAGATGATCGGAGCGAGGTTGAGCGGTTCAACGAGACTGGGCGGCGCCAGCACGTTTGATTTTGTGATCGTCCCGCCCGTGGGGAAACTCACCTTCTCCCACGGAGCCAGCTCGATTTTCTCCGCCCCGCGCTGCACTTCCGCGCTTCCGCTGGCCACCACGATCTCATGCTCGTTGTTTCTTGGATCGTTCTTCACCGTCGCGCGGCTGTTCTGCGAAAGCTGTGCGTTGACCTCCTCCACTCGCACCGCAGCTTTCGAATCCGGCGAAGACCAGTTCGGCGTGTTCAGGTTCACGGATCCTGTTTGGATACTGACCGCCACGCTCGAGGGCTTATTGCTGCCCGTCGTATTCTCTTCGACGGTCACCATCGTTTCTGATTGCACGGTATACGTTGTGCCGTCTCCAAAGGTGATTCGCGCCACGCCTTCGGAACCCGTTTGTACCAGGTCGCCCTTGTCCAGCGTGATCTTATAGTCCGCATCCACCCACCGCACGGAATTCACTTTTTTAACCTGGACCTTGCCATCCAGGTTCACGAACTTGGCCTGCGTTTGCGTGATCGCCAGACTCTCGTTATCGGGGCTGTTGACCGCGCTGTTCATTTTCTTCATCGCCCAAGTAGTCCAATCGGGGAAGAGAAGAAAGAGAGCGCCGCCCACAATGGCGGTCAACAGCACGATATAGAGAATTACAGTCTTGTACGTGACTGCGTGCCAATACACTTCCACATGCGGGCCCTTTGGCTTGGCCTGGGAGTGCTTCGGGTCGATGGGTGCTTGTGTGTTCACGGGTGCGCGCGCGGCGAATTCTCCAATTTTTCAATTTAGCACAGCGCTTCGCGCACGGCGCATTTGCGCGAAAGCGCGTAGTCAATTTGCAAATAGCGGATGCGCCGCCGGGTTGGGCTTGGTATGCGAGTTATTGGGCCGCTGTGGCGGCAAGGTGCGTATTTAGGAAGGCCAATGTCAGCGGCCATGCTTGCGCGGCGGCGATAGCGCTATAACTGGCTCGCGCATCGCAGAAAAAACCGTGGTCCGCATTCGAAATCTCGACATTCACAAACGGCTTTTTCGCCTCCCGCAGCGCGCTGGTGACCGCTTGCACGCTCTCCGGCGTAATGTTTTTGTCGATCCCGCCCCAGAAAAATAACATCGGCGCGCGCAACTCACTCGCTCGTCCAACCAATCCCCCGCCAGACGCGCCCGGCGCGATCCCGCCGCCATAGTAAGAAACGCCGCAAGCGATTGGCAGTGTCAGCCCTGCCAAAAAAGCTGCGCGCCCTCCCATGCAGTATCCAATCGCCGCAATTTTGTTCTCTGCGATCCCCTGCGTCCGCAGCCATTCGAACGCCGCCCGCCCGTCCGCTTCCAAACTCTCATTCTGCATCGCGCGCATGTGCGGAAGACAGTTTGGGAACTCATCGTACCGCGCTTCAAACCCCGGCGCCGTGCGGTGAAACAGTTCCGGCGCAATCGCAACATATCCCTGGCGTGCGAACCGTTCGGTCACTTCGCGAATATGCGCGTTCACTCCGAAAGCTTCTTGGAACAGGAGCAATCCGGGATATTTACCTCCGTCCCTTGGCCGCGCCGTCCAGGCGCGCATCGTGGAACCATCGTCTACGTTCAGCGTCACGTATTCGCTGCGAATTTCCATGTTCGCTCCGAATTTTCAAAGAGCGCTCCAAACTGCAGAACGCATCCTCATTAATGGCGTATAAAATAGTTCTGTTTATCCAATTTCGAGTCCACGGCTACGTCGAAAAATCCCACCATCATTTCGTCATACGTTTGCTCGCCCCAGCGAACCGCCGCCTCCGGATCGGGATTGTGCGGATTATTCTTCGAATTGTCGAACCACGCCACTGCTTGCAACTCCGTTCCCGCCTTCAATAAACGTGGCGCTGCGAGCCGGTAGCTCATCTGCCAGTGGAAGTGATAGTTCACCCGCAGCAACGGTTCGATTTCCATTCCCGCGTTTCCGTTCTTCGGCCCCGGATGAAGAATGTTGTATTCGAATCGTTTGCCCCGCAGGTGCATGTGCGGGAAAAAACTTAGCAGCGTCGCGTCGTTCGGAAGCGTCCCCCGTGCCTCCACGCGATGGTCCGGTGCTCCCGGCGGGATCACGAAGTGATCGTTCGTAAGCTGCAAAGTCAGCACGCGCTCTTGCGGCCGCGCCTTGGAGAAAATCAGCCCGACGCTCGTCTGATCGGCGACGCCTTTCCCGCTGGCAGTGTAATGCATTTGAAAAACGAGATCCGATCCCGCCGGCACCAATTTCGCCATCGTCGCCGGCCACATATCCGGCGAACTCCCCGGCGCGTAAACCAGCAGCACATCGCTGTCCGTCCAGTTCGCCCCGCGCCGGTCCTCGGGATCGCTCAGCGTTGACGCCGTGAACGGCACGCCCACGGGCGCGTGCTCGAGCCATTTCGAACCCGGTGGCCGCACGTAAACTACTGCGTGGTGCACATTCGCGCGCTGCGATGGCAACACTTCGCACATCTGCACCCAGCGGTCCTCCTCGAAACGCGTCGGTACAATTTCATACGTGTATTCAATATCGCCGCTCGGCGGCAGCGCCACGGCCGCCGGCATCTTCAGCACCACATCCGGCTTCGGAATGCTCCAGCCTTCGGCCCAGTGAAGCGGCGCGGGCGCATCCGCAACGTTTCCCGCCGGCGCTTCGGCATCCGCCCACGCCGCCAGCATCGCAATCTCGCGCGCATTCAGCGACAAGTCATTCGAAAAATGTCCAACGCTGGGATCGGCAAACCACGGCGGCATGGATCTGTTACGCGTGCTCTCCCGAATCGCCCCCGCGAATGGCCGCGTCTGCTCGTAAGTTTCAAACGCCATGGGCGCAATTCCGCCCGCGCGGTGGCACGTCTGGCAGTGTCCCTGAAATATCGGCAAGGCATCGCGATAGAAGGTGGCTGGAGCCGCGTCTTTCGTCGTCTGCTGCGAACGGCCCGCCCAGCCGAGGCCCGCACCGGAGATCACCACAAACAGCGCGAAAACCGTCCGAATCCACTCGCGTGTGTGTCCCATGAACGCTGTGCCCAATCAGCCTGAGAGGGATTCGCCTCCAATTGATGATGTTAGGTGCCCGCGGAGAGCGAAGTCAAACCACGCTCTTCGATACGGCAGGCCAGTGCAATCGCCACCTGGTCACACCAACATCCACATCTCCCTGGTTTCCCTCACGATTTATATTTGAGGCGCCGCCTCGTATCTCCTATAATCTTAGGTTTGTGTACTGACGGTGAGACTCATCGGAAGGCTGGAGCAATGGACAATCGTAAGCTTGGGTACCGAATCTTTCTCGGAGCGGCAGTGCTGGTCTTGGGAGGCAGCATGCTTCTCTACCTCGTTCCGCAAGGACCGGCGTCCGGCTCGGACTCCTCGGACACCGTCGCCACCGTCGGCGATCAGTCCGTCACCGTTGCTGACATTCGCGAGCAGTTGAGCCAAATCGAACAGCGCAATCAAGTCCCCAAGCCGCTGGAGTCGCTCTACGCCCGACGTATTCTCGAACAACTCCTTTTCCAAAAAGAAATTGAGTACGAAGCCAAGCAGCTGGGCGTCACCGTCTCCAACGAAGAAGTCGCCGAGCGCATTCGTCAGTTCCTCCCCACCGCCTTCAACGGCGGCACGCCCATCGCCATGGATCAATACGCGGCCCAGGTACAGCAGCGCTTCCAGATGACCGTTCCGGTCTTTGAGGGCCTCATTCGCCAGGGTTTGCTCGAAGAAAAGTTTCGCAAGCTCGTTACCGATGGCGTCAGCGCCGGCCCCTCCGAAATTCAAGACGAATTCCGCATCAAGAATGAAAAGGTCAAGCTCGACTACGTCGTGATCAAGCCGGAAGACTTGGAATCCAAGATCACGCCCGACGAATCCGAAATCAAGGTTGCCTACGAAAAGAACAAGGCCAAATACACGATTCCCGAACGCCGCGTCGTGCGCTACGGCCTCGTCGACGTGAACCAAATTCGCCAAAGTATTCAGATTTCCGACGACCAGCTCAAGCAGCAATACCAGCAGAACATCCAGTCCTATCAAGTCCCCAATCGCGTGCACGTCCAACACATCTTGTTCTTCACGCAGAATAAACCCGACGCCGAAGTCGAGGAAATCAGAAAAAAGGCCGAGGACGTCCTCGCCCAGGTCAAAAAGGGCGGCAAGTTCGACGAGTTGGCCAAGAAATATTCCGAGGATCCCGGCACCAAGGACAAAGGCGGCGACCTTGGTTGGATCACCCAGGGCCAGACCGTTCCCGAATTTGAAAAGACCGCTTTCGGCTTGGACAAGGGCCAGGTCTCCGGCATTGTCAAGACGCAGTACGGCTTCCACATCATTAAGGTCCTGGAAAAGGAACCCGCCCACACCAAGCCGTTTGAAGAAGTGAAAGATTCTTTGCGCGCCCCCCTGATGCTTCGGCAAGCTGACAAGCAAGCCAGCGACACTGCCGACCAATTGACCGCCGCCATCCGCCAATCCAACAAGACCTCGCTGGACGATTTGGCCAGGCAGTTTCACCTCACGGTCTCCGAAACCCGCCCCGTCGCCGTTACCGATCCTCTCTTGGAGCTTGGGAACTCCCAGGAAGTGAAGGACACCATCTTCCACCTGCGTTCCGGGGAACTCAGCGCGCCGCTCCACACCGATCGCGGCTACGTTGTTCTGTCTCTAAAAGACACTCTCCCTGCTCACCAAGGCTCTCTCGAAGAGGTACGCGATAAGCTTATTGCCGACTTGAAGCGCGAAAAGTCCGGCCAGCTTGCCAAGGCCAAGGCCGAAGATCTCGCCAAGCGCGCCAAAGCAGGCGAAAAGTTTGACGCCGCTGCCAAGGCCCTCGGCTTGGACCCCAAGGTCAGCGATGCCATCGCCCGCAACGGCTCCATCGCGGGCGTCGCCAGCGGCAAGCAGCTCAGCGCACCCTTCCAGTCCAAGCAAGGAGAAGTCGCCGCTCCGTTGAACCTCGGGGCCAACTGGTTTGTCTATCAGGTCGTCGAAAAAGACGAGCCCAACCCCGCCGATTTCGAGAAAGATAAGAAGGCTCTCACCGACGAAGTCCTGCAAAACAAGCGCAGCCTGGCTTTCGAGGCCTTCCACACCGCTCTGGATGAGCGCCTCAAGAAAGAAGGCAAGGTCAAGATGATCCCCGACAAAATGAAGGCCTTTGGCGCTCCGGGCGGCATAAACCTCCCAGAATCAACAATGTAGCAACAATAGCACCTAGACTTGTCTTTCCCCCCACGGCTCGCTACCCTATTGGTGTCTCGCATCGCATTAGATTGGCACCCTATCCTCGCTCCCAGGCAACCGATAGTGTTTGGCCGAGCGATGCGATCCAACACGAAATATACGATGGCCACCCAGCGCCAGAACCAAAAGAAACGGTGAACGGAAATGCCTGCACGCCCCTCTGCCATCCGCAATGACTACCGTTGCAGCATCGAACGCAATCAAGGCGGGAAGTACTGCATCCGTGTTCAAGCGCACTACCCTCGTCACGCCTGGACCTTGGGTGTCTTCTTTTTGGCCTCCTCATTCGACCGCGCCATGAAAAAACTCGAAGAGTCTCTCGATTTTCTCCAGCGCCAGGAGGAAAAACTCTGGTTCTGGGGTGTGGACCGCGCCGAAGACATGGGTTTTTCCGCTGAGTTCCTCCGCGAGGCCGGTCTCAAGCTCGATCGCCGAACCGAATTCCCCTCCAAGGCCACCAGCGTCACTCTCGTCCCGGAACGCGAAGTTCCCGCCTTCGTCCTTGGCCCCATGCGCCGCGGCCTCGCCGAATCCGTCGAAGCTCCCCGCTCTCTTGCCGTCGGCGACTAACTTTTGTACTCACAAAACGTTTCCCATCTCAGGCGAAACTAGGACTCGACGCCTAAGTCATCCGGTCCGGTAGCTGCGGATGCCTTCAGCGCTCAGAAAGCCTAAAAGGATCTCGCCCGCCTCTCCGGCTTGCCAAAGAGTGTCAGACCTGACCAGACGCCGCCTTGTTCTCATCGCTTCAGCATTGCCCCTCTCCTCCTCGCACATGCCTCCCTTATTCTCTCCTTGACAGCTTAGGAGTGAGTGCGCTACCCTCCTAATCATCTTAGGAGGCCTAGTGGCCGACCAGGCTCAACTTCTTCCCGGAACTCTCGATCTTCTGATTCTCAGGGCCGTCTCCCTCGGCCCTCTGCATGGATACGGCATTCTTCTGCGTATCGGTCAGATCTCCGGCAATGCCCTCCTCATCGAACAGGGTGCGCTCTATCCCGGTCTCTTTCGCCTCGTCCGCCAAGGACTGCTCAAAGCCAGTTGGGGCACGTCGGACAACAATCGCCGCGCCAAGTTTTATGAACTCACCGTCGGTGGCCGTAAGCGTCTTCGCGAAGAAACCGACAACTGGAATCGCCTCGTCACCGCCATCGGTTCTGCCCTTGGCGCCCAACCGGAGGAAGTATGAAACTCTTCGATTCGCTTCGTTTCCGCATCGCGACTCTCTTCCATCGTTCCAAGATGAACGCCGAAATCGAAGAGGAGCTTCGCTCCCACGTCCAGCATCGTGCTGATGATCTCGAGCGCTCCGGTCTCGCTCGCCCCGAAGCCGAACGCCGCGCGCGCATCGAGTTCGGCGGCCAGGCCCGCTACCAGGAAGAAAGTCGCGAAGCCGCCGGCGGCACCTTCCTTGAATCGCTCTACCAGGACGTGCGTTTCGCCCTCCGCCTACTCCGCAAATCTCCCGGCTTCACCGCCGTGGCCGTCATCACCCTCGCCGTCGCCATCGGCGCCAACGCCGTAGTGTTTGGTGTTCTGAATGCCATGATTCTCCGCCCGCTTAACGTGCCTCACGCCGAGACCCTCTGGGGACTCGAGCGCGGCAGCGATCTGGCTGTCAACCAGTCCTTCCCCGACTATCTCGATCTTCGCGATCGCAACCGCAGCTTTGAAGATTTGGCCGCCTATAACGTCGCTCCCGTCGGCATTGACACGGGACACAATCCTTCCGACGCCTGGATCATCGAAGTCACCGGCAACTACTTCGATGCCTTGGGCATTCAGCCCTATCTCGGCCGCTACTTTCACAGCTCCGATGAGCGTGGCCCCAACAGCGCCCCCTACATCGTGCTCACCTACGCCTATTGGCACACCCATTTTCAGGATGACCGCAACGTCGTCGGCCGAGTCGTCCAGCTCAACAAACATCCTTTTACCATCCTCGGCGTAGCCCCACAGGAATTCCGCGGCACCTTGCTCTTTGTCTTTCCCGATTTCTGGGTGCCCCTCGTGAACCAGGAACAAATCGAGGGTGTCAACGTTCTGGATGCCCGCGGCAACCGCGGCATCATCATGGTCCTCGGGCATCTCAAGGCCGGAGTCACCCCGGCCCAGGCCGTCGCCGATCTCAATTCCATCGGCTCGTATCTCGAAAAGACCTACCCCAAAGACGACGGCCAAATGACCTTTACTTTGACGCGTCCCGGCCTCACCGGCGACTGGCTAGGCGGTCCATTGCGCGCTTTCCTTACGGGATTGATGCTGCTGGCCGGCTTAATCCTGCTGGCCGCTTGCGCCAACCTTGGCAGCCTCTTCGCCGCTCGCGCCGCCGACCGTTCCCGCGAAGTCGCCGTCCGGCTCGCCCTTGGCTCCAGCCCCGCCAGAATTCTCCGGCAACTCTTCACCGAAGCTGTGCTCATCTCCCTCATCGGAGGCGCCGTCGGTCTCTGGGGCAGCATCGCGCTGTTGCGCGGCCTGAGCGTTTGGCAGCCCCTGCCCACCGCCCCCATCCAGATACCGGTACACGCGGACGCCAATGTCTACGCCGTAGCTCTCTTCCTAAGTCTAGTCAGTGGATTTCTCTTCGGCGCGGTCCCCGTAAGGCAGGTTCTTCGCACCGATGCCTATCAGGTCATCAAGTCCGGATCGACCGCCACGGCAGGTCGCTGGATCTCTGTCCGGGACCTCTTGCTCGTCGTGCAAGTTGCCATCTGCGCCGTACTCGTCACTTCTTCGCTGGTCGCCGTCCGCGGCCTCGTCCGTTCCCTCCACAGCAATTTCGGTTTTGAACCCCGCAACGCCATGCTGGTCGAAACCGCTCTCAACATGGCCGGCTATACCGGCGACGCCGTCCCCGCCATGCAAAAGCGCATGATCGATTCCTTCCAAGCCATTCCCGGCGTCAAGTCGGTCGGCTTGGTCGACCGACTGCCGCTCTATTACGGCGCCAACAGCACCAATGTCTTCACCGATAAAACCGTCGATCTCCGCCCCGCCAATGCCGCCGCGGAAGCCATGCTTTACAAAATCTCTCCCGGATATTTCGATGCCGCCCAGACGAACTTATTGGCCGGCAGGACTCTCAACTGGCACGACGACAAGAACGCCCCTCGCGTCGCCGTGGTCAATCGCCGGTTTGCCGCCAAACTTTTTGGCTCCGCAACCAGCGCCTTGAACGCCTATTTCACCGCCGATGGCTCGCGCATCCAAGTCGTCGGCATCGTGGAAGACGGTAAGTATGCAAGTCTTTCCGAAGATCCGCAGCCGGCCATGTTTCTCCCCCTCCTGCAATCGCCGGCCACTCAGGCTTGCTTCATCCTGCGCTCCTCTAACGATCCGCAGCAACTCGCCCCAGCCATCAAGACCACCGTTACCGGCCTCGACGCGGCCCTGCCCTTCACCATTCGCACCTGGAACCAGGAACTCGAGAGCGCTCTCTTTCCGTCGCGCATGGCCACACTTACCCTCGGCGTTCTCGGCGCCTTGGGTGCCATGCTCTCCATCACCGGCATCTTCGGCATGGCCGCTTACTCCGTCAGCAAACGCCTGCGCGAGTTGGGAATTCGTATCGCCCTCGGCGCTCGTCCCAAGGAAGTCTTGCAGGCCGCATTGGGTCGCGCCTTCAAATTGCTCGCGATTGGTTCCGCCGCCGGACTGCTCCTCGGAATTCTCGCCAGCCGCGTCCTGGCTTCCATCGTTTATCAGGCCACTCCCCGAGATCCCCTCGTCTTGGCTGGCGTTGTTCTAGCTATGTTGTTGCTGGGGCTGCTCGCCACCTGGATTCCCGCGCAGCGCGCCCTGTCCGTCAATCCGTCGATCCTCCTGCGTGAGGAGTAACTCGGCGCTGCGAGCGGCCCTTCAGCTTCTGAGAGCAGGCCAGCGGCCGAATCTTCCATCTCTCCACCACACGCGCGCCAAATCCCTTGTAGGGGCGCAGCACGCTGCGCCCCAGCTTGCCCAGCCGCACTGTGCAAGCTGTCCTTTTTTCCGCACCTCCTCAACCAACATTCGCCGTCTTCCGTCAGCACATTTCTTAATGCGCGCCGCTGCAAGGTGAGCAATGCGGTCTAGCAGGCTGCGGAAAAATCTCGACAACATGTCATTCCGGCCCAGCCCGCTTCCTGAACGGTACGGCATTCGTGACCTTGAATTTTAAGGTGCTTCTTGAGCGCTCGCGGCGTGCACTCGTCAATCAAGACTCTCATTTCAGTTGCGCGATAAGACTTAGCCGTGCTTCCTCAATGGCTGCGACGGCCAGTTCACGGCTGACGCTCGGATACTCTTCCAGGAATTGATCCAGCGTGTCGCCCCCTTCCAAATAATCCGTTAAAACCTTGAAAGGAACACGCGTCCCGCGGAAGACCAGCTCCCCGCCGAGGATATTCGGATGCTTGCGGATTACGCCTTCAGAGATAGCAGCTGGAAAGCTCTGTCTGGGTCCGAATGAGACTTCGAAGAAAATACATTCTGCGAAACTGGGCTGAGTGTCCATCTAGTTCTTCGATGTCCTCGGTGTACACCCCTTGCATCTGAGTTAGCAAATCCTCTCTCAGAATGCAAAGGCGAGCGATTTTCGCTGCGAGGGCGTCGTGTGGTGGAAACCACTTTCTCAGCTTAGCGATGCTTACGTGTGCGGCGGTGGGCATGGAAACATTCTAACGGAGGCTGAGAAAGTATGTCTTGTGCGCCGGCCCCCCCTTCAGTACTGCGTCCTAAGGAGAGCTTCGATTTCTCTTAATTCCTCCCTGAATCTTCTTGCAGTCGTAGCCAATCCGGCGCTTTGTGCATGAGCAATGGCGATTTCAGCGTGCTGCACCCCGTAATCGATAAGTTGACCACAATGTCGTAACTCTTCATTTAGGAGCGGCTTCACTCTTGCTCTGTCTTCCTCACAAGATAAGAGACTGTATATTCTTACGATTGATGAGGCAGAGCGGAGCGAGTCAGCTAGATGGCCAGCCTCGGCTTCGACGGTCACAGAGTTATTAAACTCCCCATCGTTTGCGATGTTCGCCCTAGAGATGCTGTGGAAGTCCTTCGCGTAATCGTTCATTCGCGTGGACTTGTCTTCCAGCGTTTCCCAGGTGAGCTTGTCTTGTGCCTGAGAGTAGTTTAGTGGAAGACCTATCAATAAGATTAGCAGTAATCCACGTAACATCGAGTGGAGCATAATTCCTCCGATCAGAGGCGAGTCGATGCTACCACCTCTGCAATTCATCCGGGAATAGTGTGACGGGTGTGTCCTTCGATGAGAGCGAAGGGCACCCAAAATCGGACTGACCTATAGGCCGCGGCTACCAGGCCTTAAGATTCCTGCGAACAAAAAATGGCGCCCGGCTATTGACCGGGCGCCCAAACTTGCTGATGCGATTCAGCGGGCAGAAATTAGATGCGGTGCCCATCAGCTAACCCGCAAAATACTCTTACCCACCATCCTATACTGCTGAATAATAACGTCTGACTTGCGCGCAGGTCAATGGTACTGCATAACCTTCAGCAAACAAAGACGCTTACGCAATCGGGAGAGGAACGCCGGGTTCGATGCGCGATAGAAAGCGGTTGTGACTCGGAACATGATATGCGGTCACAAACCGCAAATTCCCGTTGAGATCCTCTGATACGACGACCATGAAATAGGCGACATCGGGTTTGGGGATAACCGGAATCGAAGAGATCGCTGTGTACAGAAACGTTCGCCGAAACTTTCCGTGCACGATCTCATCTACCCGATAAACTGACTTTGCCTTCTCAATCACGGGGCGAATCCAGGGCAAGCGCTTGCCTCGTACCTCTTCGTAGTTCTCCGGAGCAATGAGGTGCTTGCCAGTGAAACGCTCCTTGTAGATTGATTTTAGGCCCGATTCTTCGATGGCGACCTTTCTACCGAACGAATCCGTGACTACGCCCATGACCGAGTGCTCGAAATAGTCCACGGCTTGACCTTCCGGGCACTGACCGAAGTTGCGGGCCAATTCTCCCGAGGCCTCAAACCGATAGGTTAATGAATGGAAGAATTCTACGAGGGTAAGCGCCGAGGCGATTTCCTTCATCTTGAGCTGTGGTTTGTTGAGACGTTCCTGCCTGTAGTGAACAATCTTGGCTACATCGTAAAAAATCCGAATGCACCTCTCGTGATTGCCCTTCTCCAGGACGCCAGATTCGAGAAGAACGAAGAGTTTCTTGGATGTTAGTGCGAAATCCACGCCGGGCATGATGCCATATCCCGTGATAAAAGGATTGGTAATAACGATAGCTATAGTAGGCACCTGTATTATCTAGGGGATTGCGCGGGCCACGCTCCTAGTTATTGCTCGAAGACCAAAACCTTACTGAAATCCTTCGCTCTTAGGTCCTGCTCTCTGACGAAGAAGTAGAGCCTTCACTCGTGTCCGGAGCGCATCTTAAAGCTGCTTTCTTCGCTGATTTGCAAACGAAGCCGTTGGTCACTTTGCCCACCCCCTTCGCGATCGCCCTTGATTGCATCCTGGCGTAGTCCTCTGATTTGAAAAGCTTTAATCCTCCCATGACATCCGCAAAGCGCTAAGATCGCTAAAAAACCGCCAGATCATCCAACCTGGCCAAATTTTCCTTGACTCAAGCTAACTATCCGGCTACTATACTCAACAGGAAGAAATTCAGTCGAAACCGACGGCGCCCCGACTCACGTCGAGGCGCTTTTTCATTTTCCGAGCGCCAGTACCAGAGCGCCCTACTTACTGATTGGGCACTAAAGGCGACCCATAACCTATTTAGAATCCACACTTGCAAAATCGCACGCAAGTGTTGCATCTAAAGGACTTACGGAAAAGCTAACTCCTTTAAATGCCACACTTACAAAAAACGGGGGGGGTGGGCCCCCTCCCCTCGTGCCATGGGGGAACCCGACTGGCCCCACCGCTGTGGATGACATAGGCCTGAATTTCCTCCATTATGGCTTCCCAATAGCAGTCCCAAAGGAGAGAACATCATGAAGAAACAGCTCTTAAGAATGACCCTGGCCGTTCTCGTCGCCGTCCTCGGTGTGACCGTTGCCATCTCGCACCCTCAACCCCGGCCCGCAACGCCAGCAACAACCACCGCCGCCCCCGCTGCCGACTTGCTGGACATCAACACCGCCACCAAGGATCAGTTGGAGGCGCTCCCGGGCATCGGCAAAGTCTATTCGCAAAAAATCATCGATGGTCGCCCCTACACGAAAAAGACCGACCTGCTCAACAAAAAGATCGTCCCTTCAGCCACTTACGCCAAGATCAAGGATCTGATCATCGCCAAGCAGCCCAAGACCGCAGCCGCGCCGAAGTAGCGTCTAGCAACAGAAAAAAAGCGGGAAGAGCAGGGAAGAATCAAGCATGAAGGTGTCGGGCTCAAGCTCGGCGCTACACATTGTGTAGACGAAAACCAAGGCAAAAACCAAGTACTAGAAAACTAAGGACTAAAAACCAAAGACCGGAAACTGCGAACCGAGAACTGAAAACCGAAAACTACTTCTCGCGCAGGATCACTTCGCCGTGCCCCACCAGCTGATCGTTCAGCCACAGCCGGTATTTGTACGTTGCCGCTTTGCTTCCCGGCCGCGCCGGCCCGCTCAGCAGCCGCATTCCCGCGGGTGCTTGAAACACATTCGACGAAAACGGGCAGCGGTTCACATCAAATTCCACGCGCAGATTTCCCGCGTCCGAAATCCAGGAAACCTGGTCTCCGTCGTCCAGCACCACAGTCTGTGGTATCAGCCCTACAAGTACCGGTCGTTCTGCCATTTTTGTGTGTGACCCGCATCACCTTAGGGGGTCAAGGCTCCTCTTTCATTTATGCGACTCGACGATAACACAACCGCGAGCGAACTTCTTCTTGCTCCGAATAACCCCAGCTGGATTAGAGGCATCTTATTGAATACACCTGTACCGCGGTACGGCTTGACCGCTACGTGGCCCGTCCGTAGACTAAATATGCAGAGTCGTGTCGCCAAGCTCACGCTGGGTTTCGCACTCTCTTAAATGAACGATAAGCGTCCTCAGGACGCGGAGGAAGTTGCTGTATGGCGCCACGCGCATTATCGATACCGCTGCCCAATGGTTCCCGAATTTCTCTCATTCTTTCTTTGCCTTTTGCCCTGATTCATCTCGCTTGCCTGCTTATTTTTTTCGTTCCCTTTCATTGGTATAACGCCGTCGCTTGCTTCGCGCTTCTCTTCGTGCGCATGTTTTTCGTAACCGCCGGCTACCATCGTTACTTCTCGCACCGCTCGTATAAGACCAGCCGCGTCTTCCAATTCGTCATCGCCTTCATGGCCATGACCTCCGGGCAAAAAGGCGTTCTCTGGTGGGCCGCGCATCACCGCCATCATCATCGGTTCTCCGATCAGGACGACGATCTGCACTCGCCCACGCTTTTCGGCTTTTTCTGGTCGCACATCGGCTGGATTATTTCCGACAAATATAACGACACGCGCACCAACTACATCGCCGACTTCGCCAAGTTCCCCGAGTTGCGCTGGCTGAACAAATACCACATGCTTCCACCGGTTCTGCTGGCCGTGGTGCTCTGGCTCATCGGCGGATGGCCGCTGTTCATCTGGGGCTTCTGCCTCAGCACCGTGCTCCTCTGGCACGACACCTTCACCATCAATTCGCTTTCGCACCTCTTCGGCTCGCGTCGCTACGAAACCACCGACACCAGCCGCAACAATTGGCTCCTCGCCCTCCTCACCCTCGGCGAAGGCTGGCACAACAATCATCACCACTACATGGCTTCCGCGCGTCAGGGTTTTTTCTGGTGGGAAGTGGACATCACTTATTACACCCTCAAGATGCTCTCCTGGTGCGGCCTTGTGTGGGATCTCCGCAAAGTTCCCGCCCACCTGCTCAATCCGCAGGAAGAGTCGCTAGCCGCGTAGGCTCGGTAGAGTAGAGATTCAAATCGAACTGGCTGCGCTTCATCAAGAAGCGCAGCCAGTTTTCGTTTCATCGTAAATAACTTCTGGAAGAGTTGAACGCTGCTGTATTCTTACGCCGCGCCGCTTGCCATTTCTGTTTTCGGCAATACGATCAGGACCGATGGCACTATCACCGGATCGTGCAAGCGCAAATAAAAATATCCGATCCCTGCCAATCCCAATAACAGGTTGGGCGTTTCGCCGCCGCCGAGAACACCGCAGGGCCACGGCAACCGGTTTTTTTCGTACGTCTCGATCCCTTTCAATCCAAGTTGCTGCGCCGCCGCGTGATAGTCCGGCCGGCGAAGCACTTGCGCGCCGTAAATCAGAACTTCGGCGTTTCCGCCAAGTCCGTGGCAGAGCGAATAGTTGGCTTGTCCTCCGTACAAAGACGGATCGAGCGTCTTCATCGTCGTCCCCAGCGCGGCTTCTGCTTCGATTCGGTAAGAAGGATCCTGCGTCATCTGAAAACTGCGCAAGCGCGACAATCCAATTCCCGGCGCGCCGTGGCACCACGCCACGGCGTACGATGGCCCTTGCGTTTGGCCCGTCTGCAAGTTCCGCAGGTCGGGCCAGTTCTGGTGTTCGCGGCTGAAGTGGTGGCGCTCGTAACGAAATGCCTGCTGCGCTGCTTCTTCAAATTTCACTTCGCCCGTTTCTCTGTGCAGCTCCAGCAGGGCCCAGCCGATTCCTGCGGTCCCATGCGAAAAACCGAGCAGGTCGGGCTGGTCCGGAATTCCGATGGTGTTCCAGGAATATCCCTCTTCGCGTTTCTTCGCCGTGCGCAAAAGATTTTCGCCTTCGCGCAAGGCCATCTGCAAATAGGAATCGCGAGGATGTTTGCGGTAAATATTCAGGAGCGCGGGAATCGCGCCCGCGCTTCCGGAAATGACGTCCAGCAGTTTCGAGTCTTCCTTCGTTTTGCCGAGTTCGTCTAGAAGTGCGAACGCAGGCTCCAGGAATTTTTCGTCTTCCAGCAGCTCCGCCAACTCGAGGAGCGCATATGCGATGCCCAGTTGTCCCGAATAGAATCCGATGCGTGCCGAATCGGCGAGTTGGCCCGCACACGATTCTGCTTGCAGCGCCGCGCCAGTCGCCGCGGTTTTGAAAGGCTTTTCTCCGGTAAGCGAGTAGAGCTGTGCGAGGAAAAGCGCGATGCCGCTCGTACCGTTATAAAATTCCGGGCCGAACGCGCGGTGCACCACTGACCAGGATCCGCTCTCGAATTCCATCGAGTCGCCCAGCCAATTGCAGCGCTGACCGTCCCAAATGGCGTCGCGGCACAGGCGCGCTCCGATGGAGATGGCAGTTTCCAGAAATACGGAGTTCGAGGTGCGATTCATTTTTTGTTCCGCCGCCAAATCATCCTGCAAAGTCCGGAGTGTCATAAAAATCTCCCGAGCGCGCATTCAAATACGCGCGTTCCAAGTCGAGCCCGTATCCCGCAAAACACTGCGCCACTTCCCGCATTTTTTCTTCTTCCGTTGAAAGACCTTTCGCGAAGGCGTTCCAAATTCCTTCGGCAAAAATCCGGCAGCGATTCATACCGAAACTTTCCCCATTGCCAGGGTCTTCCGCCAATCCCAGACCGGGCGCGAGCTGCCGCGCGAAAAGCGGCGTCTCCCGCCGCAAGAATGGTTGAAGTTTTTCGTAGCCGCCGGCGATCAACTCCGCGGCAAAGCGAAAAAACTTTTTGTTCACGTAGAGAACCGCGGCATCCGATCGCTCAAAATAATTTCCCATCGTCAGGCACTTATAACGAAACGGCACTTGATAGCGGTTCAGCACTTGCGTTATCCAGCGCGTCAGCGGCGCGGCTCCCGCCTCCGGAATATTCCAATAAAATCGCGCCAGCCGCGGGTCGTCGGAAAAATCGGCATCCGCTTCTCCGAACGCAAAATAAAATCCCGGCTGCATGGTTTTCGATTCCTTGGGAAAATAGACGCTCACCTGGCTGCCGGCGCGCGGCGGAACTCCCGGTCCGTCGTAGGTAAGAAATTCTCCCGGCCATAGCGCTCGAACTTTGCCGGCTTTTTGCGCGGTGACCTGCCCGGTTGTTTCGATCCTGAGAATTTGCCAACCGGAATCCCAGCGCGCTTTACCATTGTTAGCGTGCGAGAGTTCTTCGGAAATGTCTCTCGGCGGACTTGCCGCTGCCGGCGCGTCGGCGAGATTTCCACGGAACGGCTGGCAATAGCAATGCGCGTAGAGACACGTCTGCAATGCGACGACCAGCGGATTTCCTTGTGGACTATATCCGGCCGGAGCTTGCCGGCTGCCAAAGGACGCCGAATCGAATTGGCGTCCGGCGAAGGAAAAAGTTTCCGCCGACTGAATCGTCAGCGCGCGCAAAATAGTTTTCAGCTGTTCATTCACTGGCGGTGCGTTTAGATTTTTCATGATTTAAAACCCCAGCAATTCCGCGATGGCTTCCTGCGGCCGCGTCAAAACATTCAAGCTGACCTGCAGCAAATACAAAATGCTCGTGGAAACCTGCGGCGCGTAATACATGTATTCGTAGGCGGTCTGAATCATGCGCGCGGCTCCGCAGCGTATGGAACGCTCCAGTTTTTCAGCCTGGAGTTTCTGCGGGATCTCCATCCCCTCCGCGTATTTCTTCCAGAAATGCTTCATGGCCGGCTGCATTTTTTCGATGGGAAACTGCGCTTGAGCGACGAGATGATCGGTAGTGGTTTCCGTCCGCGCAGGCATGGAGAAAATCCAAAACGAAAGGTAGGCCTGAAAAATGGCGCCGACATCCCAGCAGGGATCGCCGAAATCGGAAAGCTCCCAGTCGATGAGCTTCAATTCTTTGGCGCCGTTGCCGTCCTTGGGGACCAGCAGGCAGTTCTCCCATTTCACGTCGCCGTGAATCAGGCATTGCGCGTTCCATTGTGCCCGCAGGGTCTCCAGCGACGCGCGAAATTCGGGATAACGCTGGATGATGCCTACGATTTGCGTGTTGCCGCCGCTCACCGCGCCTCCGCCGGCCGGATTGAACTGATCGATGGATAAGATCCAAGGCACGCGCTGCGGGAAAGTAGATTCGAGAGAACTCTTGCGCGCGCGCGCGGGAACGCCGCGATGATACGTGGCGAGGATGCGGGCCAAATCTTCCGCGGATTCCAGGGAGAATTCGCCGGTGCGCCGGTGATGGTCGCTCAAGGTTTCGCTGCCGGTGAGCAGACCGAGCACGAGAACATTCGCCCCGGCGTCGAAATCGTGATACGCGGGCAGGAGCGGCGCGAGCGCCGCGAAGTCCGGATCGTTTTTCGCCAGCCAGTAGCAACTGGATTCGCAGCGCAGCGAGGCGATGGCCTGCTGATCCCAAGTCTGTACCTGCTTCACAAAGTATCCCGGCGACTGGCGACGGATGATTTTGTAGTTACGGTTGCGGCGTGTCGATTCGACGACCCACAAATCGCCGTCGACCACGGACTTGCGGCTTACCAACCCGCGCTCCGTGAGGTAGTGCACGATATTTCGCGTTGTCAGCACCATGGCAATTGCGCTCCCCGATTCTTCAATAAAGTGGTGATTTCTCCGTTGTTTGCGTTTCGTGCGAACCTCGCCCGCTCCGTTTTGCCTTGGTTACGGGGCGGAGCGAGGCTCGCATCGCGAAACGAGTCAGTCAGTTCTTAAAGGGCAGATCCTAGAACTGGTTAATTCCGCCACCTCCGCCCTGTCCGCAAACAATCGTTTGAGGACAGAACGCGGAGGGACAGAACCTGGTTGGGAAGACGCAGCCAGGATTGAAGGTGACCTGCAAGCACTCGAGGCTCCGTGTATTCACAGGGCAATCGAGAATGGTCGGGTGGCATTGCAGGAGGTTGAAAGTTGGGCAACCCAGGAGCGTCTGATGCTGGCATCCCGGGATGGCAGTAACGGGCACGCAGGGATGAGCTACGGAGAAAATCATTCCGTGAGCCGCACCGGGAACTCCGGCTGCTTGCGCGATGCCTTGGCCAAGTCCGCCTTGCGGGCAACCTAGCGAGACGGGCGGGCAAGCCACGGCTGAGGCAATCGGGCACAGCGGTGGCGCGGTGCAGGCCACATGCGTCACGCAGGGTGAGCCCACCGAGGGCTGGCAAATGGGGCTATTCAGTGTGACGCACGGAATGTGCACGGACGGCACGCACTGGATTTGGTGGACCGTCGGGCATTCGATGAGCACCGACGGCTGACAGATGGGTTGATGTTGCGTCACGCACGGGCTTTGCACGGACGGCAGACATTGAAGCTGGTGGACCGTCTGGCATGGAGCTACGACCGATGGGAGACATACGGGGTGAGGTTGCGTAAAGCACGGAGGTTGCAACGACACCGGGCAATGGATGGGAGGCTGGGTCGGGCATTGTATGAGGACCGACGGTTGACAGACTGGTTGATTTTGCGTGACACACGGTGTCAGCAGGGAATGCCCACAAGCGGGTTGAACTTGCGAGACACAGGGTGTTGCCACAGACGGGCCGCAGGCACCCACGGTGATATTGCAGTGTTGGATCACTTGGGTGATGCCGGCAGGCATGGCGCCGAAGGCGGCTTGCGCCACTGGCCCGCCACCGGCACCGCAGGCGGCTGAACCTCCACCACCACCACAGAGGAACCCGCTAGCAACCGGGCAAGGCGGAAGAGCAGTTTGGATTTGGCACGGTTGCAGGATCGTGTGGACTGGGCACTCCGGTCCGAAGCGCGTGCATATGTTCTGGTGGACGGTCTCAATCTGGCAGCAAGGCAAAGGTATGGTGGCCCCAGCGGTGTGACAGTTTGGACCCGTGATCGTGCAAGGCGGGTGATGCGTCGGGCAAGCCGGCCCAGCGCAAGTGCAAATGGTATTAGCGACGTGGGTCGGGCAGTTTGGTCCCGTGAAGGTGCATGGGGGCTGATGTGTGGGACATGTTGGACCAACGCAAGTGCTGCAAACGGTGTGCACAAGCGTGGGGCAGTGAGGTCCGAGACGCGTGCATTCGAGTTGGTGTGTTGGGCAGGTTGGCCCAGTCACGGTGCAAGGTGGCTGATGGGTCTGGCAGGCAGGTCCAATATGCGTACAGACCGCCGTGGGACAGGCGAGACCTGGCGTTAAGGTATGACAGGCAGGCCCGAATTGGGTTTGACATCCGGGCGCGTCTGGCAACGTCACAAACGGAACGCCAGGCAGGCCGGGGACTCCGGCGCCGGCGGCTTGGGCTCTTACAAACTCCTGCTGAATACGGCCCTCGAGGAATTTTGCTTTTAAGCGGTTGGGGCCGACTTTGCCGTGGATCAACACGGCATCGTTTTTGATCCATACGAAGGTTCCTCCAAGCGGTGACTGATCCTTGGGGATCTCCTGCGTATGCAGGATGGCGTCGTTGGGAATCTCGACGTAGTCACTGAGTTGAGGGTCGAAATAGAGTCGGGTATGCCCATCTTCGGAAGAGGCCCCGAGGTGTCCGCTGAGGAGCAGAGTGTCGGGAGGAGATTGGGCGTCTTTAACGAGTTTTGCTACGAGTTCATCTTGCTTCGGACCTGCTTTATCTTTATTGGCTTCAGCCATAGTGCGCTCCTTCGATCGAACGCGGAAGCAGACGGGCCGTTGCGGATCGCACCCATCGGCCGCCGCGGGGACAGTGCTGTTTTTTGGGGATTGCGATGAACCTGGTTGGAGCCCGAAGCTTTGCCGAATGCCTCAGTGGCAAAGCGGACCGCGTCCCGAGCGCCGGGGGACCTGGCAAGGCTCAGGGGGAGATGCTGTGAGGTTAGATCGTGCTGATGGGGAGAGTCACCAGAGGAAGTTGCGGTAGTTCTGCAATCGATGTTTCTGCTTTTGTCGTTTCTTCATTACTCCAGGAACCTTCTCCTTTTCCGATGGCAGGTCAAACGCCACCTGGAGCCAGTGGTCAATCGCATCTCGACGAGGGCCGTCGCGCGGATGACAGGTTTGGTGTACCGAGGATGGCTTCCTGCAGGTGGTGAGCCCGGAGGCGCAATCGTTTCAGCGCCAGATCACATCGCTTCATCGCGAGTCCGCTTCGTTCTTGTGTGGGCGGAACAAGAAAGAGGATCGAGTTGGCAGGCATCGCGTCGGCGAGACGGTTTCACGCTGTTGCTCTTTGTGTCCACTTTTTTACAGCCAGCGGGCGCGAGACCTCAGATAATGGTATTGTATAGTTTCTGTACCCGCCCAGGCCGCTGGGCATCCTCAATGGCGGCCAGTCGAATCGTTGGAGAGCACATGGAACAAGCCGTAATTCAGCAGGCACGGCCGTGGGACCGGCCATTTTGGAAACCTGTTCGCAATAAAGAAGGTGTTTTTACTTATCTCGTCCTGATCCACCTCCTCGCCGTGGTCGGTTTGATCCTTTTTCCCATCCCGAGCTGGAAAGTTGTTATTTGGGACATCATCCTTATTGGCTTTGGCGGACTCGGCACCACCGTCTGCTACCACCGCATGCTGGCGCACAAGACGCTCAAGACCCACCCCATCATCGAGCAGATTTTGATCTTTTGGGCTGTGTTCAACGGCTCGGGCCACCCCGCAAGCTGGGTCGCTTACCATCGGCTGCACCACTCGACGACGGATTCACCGGAAGACATTTCCAGCCCGAAGCAAGGCGGTTTTTGGTGGGCGCATCTGCGCTGGCTGTACCAGACGCATCCGGCGGACAAGCAGCGCTGGGCACCGGAGTTGAATCGCGGAATTTATAAGATTTGGGGATGGGCGGAGGCTCCGGTCATTCTTTTTTCCATTCTTTTTGGAGCTTTGTTTGGCCTGGGATGGATGGGCTTCTTCTGGCTCGGCGCCATCCGGCTGGTCTACTCGCTGCACATGCAATGTTTCGTGAACAGCCTGACGCATCTGGATCACGCGGCGGAAGGCGACTCCAGCATGAACGTTTGGTGGCTGGGACCGTTCCAGCTGACGGCGTGGGGCGAAAACTGGCATAAGAATCATCACTCGCACGCCGGCTCGGCACGGCTGGGTCTTCGGTGGTATCAGACGGATATCGGGTGGTATTTCATCTGGATGCTCGAGGCGGTTGGCCTGGCGCACTCGGTGAAGCGTCCGCGCATCTCGTAACAAGCGCTATTTCCGAGCGATTCGTTCCAGCACGCGACTGCTGTCATCTAGCGGCGCATCTGAAATTCCATGTACGCGCAAAAATTTAAGGTGAATGTGGTGATTCGCGGGGAGAGCCGTGTGTGCCCGCTGGATTGGCTCGACCAGTTCTGCATGCGCAATTTTACGAACTCGGCGGATTTTGATGACACGCTTCCGGTTGCAGACGGCAAACTCGAAGCCAGCTTTCGACTTACGCCGGAGCGATTTGCGGATGGTTTTGCGGCGTGGTTGACGCAGCGCGGGAAGGGCGAGGGGCAGCCGGTTGCTGTCGAAGTGACGCGCGAGCAGTTTTAAGAGCGAAAGTTTTTTTTCCCGCCGGACGCAACCTCAAAAAAACTTTGCAGCGGAAGAGCTAGGCGGCGGAGTCGCGTTTTTCTCCGCTGATGGCCGCGCGGATGGCGGGCAGGGCGGCGAGGGCCGCGGCTTCACCCGCGAGCACCATGTCCGGCGTCTTGGTGAAGTCATCCCACACAAAAGGTTTTACATCGGGTTCGATGATGACGTCGGCTTGCGCGCGCCAAGCGAGATCGGCATGGCGTTGGATGATGTTGAAGGAGCGGCTGAGGACGTCCGTGAAGGTGCGAGGCTGCTCGAGGTTTCCGGCTTCGAGATAAACGGCAATGACGATGTCGGCGCCGAGAAGATGCGCGCCCTCCACCGGGACGGGCGCCGTCAGAAAGCCATCGACCAGCGTGCGGCCTTCATATTGGATGGGCACGAAGAGCCCCGGATAGGAGCAGGATGCGCGTAAGGGCGGAACGATAGGGCCATCGGAATAGAAGACCGTGACGCCGGCGTTGATGTCGGTGGTGGCGATGGCCAGAGGCGTTTTGAGCTGTTCGAAAGTTTTTGCGGGCGCGAGGCGCGCGAGATATTTTTCCATGCGTTGATTGGTGGCCAGGCCGAGCCAGGAAGGCGTCCAGCGGCCGAAGTCGGCGAACGTTGTGATGCTGCCAATGCGTTCCATTTCGTCGAGGGAGGCGCCGGCGCAGTAGCAAGCGCCAATGAGCGCGCCGACGCTGGTGCCTGCCACGCAATCGACGGGGATGCCTGCTTCCTGGAGAACGCGAAGGACGCCGATGTGGGCGATGCCGCGTGCGAAGCCGCCGGCGAGAGCGAGTCCGACGCGGGGACGCTCCCCTGGGTCGCGCTCCTCACCATAGGCGAGGGACCGGAACTTGTCTTTCGCAGTGCGGAGCCAGCCGAGGGCCCCGGAGATTTTGTTTTCTACCATCGCTGTACATTCTAATCTGCCCTGAGGAAATCAAACAGGCGTTTGACCAGCGCATGCTGGTTTTGTAACCTGTCCCTCCGTGTAAATTCGGTGGAAAAGGCGAGCCATGAAACGACGAATCGAAAAAGCGGTGGTGCTGGGAGCCGGAACGATGGGTGCGCGGATTGCGGCGCATTTCGCAAACGCCGGGCTGCCGTGCGTTTTGCTGGATATCGTGCCTCCGAATCTGGCGCCCGGAGCGGCTGCCGGAGAGCGCAACAAGATCGTGCGCGCGGGATTGGAGGCGGCGAAGAAATCCAAGCCAGCGGCTTTTTTTACCGCGGCGCTCGCGGAAAGAGTGTCGATCGGGAATTTTGAGGATGATTTGGGGCGTTGCGCGGAAGCGGATTGGATCATTGAGGTCGTGGCGGAAAATCTGGAGATCAAGAGGAAATTACTGGCGGGGGTGGCGAAGTACCGCAAGCCGGGCGCGATTGTGACGACCAACACTTCCGGATTGCCGGTGCACTTGATTGCGGAGGGTATGAGTGAGGAGTTTCAGCAGCACTGGGCGGGGACTCATTTTTTCAATCCGCCTCGGTATATGAAATTGGTGGAAGTGATTCCCGGGCCGAAAACTTCCAGCGATGTGCTGGAGACGTTGAGCGATTTTTGTGACCGGCGGCTGGGAAAGGGCGTGGTGTTGGCGAAGGATACGCCAAATTTTATTGCCAACCGGATTGGAACGTTTTCGATGTTGAATGCGCTGAAGCTAATGGGTTCGCTGGGAATGACCGTGGAAGAGGTGGACGCGTGCACGGGGCCGGCGGTGGGTTATCCGAAGTCGGCGACGTTTCGAACGGCGGATCTGGTCGGACTCGATGTGCTGGTGCACGTGGTGAAGAATATTTATGAGACGGCGCCGAATGATGAGTCGCGGGAAATGTATAAATTGCCCGCGTTCGTGGAAGAGATGGTGAAGCGCGGCTGGCTGGGCGACAAAACCGGGCAGGGGTTTTATAAAAAAGTGAAGGGCGAGGGAGAAAAAGAGATTCTCACGCTCGACGTGAACACGATGGAGTATCGAGCGCGGCAGAAGGCGAAATTTGGGTCGATCGAGGAGGGAAAGGCGATCGAGGATACGAGGGAGAGGTTGCGTGCGCTGGTGGGGCCGCTGCTGGAAGGGCAAAAGGGCGATAAGGCGCAGCAGTTTATCTGGGGCGCGGTTTCGGAGATGTGTTTGTATGCGGCGAGGCGAGTTCCGGAAATTTCCGACAATGTGCCGGACGTGGACCGCGCGATGCGCTGGGGATTTAGCTGGGAGATGGGGCCGTTCGAAATCATGGACGCCATTGGCGTGAAGGCGTTTGCCGCGCAAGTACAGAAGGAAGGGCGCACGCTGGCTGCGTCGATTGAAAAAGTTTTGGCGAGCGGGCGCAAGGGATTCTACGAATCGGAGAAGGGAAGCACGACGGTTTTCGATTTACTGGGAGGCGGGGCGAAGAAAATCGAAGAGCCGGCCGGCGTGATTATTTTGAAGTCGCTGAAAGATGCGGGGAAGGAAGTGGAGCGCAACTCCGGCGCGAGTCTGATTGATTTGGGCGATGGCGTGGTGTGCTGCGAATTTCACGCGAAGATGAATGCGATTGGCGCGGACTTGATTTCCATGCTGCACAAGGGGTTGAAGCGGCTGGAGACGGATTTCGACGCCATGGTGATTGCGAACCAGGCTGTGAATTTTTCCGTGGGCGCGAACTTAATGCTGGTGCTGGTGGGCGCGCAAGAGCAGGAATGGGACGAGCTGCACATGGCCGTGAAGCAATTCCAGAACGTGAATTTGGCGCTGAAATACGCGCCGAAACCGGTGGTGGCTGCGCCGCAGGGGATGGCGCTCGGCGGCGGATGCGAAATTCCTTTGCACGCGGCGAAGATTCAGGCGGCTGCGGAAGCGTATATTGGGCTTGTGGAAGCGGGCGTCGGATTGATTCCCGGCGGTGGCGGAACGAAAGAGATGCTGATCCGCGCGAACGAGCATGCGGCGGGTGGCGAGGATTTGGATTTGTTTCACGCGTTAAAGCCGGTGTTTGAAAATATTGCGATGGCAAAGGTTGGGACGAGCGCGGAAGAGTGCCGCGATATGGGATTTTTGCGGCGCGAAGACGGTGTCTCGATGAATCGCGATCGGCTTGTGGGGGATGCCAAGGAAGCTGCGCTGGCGCTGGTTCGCGGGGGCTACAAGCCGCTTGCGGCAAGCTGGCAAGAGGGCGCGCAGACTACGCAGATAAAAGTCCTGGGCGAGCAATTTCTTGCGGGGGCAAAGCTGGCGATCCACATGCTCCTCCGCGGCGGCTATGCTACACAGCATGACGCCGTTGTTGCGCGCAAAATTGGGAACATCCTCGCAGGCGGTGCGCTGAGTTCGCCGCAAATGGTGAGTGAGCAATACGTTCTCGACCTCGAGCGCGAAGCCTTCGTATCACTACTTGGCGAGAAGAAAACGCAGGAGCGCATCGCCCATACGCTGAAGACCGGCAAGCCGCTGCGAAATTGAACTCCATATCGCAAGTTTGGATGGTCAATCGTTCGCTGGCCGGGAACGCGCGGACGTGATAATTCAGAAAAAAAGGCTTGACAGCGGCGGGACTTCTGCTAACGTGCGCTGATAGTAATTCCTCGGTAGCACTCTCCCAGTTGAAAACGTAACCACCTTTCCGCAAGGGAGGGAACATGAAGCATCGTACTTTCATTTTATCCATGGCCACAGCCCTGACGGGCTTGGCGTGTTGGCAGTCCGGTTGCCGCAACGAACCGGAGCGACAAGCCACGCCGCTCCTGGCGGAGGCGCGCCCGGACGAATCCAATTTTTCGTCCTACGCTCCGCAGAACCCCTACAAGGAAGCGGGAAAGAACCTGCTGATACGGACGGTTTTCGCGTCGGCTGGTCCGGCCGGCACACAGATCGAATTGCGCGATCTATTCGTTCCGCCGGGAACCACGGCCGAAAAAGTGTCCTTGCCCGGCCCGGCCATTCTGGAAGTGCTTGGCGGCGAAGGGAAAATCACTACAGGTGAAAATTCCAAAGAGCTTGCCCAAGGCACATCGGTCAGTTTGGCTCAGGACGCTGTTTGTTCGCTGGAGAGCCGCGGCACGAGCCCGCTGGTTTTGCGCGCTCGAATATTCATTCCCTAGTCCGCGTGGGGGCGATCGACAGCCCTGAGAGGAGGCGGCGATGAGGATTACTGAATTCACGAAGGCCGTTGCTATGCTGCTTACATCTTGTGTGCTGGGGGGCTGCTCGAAACACTGGACGACGTTTCGCCACGACACCGAGCGCACCGGGAACCAGAAAGAGCGTTCCGCGCTCGCCGATCCGGCCAAGGTTGCCAGTTTGAAAGTGGAGTGGACATTTGCGCCTTCCGGCGGCGCGGGTTTCTACAGTTCGCCGATCGTCCATGACCACAAGGTCTACATCGGGAATGGGAATGGGTTTTTCTACGCGTTGGAAGAAAAGACCGGCGCGGTGCTGTGGCAATACCCCAGCGGAACTCCGCTGACATCCACGTTTACCTGCAATCCTTCCAGCCTGGGAATTGCTTCGAGCGCGGCCTTTGCACGCGTGAAAGGAAAAGAAGCCGTGATATTCGGAGCGCCGGACCGCGCATCCGGCGCGCATCTGGGAGATGGGCATTTGATCGCGCTGGACGCGGAAAACGGAGCACTGATTTGGGAGTCGCCGGCCGTAGCGCAGGTCACCGGAAGCGGGTTCAACGATTTGCACGAGCAGATCGGTTATTCCGCTCCGCTGATTTTCCACGACCGCGTTTACATCGGGATCGGCGATCATTGCGACAATCCCATTCAAAACGGAAAAGTCGTCGCCGTGCATCTTGATGATGGAACGATCGACACCGCTTTCAATTACGTTTCCACCAGCACGCGAGGCGGCGGAATCTGGAACTCGCCGACCGCCTGGGAAGATGTATTTGTGACCACGGGCAATACGGCCAATGGAAATCCGTCGCAACCGGCCGTGAATCACGGCTTGAGCATGCTGCGGCTCAACAGGGATACCGGCGCGGTGAAATGGCAGCATCAGCCCGTGCCTTACGCGTTGGACGATGACCCCGATTGGGCCGCGGGAGCCGTGGTGATGGATACGAGTTGCGGCCGGCACGTTACCTCGCAGCAAAAAGACGGCTGGGCGTGGTCGGTCGACGCGCACAGCGGAAGCGTGCGATGGTCTTTTCCCACTGGACCCTGGGCCACGGCGGGTTTCACCACCGCGGACGGAACGTTTCACGGCGACACGGATTACAAGCGGCCCGGAGCGGCTTGGGGCGATGTTTATGTTGCCACCGTGGGTGGTCTCGATACGACGACGAATCTCACGGCGGGTTATCGGCAGCTTCATGCGTTGAATGTCTGCGCGCCAGAAAATCGGCGAGTGCGATGGATCAAAGATGTTCCCGCGACCAGCGGCTTCGCCACTTATCCGCTTGGCCCGCCGACGATCACGCACGGAATTGTGTATGTGGGAACGGTAGAGGGCCATTTGGTCGTGATCGGAGATCCTCAGGTCGTGCCACCCGTGGGTTGGCGCTGCAGCGATCCCAATGTTCCGACGCCGATTTGCGCGCTCCTGGGCTCGCTGGGTTCCGTCATTCGTTTGGTTCCCGACCCCACGGTGCTAAACGATATTGCGTTGCCTGGGGCGACGGGGATTTTTGGCGAACCCATTCTCGTGGGAGACCACGTGATCGTGGCGGACGTGGGCGGGAAAGTATTCATGCTGGATACGAAGTAAGCGGAAGGAGAGCACTATCATGCGCGAAAGAAGACTTCTTGTGGTTTTGGTCGGGTTGGCCGCCTCGCTGGTCATGTTGCCGCAGGGGCACGCGCAAAAGCAGGCGAAGGGCAATGAGGGAACCGGGGACGCGGCGAAGACGTTTCGCGTACGAGAAGGATTTCAGGCGCCGCTGGCCCTCAAAACGAAACAGGGAAAAGCTGTCACTTTGAATGTCGGCGTTCATACCTGGTCCATCGATGGAACTCTCGGCCGCCAGACGATTCAGTCGAAGGACTTCACGCTTTTCCACATGCGCGGGGGCAAGATCAAGACGCTCATCGACGGCAAAGAAGAAATCAAGACCGCCGATATGTTCTGGACCATGCCGGCCGGTTCGACGTTTACATTCGAAGTGAAGGGCGAAACCGCGCTGCTGGATGCCATGACCGTCTCGACGAAGTAGACTTTCCGTGTTTCCCGCTCAAGATGGTCTTCGGCCATTGCGCTTTTTTTGCATCTCACTGCGTTCCCGCAATTATAAGAATCCCTTCACGATAAGGCGCGGCCAATCATTCCGTTTGACTTGCGTTTCATACGGTTAGCCGCTCCGGAAACCGCGCAAACTCGCCTACCCGCTATTCGTATTAAGTCGGTTTGACATAACAATCCAATCTGTATTGAATTGTTTATTCCAAATCCGGCAGCCTGTTTTCTCCAAGGTCAACCAGGCGTCTCAAGGCTTGCCAATCTTTTCTTGAAGGAATCACCATGCTTCTAAACATTGCGTCAAGAATTTCCACGGCATGTTCCGCCAACCTGCGCGGCGCGCATTCTCGCTTTCCCCGCATGCTGCTCAGGACCGCTTTCTTGCTACAGTTCCTGGTATTGGCAAGCTGGCCTTCCGCGCAGGCTCAAGTAGCCGCGAGCATCACAGGGTCCATCAACGATCCGTCGGGTGCTCCCATTTCCGGGGCCGAAATCGTTGTCAAGAGTCTTGAAACCGGAGCACTCCGAAACACCGTCACGGACGAAGGCGGCCGCTATCAGGTGCTGGCGCTGGCAGTGGGCGAGTACGAGGTGCGAGCGACGAAGAGTGGCTTTCAAGAGGAGGTCCGCAATGGAATCCACCTGGTAGTCGGGCAAGAGGCGCGGGTCGACCTCAAGCTCGCGGTGGGAGAAATCAAACAGCGTATTACCGTGACCGAAGACGCTCCCATTTTAACCACGACCACATTGGATATCTCGGGTGTCGTTGGCGAACGGCAGGTGAAAGAGCTTCCTCTGAATGGACGAAGCTACGATTTACTCCTGCCTCTGAATCCAGGTGTCGTCAATTTCACTTCGCAAAAGACCGGCGGCAACGGTATCTCCAATTCCACCACCGCGAATAACTTCGCTGTTTCTGGAAATCGGCCGCAGCAAAATATATTTCTGCTGAACGGTGTCGAATACACGGGCGCCGCCGAAAACAACATGCAGCCCGGGGGAACGAGCGGCATGCTGCTGGGCGTGGACGCCGTGCGCGAATTCAATGTGCAACGCGATTCTTACAGCGCCGAATTAGGTAAGCACCCCGGGGGCCAGGTAATCATCGTGACGCAATCGGGGAGCAACGGCTGGCACGGCTCGGCTTTCGAATTTCTCCGCAACAACGATCTCGATGCCTCAAATTATTTCGATCAGGGTTCTGCCCCTCCTTTTCAACGCAATCAGTTCGGAGCTTCCTTCGGCGGACCCATCCAGGCGGACAAGACATTTTTCTTCGCCAACTACGAGGGATTCCGCCAGCATCTTCATCAGACGTCAGCCGCCCTCGTTCCAGACAGCAACGCGAGAGCCGGGTTTCTACCGTGTCAGCTGGTTACGCCGAAGCCAAATCCATGCACTGCCTCGACGCCTCTCGTGAACGTGGGCCTTGGCGCGGGCGTTGCACCGCTGCTTAATCTTTGGCCGACCCCAGCCGCCAATTCGCCCGACTTCGGAGGGATTGCGGAGGTTTTCAGCAGTCCGTTGCAAACCATTCGAGAGGATTTCGGCACGTTCCGGGTCGACCACAACTTTTCTCGTAAGGATTCTCTCGCCGCGATTTATACCGTGGATGACGGTGATGACTTCACCGCTACGCCAGCCGATCCCTACAGCGCGGACGTCGAAACGCTGCGCGAGCAGGTTTTGAGTCTCGAGGAAACGCACGTTTTTTCTCCGACGCTATTGAACGTCGCCCGTTTCGGTTATTCGCGGGCCGGCTATTTCTTCACGGGTGAGCCCACTCCCGGAACTACTGCCACGGCTGTGCCAGGATTTCTCGTCGGCGACCGTGTGGGCGCAGTTGTGGTTGGCGGCAGCGCGGCTTCCAACCCCGCTGCGCAAGTGGGGCTTGCCGGAAGCAATAACGGAAGCAACCTGCGAATCGCTCGGAATTTATACACGTTTGAAGATCGCGTGACGCTGACTCGCGGACGGCATCAGTTGAGTTTCGGCGCCTGGTTCCAGCGATTCCAATCCAACGAAACCATTGCGTTGAGCCAGTATGGACAGGCGACGTTCACCAGCTTGCAGACCTTTCTGCAGGGAACGATTTCCAGCTTCCTCTTTGACCCCACGCCGACGGAAATGAATTGGCGGTCGCTGTTCGGCGCTTTCTACGCGGAAGATGTGATTCGGCTCAGTCCCAAGTTCACGGTGTCGCTGGGGTTTCGAGACGAATTCTCAACTGGCTGGAATGAAGCTCACGGGCGCGCCTCCAACTACACATTTGCCAATGGAATCATCTCAAGCCAGCCTCGTATCGGTGACGCGCTCTTCACCAACAACAATGCGAAGTTTCTGCCGCAGCCGCGCATTGGTCTTGCTTGGAGTCCGCTCGGTCCGAAGACCGTGCTCCGTGCGGGCTTCGGGATGTACAACGATTTGCAAGATGCGCTTGGTTATCGCGCGGATCAAAACGCGCCGTTCAATCCCACTTACAGCACTCCGCTGACGGTTGCAAAGCTTCCGCTCAACCCCGCCGGGCCCATCCCGGCAACGGCAAAGTTGGTGCCCGGTGGCGTCCAGCCGGATATGCAGACGCCAACGCTCATCTCTTACTCTCTGCGGCTGCAGCGCGAACTCTCTCCCAACACATCTCTGTCTGTGGGCTATGTTGGGTCGCACGGCTACCACGAATTGATCGGCATTGATGCGAATGAGCCCGTCCCCGTCATTTGTCCTGCGTCGCCGTGTCCCGCAAACTATCCTGCGACCTTCCCCGTCGGTTTAGCGAACACACCGGTCCCCGCCGGCACCTTCTTCGTTCCGACCGCAGTAAGAGGGAATCCCACGCTGGCGAACACCTGGAGCTGGTTCTCCGAGGGAGACAGTTCGTATAACGCTCTCCAGGTCGATGTAAATCGGCGCTTCAGCAGCGGGTTGTCCTTGCGCGGTGTTTATACTTTCTCGAAGGCGCTCGATGATGGCGACTCGTTGAACGCTACGACTTCCGGTGGCGGGCCGGCGCTGGCGTCGAACCCTTACAATTTGCGCTCGGACAGGGGCCGGGCAACATATGACGTCACACATGTTGCGGTGATCAACGCAACCTACGCCCTGCCCATCGGCAGCGGGAAACGATTCTTTGGTGATCTCAGCGGTTTCCGAAACACGCTCGCCGGTGGCTGGACGGTGAACTCCATCGTCACCGCGCAAACCGGTTTCCCCTTCACGCCGCAGCTCAGCTATAACCCCTCCAACAACGGCGACACCCGCAACCCGGTTCGCCCATTCGTGAATCCGGCATTCACCGGCCCCATCATTCTTGGCAATCCAAAAGAGTGGTTCAATCCCGCGGCGTTTTTGGCGCCTTCCAACACCGCCGCAAATGCCGGGTTCTATGGGAACCTTGCGAGAAATACCCTGGTTGGGCCGGGCCTTGCGACCTGGGATTTCTCGGCGTTGAAAGACACGCGGATTCGTGAACGCCTGACTCTCCAATTTCGCGCGGAGATATTTAACCTGCTGAATCGCGCGAATTTCAATCAACCAAACGAGGTGGTCTTCACTCCCTCTGGTGTTTCGCCGACGGCCGGCGTCATCACCAGCACATCCACCACGGCGCGCCAGGTTCAGTTTGGGCTGAAACTTCTCTGGTAAGGCGCAGCGCTTCGAATGTCTCGCGCTCTGCTATCACGCGGTGCTCCGAAACGAATAAAAACGTATTGATGGCACGATTAGAAATACGGTATTCTGCACATTTGCAGGAGGGCCGGACGTGCGAAAGTTATTAGCACCACGGGAAGCAGCCAATATTCTGGGCATCAGTTATCCCACGCTGAAGCAGTGGATCTACCGTGGAAAAATCAAAACAGCGAAGACGCCCGGCGGGCATCATCGCGTGCCGGAGAGCGAAATCGACCGCCTTTTCCCGAAAAAACTCGATCGCGGAGAAGTGGAGTCGCGTCGAGGCGGCTTCCGCAAAATCAGCGGGCGCAACCAGTTGATCGGACGCGTGCTGTCCATCAAGTTCAGCGGACTGCTCGCGCAGGTGACCCTGGCGGTTGGCGAGCACCACATCACTGCTATCATTACCGCCGATGCCGCAAAAGAAATGCGTTTGAAGCCGGGGGAGCGCGCCGCGGCGCTGGTCAAATCCACCGAAGTGATGATCTTGCGAGTTTGAAATAATGGATTCCCACAAAATCGGCATAGGGGAAAGTAGCGTGAAGTTTGCGCTCCGGATCTTTGCGGCCATTCTTGCGCTTGCTGGCCTGCCGGGAACCTCCCTGGCGCAGAAACAAGAAGCGAGAGTCGCAGCGGCCGCCGATTTGAACTTTGCGATGGCGGAGTTATCCTCCCAATTCGAATCAGCGACTGGAACGAAAATCTATGTTACCTACGGGTCGAGCGGAAACTTCTTCACGCAACTGCAGAACGGCGCGCCTTTCGATTTGTTTTTCTCCGCGGACATCGACTACCCGCGCAAATTGGAAACTGCTGGATTTGCCGAGCCCGCAACGCTTTACCAATACGCTGTGGGACGCATCGTGATCTGGGCCCCGCGCGAAAGCAATGTTGACGTCGCCAAACTCGGATGGCAGGCGCTTCTCGACCCGCGCGTGCAGAAGATCGCGATTGCCAATCCCGACCATGCGCCGTACGGACACGCGGCGGTAGCGGCCATGCAAAAAGCAGGGATATACGATCAGGTGAAGCCCAAGCTTGTATTCGGCGAAAATATTTCGCAAGCGGCGCAGTTCGTGCAGTCCGGGAACGCGCAAGCGGGAATCGTGGCTCTATCATTGGCGATTTCGCCGGCAATGAAAGATGGAAAAAGCTGGGAGATCCCCGCGGATATGCATTCACCCATCGAGCAGGGCGGGATTGTTCTGAAAGATGCCAAGAACAAAGAACCGGCGCGCGCATTTCTTAATTTTGTAAAAAGCAAAGCTGGCCAAAAAATTCTGGAGAAATACGGTTTCGCAACTCCCGCGCCATAGCGAGCCGTCGCTCTAACGCCAAGAAAGGCGAAAGCTGCCGAGCGCGAACGCCGGGGGAGACGCAAAACGCCAAACGTTTATGGAAGCACTGCTCTTATCGCTGCGGCTCGCGTTCTGCGTTTCGGCAATCCTGCTCGCGATTGGCATGCCGCTCGCGTATTGGCTCGCTTATTCGAACTGGCGCGCAAAATTTCTGCTCGAAGCCGTCGCGGCGCTACCTCTTGTCTTGCCGCCAACGGTACTGGGCTTTTACGCTTTGCTTGCGATGGGGCCGCGCGGCCCGCTGGGGCGAGCGTGGATCGCGATGTTTGGCCACACCCTCGCGTTTACCTTCAGCGGCCTTTTGCTTGCCTCGCTGCTTTACAGTTTTCCCTTTGCCGTCCAGCCCTTGATTGCCTCGTTCGAATCGGTCGACAAAAAACTCCTCCACGCCTCCGCCGTCCTCGGCGCCAGCCGCTTTCGAACCTTTGCTAGCGTCATTTTGCCGCTCTCTCTGCCAGGAGTCGTGACCGCGTTCGTCCTCAGTTTCGCCCACACCATCGGCGAATTCGGCGTGGTGCTCATGGTCGGTGGAAACCTCGCCGGCATCACGCGCACGGTGTCCATAGACATCTACGACCACGTGCAATCGCTCGAATACGCGCAGGCAAATCAGATGGCACTGGTGCTGCTCGCAATCTCGTTCGGAATTCTCTCGATCGTGTACGCCGTAAATCGCCGGGTGTGGACGCCGTGGACCGCGCGATAGACACGCGCTCACTCCAAGCGCGCATCCGCAAAACCTATCGCGCCGCAAACACCTCATCATTTGAGTTGGACGTGGCCATCGAGGTGTTTCCAGGAATCACAATTTTGTTTGGGCCATCCGGCGCAGGCAAATCCACGCTCCTCGATTGCATCGCGGGACTCGTTTCCCCCGACGCAGGACAAATCGCAGCGGGCGGCGAATTGCTCTTTGATTCCGGGCGGGCGGTTAACCTGCCGCCGCAAAACCGCAAAATCGCCTACGTCTTCCAATCCCTCGCGCTTTTCCCGCACATGAACGTGGAAGCCAATGTTGAATATGGTCTCGCCAATTTAGACGAACGCGAAAGGCGCAGCCGCACCGCAGAAATCCTTCAAGCATTCCGCGTCGATGGATTGCGCAGGCAGAAACCCGGCGAAATTTCCGGTGGCGAGAGGCAACGCGTCGCCCTGGCAAGATCTCTCGTCACGCAACCGCGCGTGCTTCTCCTGGATGAGCCGCTGACCGGTCTCGATGCGGAGTTGAAGAACGCTCTTGCCGATGACCTCCGCGCCTGGAATACCGCAAATTCGATCCCAATTCTCTACGTCACCCACAGCCGCGAAGAAGTGGATGCCCTCGGCGAGCATGTGATTGCCATGGATCACGGACGAGTAATCAGCGAAGGAACGCCGCTCGAAGTTCTGGACGCTCCGCGGCGCAAGCGTTTGGCGCAGGCCGCGGGATTTGAAAACCTGCTCGGCGGCGCCGTCCTCGACCTCCGCGAAATGGACGGCGTGATGCGCGTTCGCTTGGATCAAAGCTCCTGCGAGATCGAAGTTCCGCTCGGGCACGCCGTGGCAGGCGATCGTGTGAGGGTGGCCATCCGCGCGGGAGACATTTTGCTGGCCACGCAGAAGCCCAGCGGCCTGAGCGCCCGAAATATCATCGAGGGCCGCATCGTATCGATCGAGCAGCGCGGCACAATTGTAGTAGCACGCGTGGATTGTGGCGCGATTTTCATCGTACACCTCACGCCGGGAGCCGTCCGCGCGCTGCAATTGGCGCCGGAACTCCGCGTTTGGCTCGTTCTAAAAACGCACTCTTGCCATTTTGTCGAAGGCTAAAAAACGGAAAAACCATTGCTGAATTGGAATGAATTTCCAGCGAGGCAAAATATCTAAGCGTTAGGATTTCGGCGCAGCCGCCGCGGTCCCCGGAGCCGAGAACTTAATCTCATCCGCCTCCAACGTATCGCCCTTCGGGCTCGCGTGAATCACCACCAGGTCCCCCACACTCAAATCCGAAAATCTTGCGGGCTTGTCTTCTTTGCCTTCGCGCACCAAATAAATCGTGTCCGCCGTCAGCTTCACTTCCACCGATTTCCCGTCACGTTGTTTCACAATCACCGAACCCGCGGTAATTTTTTCCACCGTCCCGAGCACATGCTTCTTGTCTCCGTGCGCGGCCGCCGCGCCGGCGATGATTGCAAGCATCAAAAGGAAAGTCATGGATCGGAGCTTCATAGAGTTTCTCCAGTGCGCAGGCTGCCGAGCCCGCCTCTACAGTATTCCATCAATTAGACGCCGGAGGTACGCCCAGAGTTGTTCGTTGACGCTATTCTCGAACGCGCTTCACACTGGCCGCCGCGGTCGCCACTCAGCGAGGTTTGTGTTCTGCGTGCTGCTTCTCTTTTCCCGGCGCCCCGCTCAAGAAATCGTCTTCGATCTGTTCTTCCGTCCGATCGCCGGGGCCTTTGGGATTGTAGCGTTCCATCTCCATGCGCTCCTCCGCGGTCAACCGCGGCAGTTGCCGGATAAAACTCACCAGCTTCCATGTATCGTCGGTCGGTCCATGCCCCGAGAATGCAGGCATTCCCGTAAAGCGCACGCCGTTTTCAATAATCCAGAACATTTCGCCGTCGGAGAGTTTCTGCGTCTCCGCCATCCGCAGGTCCGGAGGTTTCGGGTACAGTCCTTGCCCAATCATTGTGTTGCCGCTGCCATCGTTCCCATGGCACACCGCGCAGTGATCGGCAAAATGCAATCGAGCCTCTCGCAGACTCTCTGGACCGGGCGTCAGTGGATTCGCCGTGGCGCGCGCCTTGAAAGGGATCGCTAGGTGCCGCGCGTGCCGCGCCATCATGGCCTCCAGATTCGTCGGCGTCGCGCGCGAACTCAGCCCGTCGTGCAGAATAGCCGCCGCAATAATCGCCGCTACGCCGAAGACAGCGATTGCAGCGGCAAGGATGATGGGGCTGCGTTTCATACTCACTCTTTTATGGTAACCGATGCCTGCGCTCCGCGTGCGCGCGTTACTCTGCGGTGACGACAATCGCGCTGCATAGTTTGTTCCCCACGCGCGAATACCCGTGCGGCAGGAGCGCTGATTGGACTATTATGTGAACTCGTTTCGTGAATTTCAAATCGCTGCCCGACGCTCGCGCGATTCGCTGCTTGGACGCATTCCGCCCCGCAAGCATCAGTCGCCCACGGGTAGCGCGTTATTTGCTCCAGAACTCGTAGCGCTTCCGGTGCGTTTCCGGCGCAGCTTCGATCTTCGCTCCCAGGTGCATTACGGGGTAGTTTGCCGCGCTTTGGTATGCCGGCCATTTCGGCAGTCCCGTTCCGTTCGGATCGCCCGTCTTGGTAAAGTTCGCCCAGTAAGAAGACATCGCATCGGAAACTTTGAAGTCCGCCGGCTCCCACGGATTGGGCTGCGACTTCAGCGCGCCAAACACATATTCGATCTCGCAAGCGTGCCGCGCCCCGAATTCGCTTGCCAGCACTCCCTCAATCTTCATATCCGGCGAAGCCGGCGGCGTCCGCTCGAACAAGTAGCGGTAAACCGGCGAGCCGCCCGTCTTGTACTGCGCGTCGATCCATTGCCACGTCGAATAGACTATGAAGAGATCGCTCGCCAGGTCGATCGCCGCGCGCTTCGCCTCTTCATCGTTCGTCGCCGCATAGAGTTTCAGAATATCATCCGCCTTCTTCCCAAATTGTTTGTGCACTTCCTCGGCGAACGATTGCGGTGTCGGTTTTTCCTTCGCCAGCACCACGCCAAAACTGTCCTCCTGCGCGTTCCAGCCCGCTAGCAGCGGAACGTGGCTCTGTTTTCCCTTGGCATAAATCTCCGACACTTTTTCCGGAATCACGTACCCGTCCACGCTCGGCCTAAACCTCAACGAAGGATCCTTTTGCGCCGCCGCCAGCAAATCCTCCGCGCTCTTCGCGCGCAGGTCTGCGAGGCTGCTCGCGCTCACGCTGGCTGCGAACTTCGTTCCATTTGCTTCCGTCTCGCCGAGCGGGCTCATCGCCAGCCCGTCCTTGCCCCGTGCAAAAAAACCGCCGCTCTCGCCAATTGCACCGCGGAACAGCCCGCTCGTCAGCGGCGAAGCCATCATCCCGCTTACCGACGCCGATCCCGCCGACTCGCCCGCAATCGTCACCTTCTGCGGATCGCCCCCAAACGCCGCGATATTCTTCTTCACCCAGGCCAGCGCGGCCACTTCATCCATCAAACCGTAATTTCCCGAAGCTCCGTGTCCGGACTCTTTCGTTAGCGCCGGATGAGAAAAAAATCCAAAAATTCCCAGCCGGTAGTTCGGGCTGACGACGATAATTCCTTTTTTCGCAAAATTTTCCCCGTCGTACCTCGGCTCCGAACTCGACCCCGCCTGGAACCCGCCGCCATAAAACCACACCATCACCGCCAGATGGTCCTTCGCGGACTTTGCCGGCGTCCACACATTCAGATACAGGCAGTCCTCGCTCACCGGCTTGTCCGCCTTGTCGCGAAAAATCATGTCCGAGTAAATCGGCGCCTGCATGCACCGTGGACCGAACTCCGTCGCCTTCCGCACTCCTTCCCAGGATTTTACGGGCTGCGGCGATTTCCACCGCAGGTCGCCGACGGGCGCCGCCGCAAAGGGAATCCCTCGAAACACGCGCACCCCGGGCGTCCCGACCGCTGTCCCTTCCACCACTCCGGAATTCGTGCGCACTTCATCCCCCGCCATGGCCCGGTCTGCGAAAAATAAAGCCGCAAAACAAACCGCTGCCTTCAGCATTCGCGCGCCTCTCAGGTATGCCATGTCGCCTCCCCTTTTTCGGCGCCTATCATACATGTTCCGTTTCACTTGTCATGTATTCCCTTTGAAGTCCCGCCCGCTTCACACTTCCGAATGCGCTTCTCACTCGCCCGCCGTGAGAGCCACTTGTGAATTTCGAATGCGCTTTCTGCTTTGATAGGATTGCGCGTACGATGGAAGCGTAATTTCAGCTGGCACGCTGCCGGCGATGAGATAAGCGCATGGACCAAACCGCCCCGAGTTGTACGGAACAACCTCCAACGCTGGACCGCGCGCTAGCCGCCGCCCCGGCAGGTGCCCGCGAGTGCCTCGAAGCCGTTTTGCGCGGCGAAGAGCTTTCGTTCGAACAAGCCTTGCATCTCGCCGCCGCCGAAGGCCCGGGACTGGACGCGCTCGTCCTCGTCGCCGATACCCTCCGCCGTCAAACCGTCGGCGAAAATATCACTTACGTCGTCAACCGCAACATCAATTTTACCAACGTCTGCTTCGTGGGCTGCAGCTTCTGCGGCTTCGCCCGCGGCCCAGCCGCCGACGATGCCTACTCGCTTTCCACCGAACAAGTTGTCCGCAAAGCCCAGGAAGCGTGGGAACGCGGTGCCACCGAAGTCTGCATCCAGGGCGGGCTCCCGCGCGATCTCGATGGCTTTTTCTACCGCGATTTGCTCCGCGCCATCAAGCGCGCCATTCCAGAAATGCACGTCCACGCTTTCTCTCCGATGGAAATTTCCTACGGCGTGGACAAAACCGGAATGCTCCTCCGCGATTATCTGCAAATGATGAAGGCCGAAGGCCTCGGCAGCATTCCCGGAACCGCCGCCGAAATTCTCGACGACCGCGTACGCCGGGAATTGAGCCCCAACAAACTTCCCGCCGCTCGCTGGGTGGAAATTATCACCACCGCGCATGAGCTGGGAATTCCCACCACTTCCACGATGATGTACGGCCACGTCGAAGAACCCTCTGACTGGGTCCGCCACATTCTTCTGCTTCGTAGCATTCAGAAGCGCACTGGCGGCTTCACAGAGTTTGTTCCTCTTGGATTTATTCACGAAAAGACGCGCCTTTACAAACATGGCGGCGCGCGTCCCGGTGCAAAACGCGAAGAGCATCTCCGCGTTCACGCTTTGTCGCGCGTGCTATTGCACGGCGCCATCGAGAACATTCAAGTCTCCTGGGTAAAACTTGGATTCGAAGCGTCGCTCGCTTGCCTGAACGCCGGAGCCAACGATTTCAGTGGCACGCTCATGGAAGAAAGCATTTCGAAGGCCGCAGGCGCCAACTTTGGCGAATTCGTTTCACCCGCTGAGTTTCAATCCATGATTCGTTCCATCAGGCGCATCCCCGCGGAACGTACCACCACCTACAAAATCCGCCGTCTCTTCGACGTTCCGCAAGAAAAACTCATTGCCGCATCGCCGCGCCTCCAAATCGCCAACGCGCAAAATCACGCGCCTTACGCGGAAGGCGCTTACTGAGCGGATTCCATGCGCGCCCTACTCCTGCCCATCAAGGATTTGAAAAACGCCAAGCAACGCCTCGCTGGCGTCCTCACGCCACAGGAGCGCTTCGGACTCGCGACCGCCATGCTTGCGGACACCATTCGCGCGGTGCAGGGAGCGCAACGCGCCGAAAAAATCTTCGTCGTCACCAACTATCAGCCCGCGATCCAGGTGGCTGAAGAAAATGGGTGGCACATTCTCCGCGAAGATCGCCAGATTTCCGAAAGCCATTCCGTGGACGCCGCTTCGCGAATCTGCGCCGAACGCGGCATCACCGGCTTATTGCGTCTTCCTCTCGATTTGCCTCTCGTGCGATCCTCGGACATCGATGAGTTGCTCGCCGTGGAGTGCTCCGCGCCCGCCCTCGTCATCGTTCCTTCGCGCGACGGCACCGGCACCAACGCCATCTTGCGAACTCCCCCGTCCCTTTTTCCTTCGCACTTCGGCCACGGCAGTTTCGCCAAGCACGTCGCCGAAGCCGAACGTGCCGCCGCCCGGATCATCGTTCGCCGCAATCCGCGCCTGGAAATGGATGTCGATGATGAATCCGATTTGCGCGCTCTGCTCGAACACGATTTGGCAGCCACGCAAACGGGCCAATGGCTTCACGAAAATGGAGTAGCGGCGCGATTTCTTTCGGCAAAAATCACAGGAGCGGCCGTTGGCGCCCAAAATTAAACCCGCGCGTCCCGCCCCGCAGCCCCTTCGCGCCCGCCAGGCCGAACGCCCCGGCTCGCGCGCCAAAGCCGAAAATCGCCTCGAAGAAGTTTTGAACAGCGCCGCAAATCTTTTCTACACCAAGGGTTTTCACGGCACCACCATCGAAGATGTCGCCCGCGATGTCGGAATGCTCAAAGGCTCGCTCTATTACTACATCAATTCCAAGGAAGATTTGCTCTATCAGTTGCTCCTCACCGTCATCGAACGCGGCGATGAGTACATCGCCAGGCGCGTCGATCCGTCCGGCGAACCCGTCGAGCAATTGCAGAAAGCCATCGAAGCGCAAATCGATCTCATCATCGAAAATCAGGTCCGCGTCGGATTGTTCTTCCACGAATTCGACACTTTGCCTGTGAAACGCCAGCAGAAAGTTCTCGCCGTCATGAATCGCTACAACAATCGCTTTGTCGAACTCGTTCGCAAAGGGCAGGAGCAGGGCAAATTGATCGACGGCGAGCCCTGGCTCATCGTCAACGGCCTCCTCGGCATGTGCAATTGGATTTATCGCTGGCATCACGCCGAGCATCCTACGGATGTATCCGAAGTAAAGAAAATGTTCGTTGGGATGACCATGAAAGGGATCGTCAAAGCGTGAAGCGCAAGATTTTTGCGAGCATCGATGAAATCGTTGCGGACGTTCCGGATGGCGCGCGCATCATGTTTGGCGGATTTGGCGGCGCCGGTTTTCCCAATAATTTGATTCAGGCGCTGGCGCGCAAGGGCACGAAAAATATCACCGCGATCAGCAACAATTGCGGCACTCGTGATGGCGAACTGGGGCTGATGTTCAAGAACGCGCAAATCTCGCACGTGATCGCTTCGTTTCCGGGGCCGCACGCCAACTATTTTCAGGAACAGTACGCCGCGAAAAAAGTCACTCTCGAACTCGTGCCCCAGGGCATTTTCTGCGAACGCATGCGCGCGGCCGCCGCGGGGCTCCTCGGTTTTTACACAACCGTCGGCGTCGGCACAGAAGTCGCCGAGGGAAAAGAAGAACGCGTCATTGATGGCCAGCGCTGCATTTTGGAATCACCCATCCGCGCCGACTACGCCTTCATCAAAGCCGATAAAGCCGACGAACTCGGAAATTTAACGTACCGCTTGGCCGCACGAAATTTCAATCCCATCATGGCCATGGCCGCGGAAACCACCATCGTCGAAGCCGAAGAAATCGTTCCGGTCGGCGCGATCGATCCGGAAAACGTGATCACCCCCGCGATTTTCGTTCATCGCATCGTGCAGGCAAAGGGAATTCGCTATGCCGGATAAGCCGCGCCTCACTCGCGAGCAAATCGCGCGGCGCGCGGCGCTCGAATTGCCCGATGGCGCTTACGTCAATCTCGGCTGGGGAATTCCCAATCTCATCGCCGATTATTTGCCCGCCGGAACCACCGTTTATTTTCACAGCGAAAATGGCATTCTCGGCATGGGCCCGCGCGCAAAACCCGGCGAAGAAGACTACGATCAGGTCGACGCCATGAAAGTTCCCGTCACGCTGATTCCCGGCGCTTCGTTTTTCCATCAAGCCGATGCGCATCTGATGACCCGCGGCGGCCATCTCGACGTCGCCGTGCTCGGTGGTTTCCAAGTCTCTGAAAAAGGCGATCTCGCCAACTGGAAAATTCCCAGCGCCAAAGGCTCCGGCGCCATCGGCGGCGCCATGGATATTTCCGTGGGCGCAAGAGTTCTAATCGTCTGCATGGAACACACCACAAAAGACGGTGCGCCGAAAATAGTTAGAGCGTGTACGTATCCGCTCACGGGGCTAGCCTGTGTGGATACCATCGTCACCGATCTTGCGGTGATCGACGTAAAGCCTGCGGGATTATTCCTGCGCGAACTCGCACCGGGCTGGACGCGCGAAGAGGTGCAGGAATTCACCGGCGCGCCGTTGTATGCGGGTGACCCCGTGCCGCAAATGAATTTTGTGTAGTCTATCTTGTAAGTGGTCTTTTGGAGGATGAACATGAGCGAAGCGATCCCGGAAAAATTCGTCGATCTGTTGCAAAAACCCGTTTTTGCAAATCTCGGAACCATCATGAAAGACGGCAGCCCGCAAGTCACTCCCGTTTGGGTGGACTACGACGGCAAACAGGTGCGTTTCAATTCCGCGAAGGGCCGCGTGAAAGATAAAAACATTCGCCGCGATCCGCGCGTTTCCATTTCGCTGATGGATCCCGCTAATCCTTACCGCTATCTCGAGATTCGCGGACGGGTCAAGGAAATCACCGAGAATGGCGCGGACGACCACATCAACAAACTCTCGCAAAAATATCTCGGCAAGCCCGTTTATCCGTTCCGCCAGCCCGGCGAAGTGCGCGTCACTTACGTGATCGAAACCGAAAAAGTCAGCTCCATGGGCTGACGGCAAAAACAAAATTCACATACGCGCGGCGACGCGGGCCACGATGCTGCCGGACAGCGTGCGGAGTATCACCACCAGGCTGTCCGTGACGGGCACTTCCGCGCTCGCGATGTCGTACACGTAGAACCACTCAAAGCGTTCCGGCAACTCCTCGGTTCCCACCGGGGCGGGCGCTTGACGCGGGTGTACGAAAAGCTGCGGCCGCGCGATAAATTCCACGGGGCGAAGATCGATGCCGCGCTTCCAATAGAGGGAGACCCGCAGAGTTTCGATTTCCGGGCGGGTCAGGTAGCCGCGCGTGGGCGGCTGATCGATCTTCAGCGAGCAGGGAAAATCGTGGATGGTGAATTCCAGGCGCAACTTATCGGGAAATTGCGTGACCGTGTCTTTGCCGCGGCGGTAAACCGTATCGGCGTCTTCGTAATCGAAGCGCTTGAGGTCCTCGAAAAAATCGGAAGCGGAGACGCGGCCGTTAATACGGAAACAAGGACCATTGGGCAGGTCCCCGTCGCTCAGAAAAAATATTCCGCCGTCAAAATTGGAGATGTTTTTTTCGCGGGAAGGCTTGTCGTGCTTCTTGTTGTCGCGCGAGGCCTGGGAAAAAGAGGCGCAGGGCAGCGCGGCGAGAAAAAGCGCGAGTGCCGAGGCGGCCGGCCTGCGAAGTCGAGAGAGCATAGGTCGCACGATGTACCGAAAAGCTTACTCCTTGCCCGGGGCGCGGAGGAGAAAAGAGATTTCGCCGGCCCGGTAAGTGGCTTTGACGCCTTCGATTTTTTCAGGTGTAATTTTTCCCGCGCGAACGGACTGGATGGCTTCGACAAGTTTAGGCAGAACGTCAGGGCTTGCGACGGGCACGTTGTGGGCGCCGAGGACGAGCTTGATCTGGGGTGCGAGCGCCGCGAGTTTCTGGACGGAAGCGACGTAGGCGTCGAGATTGGTTTCCGGGCGATAGAGCCAGATGTCGCCGGGATAGTAGGTGTCGCCGGTGAAGAGCAAACCGTTTTCGCGGTCGATCAGCGCGATGGAATCCGGCGTGTGGCCGGGCGTGGCGATGATTTCGACGGTGCGCGCGCCGAGATTGATTTTGAAGCCGTCGTGGACGAAGAGCGAAACGTGCCAGGGCTTGGTCTCGTACGTTTTGGGATCGAAGCCCTTTGGCAGCGCGCCGCAAATCTGCCCCGGCGCGATCTCCTCTTGCGCGGCGGCGCGTGAGCCTTTCGCGTTCGCGCGCGTAAAATCCGTGTCCATCCCGTAGATAAATTCAAACTGCCAGTTGCCGCCCACGTGGTCGTCGTGCGTGTGGGAATTCAGCACCACCACCGGACGCGAAGTCAGCTGCGCAACCACTTTGCGCATGTTCGCGATGCCCATGCCGGTGTCGAAGAGCAAAGCCTGCTTGTGGCCGACGATGAGGTAAGCGATGGTTTCTTCGGACTGGTGCGGTTCGTAAATCGCGAAGACGCCGGGCGAAACTTTGTACACCTCGAACCACGGGTCGTTGGGGAGGACGCGTTCGAGCTTGGCGTATTCGGGACGGGGGAGTTTCTTGCACCATTCTGGTTTTTCGGTTTGCGGTTGCGGTGCGGCGCACAGGGGCGCAGCATGCTGCGCCCCTACGAGGAGAAGGCAAAAAGCCGCGAGGCGGAACACAGAGAGCGCAGAGTTCGGAACGCAGAGGACGCAGAGACGCCTGTGCGGAGCCGCAAGTTGCGTCTTTGCGAGAGTGGCGATGAGTGCCTGATTTGTCTTCATACAAGATTTTAGCTTTCGGCCGTGAGCTTAGAAACGATTCAGATGTTTTATGTTCCTAAAGTCATCTCAATAGAAAGCTCTTTCTTCTCGCCCGATTGTCTGTCGATGACCACATAGTCGTGAGTTACGTTCACTCCATTTCTTGAACTTGTTCTGAGTTCGTATTTTCCATTGGCAAGGTTGCGAAAGCAGAATTTGCCGTCCGCGGATGTCACACACGCTGCAAGTCTAGTTTGTTTGGGGCGATTGTTGGCGCTGGCAATGGAACGATCCAATAGGTATTCCGGTTTATCGAACACTTCGACGAGAGCGTTTTCGGCGGGTTGGCCGCTTTGCATCTGTACGATACCGCGCAGTTCGCGATAGTTCTTTTCTTCTACGAAAACGACCATTTGATTTCCGCCCGGTCGCGTGGATTCTTTTGTCGATGCATGGCGGCACTTACATTTGTCGGCCGCGGGAGTTGCCGTCGAGAACGATAGAGACGTGAGCGATAAGAGAAAGGCCAAAAGCAGATTCCTCGCTACGCTCGGAATGACAAATTTGGCGGCGGTCATTGGAAAGGCGCTCATTTTGAGATGCGCTCCTCGGAAGCCGGAACAGGCAAATCTGCCTGCGGTGCAGAGTAATTTCTCGCCTCACGACGGCGATAATAGCCACTCACGGCCAGATAAGTGAAGACGAAAGGTAGAATGAAAAGAAGAACAACCGTTCCTTTATTGAAGAAGTCGTCCAACCATTTAGGCGGAGGAATCAGAAAAAGGAAGAACATGACGAGTGGGGTCGAAACGAAGACCAGCAAATAGCCCCACTTACCCCATGCGCCGGCTCCAAATAGCATCATCAAAGCTCCAACGAAGGCCAAGAGGAGCGCGAGGTAAGGACTCATCAAGTGTTCACTGGGTGTTGAGAACTCAAACGTCAAAGCTAGCATGGAGATCCATAACAGTACGAACCCACCAACGCCGAAAACGACAAACCTGAACGCGACCCACAGTTTTTTCGCAAGTGTCATTTGTAGTTGCGCAGCATGCTGCGCAACTACAAGGCGAGAAGCAGATCCCTCGCTACGCTCGGGATGACCGTCCGGTGGCTTGCTGATTTTGGTGGCGTCGGTCATTGAGCCTGCGCTGATTTAGATGGTCCCACGAAGATGGATTTTGGGAGCATCATGTGGACGCCTTTGTTGCCGTCGACGAGTTCGGTGATGTGGAGGTCGGCGGCGACGCTGGCGAGCATGTAAGCGTCGTCGCGGGAGAGGT